>Ga0187821_10000141_pt1 | contig 14614 bp, 7 predicted proteins | sample NC_wetland_sal_i_20_FD_132442 | JGI IMG/M metagenome (GOLD analysis project Ga0187821, IMG submission 132442) | Wetland sediment microbial communities from Neuse River Estuary, North Carolina, USA - SourceSoil_1 | ecosystem: Environmental > Aquatic > Freshwater > Wetlands > Sediment | place...
GAGAATGTGCGTGCCATATTCCTTGTTGAGTCCCTCGAGGCGCGAGGAGAGATTCACCGTGTCGCCCAGCGCCGTGTATCCGTAGCGCAGCGACGAGCCCATGTTGCCCACCGACGCGACGCCCGTGCACAGCCCGACGCCGATGTCGAGCACCGGCCTGCCCTCGGCTCTCCATTTTTTCTGCATTTCTTTCAGACGCGCGATCATTTCCAGCGCGGCGTGGCAACCCTCGGTGGCGTGCTTGGCGTCTTCAAACGGCGCTCCCCAGAACGCCATCACCGCATCGCCGATGTATTTGTCGAGCGTGCCGTTGTGGCGGAAGACGATCTGCGTCATTTCCGTCAGATATTCGTTGAGCAGCGCGGCGAGTTCCTGCGCGTCCAGTTTTTCTGAAATTGTGGTGAACCCGCGCACGTCGCTGAACATCACGGTGATTTCCGTCTTGCGCGGCTTCACCAAGTCTGGATTTTCCAGAAGCCGCCGAATCACTTCCGGGCTGAGGTATTGCTGGAACGCGCCGCGCACGCGGCGCTTTTCTTTTTCCTCGACGAGCGCGCGATACATCGCGACGAATCCCACGTTGGCAACGAGAGTTCCGCCGGGAACGATGAAGTTCAGCCACCATCCGTGCAGGAACGCGAACCATACGCCTAGGCCGAACGGGACGAGCAGCAACAAACCGAACAGCATCGAGCGGGGCTGCGCCAGCGCCAGCCACAATCCGAGCGGCACGCCGACGAGAAATATCAGCAACAAATCCACGGAAACCTGATTCGCCCCGCGAACGAGGAAATACCGGTTCAGGATGTTGTCGATCACGTTCGCGTGGATCTCGACGCCTGGATAATTGATCCCCCCAAACGGCGTTGAGCGCAAATCGCCGATCCCCGTCGCGGACGCGCCCACCAGCACAATTTTTCCTTTGAAGGTTCCCGCGGGGAATTTGTGCCGAACGACATCGGCGATCGAAACATAGGGATAGGTTGCGACGTCGCCTTCGTAGTTGATCATCATTCGTCCGATAGCGTCAGGATGGATGATGAGCGAAGGTCCGAATTCCAAAGCCGTGATTCCAGTCTCGCTGAAATCGAGCACCATCTGCTGGTCGGGCAATCCCTGAAAAAGGCGCACAGCATGCAAGTCGAGCGAGCCGTAGAGATCCCAGTCGTCCAGATTCTTAGAGCGGCCATAGGGAAGCACCAGCAGCGAGTGCCGCACGACGCCATCTGCGTCCGCCTCCTCATTGAAAAATCCGGTCGCGCCGTGCCCGTTGCGAAGCGCATTGCTGAGAATTTCGATGTTGGCTTGCGTGCCTTTCGGCATCAGTCCATACGGATCGCCGAAGCCCTGCATTAAATGCTGGAGATCGCGCTGCCCGGTTTGCGGATTTGCCGCGCGCACTTGCGGGAACGGAAAATCGGCGAGGATGTTGGCGTAGCGGTCCAGAGTTTTGTCATCGACGCCGTTTAGATCGTATTCGGAATAAAGGAAGAAATTTCCAAGAACCACGTTTCCAAAACGCTCGATCGCCCGCGCAAATTGTTCGTCTCCGTCATATTCTTTCGACAGGCGGTCGATGTCTGCGATCACGCGCGGGTCCGTCTGCCCTCCCTGCTTTTGCCGTTGGATCACGGTTTGCCGCAACTCGCGAATCGGCGCGGCCGTTTCATCGGGCTTGCTGAAGGTGATGTCGAAGGCCGCGACTTTCGCTCCGTCCTCGCGCAAAGCATCCAGCATCTGAGCGAAGTACGTGCGCGAGAACGGCCACCGGCCCAGAATTTCCTGCGACCGCTGGTCGATGTCCACGATGATGATTCGCGGATCGGGATGCTTGTCCCGCTCCGGCCGCAGGCGGAATCGCAAATCGAGAGCGTCGAGTTCCAGCCGGTTGATGAAGGAAAATATAGCCGTCGGCCGGTCGCCAATGAAGGTGTAGGCGTAGATCGTCAGCGCGAATGCGGTCAGGCCCACGCTGATCGCAAAGGGAACGCGCCGCTGCCACCACGCCCGCAACCATTCGCGCGGGACCTGCAAGGCGCGTCGCGATTCACCGCCCGTGGGAGCTCCTGGCATGGTACGGGAATTGTATCCGAGGTCGCGCTGGAAAATTATTCACGATACAAAAAAGTAAGCCGCACGCCGCTTACATCGATCACATCGCCTTCGTTGAGTTTGGTCAAGCCATTGATTTTCACGCCGTTGAGGGTCGGGACGCGGTCCCCTCGGCCCAGGTAGTAGCCATCCTCGTGCTTGTTAATTTGCGCCGCGACTGCCGGCGTGAACCATCCGCGAAGCCGGACGGTGGCCATTTTGGAGTGGCCGATTACAATCAGTTTGCCGGACATCCGGTACTCTTTTTGATCCGTGCGGCCGTACAACACGGTGAGCGTCGGAATGCGGATTCGTTTGGGGGCGAGTTGAGACCGCTCGCCTGCTCCCACGGCCATCTCGAAGAGCTTCCGGCGTTCTTCCGTATCCAGGACCATCGTTTCATTTACTCGCGGAGCCGGCGCCTTGCGCAAGCCGTCCTCCGGGATCGCCGCATCGTGCGCTTGATCCACGAAGATTTCATGTTTGCCGATCAGAATGTTGTCGCCGTCTTTGAGCATGGCTCGCTCGACGCGAGTATCGTTTAAGAACGATCCGTTGAGGCTGTTCAAATCCTCGACCACCAGCGACCCGGCTTCGACATACACCCGCGCGTGGTAATTCGATACGGATAGATTATCAATCTGAATATCATTGTCCGGCGCGCGCCCGATCGTTACCGGACGCGTTCCTAGGGGAACTTCTTTCAGAGAGGAATTTTCAAATTTCAGTACGAGTCTCGACATGTCTCTTCTCCTCCAGACAACGCCGGCGACACTTTACCCGGAGTGCCGTTTCCAGATCTTCAGGCGCTGGAACACGCCTTCCGATTTCTCGTTCACGCGCAAAACAATCACGCTGACGTTGTCCACCCCGCCATTGTCGTTGGCCAGATCGACCAGGCGCTCGGCGGCTTCCTGCGCGGACGTGCTGGTCAGGAGCGTGCTCGCGATTTCCGGGTCGGTGACCATCCGCGTCAGCCCGTCCGTACAAAGAAGCACGAAATCCCCGGCCAGCAAAACCTGTTCGTCGGTGTCGACCTCCACCGTGCTGCTTGTTCCCACCGCGCGCGTCAACACGCTTTGCATCTCGCTCGCATCCGCTTCCTGCGGCGTCAGGATCCCCACGCGCACCTTTTCTGCCACCAGGGAATGATCGGCCGTCATTTGATCCATCGAGCCGGCCCGAAGCAAATACGCCCGGCTATCTCCCACGTGCGCGATGGAGAGTCTTTGCGCCTCGATCCACGCGGCCACGATGGTCGCTCCCATGCCCTTCTGTTCCTCGTTCGAGGATGCCGTCTCAAAAACCTTCCGGTTCGCCAGATGGATCGCGCTGGCCAGGCGATTGGTCCGCTCGGAAACGTCCGTGCTGGACTCTCCGAAGATGGGCGTCGCCCGGCTGTTTTCGGATTGCCGGCAGTGCGTCAGGATCGTCTGGACGGCAAGCTTGCTTGCCACCTCGCCATGTGCTTCTCCGCCCATTCCGTCGGACAGCACATATAATTGCAGCGAGGAATCGATCGAATAACAGTCTTCATTGTTTTTTCGGACGCGCCCTAGGTCGGTGCGCGCGCCGGCTTCGATGTGCAAAAGGGGCCTCATTCGGCTGGCGGCGAAATCCTACACTTCCCAAAACAAAGACGGACTGCGTTGCCAGACCTGTACCGCTTCGAGACTCGGTCGCCCGAGGCTCGCTTGCTACTAAAAATCAGACTAGCAAACCCATTTTGAGACAGCAATAGCCTGTGACGTAAGTAGTTACATCCTTTCACGACAACTTGGAGATTGACTCGCTAGGCGCGATCCGCCAAGTTCGTTATACTGGTCTCAGCGGAGAGCGCGCAGAAATCCCACCCCTGCAGCATTCCGCACCCTCTCACATGCCGCAGCGTGCAGAAATTTGGTATTTTGAGCATTCCCTGGCGGCCCCTCTGGCCCGCCCCTTGAGCCGCCAGTATGCGGTTCGGGCACTGCCGCATCCCTCCCCAGGCCGACGGAATTCCGCTCCCCAGCTGGGCGATACCCCGGTCGTATGTCTTGCCGATCTAGGCGCGGGAGACCTGGTTGCCTTGCGACGTCTCGTGCGACGGGCTCCCCGCGTCCGACTCATCGGCATTTCGCGAAATGGCGGAAATCAGAGCGCTCCCGGCTGTTTTGCCACCCTTCCCCGCAAGGCGAACCCCTCGCTGGTTCGCAAGACGGTGGATGCCGCGATTGCCAACATTGAGCTGGCGCAGCGGGAACGCGCCGCGCGAGCCCACCTCGCACGGGCCGAACGCGAGATGGAGGAACTGAATCGCATCGGCATCGCCCTGTCGCAAACCCATGAAGTCGGGGCGCTGCTCAACATGATCCTCACGAAGGCGCGGGAGATCACGGGCGCGGATGCGGGCTCTCTTTATCTCGTTGAGGAGACGCGCCCGGATGTCCTGTCCGCCGGCCCGGGCGACCGCCATCTGCGTTTTAAGCTGACCCAAAACGACAGCGTTCAATTTCCCTTCGCCGAATTCGAACTTCCTCTGCAAGAAAATTCTCTGGCTGGCTACACGGCGCTGCATGGCGAAGTGATCAACCTGGCCGATGCCCGGCGCATCCCCCGCGACCGGCCCTATCACTTCAACCCGCGCTACGACGAGGAAACCGGTTACCGGACTCGTTCCATGCTGACGCTTCCCATGAAGAATGGCCGCGGTGAGGTCATCGGCGTCCTGCAGCTCATCAACTGCAAACTTCATCGCGAAGCGCGCCTGACGAGTCAGGAAGTCGTTACCCGCGAAGTGCGACCCTTTTCCGAGCGCGCGGTCCGGCTGGCGCTTTCCCTTGCCTCGCAGGCCGCGGTCTCCTACGAAAATGGCCGCCTCTATCAGGACATTGAAAAACTGTTCGAAGGCTTCGTCCAGGCTTCCGTAAAAGCGATCGAGCAGCGCGATCCAACGACCTCGGGCCATTCTTTGCGCGTTTCGCACATGACCGTCGGGCTTGCCGAGATTGTGGATCGCGTCGACAAGGGGAGCTATGCATCGATTCGTTTTTCTCCCGAGCAAATGAAGGAAATCCGTTACGCCGCGCTGCTGCACGATTTCGGGAAAGTCGGCGTGCGCGAGGATGTGCTGGTCAAGGCCAAGAAGCTGTATCCAATGCAAATCGATCTCATCGCGCACCGCTTCGATTATCTCCAAATGGAGATGGAAGCACAGCTGGAGCGCGAGAAGGTCCGGCTCCTTATGGAAATGGACCGGCCGGAGGCGCTGGCCCGCATCGCTTTGCTGGAAGAAGAATATCGTCTCCGCAGGGCCCAGGTGGAAAACGGATTCGGAGCCGTCCTTCAGGCCAACGAGCCGACGGTGCTTCCAGAGGGACATTTTGATCGCCTCTTTGAAATCGCCCGGCAGACTTATCACGACCCGCGGGGAGTAGAAAGGCCGATCCTCACGCCGGAAGAAGTTCGCTATCTTTCCATTCCGAAGGGAAGCCTGAGCGCGGACGAGCGCGCCCAGATCGAATCCCACGTCGTTCACAGCTTCAATTTCCTGCTTCAAATTCCCTGGACCAAGCAAATCCGCGAGATTCCGCGGATCGTCCGCGCGCATCACGAGAAATTAAACGGCACAGGCTACCCCTACAAATTGCGAAGCGATGAAATTCCGGTCCAAGCCAAGATCATGACGATTTGCGATATTTTCGACGCCCTTTCCGCCTCCGACCGCCCGTATAAAAAAGCCGTCGCCTCCGACCGCGCGCTCAATATTCTGGAGATGTCCGTCAAGGACCAGGAACTCGATCCGGAATTGTATCGCCTCTTTCTGGAGGCCAAAATCTTCCATCTGGCCGACAAAATTTAAGGATTCCGGGAACGCCAATCTCCGGATTGGCGCCTTGCAAGACGCCATTCAGGAGAATGGCGTTCCCAAGAAATCCGGAGGGTCGGCACATGGGTTCGGCCAAGGCAAGATTACCCTTTGCCGCTGATTTCGCTCTCTTACCCCAGCCGCGATAGAATCCTTGCCATGGCGCGCGCGTGGGTTCGTCATCAACCGCCGACTTGTTGCCTGCTTGTTATCCTTCTGGCAGGGCTGTGCCCGGTGCTCGCCACGGGCCAGCAACAGCTTAAACCGCATGCTTCTCCTGCCCCGCGCACGATCATTCTGCCCCCCAAATTAGTTGCCGGCGCACAGGCCACGCTCGCCGTGCTCGATTCTCAGGGCCGTCTATTGCCCCACGTCACGGTGGAACTCTCGGGAGGCCGGAACGCCGTGACCGATACGACAGGCCGCGCAATTTTTAAGGCCCCCGATCAGTCCGGAACACTGGTCGCAAAAGCCTCCAGCTTGGGGGCCACCGCGTCCGCGACTGTCGTGCCTTCCGAAAATTCTGCCCCCCATGGAGCGTCAGATGGCGCCCCAGGAGCAGTCCATGTAGCTTCCTACCCCCACGTCATTACTATCCATGACCGATTCAGTCTGGAAGGCGCCGGCTTCCGAGGCGCGGCGGATTCGAATCACGTCTATCTGAACGGCGAACCATGCCTCGTCGTGGCTTCCTCCCCGGTTTCACTCGTTGTGCTGCCCGGCCCGAGCGTTCCCATCGGCGACGTGACTCTGCACGTCGCCGTGGGGGGAGTTGACGCGGGTCAATTTCCCGTCTCGGCCGTGCTTCTCGAATTCACCGGCCCGACGGAAGCGGTGAATGCAGGGTCAAGGGGGAAACTCATCGTCCATGCGCGCGGCACCACGGAGCCGCTCCTTCTGGAAGTTCGCAATGGATCGCCGGGTGTGATCCAACTAGCCAAAGGAAATGTGCAGCGCCTCAAGACCTCGGGCGGCGACGAGAATGACGCGCCGGTGGACGTAAAATTTGTGACCGGCGGAAACTATTCGGTTTCGGCAAGGCTGCTGGCCACAATGCCTCACGAGTAAGGGGTTTGGTGGCACTGGCTTTTTACCCTGAGCACTTCTGAAGGGCAGCCTGTGGGGTTTTTGGTCATTGCAAAGTCGAACCCCCACAGGCTGCCCTTCAGAAGTGCTCAGGGTAAAAAGCCAGTGCCACTGACGGCATGATAGAATTTCGTCCTCAGCTGTGATGTTTCGCAGGGTCCTTCGATTAAGGCGCATTCATGACAGGAACCGGAATACTGATTGCCATCGCATGTCTTGCCGCTGGCTTCGCGGTGGCGTGGGCGTGGGCGAATTCTTCGGCTGGCGCCGCGCGGCTGGAACTCGAGAGGCGAGCGGCAGGTCTGGACGGCACGGCTCAAGAGTTAAAAAAGCAAAACGACGCATTGCAACAAGATTTGCGAGTTTCGCAGAAAAGAATTGAAGAGGAACAGAAGCTGCGCGCCGCCGCGGTAAATGAAGCCGAGTCGCAACGAGCCAATCTCGCCGAACAGAGGCGCCTGCTCGATGACGCTCAGGTGAAGTTGAGAGAAGCTTTCCAGTCTCTGGCTGGCGAAGCACTGAAGGCCAGCAGCGACCAGTTCATGGAACTCGCCAAGGCGAAGTTCGATTCCCTTCAGAAGGAAGCCGAAGGCGATCTCGAACACCGCAAGATTGCCATTCAGTCCATGGTGGACCCGCTCGAAACGGCCTTGAAAGATCTGCGTTCGGAAGTGGCCCGCGTTGAATCCGCAAGACAGGAAGCATACGGCAGCCTTCGCAGCGAAGTGCAACTGCTTGCCACGACCAGCAAGGAATTGCGGGAGGAAACGGGAAGCCTGGTCAACTCGCTCAAACAGCCGCAGGTCAAGGGAAAATGGGGCGAGCTGACTCTGCGGCGCGTCGTGGAGTTGGCGGGAATGTCTCCCCACTGCGATTTTTTTGAGCAGCAATCCATCGACACGGAAGAAGGCCGCTTGCGCCCCGATCTGATCGTCCATCTTCCGGGCGGCACGCAAATCGTCGTGGATGTGAAGGTCCCGCTGCACGCCTTTTTCAAGGCTGTCAGCGCGCAGTCGGACGCGGAATACCGCGAAGCCATGATGCAACATGCCGCCCTGGTCCGCGACCACATCAAAGGCCTTTCCGGGAAGGAATATTGGAAGCAGTTTGAACCCACGCCTGAATTTGTCGTTCTTTTTGTTCCGGGAGAATCTTTTTTCAGCGCCGCGCTTGAGCAGGACCGCACGCTCATCGAGGACGCCATCGATAAGCGCGTCGTTCTCGCCAGCCCGACCACCCTCATCGCTCTACTGAGAGCGGTTGCTTATGGTTGGAAGCAACAGCTTGTCGCCGAAAACGCCGAGCGCATCAAGGATTTGGGCAAGGAATTGTACGACCGCGTCGTGAAGTTCGCCGAACACCTTTCCGAAATCGCAAAAGGTTTGGAACGCGCCAGCAAGGCATACAACAATGCCGTCGCCTCGTTTGACAGCCGCCTGATCCCCTCCGCACGAAAGTTCAGAGAGATGGGCGTCGGTAGTGCGGACGTTCCGCAGGTTGACCCCGTCGAGACATTCCCCCGCCCGCTGCTCTCCACCCCCAGTTCCGAAGAATAATGATGGAAGTTGTAGCGCCGGCGTCCCGCCGGCATTTTTGCGCTGTTTAGAGAGTAGCAAAATTGCCGGCGAGACGCCGGCGCTACGGAACCTCTGGGTCCACTTGTCAGGAAAATGTGTTGAATCCCGCCGTTCAAAATTGTCGTGAGAAAATAGAAGTCTTGGAAATTACTTGAGCAGCTGCGTGACCAGACGCCGCAAGCGCTCGCGGTCGCGCGGCTTCATATGGACGAATTCCACGCCGGCTCCCGTCGCTGTAATGTTGCGGACCACGGCGGTGGAATGAATCTTGCGAAGTCCGGCCTTAATTTCAAGTAGCATGGAATCGCCGAGCGCCAGGCGCTGTTCGGTTTCCAGGAACGCTCCGCCGAGGGCGAGGACACGAACGCGCGCGGGCCCATTGCGCCCTCCCGAGATGACCGCTTGCAAAGGAGGTTGAAGGCGCGCGCGAACATACCGGCGTGGCCTGGTGTGGGTCACGTTGGATTTCGTGTGAGCGCTTTCCGCGACACGGGCGCGCGCGGAAGGAGGTCGATTTTCAAGCAGGCCAAGCGCTTCTTCGGCTGCCGCACGCAGCGCCGCCGGTTCGTCATGGGCCAGGCCGTTGCGCAGCCTCACCATCTGCAGCAGGAAAGAGGCCGCTTCCGCTACCCGCATTCTCCCAAGCGCTTCGATCGCCTTGATCCGGAAATAAATATCCCGCAACACCATGTGCTCGCCCATGGCAATCTGAAGCAGCGTTGGAACCGCCGCCATCTCGTGGGCAGTCCCGAGATGATCGATCATGCAGGGCACGACCATCCCATGCGCTTCCGAAAGGGTGGCAAGAAAAGCTTGCGCCGTCGCCGCTACCACGGGCGGATTCGTCCACTTCATGAGTTCCGTCGCGGCAAGATCCTGCAAACTCCATTCCCAGCTTGCCAGCGCCTTGGGCAATGCGCCGGCCAGACGTTTCGGGTCCGCGGAAGCAAGCAGATGAATGGAAGTCGCCACGCGCTGCCGCCGCGCTTCGTACAACCGTGTTTCGAGCGCGCCAAGCACCGGCTCGCCCGTTCCGTGAATCAAGCGCACCATCGCGGGAAGGGAATTCAATCCGTCCTCCGCGGTCAATAGCAACCCCAGCCGGTCGATCAGGCGGTCCGGGCACCTCTTCAGCAATCGAGGTATGACCGGGTTAAGCGGCTGGGCGGTTAGAGCTTCGTCCACCAGATAGAGCCACTGCTCGTCGTTGAGAACGCGGCTCACGAGGGTGGCAATGTGCGCGTGTTCGTCGTCCCGCGGAGCGGCCTCGAGCGCGTCGAGGATTCGTTCGAATTCAGCGTACTCGCCCTTCAGCAAGGATGTTCGCGCCAATTTATCGGCCACCGCGGAGAGTAACCCTGCGATTCCCGGCGAAGTTTCCCGCAGAAGGGCCTGTACGATCCCCCGCCCAAAATCGGGCGCCGAGGAATGAGGCCACAATCTTTCCAGTTGCGGCGCGATTTCCGCGAGGCCCGCGGCCACGGCGCGCCGCGCCTTGCTTTCCTCCGATTCGAGGCACCGCGCGTACGCCAGCAGCACCGCGCGGCCCTCGCGCGCCGCGGCGTCGGCTTTCTTTTTTTCGGCGGCTGCGGCCAGCGGTTCGAGGTAGCGCGCCACTACGTTCGCGGGCACGCACCACGCGTCGCGGCTCCGCAATGTTTTGCCTTTCACTCGGGCGGGCTGCGCATTCCAGAATCTTTCGCAGAGAACCGACACGCGCAGTTCGTCGTATTGCGACCCGCCGAACCGGCTGGTTCCCGTATTGTCCGGTTGGCCGCGCTCCTGGTCCAGGCGGACGAGTAAGGGGGCCAGCCCCTCCGGAGTTGTCCGGCCGGCGCTGAACTCCTGTTTCACGAATGCCAGCACCAGTTCATCCGTGAGCCTCTCCAGATACGGCACCAGTGTTTCGCCTTCGCGAGGTTTTACGTTGGAGATTCCGTACACGATCAGCGAGACGGAGGACGATTCGCTGCCCGACACTACGGAATGAAAGCGCCGAGCCACTTCTTCGGTGGACGGTTGCATTTCAGGATCGTTGGGCGGCGCCAATTTTGCGAGCACGCGCAAGGTGGCCGCTATCTGCTCGAAGCTCGCCTCCGGCATCGTCCTGCCGGAGCGGGAGTAGGAGGAATGTTGCGACGCATTATCGTATGCGAGCACTGCGGACACCAGGCTGGCAAGCAGCAGGGAATCGCGCCGCTCGGTCGGGATATTAATGCGAATCCCGACAACGCCCCGATTCCTGATCCAGTTGTCCCACAATTTTCGCGATGCCGTGTCGCCTGGCGAGGCGCTGCGTGGAACCTGGCTGATTTCCTGCGCCAACAGATCCAGCTCGCCCACATTGATGGGATGGGTGAAGAGGAATGAACAAATGCCGGCGCGCAGAAGCTCCTCCGCGAGCGCCCGCAATTCGCCACGCGGATCATGCAGCAGCTCGGCGACGCTCCCTTCCTGGCGGGGCAGGAGGATTCCATTCCGCTCCACGGCTACCACCAGGGGCGACCGCGCGGCTAGCGCGATTCGCAACTGCTGTTCCGTGGAGGCCAGAATTTCCATCAGCCGCGGATGATTTCGCTGATAGAGGCGCGCTGCCCCCAATAGAACTCGGAATTGCCGGAGGAAGAAAATGATAGCGTTCTCGGCATTCGAAAACGCCGGACGCACAGGAATCACATCCGCGTGGACAGGCTCCGGCCTACGCGAAATGGCTGGTGTAGCGCCGACAACCGGAACATCGTCTTTGGCATGAACCTTCGAATTGTCGAGGACTTTCATTCTGAAGATGGTTCCTTGCTAAAGAACGTAGGATTCCTGGACCAGTTCCAAACCTGCACATTCAAGTTCGTGGAGGCAGTTTTTCTAATGCACCTTATGCGTCGGGGCATACGGGTATTTCCTAATAAGAGCAAGTAGCCTGCCTTAAGCATGCACCTCTAGGTCATTGAAATACAGGGGATTGCTAAGCCTCGGATGCCAAAGAATCAACCTAAGGGAAGGAGGTGGATAGAATTGATACAAGGGAGGGAACTGCGTCTATAGCAAAAACCGCGTTACTCTTCCTCCCTTTCGGGGCACTCTACACGGAGGATTTAGGTATCTGTAAGTGCCACATATAAAAAGATTTATTCTATTCCCAGAGTTTCTGTAAATTGCTCGGTTTGGCCCTGATTCACGACTACATTTTTCTGTGCGGTACCAAATCCACGGCGTACCAAGCGGACCTCGTGTTCTCCCGCTTGCAATTCTAACCTTGCAGGAGTGCGAAGACCTGTCTCGGCCCCGTCTACAATAATTCTTGCCCCAGGGGGGGTGGACCGCACCCAAATCCATCCCGCCGAAGCCGGCGCAGAGGAAGCTTTTGGGTTCTCGGTCAATTCAATGTCGTCGATCACCCGAACACCGGAAGGAACCGCGCGCAGGTGGTCCATCAGGTTGCGGTGTTCGGCGAGGCTCAGCGAGCCGGAAAGTGTGAGAGCGTTTGCCGTGGCTTGAATTGTAACTTTTTCTAGTAGTGGCTGTCCGGCTAACTCTGCGCGCAATTTCGATTCGAGCTGATGCGTTGGGGAAAGCCCTGCGGATGCAGCTGGTTTTTGCGGCAGGGTAGATTTGTCCGCGCTGCCGGCTGTCGCAGGCGCGGCCATCGGAGCGTTCATCGTAGCGGCGGGCGCGGCCGTTGCCTGCGACGCAGCCTTCGGGGTGGAATTTTCCGCCGGCGCGGCAGTGGGCGTGGGAGCGGGCTCCGCAGACTGAATCGTCCCGTTGGATTGAGCATCTGGCTTCGGATTCGTGCTATCGGGATTTGACGCTTGCTCCGCGGAGTCCGCCTTTGGCGGAATCGACGGCCTTTCCATTTCACGGGCGCGCTGCCACAAATCCACCAGTGGCGGATAAACGCGATATCCCGAATATCCAATGACACCTAGCAAAAAGAGTATGAGCAGCAGACCCCCGGGCCTCTTCCGAGGCTCCTCTTCCACTCCAACCGATAACATGAATTGGGCGGCAGGGTCCGGCTCATTGGGCGTTGCATTTACCGGAACCGCGGCGATCCGAGGCGGCTGAGCGGCAGGGCGGCTCATTCCCGCAGCAGGATGCGAAATGGCCGGCGCCATTCGGACGGTGGAGTCGGGGCCGAGCATTTCATGATAATTCTTCAAAGCGGTCAGCAATTCATGGCAGCTTTGATACCGCGCGGCAGGGTCCTTCGACAAAGCCCGGGTAATCACGGCCGAGAGGCCCGGGTGGATGGAAGAATCGAGCGACCTCGGCGGGATGGGCTCTTCGTTGATAATTTTGTAGATGACCGTGGTGATGTTTTGCCCGGGAAATGGTTTTTCTCCGGTCATCAATTCGTAGAGAATCACGCCGAGGGAAAAAATATCCGAGCGGCCGTCGACGGGTTTTCCTTTCACCTGTTCCGGGGACATATAGGACGGCGTACCCATGACGTGCGCGGTCTGCGCCGTGCCGAATTGCAGAATTTTCGCGGTGCCGAAGTCGGTGATCTTGACGACGTCATCCGAAGTCAGCATGAGGTTCGCGGGCTTGATGTCCCGGTGCACCACGTTGTGCTGGTGCGCGAAATCGAGCGCCGAGCAAACCTGTTCCATCAGCTTCAAGACGCGGGACACGGGGAAGGGCTGATGCGCATCGATCATGGATTGCAGGCTGCGCCCCTCGACGTACTCCATGGTGATGTAGAACAGGCCTTCTTCTTCGCCGGCATCGAAGACGACGACGATATTGGGGTGGGTCAGAAGTCCCGCCGCGCGCGCCTCGGTCTGGAAGCGGCCGATCAATTCCTCGCGCGAAAGTCCTGTCCCTGCCTCGGACAGACGCAAAGTTTTAACCGCAACGTTCCGCCCGATCGTCGGATCGAAGCCGTGAAACACCACTCCCATGGCTCCGCGGCCCAATTCCTCGCGGAGATCGTAGCGGCCTGCTTTGGTTAGGGTGGTCACTTGTGTTTCACACGCGGGCGTACTGAGACTGTTCTCCGGGCCGGCTTTGCCTGGTCAGTAAACAGCGCAAACGCGGAACTGGCGTAAATCCTTACAATGCTCGGGAGTTGCCGGCGCCAGGGCAGTCTTGCCCCGGGGGAACCGCCAGCACACCGCACGGCCTTCCATTCGAACATAGCCTCCCTGCAAAGCAGCGTCAACGACGCCGAAGTACAGTGTTCCGGGATAGCAATGGCTGGGGCCTAGTCTTGAGTCATGTAGCGCCCACCTTCAGGTGGGCATCTGCTTGATTCTAAAATGCCCACCTGAAGGTGGGAGCTACAGAAATCAAGACAACCCGCTGGCATGTGGGATGGCCTCCGGCTCAATCCATGTGATATAAAGGAAAAATAACCACGAAACCGAGGTGCTAACTCATGGCTAAGCAAAGCAAGCCCGTTGTCAATCGCCGGAATTTTCTGAAGGGCGCAGCCGTAGGGGCTGCCGCATTGGCGGCCGTGCCGGCAAGCATTGCGGCGGAGCCGGCCGAGCTGAAGCGCATGGTTCCTCCTCCGATGTCTCCCACAGCCGAGACAGAGGTTCCAGCCGTCACGGAAGTGATGACTGCGGATCGCACGGGGTCGGACTTCATGGTGGATGTAATCAAGTCGCTGGGGTTTGAATACGTTTGCGCGAATCCAGGATCGAGTTTTCGCGGCATTCACGAATCCATCATCAACTATGGCGGAAACAAGAGTCCTGAGTTCATCACGTGCTGTCATGAAGAATCCTCGGTGGCGATGGCGCATGGCTATTACAAAATTGAGGGCAAGCCGCTGGCGGTCCTCGCGCACGGGACGGTCGGTGTGCAGCACGCCACCATGGCCATCTACAACGCGTACTGCGATCGGGTTCCCGTCTATATCATTCTCGGAAATATTATCGATGTGACAAAGCGGGCGCCGGGCGTGGAGTGGTTCCACAGCGTGCAGGACGCGGCGGCGATTGTGCGCGATTTTACGAAGTGGGACGATCTCCCCATTTCGCTCGAGCATTTTGCGGAATCCGCC
>Ga0187821_10000144_pt1 | contig 14587 bp, 15 predicted proteins | sample NC_wetland_sal_i_20_FD_132442 | JGI IMG/M metagenome (GOLD analysis project Ga0187821, IMG submission 132442) | Wetland sediment microbial communities from Neuse River Estuary, North Carolina, USA - SourceSoil_1 | ecosystem: Environmental > Aquatic > Freshwater > Wetlands > Sediment | place...
ACGGTCCCGGGCCTCGTGAACCTGGACTTCGCGGACGTGAAGACCGTGATGGCGGAGCGGGGGAACGCGCTCATGGGGGCGGGGCACGCGACCGGCCCCAACCGCGCGTACGAGGCCGCGCAATCGGCCGTCTCGAGCCCCCTGCTCGACGACATCTCGATCTCGGGCGCCGAGGCGTTGCTCGTGAACGTCACCGGCGGAGAGTCGATGACGCTCCATGAGATCAACGAGGCGGTGACGGTGGTGGTGGACGCCGCGGGGCACGACGCGAACGTGATCTTCGGCGCGGTGATCGACGAGCACATGGGAGACGGGCTCTCGATCACGGTCATCGCGACCGGGTTCGGAAAGGGCGAGCCGAAGGCGCAGGGGCTTCAGCAGCGGGCGATGGGGATGCCCGCCGCGGCGCACCCGCAGCCCCGGATCTTCCCGATGGTCGAACGCGAGCGGATCGCCCGGCCGGCCGTGCCCGTCCCGTCTCTCGAGGAAGCTTCGAACGAGGAGGAGCCCGCGGCGTCGGCCTCCCGTCCTGGATACAGGATCGCATCGCCGACGGCCCGCCGTCCGTTCGGCGGGCGGGCGATCACCCGGGACAACATGGACGTTCCGGCCTTCATGCGGAAGCAGATGGATTGAGGTAGGAAACGACGAAGCCCGCCTTGCGGCGGGCTTCACGAACGAGCGCGCGCGTCCTGGCCTAGACGGCCCGGGCGCGTTGCGCTTCTTTGGCGCGCATGCTCTTCGAGACGGCGCCGGTGCGGATGCAGCGCGTGCAGACCCGGAGCCTCTTGGGCCTGCCCGCCACCACGGCGCGCACGGTCTGCAGATTCACTTCCCAGCGGCGCTTGGTGACGTTGTGGGCATGGCTCACATTCTGCCCGAACTGCACGCCCTTGCCGCAGATGTCGCAAAGCCTGGCCATGAAATCCTCCTGAGTCTGAAGAGAGCGTCGAAGTCTACTCTCGGCCGCCCCGCGAGGCAAGGGGTTTGGTAGCATCCTCCCGATGCCCTCCCTCCACGATCCGGTGCGGTTCATGAGCGGCGTGGGCCCCGAGATGGCCCGGCGCCTGGCCAAGCTCGAGATCCGCACGATCCGGGACCTCCTCTTCCACGTGCCCCGCGCCTACCGCGACCGCCGGCTGGTCACGCCCATCGCGTTCCTGAGGCCGGATCAGGAGGCCTCGGTGCTGGGAACGCTCCGGACCCTTCGCGTCGAGCGTCGGTTCCGGGGAAGACGCGATGTCTCGGGCGTGATCCAGGACGAGACGGGCACCCTGCGGGTCGTCTGGTTCAACCAGCCGTTCGTGGAGAAGGCACTCGCGGCGGGGGAGCGCTACTACTTCGCCGGCCCCGTCGAGCCCTTCCACGGCCTCGAGATGCACAACCCCGAATTCGAGCCGGAGGAGCCGGACGCCGAAACGTCGAAGCTCGCGCGGGTCACGCCGGTGTACGGGCTGACGCACGGGGTGGCGCAGCGCTGGCTCCGCGCGCGGGTCGAGGACGCGGTGCGCTCGCTCCCTCCGCTGCTCGATCCCGTTCCCGAGGCCTGGCGCCTCGCGCACGGGCTGCCCTCGCTCCGCGACGCGCTCGGGAGCGTGCACTTCCCGGAGCGGCCCGAGGACGCCGAGTCCGCGCGGCGGCGGCTCGCGCTGGAAGAGCTCCTCCGGGTCCAGGTCTCGCTCCTCTACGCGCGGGAGCGCCACCGCGGCCGCCGCGCCGCCCATCCCCTGGGGCGGGGCGCCGCGGAAGCAGCCCGGTTCCGGGAGGGGCTTCCGTTCACGCTCACCCGCTCGCAGGGAGAAGCGCTCGCGGCCATCGATCGCGACCTGGACCAGGACGTCCCCATGCGGCGGCTTCTCCTGGGAGACGTGGGCTCGGGGAAGACGGTCCTGGCCCTGGCGGCTTCGGCGCGCGCGGCGGGCGCCGGGACCCAGAGCGCCATTCTCGCGCCGACGGCCCTCCTCGCGGAGCAGCACGCGGACACCGCCGCCCGGCTCCTCGGAGGCGCGGGCTTCCGCTACGCGCTCCTGACCGCCGCCACGCCCGCGAAGGAGCGGACGCGCATCCTCGAGGGCCTGGGCTCGGGCGAGATCTCGCTCGTGATCGGAACCCACGCGCTCTTGGAGCGGGACCTCCGCTTTCGCGCCCTGGGCCTCGTGGTCGTGGACGAGCAGCACCGCTTCGGCGTGCGTCAGCGCGTGTCCCTGGCATCGAAGAGCGCCGGATTCAAGGACGCCCATCTTCTCGTGCTCACCGCGACCCCAATTCCAAGGAGCCTGGCGATGGCGCTCTACGGAGATCTCGATCTGTCGCTCCTCACGGAGCGGCCGCCCGGACGGTCTCCGATCCGGACCGAGCTTCGAAACGAAGGAGGCATCGACGCCCTGGCGCGCGTCCTCGCGGAGGAGATGGACCGCGGCGGAAGCGCCTTCGTGGTGTATCCGGTGGTCGAGGAATCGGAGACGACGGATCTCAAGTCGGCCACGGCCATGGCCCAGGAGCTGGCGCGCGTCGAGCGCCTGGCGAAGGCGGGCGTCGTGCTGGTGCATGGGCGGCTCAAGGCCGCGGAGCGCCGCCGCGCGATCGAGCGGTTCCGCTCGGGCGAGGCGCGCGTCCTGGTGGCCACCACGGTCGTGGAGGTGGGACTCGACATTCCGGACGCCACGCTCATCGTCATCGAGCATCCGGAGCGGTTCGGGCTCGCCCAGCTCCATCAGCTTCGCGGGCGGGTCGGGCGGGCCGAGAGACCGGGGCGCTGCGTGCTCCTCGTCCGCAAGGGGACGGGGGCGCCGGCGCGGAAGAGGCTCGACATCTTCCGGCGGGTCGAGAGCGGCCAGGAGCTGGCGGAAGAAGATCTCAAGATTCGCGGCCCCGGAGAGCTCTTGGGGACGTCGCAGCATGGGTTTCCGGAGTTCCGGGCGGTGAATCCGGTCTCCGATCTCGACCTCATCGAGGGGGCCCGCGCCCTGGCCCAGGAGCTTCTTTCAGGGGAATCCTCCCGCGGGGGCGGGACCGGGCTCAAGAGCTGGATCGAGGCCCACTTCGCGGGCGCGGATCTATATCTTGGGAGCGGCTAGACGATTCCTCGAAAGATGGCCCGCCGAAAGCCGATAGAGGGATAGCGACCACCTGATTCCTACATCAATCGAACGAGGGTGTGGATGCACGTCGAATGCAGCGCATGCGGCGCTCGCTACGTCATCGCCGACGAGAAGATTCCGTTCCAGGGCGCGCGCGTGCGTTGCCGCAAGTGCCAATCCGTTTTCTCCATCGAGCGGACGGCGGCAGCGCCGCCGACGCCGGCCGAGCTTCCGCTGATTCCTCCGACGCCTCAGGCGGCCGTTCCCGCTCCGCCGCCCGCGCCTTCCGAGCCGCCGGCTGAAGCCTCCCGTTTCGACACGTCCCCGTTCGAGTCCGCGGCGCCGGCGAGCCCGTCACCCTCCGCGTCCTCGCGGTTCGACACCTCGCCGTTCGACTCTTCGCCCGCGGGCAGCGCTCCGTCGCCCTTCGCGCCGCCCCCTCCTCCGGCCGCCCAGGGCGCGCCCGCGGAGATCGAGAAATTCGCGAATGCCTTCGCTTCCTCGGCCGCTGCGCCTCCGTCCGCGCCGCCGGCGCCGCCGCGCGTCGCGACGCCCCAGTCGATCATGCCGCCGCCTCCGCCTCAGGCGGCTCCTCCGCCGATGCCGCCTTCCACGGAGGCCGCTCAGCCCGCCGCGGTGAGTCCCTATTCCCCATCGGCGGGAATCCCTCCCGGCCTGCCCGAGGCGGAGCGCCTGAAGCACGAGCGGGCTCGGCGTCTCGCGCGCGTGCTCGCGTCGGACATCGCGATCTACAACAAGGAAAAGCGCGACCGCGGCGTGAAGGACGGGAACCTGGTCGCGGTTCTCGGATACGAGATCAAGAAGTCCTGGGAGGTTTACAAGGAGCGCGTCACGCCGGAGATGGCGAATTCCACTCCCTATTTCCGTGACGCGTTGAACGAGATGCTGGCGGAGGGGAAGAAGGTCTTCTAAGCCTCACCGCTCCCATCCCACGTAGCCCGCGGCGCCCGCGGCGATCAGCATCGCGCCGGCGCCCCCGACGGCGATCTCCGGTGTGAGCCAGCTCCGTCCGACCGCGAGCCCCAGGAGGCCCGCGGCCGCCAGCACGGCCACGCGGGTGGAGAAATCCCGCAGGGCGAAGACGCGCCCGCGCGCCTCGGCTCCCACCGCCGCCTGCACCGCGGATTCGGTCGTCACGAGAAGGATCGCGACGAAGATCCCCGCGACGAAGGCCACCGTGAGAAGCGCCGGGAGCGAGACCGCCCGCGTGAACAGGACGAGCGCCACGCCGGTCCCCGCCAGCCCGAGCGCCATCCCCGAGCGCGGCGACCGCCGGCTCCCGCGCCACGCGGTGAGGAGCGTCCCCGCGACCATGCCGAACCCCAGGACCGAGAGAAGGCCCCCGGTCCCCGAGACGAAGCCGCTCATGCGCCTCCGGAGGAGCACCGTTCCGGCCACGTGCAGCGCCCCGCCGGCCATCCAGAGGAGCACGAGGGCGAGGATGGGCCCGAGGACGAGGCGATCGTGGACGGTGAGCCGCGCGCCCTCCTTCACGTCGCGGCCCAGGGAGCGGTAGACCGCGCGCCAGGTCGCGTGCCTCGGGGAACGCTCGCGCGGGCGCGTCCGGAGGAGGGCGAGGAACCCCACCGAGATGAAGTAGGTCATCGCGTCGATCGCGAAACCCCACCGCCATCCTGTTCGCTCCACGAGAATGCCGCCCAGGGCCGAGCCCGCGATGGTCGCCGCGACCCCGGCCAGGGTCGCGAGCGAATTCGCTTCCACCAGCTCTTCCGGCGCCACCAGATCGGGGAGGATGGCCGAGCGGGCGGGGAGGAAGAAGGAATTCGCGATATAGAGCAGGAAGACCAACCCGAGCGCGGCGGGCAGCCCGCCGTGCAGGGCGGCCGGGATCATCAGGAGAACGATGATCCCGCGCAGGAAATCGGACGCGAGGAGCACGCGCCGCGTGTCCCAGGTGTCCACCAGCGCCCCCGCGAGCGGCCCGATGAGGATCGTAGGAAGGAAGCTCACCGCGGGCACCAGCGCCAGCTCGGGTGCGGGGTTGCCCGGGTCGTGGGCGCGCTCCACGATCAGCGCGAGGAGTGCGAGGTAGTGGAGGCGGTCTCCGAAGATGGAGACGAACTGGCCCAGCCAGAGCGCCCGGAAGCTCCTGTTCCGGAAGAGCTCGGGACTCAAGCCTTCGCGGGGCTCAGGAGCGCCCGGCTCTCGCCCGCGTCCGGGGCGCCCGCCGTCGCGCGCCCGGGACCGACGAGCGAGCCGTAGATCTCCTCGAGGCGCTCGGCGATCCTGGGCCACGCATACCGACGCGAGGTCTCGATTCCGCGCGCGCCCAGATCGGCGCGCAGGCTCGGGCGCGCCAGGAGCCTCCCCAGCGCGCTCTGGAGCGAGGCCGGATCGCGGGGCGGCACGAGGAGGCCCTCCGCCCCGGGCGTGAGCACCGTGCGATAGCCTGGGAGATCGGTGGCCACGATCGGGACCCCGGAGGCCATCGCCTCGAGGAGGACGATGCCGAAGCTCTCGCCGCCGCGCGCCGGCGAGCAGAAGACATCGGCCGAGGCGTAGTACCGCGGAAGATTGTCGTTGCTGACTCTTCCCTCGAAGTGGACCCGCCCCTCGAGCGCCCCGTGCGACATGGCCTCGATGCGCCCGCGGAGCGGCCCGTCCCCGACGATGACGAGGCGGAAGGGCACGGCGTCCCGCGCGAGCCCCCGGCAGGCGGCCATGAGCTCCGGAAGTCCCTTCCGCGGATCGTGCCGCCCCACGAAGAGGATGTTGGGCGTGCCGTCATCGAACCGCTCGAGCCTCCGGAGGCCGGGGCGGAACCGGTCCAGGTTCACGCCGTTGGGGACGATGTCCACGGGGCCGGGGAAGTGGCGGAGGACGCAGGAGCGGGCCGCCTCGGATACGGCGAGCGCGCGATCCAGGCGCCGGTACGAAGGGAGAAGCGCCTTGCGGAAGAGCCGGAACGCCAGATCGGACATGACCGTGGAGTGGAACGTCCCCACGACCGGATGCTTCGCGATCCGGAGCGCCAGGAGCGGAAGCACCGGGGACACGGGGCAGTGGACGTGCAGGAGATCGAAGTGCTCCCGCTCGAAGATCGCCTCGAGCTTGGCGCGGAGCCCGAAGCCCACCGTGAGGTTGTTCTCGGCGCCGTTGTAGGGAACCGAGAGGTTCTGCCCGAGGCGAAACACGGGATATCCGTTGGCCGGGGCGGGGCCGTACGCCCGCTCGGAGAAGTGCGCCGTGATGACCGAGACGTCGTGTCCGCGCGCGCGCAGGGCGTGCGCGCTCGCGTCCACGTGCTCGGTCACGCCCCCGACCGCGGGGTGGTAGGCCTGGCTCAGGATCCCGATCTTAAGCGGCATCGCGGCTCGGGAAGAGCGGGCGGAAGATGCACCACTGGTCCAGATGGGCGGCGATGGCGCGCTCCTGCGCCTCGGCCATGCCCTGGGTGATTCGGCGGAGATCCTGTCGGAGGGGAAGCTCGGGCCTCGGAAGCGTGGTGCCGTCGAACGCGACCACGTGGCCGCCCGAAGCGCTCCGCTCGGCGTGCGCGTGCAGGAGGACCGCGCCGGAGCGCCGCGCCAGGAGGGCCGGTCCCACCGGGAACCGCACGCGCCGGCCGAAGAACTCGGTCTCGAGCGACCGGACGAACACGTCGCCGTCCGTGAGGAGCACGACGATGCCGGAGCGCCGCAACGTCCGGAGCAGCGGGCGGAACCCCTCGCGCGGCGTGCTCACGAGGATCCGCTCGCGCTCCTTGAGGGCGCGGGCCGAGCCGGTGAACCGCGCATGAAACTGGATGCCCGTGACGACGTGGACCCGGAAGCCCAGCCGCGCGAGCGCGATTCCCGCCAGCTCCCAGTTTCCCACGTGCGGCGCCGAGACCACGGCGCCCCGGCCCCGGGCGAGCCCCTGATAGAGGAGCTCCATGCCTCGAAACCGGAACCGGTCGTCCAGGGTCCTCGCGTCGAGAGAGCGCTGCGCGAGGTACTCCAGCATGAAACGGTGGTAGCTCTCGAAGATGGAGCGCGCGGTGCGGCGGAGGGCCCGGGAGCGGTCCGGCGCGAGCTTACCCGACTCGGCGATCCAGCCCAGGTTCGATTCCACGGCCCGCCGGCGATTCGAGCGGAGGGCGAATTCCAGGCCCGCGGTCGCTCGGGCGAGGGAATCGGCGGCTCGACGGGGGAGGGCGGGGGCGAGTGCGAAGGCCGCCTCGATCAGGAGATCCTGGATCACGGGCGCGTCGTTCGCGAGCCTTGTCGAGGAAACGGCACGTGAAGACGCTACACGAGCGCGAAGGACAGCGTCAAGAATCGGGGAGGGCTTTTGTTTGACTTGGCGCCCTCGCGGCGCCTAGAGTCCGGCCCAGAACGGCGTGATTTTCCCCACTCCCGGGATGAATCCGACCATCCCCTCAGTGGCCGAGCTTGGCGTCCGTTCCATCCGATTCGAAGAGCGCATCGGCGGTTTCGACTTCGGAAAGGCAGCGGCAGTGCGAGCCCGCGGCGACGTGCGGACAGACCGCGTACACGCGATTGTCGCGCCGGCAATAGACTTCGCGCACCCGGCGGACGCTGGTTCTGGCGGCGGGAGCATGCGGGTTGGGTTTCATGGCGTCCTCCTCGGGACTCGGGGACCGGAAGCAATCCGCGCCCGAGCGTCCTTGCGGGCGTTTCGTTCGGCTCTCGACGGTTTAGATGTGCAACGCGCATGCCACGGGCGGGTGGCCCATGTGGAGGTGGTTCGATGGCGAGTCAGAAACTGGTGCGCTGCGAGATTCGAAGGCCGGACTCACGAGGAGACGCCACGGTCCGGTACGTGCCCCTGGAGATCTACGGGCTGTGGGAATTCCTCATGCGCACGAAGCACCGCTTCGAGATCACGCGAAGCGTGGCGTCGCTCTGGATCGACGTGGATGAGACGCCCGAGGCGGCGTACGGCGAGAACCAGTACGAGCGGGTCACGGAGGTGGAGCTTCTTCGCTACTCGGAGCGCGACGGCATGTTCAGCCGCGTGAGCCGCTACTTCCCGACCACCGACTACCCGGCGCTCAAGGGGCTCCTGCTCGGCCACTACGAGAGCGTGTCCGACCCCAACGCGCCCCAGCTCCAGATCAAGGAGCGCCAGGGAATCTGGATCCGGCGAGACCCGCGGGTCTGAGGGCCCGGGCGGCGGCCCGGGCCGCTATGTGTCTCGAAACGTGCGAACTGCATTGCTTCCCTCCCGTATCCCAAAGCTCCGTTTTTCCTAAAGATTAGCCCTCCACCCACCGTTCTCTTACCCCGAGACACGGCGCGGGCCTGGCCCGGATCCAAACCAAGAGAATCGAGGAGCGACGCCATGGTGGTGGTGAGCTATTCGGGACGCGAGATCAACGCGAAGATCGTGTACTACGGTCCGGGTCTCAGCGGCAAGACGACCAACCTCGAGAAGATCTACGACAGCGTTCCCGAGACGAACCGGGGCCGCATGGTCTCGATGAAGACCCAGACCGACCGGACGCTCTTCTTCGACCTCCTTCCGCTGGACCTGGGCGATCTGCAGGGCATGAAGACCCGTCTCCTCCTCTATACGGTGCCGGGCCAGGTGTACTACAACGCCACGCGAAAGCTGGTTCTGAAGGGCGTGGACGCCGTCGTCTTCGTGGCGGATTCCGCCGCCGACAAGATGGCCGAGAACCGCGAGAGCTACGCCAACCTCGAGATGAATCTCAAGGCGTACGGGATCGACATCAAGACGATCCCCCTCGTGCTCCAGTACAACAAGCGCGACCTTCCGAACGCGATGCCGGTCGAGGACCTGAACCGCGAGCTGAACCGGCTGAACGTTCCCTTCTTCGAGGCGCAGGCGGCCAACGGCGTGGGCGTGTTCGAGACGCTTCGCGGGGTGTCCAAGCTCCTGCTCGCGAAGATCTCGAAGGACGTTCTGGAGAAGGACAAGGGCGCCGTGCAGGGTCTCGCGCGGGCAAAGGCGACCGCCGCGAAGGCGGAGGCCTCGGCGGCCGCATCCAAGAAGCAGGACAAGGCTCCGACCGGCGGGAAGCTCTTGAAGTACCTGAAGCGCGGGAAGGGGCAGGCCGAGCCCGGCGAGGCGGAGCCGATGGAGACCGAGGCTCCGGCCGAGGAGCCCGCGCGGGCGAGCGTGAGCCCGGCGGCCGCTGCCGCCTTCGAGCCCACGCCGCTCCTCGGAGACGACGCGCTGGTCGACGACGCGCCGGTGGCCGAGATGCCCATGCCGCTGAACGCCGAGGAAGAGCTGGTGCTGACGGAGGACGACATGATCGCGCATCCGCCCCCCGCCGCGCCCGCGCGTCCGCCGGAGCCGGTCCGCGCCTCCCGCGCCTCGGTGCCGGCGCCCAGCGCGGCCGACGAGGAATCGATCGGCGACTTCGAGCGCGAGCCCGGCGTGCCCTCCATGACCCCGGGCCTCAGCATGGGCTCCGGATCCGTCTCGGGAGACACGCGGCGCGTCTCGATTCCCATCGAGCTGGGCGTGCTTCCGCGCTCGGGGCGCATCACGATGACGGTGGAGATCGCGATCCGGGTGGATTCGGACGAGACCCCGAAGAAGGCCGGAGGCGGAAAGAAGGCCGACGGCTTCGACGACTCCTTCACGCGCGACCTGGAACCCATTCCCTAGCCCTTTTTCGTTGACACGCGCTCGGCGTGATCCCTAGGCTGCGCCTCGTGGATCGGGCCATGCCGATGGCGTTGACGGACGCTCCGCTCGGAGCGTCCCGCGCTGGGAGCGAAGAGAGTCTCGCTCTCGCGGAGAACCTCGCGCGCGGCTCTTCCGACCCCGAGCAGATCCGCGAGGCCGCCCGCATCTTCGCCCTCGAGGGACATCGCGACCGCGCCATCGACGTCCTGCGTCAGGGAATCCTCACCCATTCGCGCCACGCCGCCCTCCTTGCCTCGCTCGCGGACCTTCTCTCGCGCACAGGCAGCTTCGAGGAGGCGGACCTCTATTTCGCGAAGTCGCTCGAATCCGACCCCGGGGGCGTCGAGGCCCATTACTGGAAGGGCCTCCATCACGGGCGCCAGGGACGGACCGGCCAGGCGGCGGAAGCCTACGAGGAAGCGGTCCGCCTGAAGCCCGACCACGTGAAGGCATGGGTGAACCTGGGCCTGGCGCGGGCCGAGACAGGGGACCGGAGGGGCGGTGTGAGCGCTCTCCAGCGCGCCGTCGCGGCCGATCCCGGGTGCTCCGAGGCGCATTCGAACCTGGGCGCCCTCTACGCGGAACAGGGCCTCCGCGAGGAGGCGCTGGCCGAATTCCGCCGCGCCGTCGAGCTCAACCCGGAGTCCTCGGAGTCGCACTTCAACCTGGGCTGGGCGCTCCTCGCCGAAGACGAGCTCCGCGAGGCCGAGGCCACCCTGCTCGAATCGGTCCGGCTCGATCCGGGGAACGTCGAGGGCCTGTACGCCCTGGCGCTCCTGCACCAGCGCACGGGCGCGTACGCCCGGGCGGTCGAGGAGCTGAAGCAGGCCATCGAGAAGCGGCCCGACGAGGCGCGCCTCCACTATTATCTCGGCGTCGCGTACAACAGCCAGGAAGCCGTGGATCAGGCCATCCTGGCCCTCGAGACGGCGGCCCGGCTGAACCCCGACGATCCCCGTATCCACCGTCTCCTGGGCGTGGCCTTCGACAAGAAGGAGCTGCCGGCCCGTGCCCGCGAATCCTATCGGCGGGCCGCGGCCCTGAACGGGTGACCGGGCCCGGCCGCCTCGGCCGCGCCTTCGAGAGCGCCCGCCGGGAGCATCGCGGCGCGTTCGTGCCGTTCCTCACCTCCGGATTTCCCGACCTCGTGGAATCGGACCGTCTGGCCTCGGCCCTTTGCGAGGAGGGGGCCGACGTCCTGGAGCTCGGCGTGCCGTTCTCCGATCCCATCGCCGACGGGCCGGTCATCCAGCGCACGACCGAAGCGGCCCTCCGCGCGGGCGCGACGCTCGCGCACGTGCTGGGTCAGGCCATGAGGCTTCGCGCGGCGCACCAGACCCCGCTGGTGCTCATGACCTACCTGAACCCGGTGCTTCGCTACGGGGCCTCGCGCTTCGCGGACGACGCAGGGGCGGCGGGCGTGGACGGCGTCATTCTCGTGGATGTTCCCCCCGAGGAGGAGCCCGGCCTCTGGGGAAGTCTCCGCGAGGGGGAGATCGACACGATCGCGCTCGTCGCGCCCACCACCGATCCGGCGAGGCTCGCGCGCGTGGTGGGGGGGTCAAGAGGGTTTCTCTACGTCGTGGCGCGGCTGGGGGTGACCGGCCGCGGCGCCGAGGACACCTCGGTCGAGTCGCTCCTCGTCCGCTGCCGCGCCCTGTCGCCGGTCCCGCGCTGCCTCGGCTTCGGCATCGGCCTCACGACGCCGCTCGAGCGCTACCGCGGAAAGGCCGAGGGGGTTGTGGTCGGGAGCGCGCTTCTCGAGGCCGTTCTCGCGGCCCCGGACGCGCGCGGGCGCGAAGAGGCGGTCCGGGGATTCGCGCGGGCGTTCCGGAAGAAGCTGCCCGCGCTCGATCCGGGCTGAATCAGGGAAGGTTCGAGAGCCTCCAGAGCGCGCGGTCACCGCTCCGGTCCGAGGAGAGCAGCACTTCGCTCCCGTCGGGCGACCATACGGGGTGGCGGATCTCGGCGTGGCTCACATCCTGCGCGATCACGTTCAGACCCTGCGCCTCCCCCAGCGGACTCAGCGTCCAGACTCCCCAGCGTCCCCCGCGATTCGACGCGAACAGGATCTTGGTCCCGTCCGGGCTCCACCGGGGGCTCCGGTCGATGATGGGACCCGAGGGCGGAATCACAGGGGTCGCGACGGTGAGCTGGATCGCGAGGGTGTCGGACAGGGAGAGCCGCCAGATCTGCCTCGTGCCGTTCGGCCCCGAAGCGCTGAAGCAGATCTGGTCTCCGGCCGGGCTCCAATCGGGCTCCCCCGCGCCGAGCGAGGCCGAAGTGAGATCGAGGGGCGTGAGCGGCGCGGCCGAGGTGTCGGGCAGGAGCACCAGCCTGCCCGAATCGGGATTCGCTCCCTCCACGTACACGATTCCCGGCGCGCCGGGCCGCGGCACGGGGGTCCACTCGTTCCCCGGGAAGGCATCCAGCCGCCTCGTGGCGCCGGAGCCCAAGTCGCGGTACCAGAGGTCCTCGGACCCCAGGAGATCCGACGAATAGAGAAGGAGCCCGCTTCGCACCCAGCGGGGCGCCCGCGAGTTGGCGCTGCCCGCCTCCGGCTCGATCGCGGTCCCGCTCCCGTCCTCCCGCGCCACGGCCACCCGGTCCGATCCCGTCACGCGCGTCTGGAACGTGATGGAATCGGCGCGCCAGTCGGGCCGGTCCGGCTCCAGCACCTGGGCCGGCGTGACGCGGTCCCATCGGACCCCGGAGGCCGAGACGAGACCTCCAACGTGGTGGCTGCATGCCGCGAGGAACCCCGCCAGAAGCGCTGCGAGAGCCGCCCGCGCGGCTCCGTGACGGCCCGTGTTCTTCATCGAGAGCGATCCTAACAGCGCACCCTCGACGCGGCAACGCGCCCTGGCTCGATCCGGCCTCCACGCGCCGCCGGAGCCGCGCGGGGATGCTCCGGAACGGGCATTCCCCGTTTAGAAAGAATGGCTTCCTGCCGAAGAAAAATCAGGACGAGCCGCGAAGGGACGCGCACGAGGCGAGGTCCCGGAAAGGGCTCAAGCTGAAACGCTCCCCCGGCAGGATGCCGGAGATCGTCGAGGGCACGATGCTCCTCCTGACCCGAAAGCTTGGCGAAAATATCCGGATCGGAGACGACGTGAAGATCACGATCGTGGAGGTGAAGGGTAATCACGTGAAGCTCGGGATCGACGCGCCGCCGAGTGTGAAGGTTCACCGCGAGGAGATCTACGAGCGCATCCAGGAAGAGAACCGGAGAGCCCAGGCGGTCAAGCCGGAGGCATCCGACGGCCGGGGAAGCGGCACGAAGTGAGCGAGGCGTTCGAGGAGAACCCCGCCGAGCTGGACCGCTGGCTGCGCCGTTGCGACGAGGTGCTGGCGCTCCTCGATTGCGCGCTCCGGGGGTGCCGGAGCGGGAGCCGCCCGGTGGTGGAGGAGGCGCTCCGAGAGTCCATGCAGTGCCTGGAGCTCGCGAGCGAGGACGTGGCGGGACGCGTGCTCGGGATCCTCGATTTCTGCATCACGGAATCGGCGGAGGGGCGCTTCGACGAAGCGGCCGAAATGCTCGCCGACTTGAAGGATAGCTGGACTGAAGCGATCGCATCGATCCGGAGGGACCGCAGCCGTGCCGCTAACCTCAATTGAGCCTCGGGCCGGGTCCTCCTCGCGGATCGCCGAAGTCAGGCGCCGCATCCGGGACCACTATTACGACCGCCCCGAGGTTCGCCGGGTCCTGAGCCACCTGATCCTCCGCCGCCTTGCGCGCGCGGGTTCCTCCCCGGAGCGCGAACACCCTGAATCCGCTTGACCGCATCGAAGGGTCACTGGTAAGAACATGACCGGGGCCCTGAGTTCCCTCCACTCCTGGATGCGGAGTCGAGCGCGACCAACATGCCGGAAGCCGGCTGGAATGCGGCGCAATTGCTTCAGCGAGCGGATCCGAGCGTTACGGCCCGCGAGGCGCAGGGACTCCAGGCGGAGGCCTCCGACGCCGGGCTGAGCCGCGCCCTCGAGGATCGCCTCTTCGATCCCGACCCCGAGACCCGTTCGCTTGCCATCAGCATGATCCCGGGATACCAGGAGTCGGTCCCGGCCGAGCTCCTCCCGTCCCTCCTCGAAGACACCTGCCCCGATATCGTCCTATCCGCCGCCGAGGCGCTCGCGACGCTTCGCTCGCCGCACGCGTGCGACACCCTGTCCGAGTGCCTGGTGTCGCGCCCGGAGCTGGCCGGACCGCTGGCGCTTGCGCTCGCGAGGCTGGAGGAGTCGGGCGCCGAGGATCTCCTGATCGACAGGCTGGGGGAAGAGAACCCCGCGGTACGGATCGCGGTGCTCCGCGCCCTGGGATCCAGCGGAACCCAGCGCTGCCGCTCCCACATCCAGAGATATCTCGAGTGCGGCCAGCCGGCGGTGGAAGCCGAGGCGCTGGCCGCGCTCGTCCGTCTCCACGAGCGCCTCCCTCACGGGGCCCCGGCCTCCGACCTGCCTCCGGGCTTTCTCGAACGCGCGATCGCGAGGCTGTCGGGCTCGCGCGACCGGAACGCGAATCGGACGCTGATTTCACTCCTCGCCTGGCTCAAGCCGAGGGAGGCGCCCTCCCTTCTCCTCCCGTTGCTCGAGAGCCCCGACCGCTCGGTGCGTTCCCGGGCGCGCGAGGCGTTCGGGTTGGTCGCGGCTTCCGCCGAGGCGTCGGCGCTCCGGGCGATCGCGGATGCGGCGGACCACGCCCCCGCCGCGGCCGCCGCGGCGCTCGATCGGGTGGCGTCGGTCCGGGAGGAATCGTCCCTCGCCGCATGCCTGGGGCTGACCGCGCATGGGGACGCTCTGGTGCGCGAGCGCGCCGCCGCGCTGGCGGGGCGGTCCGGCGGGCCCGGCGCCGCCGAGGC
>Ga0187821_10000145_pt1 | contig 14553 bp, 15 predicted proteins | sample NC_wetland_sal_i_20_FD_132442 | JGI IMG/M metagenome (GOLD analysis project Ga0187821, IMG submission 132442) | Wetland sediment microbial communities from Neuse River Estuary, North Carolina, USA - SourceSoil_1 | ecosystem: Environmental > Aquatic > Freshwater > Wetlands > Sediment | place...
ATCGCCATCGCGTCGTCATCGCTCAGGGCCGCGAGGTCCGGCCACGGCATGGGCGGCAGGAGAATTCTTCCGTCGGGCCGCTTCCCCGTCCGGATGGCGGTCACGATGTCGCTCTCGCTCCAGGCGCCGATCCCCGTCTGGGGCTCGGGCGTGAGATTGCGCGGGTAGCTCACCCCCCATGGACCCTTCCAGCCGAGCTCGCTCCCGGAAAGCAACCGGGTCGTATCGGGGGCGCCGTAGAAGTATCCCGGGGTGTGGCAGTCGTTGCAGCCAATGATCGTCGTGAGATACCGGCCGCGCGCGACCGGGTCGGCTTGCGTCACGGGCGGCGGGACGGACTCCTTCTTGACGCAGGAGACGAGGACGAGGGAAGCGAGAGCCGCCAACGAGACGACCAGGACCGCCGAGGGGATCCGTCGCATGGACCGGGGTCTCCTTTCGGATGAGAAGGTTTCGAGGAACGAGGACCGGCGGACCATACCTGACCCTCCGTGACCCGCGCAAGGGGCCACCCCATCCCCCGCGTTGACCCCCCCTGGTCCGCGTGCTACGGTCCGGTTTCGTGACGCCAGCGCTCGACACCCGGTGGTTCGACCCCGCACGCTGGAACATCCTGATCGGCGTGATCCTCTTCACCTCCTTCCTCGTGATCAATCTCCTCCGCGCGCGTGGCCGGAAGGAGCTCTACGTCCGGCCGATCGCCGGATTGAAAGCGCTCGACGAGGCCATCGGGCGGGCGACCGAGATGGGCCGCTCGGTCCTCTACGTCCCGGGGCTGAGCGACATGAGCGAAGTGGGGACCTTCGCCGCCATCACCATCCTCTACCGCCTCGCGCAGCGGGTGGCGGAGATGGGCTGCGACATCGACGTGCCCTGCTACGACCCGGTAGTGATGACGGTCCTGGACGGGGCCGTGCGCGAAGCCTACTCCAAGGTGGGAAAGCCCGACGCCTTCCGCCCCGGCTGCGTGCACTACGTGAGCGCCCAGCAGATGGCGTACGTCGCCGCCGTGAACGGCTTCATGCTGCGCGAGCGGCCCGCGGCGAACATCTACATGGGCTCCTTCTACGCGGAATCGCTGCTCCTGGCCGAGACCGGCGCCATGACCGGCGCGATCCAGATCGCGGGTACCGACAAGGTGACCCAGCTCCCCTTCTTCGTCTGCGCCTGCGATTACACCCTCCTGGGCGAGGAGCTCTACGCGGCGAGCGCGTACTTAGGACGCGAGCCGGTCCAGCTCGCCACGATCATCGCGCAGGACTGGGCGAAGGCGCTCGCGGCCGCGGCGGTGGTGGCGGCGCTGGCGCTCGCGGCCCTGGGACACACGGCCCTCATGCAGTGGCTCGGGGTCGCGTGACCCGAGGCCCCAAGCCCTGATGCGCCGCGGGCCGCTTCTCGTCACGTTTCTCTCCGGAGTGGCCGTCGCCGCCCTCTACTTCATCCCGCATCACAAAGCCCAGGCGCTCAATTCCAAGCTCCTCGAGTGGACGCTCGTGGTGTACGCCTTCGCCCTCATCCTGGGCTCTCTCTCGCTCTGGGGCAGCCACATGAAGAAGGTGCAGAACCGCGCCGAGGGCTGGGGATTCAGCCTGGTGACGCTCTCCTCCCTGGTCGTCATCACCGTCCTCGGCATCTGGAAGGGCGTGGGAGAAGGAACGCCGGTCGGGATCATCTACGACAACATCAATTCCCCGCTCGCCTCCACCATGTTCTCGCTCCTGGCCTTCGTCATCGCCTCGGCCGCCTTCCGCGCCTTCCGCGCGCGGAGCGTGGAGGCGACCCTGCTCCTGATCACCGCGATCGTGATGATGGTGGGCCGCGTCTCCATCGGTCCGCTCATCTCGCCCCATCTGCCGGGCATCACCGAATGGCTGCTCGACGTCCCGAACCTCGCGGCCAAGCGGGCCATCGCCCTGGGCGTGGGCCTGGGCGCCGTCTCCACCGCGCTCAAGATCATTCTCGGGATCGAGCAGAGCTACCTTGGGAGATCCTGAGCGATGACCTGGGTGCGAAGGCTTCTCGCGATCGACCGGCGGATCATCTTCCTCCTGGTGGCGGCGGGGGTCATCCTGCCCCTCCTGCACCCCCTGAACCTGCCGGTCACGGTGACGCCGCGCGTCAAGGCCGCCTACGAGGCGATCGACGCCCTGCCCGCCGGATCCAAGGTCCTGATCTCGATGGACTTCGAGCCCGACATCATGGCGGAGCTCATGCCGATGTCGGTGGCCGTGATACGCCATTGCTTCCGGAAGCATCTTCAAGTCATCGCCATGACCCTTTATCCGGCCGGAACCGGGCTCGGGGAGCGCGCAATCCTCCAGGCGGCCAAGGCCGAGGGCGCGGTGAAGAACAAGGACTACACGTGGCTCGGCTACAAGTCGGGCTTCCAGGTCGTGATGATCGGCATCGGCGAGAACCTGAGAGGCATCTACCCGGTCGACTTCTACGGGACGCCCCTGGACAACATCCCCATGATGCGCGGCGTGAACTCCTACCGGCAGATGGCGATGGTGGTGAACCTGAGCGGCTCGTCCGCCACGGATTACTGGATCCAGTTCGCCCAGGGGCGCTACCACGCGCCGCTCGTGGTGGGCTGCACGGCGGTCATGGCGACCGACTATTACCCGTATCTCTCCTCGCGGCAGATCCTGGGTCTGATCGGGGGAATGAAGGGCGCCGCCGAATACGAGGCCCTGATCGGCACCATCGGGGATGCGCGGCGCGGCATGGACGCGCAGAGCCTGGTGCATCTCATCGTCGTGGCCCTGGTGATCGTCGGAAACGGGGCGCTGTTCCTGAGCAAGCGGGCGGGTGACTCGGGCGGAGCCGCGACCGGGAGCATGACGCGATGATCGGGACCTGGATCGCCGCGATCCTCACCCTCTGCGTCTTCTCGTTCCTGTACAAGGACAACCCGTTCTACCGGTTCGCGGAGCATCTGTTCGTGGGCGCCTCGGCGGGCTACCTGCTGGCCGTGCAGTGGGAGAGCGTGCTCATTCCCAACGTGTGGACGCCGCTCACCAAGGGGCACGACCTGGTGGTCCTGATCCCGCTCGCCCTCGGCCTCATGATGCTGGCGCGCATCTGGGAGAAGGGCGCGGGAATCGCGCGCTGGTCGATCGCCTTCTACGTGGGGATCTACTCGGGGGTGGCCATCCCCGGGTACATGCAGGCGCAGATCTTCGCCCAGCTCGCCGACGCGGCCAAGCCCTGGCCCGCGGGATGGGCCGCGGTGAGCTCGGCCCTGGTGTTCATCGGATTTCTCACGGTCCTCGCCTACTTCTTCTTCTCCCTCCCGCATCGAGGAGTGCACGGGGCGGGCGCCCGCGTGGGGATCTACTTCCTGATGGTCGCCTTCGGCGCGAGCTTCGGTTACACCGTGATGGCGCGCGTCTCGCTCCTCATCTCGCGCGTCCAGTTCCTGCTGCGCGACTGGCTCCACGTCCTGCCGGGCTAGCGCGCTCAGACACCGACGTACACGTCCTCTCCGTCCACCTTCACCTCGAAGGTGCGCACGCCGACCACGTCCGCCTCGGGGTTCTTTCCGGTCTTGATACTGAATCGCCACCCGTGCCAGGGGCAGGTCACGATGTCGCCGGCCAGGAGCCCTTCCCCCAGCTCCCCTCCCATGTGGGGACACGTGTTCTTGATCGCGTAGAAGACGCCGTCGCAGTTGAAGAGCGCCACGCGGGTGCCCCGGACCACGACGATCATGCCCTTCCCGGGCTTAAGATCCCGGACGCTCGCGACCCTCAGGAATTCAGACGCCACGCGGGGAGCTCCTCCTGGAACGAAAAAGTCCGGCGCCCCTGAGCCGGGACGCCGGACGGAATACCGATCGGAACGGGCGCGACGCTAGTGGCTGCCGCACCCTCCGCCACCGCAGCCGCAACCGCCGCCTTGGGCCGACTCTTCGCCGCCCTCGGCCGTCGCGAAGGAGTTGCCGCACCCGCAGCTCTTGGCGGCGTTCGGATTGTTGATCTTGAATCCGGCGCCGCCCAGCGAGTCGTCGAAATCGATGGAAGCGCCTTTCAGATACTCGTAGCTGGCCACATCGACGATCACCTTCACCCCGAGGGTCTCGAAGATCTGATCCTCGGCGGTGGCGGGCTCGTCGCAGATCTCCATGCCATAGGACAGACCGGAGCAGCCGCCTCCGGCGACGAACACGCGCACACCCTGATAGGTGCCGCCGTTCTGTTCCATGATGGCCTTGATCTCGGAAGCAGCTTTTTCGGTCAGGTTGACCATATGTTGGAAGATCCTCCTCGCATCAAGTCTAGAGAGCGGTTTCCCTTATGTCAATTTGGATGTTCCCCGCCTCCGCGAGATTCGGCGCGAATTCAGAGCGGGTGGCAGGTCGGGGCGCCGCCCCACTTGCAAAATGCGAAGGAGATTGGTCCCCCCGGCCCGGGTCGTGGTGCCGGCCATGGCGACCACCCACTCCCCCCGGCGGATCAGCTTCCGCTCCTGTAACAGGCGGATGCCCAGCTCCACCATCCGGTCCGCGGTCCGCCACTGGGGCACCCGGACCGCCATGACCCCCCAGGCCAGCGTGAGCCGCCGGCACGTGGACTCCAGCGGGGTCAGCGCGATGATCGGCGCCGCGGGGCGGGCCTTGCTCGCCAGGCGGGCCGAATAGCCCGTGTGGGTGAAGACCGCGAGCGCCTTCGCGCGGAGCTCGTACGCGGCCTGGTAGGCGGTGTGCGCGAGGGCGTGGGTGGGCGACGCGAGCGCCGTCTTGTGGTCCCCGGTTCGCCGGCGGAGCATCGGGATGGTCACCTCTTCCGCCTCGGACGCGATCCGGCCCATGGTGCGCACCGCCCGCTCGGGATACTTCCCCACCGCGGTCTCGGCGCTCAGCATGAGGGCGTCGGTCCCGTCGAAGATGGCGTTCGCCACGTCGGAGGCCTCGGCACGCGTGGGCCGCGGCGAGGAGATCATCGATTCGAGCATCTGGGTCGCCGTGATGACCAGCACTTCGCGCGCGTTCGCGCGCTGGATGATCCGCTTCTGCAAGATGGGCACGCGCTCGGGCGGATACTCCACGCCCAGGTCGCCGCGCGCCACCATCACGCCGTCCGCGGCGCCCAGGATGGCTTCCAGGTTCTCGATGGCCTCGCGCCGCTCGATCTTGGCGATCACCAACGGCGGGTGCTTCGCCCCGCGGAGGAGTCGCCTCAGCTTCATGAGATCCGTGTCGCTCCGCACGAAGGAGAGCGCCACGAAGTCGATTCCCATCGTGAGCCCGAAGGCCAGATCGCCGCGGTCCTTGGCGGTCAGGGAATCGGCGCTCAGGCGCACGCCGGGGAAATTCATTCCCTTGTGGTCGGAGAGACGCCCGCCCACGACCACCTTGCAGCGAAGCCCGCGGCGCTCCTTCCGGATCACGCGGAGCTCCAGCTTCCCGTCGTCCAGGAGCACGCGGTCGCGCACCGCGACGTCGCGCATGAGGCCGGAATAGACGGCCGGGATCACCTCGGCCGTGCCCTTCACGCGCCGGTTCGTGACCAGGAGCAGGGAGCCCTGCCTGAGATGGACCGATCCCCCGTGGAATTCTCCGACGCGGAGCTTGGGGCCCTGGAGATCCAGGAGGAGACCGACGGGGCGTCCGACGTTGGCCGCCGCCGTGCGGATGCGGCGGATGGCCCGGGCGTGGCTGCTGCGGCTTCCGTGGGAGAAATTGAGGCGGGCGACATCCATGCCGGCGCGGATCATCCGCGCCAGCACGGCCTCGTCGGCGGAGCTGGGACCGACGGTCGCGATGATCTTGGTGCGGCGCACTAGAGGGCGAGCGTAGCCATCACCTCTTCGGCATGACCCTCCACTTTTACGCGCCGGAAGACGTGCTCGACTTTCCCTTCACGATCGATGACGAACGTGGTGCGCTCGATTCCCCAGAAGCTCCGCCCGTAGAGGCTCTTCTCCTTGTAGGTGCCGTACTGACGCGAGACCGCCGCGTCCTTGTCCGAGAGGAGCGGGAATGGAAGGCTGTATTTCTGGGCGAAGCGCTCGTGGCTCAGCTCGTCGTCGAGGCTGATGCCAAGGACGATCGCGTCCTTGGATTCGATGCGCGGGAACGAGTCACGGAATCCACAGGCCTCCATCGTGCAGCCGGGCGTGTCGTCCTTGGGATAGAAGTAGAGAATGACGCGCTTGCCCCGGAATTCGACCAGGGATACGCGGCGGCCCAGCGTGCTCGGGAGCGAGAACTCGGGCGCCTGCATGCCGACCGTCAGGCTCTCGCCCGGGAAATCGAGCATGTTGAGCTGGCTTGCCTTGCCTCGGCGCTTCTTCGGCATCGGCGGGAGCGGGCCCAGCGATGGATCGCGGGCGAGGTCTGCCGCCGGCGGGCCGTCCTCGAACTCGAGGAGCCCCTGAGGCGCGCGATCGGCTCCTCCGCGCGCCATGAGCTTGCCCCTGCCCTTCGCGACCTGCTTCGCGGCCACGCCGCGGATCGCCCCGGCGGGCATCCTCGAGATCTTGATCCCGCCCTCCATGGCCGGGGGCTGCGGAACCGCCCGGGCTCTGCCCCGGGCCGGTCGCTTGGCACCCGCCCTGGGCTTTGACGCGGGGCGTTTCGGTTTGGAGCGGGCCTTCGGCCTGGACTTGACGCGGGACTTGGCTTTGCTCTTCGGCCGGGCCGCGGACTTCGGCTTCCGCTTCGAGGCGGATGCCCGCTTCTTTATCTTCTTGGGCTTACTTGACTTAGACCTCTTAGCCGATCGCTTCCCAGCCATGAATGAGCCCCCATTGGAAGACGAGGCGGACCGCTCCTCCGAGGCGGCATAATAATTCGTGCCACGCCGGGGTTCAAGGCCGCTGCTTCAGGAGGGAAAAACGGACGTTTCGGGACGGTTCAGTACTTCGGGCGGGCATCGGTGAAGATGGACTCGTCCATGCTCGGAGGCAGGGCCACATTTTCGAAGCGGAGGAAGGCGGTCTTGCCCTGGAAGTGGTGCATGGTGGCGATTCGCACCGGACCGACTTTTGTCCAGTCCTCCCAGGTGGCGCTGGAGGGAGGTCCCTTGGGATCCATGGATTGGAGCAGCATGTCCCACCTGTCCATCAGGTGGGTCTTCGGGTTCACGTAGAGCCAGTAGTGGTCGCCCGACGTCAGGCCCACGCCCTTGTCGAACGTCAGCTCGAGGACATCGTAGTCCACGCCGTCGGCGCCCTTCTTCACGCCGCTGTACTTGAGATTCGTCCCGGGGTCGCGGACTTTGAACGGCATCATGAGCCAGTAGCTGTCGTTCACCCACCGCTGATACCCATTGTCGACCTGGGCGGCGACTTCCGAGGAGTCTCGATCCGGAAGCCCGGCCGTGAAGGATTTCCCCGTGCGGCTCTGGAGGTTCACGATGGCCGCGACCATGCGTCCCTTGTCGTCCGGGCCCTCCACGCGGTCGATTCCACGGCGCTTGTCCCACCAGTGGCGGAACCGCGCGACCTCCTTGCCGTCTTTCACGATCACGAAATCGAAGCGGACGTAGGGGACCGATCCCCAGGCGGACATGCCGCCCAGGGCGTTGTCCATCTGGGCGGCGACGGCGGCACCCTTCTCGTCCGCCTTCCCCATCGGGGGCGGGGGCGTCTTGGCCCCGGCGATGGCGGCGAGCGCCGCGAGCGCGAACATCAGAGCGAGGGCGACGGCTTGCGCCGTCGCCCTTCGCCCGCGCGGTCCAGTCGGACCTTGGTGGGTTGCCCAACCCATACGCGCCATCGGATCGATTATCTCAGAGTTTTCAGGATCTCGAGCAGCTTCGCCCGATCGGGAACCTTGCCGATTTCGTGTACTTCAATGTGGCGTACGACGCCCTTCTTGTCGATCACAAACGTCGCGCGCTCGGAATAGCCCTCGGGGCGGAGGACACCGTAGTCCTTGGCCACCTCGCCGTGGGGCCAGAAATCGGCGAGGATGGGGTACTCGATCCCCCCGAGATGATCCACCCACGCCTTGTGGGTCGGCACCGAATCGACGCTGATCCCGAGGACCTGCGTCTCGAGACCGTCGAAGGACTGGCGCTCCTTGCTGTAGCCCGGCATCTGGATGGCGCACACGGAGGTGAACGCGAGCGGATGGAAGACGAGGACGACGTTCTTCGAGCCGCGGAAGGAGGAGAGCGTGACCTTGGCCCCGTTCTGGTCGGCCAGCGTGAAATCGGGCGCCGTATCTCCGGCCTTGAGTGTCGCGGTGCGGTCCATCATCGATGATTGCAACATCCCCTCCTCAGGCTCCGAGGATCATGAATTGTGTGTCGGTACGTCGAGCGTGCCCGCGGTCTCTTCGGCGAGCCGCTTGGTCTCGTCCGCCAGGCGCTTCAGCGTCTCCGGATCGTTGACGCCCTTCTGGATCTCCTTGGGAATGAAATTCAGCAGATGCTTGAGCCCCAGGGATTCCTTGACCAGCGAGCGGGCGACCACCATGCGCTGCACCTGGTTCGTGCCCTCGTAGATCTGCGTGATCTTGGCGTCGCGCATGTACTTTTCGATGGGATAGTCGCGCATGTAGCCGTAGCCGCCGAAGATCTGCACCGCGTCCGTCGTGACCTCCATCGCGGTGTCGGTGGCGAAGAGCTTGCACATGGCGGATAGCTTGGAGACGTTGGGCGCCGCGCCATCCACCGCGAGCGCGGCCACGTAGACGAGATTCCGGGCCGCCTCGGTCTTGGTGGCCATGTCAGCGAGCATCGCCTGGATCATCTGGAACGAGGAGATCGGCGCGCCGAACTGCTCGCGGTATCCCGCGTAGACCATGGCGTACTCCAGGGCCCCCTGCGCCAGCCCGACCGCCTGGGCCGCGACTCCGGGGCGGGCCTTGTCCAGGGTCGCCATCGCGTGCTTGAAGCCCATGCCGGGGACTTCCCCGAGCAGGTTCTTCGCGGGCACGCGGCAATTCTCGAAATGGATCTCCACCACCGGGACGCACCGGATCCCCATCTTGTCCTCGACCTTGCCGATCCGAAAACCCGGCGTCCCCTTCTCGACCATGATCGCGCTGGTGCGGCGCGACTTGGAATCGGGGTCCGTGACCGCGAACACGGTGTAGATGTCCGCGGCGCCGCCGTTGGTGTTCCACTTCTTCTCGCCGTTCAGGACGTAGTGATCGCCGTCCTTGACGGCGGTCGCGTGGAGGCTCGCCGCGTCGCTGCCGGCGAACTTCTCGGAGAGACCGAAGGAGATGAGCTTCTCGCCCTTGGCGATGGGACGGAGGAAGCGGTGTTTCTGCTCCTCGGTGCCGCCGACCAGGACCGGGAAGGTTCCGAGCGCGTTCACGGCATAGAGGACCCCGACGCCGCCGCAGGCCCGCGAGAGCTCCTCGACGCAGATGCAGAGGTCGATGACGCCGCCGCCGGCTCCCCCGTACGCCTCGGGGATCCAGACGCCCATGAGGCCCGCCTTGGCGATCGCCTCCTTGATCTCCCAGGGATACTCTTGCAACCGGTCGTACTTCGCGGCGAGCGGGCGCACGACCTTCTCGGCGACCTCGCGCGCGCGGGCGCGCCACATCAGATTCGTTTCGGTGAGAAAGCCCGACACTGGAGTCCCCTCAGCGGTGAGGTGTGCGTGAGGCACGATTATTCCCGAATTCCCTCGTGTTTGTCACCAGGAGATTCCGCGAAGCCCGGCCCGGGGTGACGTGCGGGGATCCGGCCACGTAGAACCGCCAGGGGATCGTGGCCCAGGGCTCGGGAACGTTCTGGCAGCCGATCCGCGGCGAGGTTTGAACCGCCTGGTCCGCCACGGCCTGGCCCTGCTCGATCCAGAGGTCCCCGGCGCAGAGATCGGCGCGGTTCCAAGCCAGGTCGATGCCGAAGGCCTGGGCGAGCTTCCCCGGGCCGGAGGCCAGGAGATGCCGCTTCGTGAGGCCGCGGGCCCGCTCCATCCATTCGACTCCCTCGATCGGCTCCAGGGCGCGGATCAGAACGGCGGCCGGCTTTCCCTCCGGCTCGGTCACGGCGTTCAAGAGGTGGTGCATGCCGTAGGTGAGATACACGTAGGCCATCCCCGGCGGGCCGTAGAGAGGCTGGGTGCGCGGCGTGACCCCCGCGCGCGCGTGGCAGGCGAGATCTTCCTCCCCGACGTAGGCCTCGGTCTCGACGATGCGTCCGCGCAGCGTGAGCCCTTTCACGCGGCGGCAGAGCACCGAGCCCAGGAGCTCGCGCGCCACGGTGACCGTGGGCCGGTTGTAGAAGGATCGGCGAAGAGACGAGGGCACCCGCGGAGTATATACTGCGCCCGTGCCGCAACCACCCGACGTCAAGCCGCCGGCTACCCAGGCGTCGCGCCTCATACTCTTTCTCACCGTCTTCATCCATCTCCTGGGTTTCGGGATCATCATCCCGCTCCTCCCCTATTACGCGGAGACCTACGGAGCGAAAGCGATCGTGGTGGGCCTCCTCACGACATCCTTTTCCTTCTGCCAGTTCCTCTTCGCGCCCTTGTGGGGGAGGCTGAGCGACCGGATCGGCCGGCGGCCCGTGCTGATCGGAAGCCTCCTGGTCACGGCGATCTCCTACCTCGTCTATGCCGCCGCCCACTCCCTGGCGCTCCTTTTCGCCTCGCGGATGCTGGCCGGCATCGCCGGGGCCGTTCTCTCCACCGCGCAGGCCTACGTGGCGGACACCACCACGCCCGAGAACCGAACGAAGGGCATGGGGCTGATCGGCGCCGCATTCGGCATGGGATTCATATTCGGCCCGGCGCTCGGAGGAATCCTGAGCCGCTGGGGGTACGCGGCGCCCGCGTACGCCTCGGCCGGGCTGGCCCTGGCGGCCGCGGTGTTTGCGTTCTTCCGCCTTCGCGAATCGCTGCCTCCGGAGCTTCGCGCGGTGACGGTGGCGAGACATCATCCGCTGGCCACGATGGGCGAGGCCCTGGCGCGTCCCGTCGTGGGCATGGTGCTCGGGCTCTTCTTCACCGCGACGCTCTGCTTCGCGGGCATGGAGGCGATCCTGGCGCTGTTCTGCCAGCGCTATTTCGGCTGGGGGCCGCACCAGATCGGATACCTCTTCGCGTACGTGGGGGTGATCGCGGCGTTCATGCAGGCGGGGATCGTGGGAGCGCTCGTGCGCCGGTTCGGGGAGCGGGCGCTGGTGCGCGCGGGCGCGGGGCTCATGGGCCTCGCCTTCGTGACCGCGGGGCTCCATCCCCCGCTGGCGATTTTTCTTCTCGTGATGGGATTCATCGCCGTGGCGAGCGGAATCCTGACGCCCTCGTTGTCGGGGCTCATCTCGCTCGCGACCCCGGCCGACGAGCAGGGCGGGATCCTGGGCATCTATCAATCGCTCGGGAGCCTGGCGCGCGCGGTGGGCCCGTTCCTGGGCGGGCTGGCGTTCGACGTGGTCAGCCCCGGCGCGCCGCTCTGGATGGCGGGGATCGTCTTGTGGATCGCGGCGCTCGCGGCGGGGCGGTTGCCGGCACGCAAGGCGCGCTGAATCAATTCAAGCTGCGGGAAACCTCGTTCCACTGCCGGCCGTCCCACATCAGCGCCAGGATGTCGTAGCCGCCGGTGCCGTTCCCCACGAAATCGCCCGCGGACGCGCTGAGCCGGATGTTCCCGGTCGTGTCGAACCGCACCGCCGTGGCCACCAGGAAGTACGTCACCTTCCAGAGGAAGTAATCCGATCCGGCGATGGTGCTGACGGTCGCGTTGCCGGTGATCAGGAACGCCGAGCCGTCCGGATGCGGCGCGATGGTGCGCGCCGCGACAATTCTGGGGCCGAGCTTTCCGGGCTGGATCCCGACGATCTGGCCGTAGCCGCCGTAGCCGTTCACCGGCGTGCTGCCGGAGGCTCTCGGGGAGGTGTACCAGGCCACGCCCTTGTAGGGGTTTCGCTTCGGATCCGCGCCCGCGGTGATGGTGACCCCGTTGGCCCGGTCCAGAACCAGCGTGTCGCTGTCCGCCCAGAGATTCCGGATGGTCAGGTTGGAGGGTGAGAAACCATGAATTCCCGAAGCGCTGTTCCTCACCTCCACGCCCGCCCTCATGCCGGTGCGCTGGGCGACGGCGGTGTAGTCGTCGATCTCCACGTTGGCCGCGCCGTCCACGAGAATGCCCACGCTCATGCCGTCCGCGATCTCGGTGTAGAAGCCGGAGACGCGGCAGCCGACGTTCTGCCCCGATCTCGTGGTGGTCCCGTTGATGTAGAGCCCCGCCGTGTTGGGGCCCGGCCGCTCGGAGCTGCAGTCGTTCATCCAGATGTTCCGGGCCGCGGCGTTGATGTAGAAGTTGTAGTCGCCGCCGTTGTTCACCCACACGTTGTCCACGACCAGCTGGCCGACGGAGGTTTCGTTGGTCCCCTCGATCCGGACGCCGTTTCCGCTGCAATCGTGGACCGAGATGTCGCGGAGCGTGGTCATGACGAAGATGCGCTTGATGTGGATGCCGGCGTCCACGCGCGCCCCGCTTGCCTTGGCGCCGTCGATCTCGAGGTTCACGATGCGGCAGGACTCCTGCGAGCCGGTGGTGTCCGCGTTCTCGACCAGTCGCCCGGCGAACTTCGGCCCCGCGACGATCCGCGTGGAGCCGTAGCCCTGTCCCTCGAGCGTGGACATGTTCGAGAGGCGAAAGCCCGAGGAGCCCGTGAACGTGAAATTGCCGCGGCCCAGATGGAGCGTGGTCGAGGCGGGAACGGTGACCCCGGCGGCGAGGCTCACGTCGCCGTCCGACACCCAGACGGTGCCCTCGCCGGCCGCGGCCGCCTGGTCGAGCGCGGCCTGGATGCCGGCGCCGGTTCGCGGGAACGCGGCGCCATCGACAAAGCGGATGGCTCCGGACGCGGCGAGCGCTGTTTGTGCCATGAGAAGGCACAAAAGAAGCACCGTGCCCGGGAGAACCCCGGGCACGGCGCCATGGAGTCTTCGATATTCAATCCGCACGTGCGGAACCCATCCCTGAGAGCCTACCCCGCGATCGACTTCTTGATGCTCGAGCGAAGCTTCTCGAGACCCTCCGCGATCGCTTCCTTCGAAACCACGAGAGGCGGGCGGAACCGGATCGACGTGGGACCGGACGCGATCACGATGACACCCTGCTCGTACGCGGTCGCAATGACCTTGTCACGAAGGGCGCCGTCCTTCAAGTCGAATGCGCACATAAGGCCCTTGCCACGCGCGTTCGAGATGTGGTCTGGGAACTCGCGCTGCATTCCCTCGAGGCCCGTCAGGAGCTCCGCGCCGCGCGTGGCGGCGTTCTCGAGCAGCTTCTCCTCGGCCATGATCTCGAGGTAGCGGGCGGAGCGGACCATGTCCACCAGCGTGCCGCCCCATGTGGAGTTGAGCCGGCTCGAGACGTGGAACACGTTGTCCTGGATCTCGTCGATCCGGGCGCTGGAGACGAACCCGCACACCTGCGTCTTCTTCCCGAACGCGACCATGTCGGGCTTCACGTCGTAATGCTCGTAGGACCACATCTTCCCCGTGAGCCCCAACCCCGCCTGGACCTCGTCGAACACCAGCATCGCCTCGAACTCGTCCGCGATCCGGCGCAGCTCCTGGAAGAACTCCTTCCGGAAGTGGTTGTCGCCGCCCTCGCCCTGGATCGGCTCGATGATGATGGCCGCGATGTCGTCCTTGTTCTGCTCGAACGCGGTCCGGATCTGCGCGATGGAGAGCGCCTCGCGCGCCTTCACGTCTTTCAGGTTGTCCTCGTGGAGCGGGAAACGAACCTTGGGATTCAGGACGCGGGGCCATTTGAATTTCGGGAAGTACGCGGTCTTCCGTGGATCCGTCGTGTTGGTCAGGGAGAGCGTGTAGCCCGAGCGGCCATGGAAGGCCTGCTCGAAATGGAGCACCTGATGCCCGCGCTCCTCGCGATAGCCGCGCGCGAAGTTCTTGCGGACCTTCCAGTCGAAGGCAGCCTTGAGGGCATTCTCGACCCCGAGCGTGCCGCCCGCGACGAGGAAGAGATGCGGCAGATACGCCGGCATGGCGTGCGTGCCGAAGGTCTCCACGAACTCGGCCATCTCCACCGTGTAGACGTCCGAATTCGAGGGGTTGTGAAGCGCGGAGCGCAGGAGCTTCGCCATGAACTCCGGGGTCTTCATCGCGGGATGGTTCATCCCGACCGGATTGGTCGCGAAGAAGGAGAAGAAGTCGAGGAGCCGCTTGCCGTGGCGGGAGTCATAGATGTAGACGCCCTCGCTCTTCTCCAGATCGAGGACGAAATCGAATCCGTCCGCGAGCATGCGCTTCGCGATGGTCTCATGGACCTTGTCGGGCGCGATGTGCGCCGTCGAGGGGGCCAGGGTCGGGTTCATCGGGGAGCTCCTTTCGGGCTGAGTGACGTTCATTCGGTGTCGATCTTGATCCGGCGCTGTTCCTTGGCGGTGGCCAGAACGATGAGCGTGCGTGTCTGGCGCACTCCCCGGACGGTGTTCAGCTTCTCGATCAGGAGCTTGCGGAACGCGGCCATGTCCCGCACCCGAACCTTGAGCAGAAGCGAGAACTCGCCGGTGATGTGGTGGCATTCGAGGACCTCGTCCAGGCCCCCCACCGCTTCGATGAAACCCGATTCGAATTTCGGATGTTCGATGAATATCTCGACGAAGG
>Ga0187821_10000146_pt1 | contig 14533 bp, 11 predicted proteins | sample NC_wetland_sal_i_20_FD_132442 | JGI IMG/M metagenome (GOLD analysis project Ga0187821, IMG submission 132442) | Wetland sediment microbial communities from Neuse River Estuary, North Carolina, USA - SourceSoil_1 | ecosystem: Environmental > Aquatic > Freshwater > Wetlands > Sediment | place...
AGGGATCGAGAACGAGGGCGTTCACGTACTTGAGCTTGATCGGATAGGGCGTGGTGTTCTTCCAGCGGTCGGCGCGGCTCCAGCGGAACGGCCCGAACGTGCCGAAGTCCGCGAGCCGGATCTGGATGGGCACATCGATGGGGCCCAGCGCGTGGCCCGCCGGGTAGAGCGTCACCCGGCCGCTGATGCCGATGTCCTCGATCAGCGCCTGCTGGAGGTTCTCCTTCGTCACGGGATCCGTGACCCACGAGACGTCGATCTGGCCGAGGAAATCCGAGAGCCCGGTGACCGCGATCTTGTCCGAGGGGATGTTGTAGCGGTGGAGATCGTCCGAGAAGGAGACCGAGATGCTGTCGATCGGCATCGCGCGCAGCTCGGTGAATGTGAGGCTGTGCGCGCTGGCGTAGGCGGCCATGAGCTCCGAGGCGACCTGGCGCTCCTTGATTCCGATGCCCGCGTCCAGCCGCGCCGCCATCGCGACGTCGCCCGCCTGTCCCGTCGCGCCGGTGGCCGAGTAGATCACGCGGAAGTCATACCCCTCGTCCGGGTCCCAGCGAAGCGAGTAGGAGTAGGGGAGGAAGTAGTAGACCCCCGACGAGGCGTTCTGGTCCGGGTAGAAGCTGGGAAAGACCCCGAGGATGTGGCTCGGCACGAGGTCGATATCCTCGGCGCGGACCTGGCCGAGCGGCTCGACCGAGAGGGTTCCCGGCCCTTTCGGCGCGTTGGGGCTGGGGTCGCTCGGGACGCCGAAATGGAAGCTGCCCACGGCCGTCATCGCGGCGAATCGGGGAAGCTGGCTGGCCGCCGGCGAGGCCTTCGCGATGATCATCGAGTTCGAGGCCATCGGACGCGCGGCGATCATGGGCTGTTGCGGGGAGGCCATCGTGATCGGCCGGATCATGGCCCTTCGCGCCGGGGCGGGCGTGCTCGAGGGAGCCGGAGTGCCCGGCGGAGGTGCGCCCCCCGCGATCCGCAAAGCCGGGGTCAGCGCGATGGAACGGATGGCCGGGTTGATGACCTTGGGGGGAAGCTGATACGTCGGGCTCGCTCCCAGCGAGGCCGTCGTGCCGACCGGCTTGGCGGATACCGTCAGCACCATCGTCTCCGGGTCCACGGCGACGGTCCAGATCTTCGGCAGGAGGAATCCCCGGATGTAGCTCGCGGTGGCCCGGTCCGCGCGCGAGGCGCAGACGCGCAGGTAGGCGGTCCGGATCGTCGTCCCCTGCGGCGCACCGGGATCGAGGCTCATCGTGAATTCGAGATCCCCGGACGGCGCCGAGACCGTCTGCGGGTCGCTGCAATGGATCAGCCGCTGGGTCTTCTTGTCGGAGCCCGCGGCTTCGACCCAGACTTTCCCGCCATCGAAGCCCGTGTAGCGGACCGTCAGGGTCACCTTGCGGTCCTGGTCTTCGGTCACCTCGACTTCCGTGACGTCGCCCGTCAGAGTTCCCGCGATCAGCGTTCCGAGGGCGCTCTGCAGGCCGGACTGAACGTTGCTGGCAGGGGTAAGGGTCTTGCCCGCGAGGCTACCGGTGGCGCGCAAGGTCGCCGGGAGCCCGGAGGACAAGAGGAGAACGAATAGAACGAAGAGAGCTTGTCGAAGTGGCCGGCGCATCGAGTCTACCCCCCACAGCATTTATACGTAGGCGCTTTCCGCGGCATCCTCGCCGTTCGGCCACGGGAGGTCAAGGAAATCCATGGGGTTTGGGCCTACGGGCCGGTCGGATGGGCCGGCCCGGAACCCGCTGGCATTTCCCGTTTCAAAAGAGGACAATCCGGGGGTTCCCTCCCCACACCCTCGAGCCCGACGTCGCCGTAGACCCGGCGAATCGGAGGCTGAGATGAATCGAGGCACCGGACCCGCCCTCGTCTCGCTGGCGCTTCTCCTCGCGGCCCCGGCGCTCCCGACCCGCGCCACGGCCATGCCCCCGGGCTATTTCGTGGATTCGACCCAGGTGACCGAGGACCTTCCCATCGATCGGGTGGAGGACGACGGCGACTTCACCCTTTCGATCCATCGGAGGTACGAAGACCCCGTGGGCGCGCGCCTCCTCCAGGTGGCCGAGGCCACATACCCGTGCCGGGACAGCCTCGTCATCCGGGCGATCGAGCGGGGAACCGAGGTCGGCTCCGATTCCGCGCGAACGCCTCTCTGGTGGATCGACGGGCTGGGTGTCTCACGTGTCCCGTATGCCGTCACGGCGGGAGCAATTCGCCACTACGTCGGCCTCACGGAGAAATTCCGGAGACACAACTTCTGGGGCGCCTGGGACCACAACCTCTTCTGGACCGAGCTCCGGTACGGCGCCTCGATCTCGCACCGCGACGAGTACTATGCGGAAGGCACCACATTCACCAACGTCTACGTCGCGGAGATGAATCTTGCGTGGGGGTTCGACGACGGCACGTTCGCTCCCCTATCCCTGGCGCACCGGATCGTCGTGCTGTCGCCGGACGGAGGCGTGGTTTCCGTCGAAGGGGACGGCAACACCAAAGAGCAGGTGTACTTCTCTTCGCATCGAGGCATCGGGCATGTCACGAGCCTGGGGCGCTGAGCTCGGCCGTCCTCAGTCCTTCCCCGCCAGCCACGCGTCGAATTGCCGGAAGTCGTAATCCCGCCCCAGGAAATCGTGCACCATGTCCCGCGCGGGGCGCGTGCCGCCCGGCGCCAGCACGATGTCCCGATAGCGCGTCGCGATCGTGGGGTTCAGGAGGTCCGTCTTGTCGAATGCGCTGAACATGTCCTTCGAGATCACGAGCGACCACATGTACGTGTAGTAGTAGGCCGAGTAGCCGTCCAGGTGGCCGAAGGACGTCTGCATGTGGGAGTCCGGCATCGGCGGCACCGGCGAGAAGCGCGGCTCGAGATCGGCGACGACCCGGTCGGTCACGACCTGGTCGGGGGGCTTGTTGTAGATGTCGAGCGACACCGCCGAATAGAAAGCCTGCGTGGCCGTTGTGAGCGCCCGTCCGAAGGCGTCCGCGCGCCGCATCTTCGCCACCAGCTCGGTCGGTATGGGCTGGCCGGTCTGGTAGTTCTTCGCGAAGGTTTGCAGGACTTTGGGATCCCAGATCCATTCCTCGAACATCTGCGACGGCGCCTCCACGAAATCGCGCTCGGTCGCCGTGCCCGCGATGGGCTCCCACTGGCCCTGCCCCCCGAAGATCGCGTGCAGGAGATGGCCGAACTCGTGGAAGAAGGTCTGGACGTCGGAGTGCTCCATGAGGCCGGGGTCCCCGTTCTTCCCGCCGGGGAAATTGCAGACCAGGGCGTGCTCCGGGAGCTGGAGCCCCCTCGAGCCCTGACGGATGGTGAATTTCGCGGCATGGTTGTACTTCCCGGGCCGCGGATGCAGGTCGAAGTAGAACCGTCCGATGAGCTTCGGCCCCTCATAGACCTCGTACGCCTCGACCGAGGCGTCCCACACCGGCGCGTTTTCCATCCGCTTGTACGTGATGCCGTACATCTTCGAGGTCACGTCGAGGAGCCCCTGCTTCACCTCGTCGAAGGGGAAGTAGGGACGCACCTCCTGCGGATCGAAATCGAAGTCGCGCTTCCGGATGAGACGGCCGTAGTAGGACACCTCCCAGCGGTCCACCCGCGTGGCCGAGGGGTCGTCCTCCTGCTTGCGCTTCAGGTAGACCGCGTATTCCTCCTGCGCGCGCTTCATGGTGGTGTCGTTCAGCTTCGTGATGAAGTCGGCCGCGTTCTGGGCGGTTCCGATCATCTTGTCTTCCATGATGTAGTCGGCCCAGGTGGCATAGCCCAGGATCCGGGCCAGGCGATACCGCTCGGCGAGCAGGGAATCGAGCGTCGCGATGTTCGCGGGGTACGCCCGGTTCATCGCCTCGTGCATGAGCTTCTCCCGCACGCCGGGCCGCTTGGCGTAGCGGATGACCGGGACGTAGTCGGGCGTCTCGATGCTCAGCGAGACCGATCCGTCCGGCCCCGGCGGGTGCGCCTTGACGAAGTCGTCCGGCATCCCCTCCAGGTCGGCAGGGGGCACCTGGATCTTCCGGGAGTCGGTCCGGATGTTCCGATCGAAGTCCTGGCCCGTCTTCACCAGCTCCGCATCGATGGCGGCGATCTCCTTTCGCGCCTCGTCGTCCTTGTCCACGCCGGCCCGGCGGAAATCCCGCAGCGTGCGCATCATGAAGTACTGGGTCGCGGAATCCGCCTTCGACACGTCCACGCCGGCGAGCGCGTCGTAGACCCGGCGGTTCAGGCTCAGATCATCCAGGAACTTGTTCGCGGTCTGAGAGATCGACTCCGCCTGCGCGCGAAACGTGGAATCGGGGTGAACCGCTTCGAGGAGGGACGCCTGATAGGCGACGTTCTCTCCATGGGCCATCGCCTCGTTGAAGACGAGGACCGTGTTCCGGATCGTCCGCGGCGCGTGGACCGCGAGCATGCGGTCGATCGCGCTCTTCGCCTGCGCGAGCTCCGCCTCGGTGTTCGCGCGGAACTGCTTCGCGTCGGGGTGCCCGGTGAAAAAAGGGGGCGCCACGGTGGGTCTCCGGTGGGTGCCCGCCACAGGGGTCCTGGCGGGGGAGCGCCCGGCCGCCGGGGCCGCGGCGCCGGTCTTGGGGGTCGCGGCCCGCAGCGCTCTGGACGACTCGATCATCGCCTGCGCGTCGGCGATTCGAGGGGATCGCAGGAAGAACGGACAAGAAACCAGAAGGGCGCAGAGGCACGCGAGAACGCGGCGGATTCGGGCGGCGGGGATGTCCACGGATGAGGATCCTCCTTTAGGGGTTCGAAGCCGAGGGGAGCATCATGCCAGGGCCGCGCGGCCGCGGCAAGAAGGGGCGCGCGAGGTGCGCCGCCGGCTAGAAGGAGAGGCCGAGCTCCGCGGAGAGCTCGTTCCCCGGGCCCCCGCTGCGCCATTCGTGTGAGAGGGCCGCCCCGAGGCCGCCCGGAGCCCGGTAGTCGATTCCGGCGCGAAGCCAGCGGGAGCGGTAGGAAGGGGCGGGCGTCCCGACCAGGTCGGTGCTCGTTCCGGCAACCCCCCCGGAAACATCGACCTGGGTCGATGCCGAGATCCGGGCGATCAGGTTGGCGTCGCCGTTCACGCCGGAGAAGTGCTCACCGCTGTAGCCCATCACGTGGAGACCGCCCGAGAGCTCCTTCGTCCCGATCCGATTGCCGGTGAGGCCGGCATCCCAGGAGCTCGAGACCTCGCCGTCGCGGTCCCGGCGCCTGACGTCGCCGCCTAAGCGCAGCGCGCAATCATGCGGAAGGGTCACGCGCGAGGAGGCGTGCGCGCCGGTGAAGCGATCGAGGACGATGGGCGCGGGCGCGATGGCTTGCTCCGGGAAGAGCACGGCGCGGCGTGAATCCGCGCTCAGCGAGAGCGAGACGCGCCGGCGCGTCCAGAGCGTGCTCCCCACGGACCACGCCGTCCAGCCCAGCGCGGGCTCTCCGTACGCTCGCTTCCATCGCGGGTTCAAGTCCAGCTCCACGCTCTGGTACAGGGTCGCGTCCGCTCCGGAGACGAAGTCGGCCCGCTCGGTGACGTATTGCCGGCGGGTGAGGACGGAGTCGCCCGCGAACGCGGCCCCGATCATGGCCCGCCAGCGCCGCGGAGCGAACCCGCTCGCCCGGCTGCCCACCTCGAGGTAGCCCCCGAGGTCCAGCCCACCGGACCGCAGGCCGGCGGTCGAGAGATCCGCGCCGCGCCCGCCCAGCGCCCCCAGTGTGACGGAGGGCTTCGGGTGCCAATGAACGGCGGCGCCATCCAGATACCCGATACTCTCCAGCCCCCGCGGGAGGACGCGCCCCGCCTCGAGCTCGAGCCGGCCCGCCGGGCTCCGATAGCCTGCCGCGACTTCGTAGACGCGCACGCTCGATTCCACGACCTCGGTGCCGGGTAGATCGGTGATGGCCCGGATCACGGGGCGGGTCGCTCGCGCGCGAAGGGTCGTCTGTCCGACCCCGCTCCCGGTCCAGCGAAGGTCGCCCAGGAAGGAGGGATTCTCGTACGTGCCGTTGGGGTCCGAGGTCTTCGTGTAGAGGCTCGTGATGCGGCCGTGCATGCGCCCCGAGCCCGTCCAGAGGGAGCCCGATGTTCCCGCAACGGGCTTCGCGGTGCCCGCCGCGTGGACCGCGGGAGCGGTTCCGGAGGAGTCCGAAGGGAGGCCGCCCTCGCCCGCGGCAGCGCTGTCCGGCACCGCGGCCGCCGTGAACGTAGCCAGGTCCCCGGCGCGAACCGCCTGGGTGGAGGAGTCGATCCGGCACGCGGCGGAGTGGTCGGCGGCGAACATCACCGTGAGCCGCGCGATCTCCTTCCCGTCGCGCGTGACGGTCACGCCCGCGCCCTCGGTGAGCCCGGAGGCCGCGCCCGCGTCGAGGTAGACGCTCGCTGCCGACACGTACTGCACGCGGGCGGTGGCGGCGGAGGCGACACCGGCCCCGCCGGTCGCGGCGAGGAGAAGCGCGATGGCCGCCGCGAGCGCTTTACACACGGCGATGGCAGCTGTAGCAGGCGGAGCTGGCATAGACGTAGCCGCTGCGGCCGGCGTGCTGGGCGTCGACCGTGGCCTGGTTGCTGTGCGTATGGCACTGGATGCAGGTGAAATCCGCGTAGCTCGACGGGTTGGAATGGCAATCGGCGCACGTGGTCCACGCGCCCTGATGACGTCCGGAGTAGATCCGGAAGTAGAGCCCGTCGTGATCGAAGCTCGCGGGGCTCCAGGCCGCGGTGGTGTGGCAGCTCGCGCAGGTGGTGGGGAAGGAGGCCGCCGTGTGATTCGGGTTGGTGGTCCCTGCGTAGTCGGCCTGATGGCACGAGTAGCAATCCCTCGGAGTTCCGCTGTACTGCCCGCCCACGTGACAGCGGGCGCAGGCCACCGCGGCATGGGCTCCGGTGAGCGGGAATCCGGTCCGCGCATGGTCGAACCCCGCTCCGCCCCACCGGGACTGGCCGGGATCGTGGCAGGACTCGCAGAGCGTGGAGATGCCCGCCGACACGTGATTCGGATTCTGCGCGGCGGCGTAGTTGGCCGCATGGCACGGGTAGCAGGCCCGCGAGAGCGGCGTGCTGTTCTCCTCGCCGGATCCGACGTGGCATCGGGCGCATTCGACCAGAGCGTGCATGCCGCGCAGGGGGAACCCGGTGCGCGCGTGCTGGGTCACCGCCTGGGAGCGGTTGGTCCAACCCTGCGGCACATGGCAGTCCTGGCAGCGGGTTCCTGCGCGCCCCTCGTGGACGTCGTGATGGCAATCGTTACAGCTCGTCGCGACGCGCGCGAATTCGAGCGATTTGTGGCAGCCCGCGCACGCCGCCGATGCGTGGCGTCCCACGAGATCGAAGCCGGTGCTCCCGTGCCGGAAGAGGAGGGGCTTTCGCAGCGTTTTCCACGAGGCCGCGGTGTGACAGGCTTCGCATTCCGTCTTCAGCCCTCCGTGGGGATTCACCACCGCGGGCGCGCCGGCCGCCGCCGCATGCGGCGCGGCGAGCGCCGCGAGAGCCGCGGCGAGCACGATGACGGCGAGGAACACCGACCTGGATTCGCATTTCATCATGAGGACCTCGGATCGCCCGCCGGACGCGTGGCGTGGCAGGAGCGGCAGGCCGTGTCGAGGGGGCGATAGCGGACCACGCGCCGGCCCCCGATGGTCTCGACCCTGTGACAGGCCTTGCAGGCGGCGCGCGCGTGGGCGCCGTCGAGCGGGAAGCGCGACTTCCGGTGATCGAAGGAGATCTCGCGCCATGCGCGCTCGCCATGGCAGCGGGAGCAGGCCGCGCCGCCGGCCGCCGCGGTGAACTGGCCCGCGTGCTCGTCGGCATGACAGTCCGCGCATGCGGCGGCCTTGAGCGCGAATTGCACGCTTCCGCGCGGCGCGCTCTTGGACGTGGGCTTGTGACAGGAGATGCACGCGACGGCGAGGTGCGCGCCCCGGAGCTCGAAGCGGGTGCGCTTGTGATCCTCGATCCCGTAGCGGGCCGGGGCGAACCCGTCCACGGAATGGCACGCCTCGCATGCCCCGCCGCTCGCGCTCTTCGCGAGCTGGCCTCCGTGGCGGTCGCCGTGGCAATCGGCGCACGCGGCGAAGGCCAGCGGCTTCTGGAACGCCCCGCCGGCGTGGCAGCCCGCGCATGCCACGGTGCGATGAAGGCCCCGCAGCGGGTAGCGCGTTCGGTCATGGTCGAAGGCTCCGGTCGCGATCTCGCTCCATCCGGCCGTGGAATGACACCGGGTGCAATCCGATCCGTATTTGTTCCGATGCGGGTCCGTGTGGCAATCGGCGCAGGCCTCGTGGGGAACCGGGCGGTATTGGACGAAGGCGTTCGGAGTTCCCGCCGGCGCCACCGATCCGTCCGCCATCATGGAACGGTGGCATCCCTCGCATCGAACCTGGGCGTGCCGGCCCGTGAGCGGGAAGCCGGCGCGATCGTGATCGACCGAGACGGGTTTCCAGGCGAGGGAGTTGTGGCAGGCGGCGCAATCCGCCTGGGCGATGCGGTCCGCGAACTGACCCCGATGCACGTCGACGTGGCATTCGGCGCACCGGACCGAAAGGCCGAGGTAGGTCGAGTCGAGCCTCAAGCTCGTGGGGGCGCGGACGTCGGTGGCGCGGACGAGGGCGGGGAGGTGACACGTGCGGCAGCCGAGCGCCGCGTGCTTGCCCTCGAGCGGGTACCCCGTGAGCGCATGATCGAACGAATCGCGCCCCCCCGGCCACGAGACGAGGGCCGCGTCCCGGCCTCCGTGCTCGGCATGGCACGTGGCGCACTGGGTCGAGCGGGCTTTGTCGCGCCCGTGATAGCCGCGCCCCGCCCGGACCCGCGCCGCCAGCTCCTTGTGACACGCGAGGCACCGGAGGGCCGTGGTGGCGCGCTTCGGCTCGTGGCACTCCATGCAGGCCGTCGCCTTGTCGATCGCCGCGTGCGGGCGCGAGAGCGGGCCCGGCGAGAACTGGGCGCCGGCGGTCCGGGGCGCGGTCATGAGCGCGACCCCCGCCAGGAGCATGAGAAGGGCGCGGTCACGCTTATCCGGTCGGAAGGGCATATCCGAGCCATATCGCGATTCCAATGTGGACGCCCATCATGAGAAACAACACGATGGTGAATGGCTTGTGGATCGCATGCCAGTAGTGGAACATCGCGCTGGTCTGGCGAAGGAAGGCGTGCCGGCGCTCGAGGAGCAGACGACGGCGCGTGAGCGCGCGCACCCGGCGCGCTTCGGAGCGCCCCAGATACCGCATCGCTCCGGAGGGGCTTCCGAAGCCCAGCGCCTCGGCCATCCGCACCAGATCCTGGCCCATGAGGTAGAAGAGGCTCGGAAGAAGGCCCATGCGCTCCGCCCGGTCCGCCCCGGCGCGGCGCCGCAAGTCTTGAAGATCGGAAGCCTGGAAGCCGTATCGCTCGGTCAGCTCCCGATCGAGCTCCTCCATCTCGAGAGCGAGCGCGTGGTCGTCGGCCTCCGTGGCCGAGAGTGCGCCGCCGACCTGCCGCAGCAGGTAGTAGCCCACGAAGCCGCTCGCCATCACGCACATCATGGACCAGTAGCCGATTGCGATCACGCCCGTGACACGGAAGCCGGAGTGAAGGGTGATCATCGCGGGGCCCGCGATGCCGCAGAAGATGTGGGCGTTGAGCCACCGGCCCAGCGATCCGAAGCCGCGCAGAAAGGGAACGCGCTTCCGAACGGAATAGAGGAGGAGGAGCAGGAGGAACGCGGTCCCGACGTATCCGTAGAGGAGTCCCATCGCGCCGCTGGGCCGGAGGGCGGCGTGGGCCGGAGCGTGCAGGCGCTCGGCCAGACCGAGCCTGTAATACGGGAAGCCATAGTAGAAGAGGCCGAGCCACCCGAGAAAGGAGACGCAGTAGATCAGAAACCTGAGCCGGGCCCGAGGGCGGGCGCTCCGGGCCGCGGCCGACCTCGGCGCGAAGCGGGCGGGCGTGGGCGACAGGGCGCGGGCCGGGACGCTCATGCGGGCCCCGGGGCCGATGCTTCCCTGGGCGCGCGCGGGGGCTCCCCATAGTAGGTCGTGGTCGCGACCCCGATCTTCTCCAGGAAGCTCGTGGGAAGATCGCCGCCGATCAGGACGAAGACATGATCGTTGGGAATCCATCGCTCGCCTGAGCCGTCCTGAAGGAGGACGCGCTCTTTCTCGATGCGCCTCGCCTCCGACCGGAGGATCACCTCGAGGGCGGGGCCGCGAAGCTCGTCGAGCCGTCTCAGGTTCGCCGGCGCGACGCGCGCGAAACGGTCTCCGCGATAGCTCAACACCACGCGGGCGCCCGCCTCCGCGAGCGAGATCGCCGCCTCGAGCGCGCTGTTCCCGCCGCCGACGACCAGCACGCGTTGCGCCGCGTACTGGTCGGGCTCGAGGAGGCGATAGGCCACGTTGGTGCTCTCCTCTCCGGGGATCCCCAGCTTGCGCGGGCTGCCGCGCCGGCCGGTGGCGAGGATGACGCGGCGCGCGAGGATCTCTCCGTCGTCCCACTTCAAGCGGAACGAATCCCCCGCGCGATCGATCGAGGAGACGCGGGCCGGCCCTCGCAGCTTGAGATCCGCCTGGCTCACGACGTGGCGCCAGTAGCTCACGAGCTCCTCCTTGCTGATCTCGTGGAAGTCCATCATCCCGACGATGGGGAGCTTCACCGGAGCGGTCATGACGAGCTTCCGGCGCGGATAGTGGTGCACGCTGCCGCCCAGGCCGTCCTGGTCGAGCACCAGGTGGGTCAGGCCGCGCTCCCGGCACGCCAGGGCCGCAGCGATCCCGGCCGGCCCGGCCCCCACGATCGCGGCGTCGATCGCGCCCGGATCCCGGGTGGCCGCCGGCTTCAGATGACGCACGACCTCGATCCCCTGGGCCACAGCCGTCCGGATCAGGCCGAAGCCCCCGAGCTCGCCCGCGACGTAGATCCCGGGAACGCTCGTCTGGAGATCGTCCCCGAGGAGGGGCACCAGAACGCCGCGCGTCGCGGTGCCGAAGACCAGCTCGATCGCCTGCGTCGGACAGACCGTCTTGCATTGGCCGTGACCCACGCAGTGGGCCGCGTTCACGAGACGCGCGCGGCCGTCGATCACGCGTAGAACGTCGTCCTCGGGGCAGGCCTCGACGCAGCTGCCGCATCCGATGCAGCGGGAAGGGTCGATGCTCGGGTGGAGCGACGGGGGATCCTCGAGGCCCATCTCCGCTGCGCGCGCGACCGCTCTCCTGGCACGGTGCTGCCGCCGCCTCTCGAATCCGATGCCGGCGATCGCGACGAACGCGAGGGACGCGACGACCATGACCGTCGTGGGATCCATCGACAAGTTCCACTCCTGTCAGGTTGTATGGTTCGGGAAACCCCCGAATCGGAAGTTGCAACATACATGCCACGTGATTCCGGGGGCGGGCCCCTCGTAACGCGCGATATGGCAATCGGGAAGACAAGGTATGGCGGCAAGAAAGAGACCGCTTTGGTGCGAGATGCCTGGAGAGATGCACGCCCCGGTCCGGCCGGGGATGGTGCTATGAATCCGGCAGGGATTTCTGGAATTTGTGCTGCGATTTCACGATGGCGTAACCCAGGTTCTGGTAAAAGCGGTGCGTCTCGGCGCGGACGACGTTCGAACGAACCGTCACCCGCGCATAGCCCCGCTCGCGCGCCCAGGTCTCGGCCGCGGCCATCAGGGCCCGTCCGATGCCTTGCCCCCGGACCCGGGAGTCCACCACGAGCCCGCCGACCTCGGCCGCCCCTTCCGACTCCATGAGGTGAAGACCCAAGACGTGCACCCAGCCGCAGACGCCTGCTTCGGGGGTGGCGGCCACGAACACACGCGAATCCGGGTCCCCCTCGATCGCGCGGAATCGCGCCTCGATCTGAGCGCGCGTCGAGGGATAGCCCAACTCGCCCGACAGGGACGCCACCCGCTCGGCGTCCGCGGCTGTCATCGCCCGGACGATCGTGGCAGCTAGAAGAGAAAGATCCCGAACGTCACCGGGATGATCTGGGTCTTGAAATCCTGCGTCACCGCGGTGTTCAGCCCCTTGTCGGTATAGATGTTCTCGACCTTTCCCTCGACGAACGCGTGCACCGGGAGTCCCGGAAAGTCGATCGTCACGCCGCCGCCGCCGTTGATTCCGAACTTGGTGGTGGATGCGGCCGCGAGCGCGCCGGTGGAATCCGGATTCGCCTTGATGTTGTAGGTGCCGACCCCGGCGAGCAGGTACGGCTTGATCGGACCGGGCAGGGGAATGCCGAACCGCGCGTCCGCGATGCCCGACAGAATCCGTCCGCTTCCGCCGAAGCCCACGTTCGGCTTATCCAGGGAGAAGTGGTTGTACGTGAAGTTTCCCTGGAAGCCGAAGGGCATCATGGGGAGGTTGAGCCGCACGATTCCGGACCCGTGCCATCCGGTCTTGAACGCGTCCTTCGCGTGCGACACCGGGACGCTGGCGCCTCCGCCGAATCCAATCTCGAAGGGCTTGAGCTCGGAAGCCGAGGCGATGCCCGCCATGGCCAGAAGGAGCAGGGGCAGCATGAGAGAGACGCGCATCCGGGACACGGGGCCTCCTCGATTCGGGGAAATGCGACGAAGCGTCATGGTCATCCCGCGAAATGTAGCCAAGCTATCGCGGCGGCGCAAGCGCCGCCGGGACCGGGATCTGGTGGGTGTAGACGAGATAACCGGCGACGCACACGGCGCAGAGCAACATCACCATCAAGACCCCGATAAGGCCACGCCGCGCGCGTCCCCCCTGGTCGAGCTCGTAGAAGCGCCAGAGGAGCTCGGCTTTCTCCTCCGGCGTTAGGGGCCTGCGGAGCATCAGCTTCTGCACGACCTTGGGAAGCCTCTTCTGGTCGCCGCCGTACTTGCCATCCCACCGGGTGAGCGGGAGGTCCGGCCGGTACGGGTCGATCTCGATGCCCTTTTCATGCTTGTCCATGCAGCACCCCGCCGTTCAGAATGGTGCCTCCCGTAATGCCGTTCCGACCACATTTCAATATCGGTTCGAACCGGCCCACCCTTTACCCCGGCGTGACCACTATTTCTCTATTCGCCTTGTTTGCAGCGTCTTAATGGTTCACCACCTGGCTCCCTGGATGAAGCGCTGGCCCTCCGATCCGGGCGACCGGGCGCGCTACGCCGAGTCCATCTTCCGGCGCGTGGCGCCCCGATACGACACCCTCACGAACGCGCTCTCGTTCGGGCAGGACCGCCGCTGGAAGAAGAGCCTGGTGGACGAGGCCCTCTCGGCCGGCGAGCGCGCCCGCGTCCTCGACCTCGCGACCGGGACCGCGGCGCTTCCCGTGCTCCTCCGCGGGGCCGGGCACCGGGGCTCCATCCTGGGCCTGGATCGGAGCGCCGCGATGCTGGCGCTGGCCCGCCGGAAGTGCGCCGATGATCCGGGCACGGGGTTTCTTCGCGGGGACCTGAGCCGCCTCCCCTTCGCCGACCGCTCCTTCGACGCCGTCACGATCGGCTACGGGCTCCGCTATCCGCCCGATCTCCGCGTGTTCCTGAGCGGGATCTTCCGCATTCTCCGTCCCGACGGTCGGTTCCTGAGTCTCGATTTCGGGCTGCCCGCCTCCCCCGCCTACCGTTCGCTCGCCCAGGGATACCTACTCGCCGCGGGCGCATTCTGGGGCCTCGCGCTCCACGGGCGCCCGGGCACCTATACCCACATCGTGGAATCCCTGCGGGCCTACCCGGGGCAGCGCGCGATCGTCGCGCTGATGAACGAGGTCGGGTTTACCGATGTATCCTTCGAGGAGCGCCTGGGCGGCATCGCGGCCCTGATCCGCGGTCGCAGGCCATGACTCTACTTCGGTATCCTTGTTCCTACCGGTCCGAGGGGATAGCGTCGACCTCGACCGGCCCAAGGAGGGTTTCCTAGATGATCGTCGTCGCCGTGCTCGCGATTCTCGTTCTGGCCGTGGTCCTGATGCTCCTGGTCCCGGCCGTGCGCCGGCGCACCATCACGCCCGCCATCATGCGCGCGATGGCGCGCGCCCTTCCACGCATGGGCGAGACCGAGCGGATCGCGCTGGAGGCGGGGACCGTCTGGTGGGACGGCGATCTCTTCTCGGGGCGTCCGGACTGGAAGAAGCTCCTCGCGTTCCAGAAGAAGTCGTTGACCCCGCGCGAGCGCGCGTTCCTCGACGGCCCCGTGGAAGAGCTGTGCGGCATGGTCGAGGAATGGAAAGTGGAACGGGACGGCGATCTGCCGGCGGAGGCCTGGCGCTTCATCAAGGAGAAGCGATTCTTCGGGATGATCATCCCCGAGGAATACGGCGGCCTCGGGTTCTCGGCGATCGCGAACTCCGCGGTCGTCACGAAGATCTCGAGCCGGAGCGTGGCCGCCGGCGTTTCCGTGATGGTGCCGAACTCGCTCGGCCCGGCCGAGCTCCTGCTTCACTACGGGACCGAGGAGCAGAAGCGTCACTTCCTCCCGCGCCTCGCGACTGCCGAGGACATTCCGTGCTTCGCGCTCACCGGCCCCGAGGCCGGGAGCGACGCCGCCTCCACGAAGAGCCGGGGAGTCGTGTGCCGCGGCACGTACCAGGGCAAGGACGTCCTGGGCATGCGGCTC
>Ga0187821_10000147_pt1 | contig 14524 bp, 13 predicted proteins | sample NC_wetland_sal_i_20_FD_132442 | JGI IMG/M metagenome (GOLD analysis project Ga0187821, IMG submission 132442) | Wetland sediment microbial communities from Neuse River Estuary, North Carolina, USA - SourceSoil_1 | ecosystem: Environmental > Aquatic > Freshwater > Wetlands > Sediment | place...
TGCCCGATGAGCTTTCCGCGCGGACCGAGCGGATGGCGATCATCGATGAGGCCGAGCGCCAGGGCGATCGCCCCGCCGACCACGAGACCCATCGAGGGCGCGGCGATCACGCTCGACGCCAGCGCGGCCGCGAGAACGGGAGCCAGCACCAACGCCCCCGCGATCGCGACGCCGCCCAGGAGCGGCGTGGCCCGCGCGTGCGCCTTCCGCGGATCGGGATGATCGACGTACCCCGTCGCGTGGGCGAGCCTGCGTGTGAGCGGGGTCAGCGCGAGCGCCGCGAAGAATGCGAAGCCTGCGACCTCGAGGAGCGGGGGGACCGGTATCACGCGGCGCCCGCGGAAACGCCGGCGGCCGCCTCGAAGGCCCGCACCGCGTGCTCCCAGCGGAAGCGGGAGCGCACCCAATCGCGGCCGCGCGCGCCCAGCTCGGAGGCGAGGGCGGGATCGCGGATCAGCGCCACGATCCCGGCCGCGATCTCATCCGCCGTGCGGCCCACGCGAAGGAGGTCGTGCGGGATGGGCTCCAGGCCCTCGCGCACGAGGGGCGTGGTCACGACCGGGAGCCCGGCATCGAGCGCCTGGAGCACCTTGGTCTGGACGCCCGCCGCGAATCGATGGGGCGCCGCGAACACGGTGGCGCGGGCGAACGCCTCGCGCGGATCCTCCACATAGCCCAGCGTGCGGATCCCCGGCCCGCGTGCTTCTCCGAGGGAGCCGGAGGACTTTCCCGCGATCTCGAGAACGGCGTGCGGGATCTCCGCGCGAACTCTCGGGAAGATGTCGCGCGCCAGAAAGCGCGCCGCGTCCCGGTTGTGGAAGATCCTCTGGTACCCGAAGAAGAGAATCGTGGCCGGCTCGCGCGCCGCCCGCGCCCCCGCGGGGGCGCCGTTTCCGTCGACGCCGATCGGAACGACCTCGATCCTGGCGCCCGGCGCCATGGCGCCCAGGACCCTCGCCTCGCGATCACCGACCACCCAGCAGCGGTCGAAGAGCGGAGCGAGATGGCGCTCGTAGCGCTCGATGCGGCGCCCCTCCTCGCGGTAGAGCCAGCGGTCGAGCCCCGCGCGGTACTCGAGCGAGCGGGCGATCTCCGAAGAGACCACGTCGGTCAGATCCAGAACCCAGGCGGCGGGATGAGCCTGCATCTCCGCCAGAGCATACGGAGCCATGCGGAAGAGATGCGTGTAGACCAGATCCGGCCGCACGCGCTCCAGCGTCTCCTTCACGAGCCTTCGCATCCTGCTCGAGCCGTAGTAGGCCGCCTGCAGGGGAAGGGACCCCAAGAGTCCCGCCGCGGCGCGGAGCGTGGAGACGGCGACGGGCATGCGAACCACTTGCATGGAGGCGACCAGCCGGGTGAGGGGCTCCACGCTCTCGGCCGAGCGTGGGAGGAGAGCCGCGTCGAAGGTCAGGAGGTGGACTTCGTGGCCCGATTCGGCGAGCGCCCGGATGAAATGAAAGACCCGGTTGCGGTCCCCTCCGATGGCCGGATAGGGCATCCGCGAGGTGAGGAAGAGGATGCGCATCGGAGCGAGTATACTGCACGCCCATGTCCGGCGCACGCTTCGCCCTGTGGAGAACCCGTTCGCTTCGCTTCGCGATGGGCGCGAGCGCCACCCTCGTGAACGCGGTCACGGGCATCCTCCGCAACAAGTGGTTCGCGCAGCATCTCGAAGCGTCGGGAATCGGAATCCTGGCGCAGATCATCTCGAGCCAGGCGTGGCTCGGAACCGCGGCGGGGATGGGTCTCGGGCTCCCGGTGGCGCGCGTCGTGGGCGCGGCCGAGGGCTCCGGCGATTCCTCGGCGGCGCGAAGGACCGTGTGGGCGGCGTTCATGCTGCTCCCCATCAGCGGCTCGATCGTGATCGCCCTGGGCCTCGTCTTCGCCGCCCCCATCTCGCGCGCGCTTCTCGGCACCGACGCCTACGCGGCCCTGATCCGCCTCTCCATGATCGGGGTCGGGGGCGTGGCCCTCCAGCAGACGCTGGCCGGGCTCTTCGCGGGGCGGTCGGACGTGCGGGCGCCCTTGACGCTGGCGATCGTGGGGGGCGGGCTCTCGGTCGTGGCGGCTCTCCTCCTCGTGCCTCGGTGGGGCCTCAAGGGCGCCGTGCTGGCGGCCGCGATCCTCTTCCCCGTCGGATGCGCGGCCGCGCTGCTGATTCACCGCCGCGACTACGCGCCCTTCCTGACCTCTCCCCCGAGAGGAGCGCTGACCGCGGGGCTCGCGCGCTCCCTCCTCACGGTCTCGGGCGCCTCGCTTCTCGCGGCCCTGGTGGAGCTGGGAACCCTCCTGGCGGTCCGCTCGCACTACGTGCGCGCGAACGGCGTCGAGGCGAACGGGCTCTTACAATCGGGGCTCGCCATCTCGCAGCAGATGGGCGCGCTCTTCTACGCCTACCTCACCAGCTACTCGTTCGGAAAGATCAGCGGCATGGTGAGCGTCGAGGGCGTCGAGGGGGCGCGCTCCTACACGCGCAAGCACTGGACCCCGGTCCTGCTCCTGGCGGCCGCCGCCATGATCGCCACCCGGCTGGGCGCGGCCCCGCTCCTGCGCCTGCTCTACTCGCACCGCTTCGATCCCGCCCAGCCCCTGATGGCGTGGACGATCGTCGGGGAGTTCGGGCGGATCGGCCTCACGACCTGGTCGCTGGGCTCCCTGCCGCTGGGGGGGGCCAGGCTCTGGTTCCGGATCAGCCTCGTTTTCCCCGTGACGCTCGCGGCCTCCTACGTCATCTTCACCGTCTGCGGCGCGGGCCCGCTCAGCATGCCCAAGGCCTACGCCACCGCGGGGCTTGCGGCGGCGTGCGTTGGTGGCATGATCATGTGGCGGCGGGGGGTGACCCTCGGCGCCCGCGACATCGCGGTCTTCGCGGCCGGAGCCGTGGCGCTCATCGCGCTCGCCTCGGTCACGGGGCGATGAGCGAGCCGTACCTCTTCTGCGTTCCTCTAACCCATGAAGGGAGAAACACCATGTACATCATCCGTGACACGTTCAAGGCGAAGCCCGGGCAGGCTTCGAAGCTGGCGGCGATGTTCAAGGAAGTGATGGCGAAGCAGGGACACAAGGTCCGCATCTTGACCGACGTCGTGGGCCAGTACAACACGGTGGCCATGGAGCGGGAAGTCGACGGGCTCGCCGATTTCGAGAAGATGATGAAGGAATATTCGGAGGGGAAGGACGCGAAGGAGATGCGCGAGCACATGAAGGGCTACACCGAGATGTACATCTCCGGCGGCCGGGAAATCTACAAGGTCATGTAGTCCGCCCCACCGGAAGTCCCAACGTCTCGAGGAGCCGCTTCTCCCGGCCCGGGTGACAGCACACCAGATTCGTCAGCCCGTGTTCGGGATAACGTCCGGCGAGCTCCTCGAGGCGCACCGGGAGGATGCACCGGGATTCCTCGTCGATCTCGTAGAGCGTGAGGCCCGCCTCGGTGAGCGAATCCAGGAAACGGCGGGGCTCCGCGCCGAACCGCCTCAGGCCGTACGGCCAGAATTCGCAGAAGAGGACCAGGTCGGGACTCGCGAGGGTGCGCCGCATCCCGGCCAGGGCCGCCACCTCCGCCCCCTGGATGTCCATCTTGATGAGGGCGGGCGTGAGCCCCTTGGCGCTCAGGTAGTCATCGAGGCTGACCGCGCGGATCTCCACCCTGTTCCGCGCCGCCCCGGCGTTGAACCGCTCGTCGTCCTTCCCATCGAAGACGCGATGGTCCCCGAAGTTCACCTCCGATAGGTAGAGGGCGGCCCGGGTGGACTTCTCCATCACGGCGGCCTGCTCGCAGGTGACATTGGCGAGGCCGTTCGCCTCGACGCTGCGCCGCAGAAGAGCGAAGTTGGTCGGATCCGGCTCGAACGAGAGCACCCTTCCGGCCGGTCCCACCCGGTGCCCGAGGAGAACCGTGAGATAGCCCACGTTCGCCCCCAGGTCCACCGCCGTCATCCCCGATTCGGCGGCGCGCTCGAGAAGATCCGCCTCGAAAGGCTCGTAGGTCCGGAAGACCCAGAAATAGCGCCCCAGCGTCTTGTCCCGGAGGTCGATCCAGAGCGGGCGGCCCCGGACGCGCACGCGGACGGAGCGAACCCCGAGCGCGCGCAGGAGGACGTAGAGGGCCTGGCGGAAGCGGCGCTGCCAGAGAGGCAGGTCGTGCAACGGCTAGTGCGCGCTCTGGTCGCGGAAGACCCGGAGCACCGTCAGGAGGAGAATCTTCATGTCGAACCCCATCGACCAGTTCTTGATGTAGTAGAGGTCGTACTCGATCCGGCGATCGAGCGGCGTGTCGCCCCGGAGCCCGTTCACCTGCGCCCATCCGGTAATGCCCGCCTTCACGTGGTGGCGCAGCATGTAGTGGGGGATGGAAGCGCGGAACTGCTTCACGAACACCGGACGCTCGGGCCGCGGCCCGACGAGGCTCATGTGCCCCACGAGGACGTTCCAGAGCTGCGGGAGCTCATCCAGCGAGAGGCGGCGCAGAATGGAGCCGAGGCGCGTGCGCCGCGGATCTCCCGGCCGGCTCCACTCGGCCTTCCCTCCGGCTTCCGCGTCCACGCGCATGGTGCGGAACTTGAGCATCTGGAACCGGCGGCCGTTCAGCCCCACGCGCTCCTGCGCGTAGAGGGCCGGCCCCGGGGAGTCCAGCTTGACCAGGATCGCGAGGAGGAGGAGCACCGGAGAGAGCACCACGATCCCGATCGACGCGAACGTGACATCGAACGCGCGCTTCAGGACCGCGTTCCACCCCTGTCCCGGGCTCTCGGTCACGAGGATGACGGGGGTCCCGTCGAAATCCTCGACGCTCGCGTTCAGGGTGAAGGTGCGCGCGAGATCCGGCACCAACCGCACCGCGGCGGTCGAGTCGTTCAGCCGCTCCAGCGCGTCCAGCTCGGCCTCGAACTCGGAGCGGTTGAGCGCGAGGTAGACCAGCTCCGCGCCGGTGCGCTCGACCAGATCGGGAAGGTCGGCCACGCTGCCGACCACCCGCGTGGAGCCGATGATCTGCCCCACCTCCTCGGCGCCCGCGGCGACCATCCCCTCGACCGCGAACCCGAAATCGGGCTCCGCGGTCATCTTCCGCTCCAGGTCGGCGGCCAGCTCCCCCGTCCCCACGATCAGCACGTGACGGAGATTTCTCCGATTGCGCCGGACCGCGCGGAGGGTCATCCGGCCGACGGCATGGGTGCCGCAGAGCGAGAGCGCGGCGATTCCCGCGAAGAGGAGGAGCACCGTGCGGCTCAGCTCACCGCGGGAGAGATAGGATCCCAGCCCGGCGAGCGCCGTGATCGCGACGATCCCCTGGACCAAGGCGACCATCTCCTGCGAGAGGCGGACCGTGCGTGCGGAACGGTAGAGGTGGAGCGATCGCAGGATCATGAGGGCGACCGGGGTCAGGACCGCGCCGAACCAGAGATACAGCTGGATCGAGGGCACGCCGAGCGGGGTCGGAACGCCGAGGCCGTAGAACCGGAGCCAGTAGGCGGCCAGCCACGAGGCGGCGATGAGGACTCCGTCCACCAGGAAGAGGCCGGTGGCGAAGAGCTGGCGGTTCTTGGCGATCATGGGGGGAGCTTACCAGGATTCTCCGAGACGAGGCACAGGCAGGCCACCGCGCGCGCCGCCGCCGCCCGGTCCGCCTCCAGCGGCCCTCCCTGGTGGATATCGAAGTACGAGGCATCGTCGCATTCTTCCCGGCTCGCGGCTTTCCAGCCCTCCGGGCGATAGCGAAAGAAGCGAACGTCGGCCGTGGCGGGTCCGAAGCTGCCCACCAGCTCATCCAGCATCCGGCGCCCGAATTGTTGAAACCAGCCGTGATCGGCCTCGCGCCCGTACGGCACGGTCACGAGCAGGGTCCCTCCCGGCCGCAGGACCCGCCGGAACTGCGCCATCACGTTCAGGTGGTCCTTGCGGGCGCTCTCCCGGAACCGCGCGTCGGCCACATAGAGTGAGTTGTCCATGCCCACATGCTCGAGCGTCGAGATGGAAGCCACGCAGTCGAAGAAGCCATCCTTGAAGGAGAGGTCGCGAAGGTCCTCGAAGGTGTATGAGACCCCCCGCTTCCAGTAGCAGTGTTCCTCGGGCGCCAGCGTGCTGATGAAGAGGCGCATCCGGTCGAGCGGAAGATGACGAAGGATCAGGTCGTGGTTCAACGTGCTGCCGGCATCGAGGAGACGAAGCGTTCCTCTCGGGAGCTTCTCGAGGAACCAGGGCAGCTCGACCACACGCTCGTCCATGGACCGCCCGTACCCCGGCCGGGGCTCGAAGCGTTCTCCCGCGGCCACGTCCCGCAGAGCCGGGCCGAGCTCGCGGTCCCGCGCCTCGAGGTAGCCCGGGGACCACGGCCGGCGCCCGTTGGCCTCATAGACCGCCCGTCGAAGCAGCGCTCGGATGCCGGTCGTCACGCGAGAGCCTCCGTTCGCCGTGCCGCGAGACGCGGCGCGAGCCGCACGAGCGTTTCGACCACGGTCCGCGTGAAGCGATCGAAGGTGAAGTGGGTTTCCACCAGGCTCCGGGCTCGATCGGCCGTCTGCAGCAATTCCGCCTCCGCGGCGCTCTGAAAATAGTCGAGCGCCGCCAGGTTCCGCGCCATGTCGGTGGTGCTGAGCTCCTTGATCTCGCGCATATCGTAGTAGCCGGACTGAGGCGTGCAGGCGACCGGGAAGCCCCACGCCATCGACTCCAAGATCGTCGTGGGATTGGCGTCCGAGATCCCCATGGTCACGTAGACGTCGCATTCCGCGGCCAGCTGCTCCATGACCTCGCCTCGCAGGCGCTGCGGGGGACGCCGCTCCAGATTCGCCAGCTCGCGATCGGCGCCGATCCAGACACACGAGTGCTTCCCCTGGGCCAGCCCGAACAGCTGGGATAGGAGATGCGCTCCCTTGTAAGGCTCGCCGTTGCCGATGAAGAGAAACTTGCGCCGGCCCGGGGGGTTGAAGGCCCGCTTCACCCGGGGAAAGCGGTCGACTTCGATCGCCATGTCCAGGTGCGTGAGCTTGGGGGTCCAGCGCGCAAAGGGCCCCTGGCTCCAGGTGTCGAACCAGTAGGGGCCCATGATTCCGAGAATGTGATCGCAAGCGTCGAGCGCGGGCGCGATCGCCAGGCCGTATTGGGGCAGCCCGTAATGCAAGGGAACCATGGCGACCCGCGTCGCGAAACGGCCCTGGAGGCAGGCCCGGTTGAAGACCGTCGAGAGGTCCTCGGGAAACGGGTGCCCGATCAGCACATCGTCCGGATCGTTCCTGATGACCACGCGTTCCTTCCAGTCGTAGAAACGGACCGCGTCCAGACCGCGCAATACCTCGAGCACGTGATGGGTGATGGAGAGGGGCGCGTGCGCCGGCCAGCGCGACGTGTCCAGAGTGTCACGGTTCCGGACGTAGCCTAAGGGAATTCCCAGACTCTGTGCGACGCGGGAGGTCTTCCCCCGCAGGCGGGCCATGGCGCCGGCCCCCGGCGTGCTTGCATAGACGAAATGAATCATCGGGCCGCCCCGGGCCTCCGGGCCACGATGGCCTGCATGTGCGGATGGGCGAACGGCCGGCGCGACAACCAGTCGTTGATCCTGCGCGCGGGTCCTCGTGGGCTGAACTTCCAATCCCTCCAACCCACGAGGAGGCCCAGCGGATTCAGCTCGTGATAGACGCCGTCCATGGTGCCCACCGGCGCCTGCTCGAGGACCTCGAATCCCGCCTTCTCCACCTCGGCGCGGAACTCGGCGGTGCTCATCCTGTATTCGAAGAACTCGCCCCAGGCGGGAAACACCCGGAACAGGTAGCGGCGATCGACCCGCGACAGGGGGTGGGGCGTGCCGCGGAGGATGCGCTTCGCCAGGGCGCGCGGAGCCTGCGTGACCTCGTCCCACCACAGCGCCTTCTTGATCTTTCGGATCGAGTTCCAACACGGAACGCTGATGAAGGCCTTCGCCCCGGGCTTCAGGACGCGAAAGATCTCTCGGAGGGGCCCCTGCGGCCCCTCGACCCAATGCTCCACGACGCCAAACGAAAGCACCCCGTCGAAGGTTCCGTCCGGGAAGGAAGAGTGCTCGCAATCCCCCTCGACGATGTCCAGATCCGGCCAGTGCTTCTTCACCATTTCCACCGTCTCGTGAGAGTACTCGAGGCCGGTGATCTTCCGGCCCCGGTCCTGGAGGAAGCGGAGCCACCGCCCGGAGCCGCAGCCGGCCTCGAGCAGGCGGGCGCCCTGCGGAAAGTGACGCTCGATGATCGGGGTCGCCTCATCACGCGTGCAGCTCTCCAGCGCCATCTGCATCTCGGATTCCTGCCACTTGAATATGACGGTCACGCTCGCCTCCGGACTTGAGAATTGGGCGGTAGTCTAGCATTGTGCCGCTGTGACGCGCCCCGTTCTCTATACCGGCGACATCTTCCGCCTCCAGCCGCGCGGCGGCATCACGCGGTACTTCTCCGAGCTGATTCCGAGGCTCCGGCGCCCCGCGCGCGTGGTGGCGGGCCTGCATCAATCGCCGGTGATCCGCGAAGGGCGCCTGCCCGCCGAGGCCGCTCGCTACATGCCGGGCTTTCGGCTGAGCCCGCGGCCCCGCGCTCTCGTGAACGAGTGGGTCGACGCATGGCGGCTCGGTCGCGGGCCGGGCGGGATTCTGCACCCCACGTACTATCGCGATCCGGGGCTTCTTCCGGCCCGGCCCCTGGTCCTCACCGTCTACGACATGGCGCACGAGCGGTTCCCCGCGATCTTCCGGCGGCGCTGGTGGAACTCGGATGATCCGGCCCGCTGGAAGAGGGCGATCGTGGCGCGCGCGGATCGCATCGTCTGCATCTCGGAATCCACGCGAAGGGACCTCGGCGAGTTCCTCGGGGTGGACGAGCGGAAGACCCGGGTGATCCATTGCGGGGCGACCGACTGGAGCGCTGTCGGAGCGGAAGAGATCCCGGGTCTCAAGGGACCCTTCTTCCTCTGGGTGGGCGAGCGGCACACGTACAAGAACTTCGCGGCGACGCTCTTCGCGTGGGCCACTTCGGGAGCGGCGGGCTCGACGTCGATCCTCTGTGTCGGCGGCGGCCCGCTCCGCCCCGCGGAGCGTGAGCAGGCGGCCAAGCTGGGCGTCCTGGAACGCGTCCGGCAGATGACCCTGAGCGATTCGCGGCTCAAGTGGGCCTACCAGCACGCGGCGGGGCTTCTCTACACGTCGCAATGCGAGGGATTCGGGCTGCCCCTGGTCGAGGCCATGTCCCTGGGATGCCCCGTCGTCGCCTCGGGCACATCCTCGATGCCCGAGGTCGCGGGGGATGCTGCGATCTATGTCGACCCCGGCGACCCCGAGAGCATCCGCGAGGGAATCGAGGATCTCCTGGCGATGGGGCGGGACGCGGCGCTGGGCGCCCGGCTCCGGGCTCAGGCGGCGCGCTTCTCGTGGGAGCGCTGCGCGGAGGCGCACGAGGCGCTCTACAGGGAGCTGGATTGAGCCCCACGATCACCGTCGTGACGATATGCCGGAACGCCCTCCCGCTCCTGCGGCCCACGGTGGAGAGCGTCCTCGAGCAGCGCACGGCGGCGATCGAGTACTGGATCGTGGATGGCGGGTCGACCGACGGAACGCGCGAGTACCTCGCCTCCCTCTCGGCCAGCGGCGTGCGCTGGGTTTCCGAGCCGGATCGCGGGATCGCCGACGCGATGAACAAGGGCGTGCGCCTCGCGACAGGAGCCTGGGTCGCGCATCTCCACGCGGGGGACCGCTACCTTCCGGGCGCGCTGCACGCGGTTCTCGCCGCCGCCGGCAGCGCCGCCGACGTCCTCTGCGGCGCGATCCTCAAGGACGAGGAGCAGGGCGAGGTGCGCTACCGGCCCGAGCCCTCGCGCCTTCGCCTGGACATGACCATCCACCACCCGGCCGCCTTCACGCGGCGGGAGGTCTTCCAGGAGATCGGCGGGTTCGAGGAGCGGTATCCGAACGCCATGGACTACGATTTCTTCCTTCGGGCCTTCGTTCGCGGAAAAATCTTCGAAGTGATTCCCGAAACGCTGGCGCGAATGGCCTCCGGCGGACAATCGGAGCGATCCCTCTGGAAGACCTATCGCGAGACGCACGCCATCCGGAAACGCGTCCTCGCGCGGGGCTGGGAACGCTCCGACGCGTATTTCCTCTTCCTCGTCGCGCGGGGCACGGCGAGGCGGGTCCTTCAGCGCGCAGGACTGGGCGGGCTGGTGGCCTGGGTGCGGCGGCGGTTCGCGATGGCGCCGAAGGGCTGATTCGCGGACGCGAACGCGAACGCGATCCCCACCAGCACATAGAGGAGGTCCACCAGCTCCTCGTCCCCGAGATTCCACTCCATGAGGCCGGAGACGAGAAATCCCACCAGCGCCGCGGTCACACCCAGCGAGATCGCGGCGGCGAATCGGGCTTCGGGCTCACGCGAACGCCTGAACCCGCGCGACGCCGCGCGCAGGAGCCCTGCGGCCAGGAAGACGAGCGCCAGGAGCCCCACGATCCCCATGGTCGCCGCCACGTGCACGTACACGCTGTGGAGATGTCCCGCGGGCTCCACCGCTCCCGGAGACTTGTAGCGCTCGTAGAGGGAGTGCAAATCTTGTAGTCCGACGCCCGTCCAGGGATGATCGCGCAGCATGCGGAGCCCCGCCTCCCACATGTGGACGCGCTCCCGGTTCCAGGGGTTCTGGGGATCGAAGATGCTGAACGCGCGTGCCCGGTAGGCGCCGGGCAGGACGAGCGCCAGCACACCCAGCACGCCGCCGAGCGCCGCGAGCCATCGCGCGCGCGTGAACGCGAGGATCACGGCGACCGCCGCGATGTACCCGATCCAGGCGCTCCGCGTGTAGGTTCCCGCGAGCGCGGGCAGGATGACCCCGAGCGTAAGACACGCCCCCCAGCGCCAGCGCCCCCTGCAGCGGATCGCGATCGCGGTGGCCAGGGCGCCGAGGAGCATCGCCTGTCCCCCGTAGGTCAGCGGGTGCCCCACCGCGCCCCGGACCCGGTTCGGAAACTCGGGTCCCTGCAATGCGAACTTCGCGAGCGCGAAGACCGCGGCCGTGCCGGCCGAGGCGAGAAGGATCGCGACCGCGCGCCGGGCCGTTCGCTCGTCGCTCGCCTGATACGCCGAGACGGGAACGAGGATGAGAAGGAACCCTTTGATCACTCTCGGCCAGCTGGCCTGCGGATCCACGGCGAAGAGCGACGCGGCCGCCAGCGCCGCGATCCAGAGGAGCGCGGGAAAATCCACCGGCGTGCGCACCCACCGGGGCCCACCCGGCATCTGCCAGAGGAGGACCGTGAGCGCCGCGCAGAGGACGAGCGTGATCGACATCGGCGCCACCGTCCAGGGGAGCGCCGCGGAGAGAAGGAGGAACGAGAGCGCTGACGCCCGGGCCAGCGCCTCAGCCACCGGCCAGGGCCTCGACGTACGCATCCATCGTGAGCTGGGCGGTCCGCTCCCAGGTGAACCCGCGCGCCCGGGCAAGGCCGCGGCGGATCAGATCCTCGCGACGCAGACTGTTCTGCAGCAGCTCGGTCATGGCCTCGGCCCACCCTTCGGGCTCGCTGGGCGGGAGGAGCACGGCCGCGTCGCCGAGGGTCTCCCGGAGCGCTCCCGCCGAGGAGGAGAGCACGGGCGTGCCGCAGGCCATCGCCTCGAGCGGCGGGAGCCCGAACCCCTCGTCCAGCGAGGGCTGGACGTAGAGCGCGGCGCCCGAGTAGAGGAGCGCCAGCTCGTTCTCGTCGTGCAGGGGCCCGGAGAAATGGATGCAGCTCGAAACGCCGGCGTGGAGCGCGCGCTGCGCGAGCGGGTGCGCGGGACGCCAGGCGGGGCCGGAGAGCACGAGGGGGAGCCGCTCGGACCGCGGCAGCCGCTCGAGCGCGTCGATCAGGAGGGCCAGGTTCTTGTGCTTCTTCCGCGCGCCCACGTAGAGGAAATAGGCCGAGGGGAGCTTTCGCTCCTTGAGGAAGCGCTCCGCATCCGCCGCGGGGCGACGCGTGAACTCCTTCGAGATCCCGAGGGGCACCACGCGAACCCGGTCGGTCGAGACGCCCAGGATCTCCCGCACGTCCTCCCGCACGTGGCTCGAATCCACGAGGACGATCCGGGCCTTGCGCACGGCGGCGCGCGCGATGGTGCGGGCGTAGATGCCCGCCCCCGCGGGGAAGAAGCGCGCGAAGCGGACGTGGATGAGATCGTGCACGGTGACGACGGCGGGGCAGGCGATCGGCAAGGGGAGCGTGTAGTGCGGCGAATGATAGAGGTCGACATGGGCGCGCCGCGCCGCGCGCGCGAGGAGCCAGTGCTCGGAGACCGAGTACTTCCCCGCCCGGACCTTCACCTCTTCTCCCGGCGTTCCATGACGCGGCAGGGAGCCCAGGTCTTCTTCCAGGAGGAACACGACGTACTCGTGGCCCTCCGGCCTTCCGAAGAAGACCGTGAGCAGGTTCCGGATGTAGGTCCCTATGCCACCGTCGCGCAACTTGCGCGCGTCGACCCCGATTCGCAACGCTCCCCTCCTCGGTCCGCGGGATCGTAGCACGCTCGCCCGGGAGCCGCTTCCTTGACTTTCCGCGCCCGCACACTAAGATTCCCCGCGTGACATCCCCCTCCGGCGGACCCCGAATTCGTCCCGATTCCCGAATCGTCGTGACCGGCGGCACCGGCTTTCTGGGCAGCCACCTCCTGGCCGCGCTCTCCTCGCACGGCTACCGGAACGTCACGGCCTTCGGAGCCGAGCAGTACGACCTCACCCACGAGCGCGACGTGGAGCGGATGATCGCGGATCTGAAGCCCGAGGCGATCGTCCACCTCGCGGCGGTGGTCGGCGGGATCGGCGCGAACCGGCTCCACCCGGGGAGCTTCTTCTTCAAGAACCTCATGATGGGGTCGCTCCTGATGGAGCACGCGCGGCGGGCGGGCGTGGGGCGGTTCGTGAGCGTGGGGACCATCTGCTCCTACCCCAAGTTCACGCCCGTCCCCTTCCGCGAGGAAGACCTCTGGAACGGGTACCCCGAGGAGACGAACGCACCCTACGGACTCGCAAAGAAGATGCTCCTGGTGCAGTCGCAGGCCTACCGGCAGGAGTACGGGTACGACGGCGTGAACGTGCTCCTCGTGAATCTCTACGGCCCCGGCGACAATTTCGACCCGGAGAGCTCGCACGTCATCCCCGCCCTGATCCGGAAGTGCGTGGAGGCCGCCGAGAAGGGAGCGCCCTCGCTTTCGGTCTGGGGCACCGGCAAGGCCACCCGGGAATTTCTCTACGTCGAGGACGCGGCGGAGGCAATCGTGCTCGCGGCGGAGCGACTCCAGGACAGCGAGCCGGTGAATCTCGGCGCGGGGATGGAGATCTCGATCCGCGAGCTCTCGGAGAAGATCGCGGCCCTGTGCGGCTTCAAGGGCGACCTGGTCTGGGATCCCACGAAGCCCGACGGCCAGCCCCGGCGCTCGCTCGACGTGAGCCGCGCGAAGAAACTCCTCGGGTGGAGCGCCAAAACGCCGCTGGAGGAGGGGTTGAAGCGAACGATCGATTGGTACCGCGGGAAGCGCTAGGGGTTCGGAACCTCGTTCCGCGCGCGTCCCAGCCCCGCCAGCAGTCCCAGGAAAGCCCAGAACGGAATCGTGACCTTGTCCACCCCCGGATAGGAATTGAAGATGGAATGGATCACGTAAGTCCCCAGCCCCGATAGAGCCGCGAGCGCCAACACACTCGCGCGCGAATCGCCCGCGCGCGAATAGACCCGAATCCCCAGAATCACAGCGGCAACCATCAGCCACGCCACGACGGCGAATCCAGCCACACCGGTCTCGGAAAGAACCCGCAAGGGCTCCGAATGTGCGCCCATGTGAAAGTACACTTGATCGGTCAATATGACCTTTCGGCGGTATCCCGGGTACGCCGCCGCATAGGCGCCGTAGCCCACGCCGAGCCAGGGCCGGTCCTTCGTCATCTCGGCGGCGGCCATCCATCGATTCACGCGCTCCAGGTTCGAGACGTTCTCGGTTTCGACGACGGAGCTGGCGTGCTGCGTGATCCGCCCCTCCGCGCCGATCCCCGCGATCGCGATCAGAATCAACGCGGCGAGCCCTCCGGCCCAAACGAGCGGTCTCATGCTCCTTCGCCGCAGCGCCCAGATCCCGACGGTGATCGGGAGCACGACCGCGACGGAAAGCCATGCGGCGCGCGTGAACGAGAGCGCGATGCCGAATCCGATGGCGAGCGTGGCCGCGGCGTAGAGGATCCGTGACCTGCCCTCGCCCGCGACGGTCGCAAGAAGCGCCAGAGGTAGAATCATCGCGAGGTAGACGCTGTAGGTTCCGTGCTCCGGGAAGAAGGGACGCGCCGCCCCGTAGGCGTGCTGAGCCGAAACCCCCTCGGAGAGGACGCGGATGGCGCCGAACAACCCCCAGAACGCGCCGAACCCCACGACCCAGGGGATCCATTTCTTCGAGGTCTCCACGTCGCCGAGGCTCACGAAGCAGAACCCGTAGGCGAACCCGGCGTAGACCACCGCCACGATCCATGCCTTGAGCCCCAGAAGCGGGTAGCGACTCAA
>Ga0187821_10000148_pt1 | contig 14511 bp, 8 predicted proteins | sample NC_wetland_sal_i_20_FD_132442 | JGI IMG/M metagenome (GOLD analysis project Ga0187821, IMG submission 132442) | Wetland sediment microbial communities from Neuse River Estuary, North Carolina, USA - SourceSoil_1 | ecosystem: Environmental > Aquatic > Freshwater > Wetlands > Sediment | place...
AAACCTGGTGACTGGAACTGGAACCGCTGGTGACACGTCCTGCGATGAATGCGCCCAGGGCGATGAGTACGAGAGAACCGACGGCCGCCGGCTTATTCATGATGTTCTACTCCCACAAACCTGAAAGCTTACTGCGAGAGGACCAGCTTTATATGATTTTTCAACCGTTCACTCACATTTTTGGGGAGGAATCTGGTCCTTCGGAGTGAACGCCGGGGAATTATCGCCAACTTGAAAAGAGCGTATTTGTTGAAAGCAAGGGCGCCCGCGCGGGGCGCCCCCTGGTACTTATCTACTTCGACTGCGGCTTGGTGAAGAGCGAGTCGGCGAGCTTCGGATTCACTTCCACCTTCTCAATGTTCACCTTATGCGTTTCACGGTAGCCGTCGACCGCCGTCTCCAGCACGAACGGGATCATCAACCCCTGCACGTTGCGGAAGTCGCGCTGATACACGACCACGTTGTGCATCTTGCCATCCATGTGGCGCGGCGTTCCCGATACCTTCACGTCCAAGAAGCTCTGCGCATCGACCCACACGTATTGCACGCGCCCATCTCTCTCGGTGAGCTTGAGCTTGTAAGCATCGTGGCCTTCCACCCGTTCCGTGCCCTCCAGGTCGATCCTGGTTCCCTTGGCAGCGTAGTCGACCAGATAGCCATCCAGATCCGACTTTCCGGCTTCGGACTTCAATTCATCGTCGGTAAATGGCTCGACATCGTTGCGGTTCAGGAAGGGACGGTACTTCCAGCCATTCTGGCCGTCGTAGACCTGCACCGCAGTCTTGCCCGCGAACTCAATTTCCATTCGCGACTTTCGTCCCCGCTTCATTTCATAAACGAAGGGCAACTGGACCTGCTGGGCAGGTTTGGTCGGACCAGCGGCCGGGCGACTGGTGGGCGAAAGTTTCCCCGCTGCATAATGGCGGCTCCGCTCAATGGAATCCCCTGCACCGGCGTCCAGCTTGCCCGACCAGGAAAGGGTCTGCACCCCACGCCAAGCCTGCAAGCCACCGCGGGCTGCAATGTTTTTCTCCACGATCTGCGCAGCGGTCAGTGAGGCCGGACTGCCCTTAGCCGTCAGCGCTGGAAAGGAAGAGATGGAAAGGACTAGGAAAAACAGTAGGCTTTTACGGAACATCAATGGATCGCTCCTCTTCAGTGTCGGGGGAGGAGGATACCGGACGCATTATTCTAGCATGACTGTCCGGACCGGCACATTTTCAGTCAAAACAACAATAACCACTTTCTAATTCAACTACTTACTAAACTGATCCCAGCCTGATTGGACGGCGTTTCAAGCGAAATCTGCGCAGCTTTCTTCACCCCGGGAGTAAAAACTCTGCGGCTGTAAACTCTCTCATGCACCCGAGCGGCGCGCAGAAGACACAGCCCGCGAACGGCTCGCTCCCAGTAAGCCAATGCTTTTCAGCAACAGCGACACCAGTTCGCCTTGCCGCTGCACGCCCACCTTTTCAAATAGGTGCTGCAGATGCGTGCGTGCCGTGGAGCGGCGAATCTTCAAAATCAGACAACAATCGTCGAGCGCCTTGCCTTCCATCAGCAGATTGGCCAGTGACGCCTCGGCGGCTGTGAAGCCATAGAGTTGTCGAAGTTCGGCCTCCACTCGCTCTGCAGAAATCTCTGGATCGAGCAGGAACAGCAGGGTCGCCGGACCTGCCGGATCGTCGGTCCGCGATCCCACATCCAGCGAGCGAACAACTGCAGTCAAGGGCCGCTTTCCCGATGGCCTCCGGACCGCTACCACCGACTCGCGCATCACCGGACCAGGCTTCGCCACCGCCTCCATCAGTGCATTCAGGGTTGGGGTGCTCTTCAGTGAAGTACGCACCACTCCAAGTGGGGATAGCTCCAAACCGTCCGACGCCTTTAGAATCTGTTCTGCCGTGTGGTTTGCCAGCAACATCCGCCCAGCCGCGCAGGTCACCAGCAGTCCGACGTTCACCATGTCCAGCGCTTCAAATCCTGCTTTTAGGAGTTCATAAGACTGCGGCTCAAGTGGCTCATGCAGTTCGCACGGGTCCGCGCAATCGACACCACACCCCGACCACCGCGGCGGACGCGGAAAGGCCCTCACCGCCAAATCAGGCAGACTTCGAAAAATCGCCATCCCGGCAAACTCCGGCCCTTCCGCAGAAAGGACGATCTGCACACAACTTGCTTTGGGAGAAGGCGTTAGGCGTTCACTGAGGGGAGGTATTGCGGTGGCGCTCTAACGTTCCGCTCGGTACGCAAAAACGGGCGCTGGCCGTGCGGGAAGTGAGTTGACTACACCATGTCACCTCACGCTTGTCAAGGCCCAAACGGGGAGGTCCGGGATGTTAGGCAAGCGAAAGTAAGTCACTCCGACGACAGCGTGCCACGGGCAAAATGTTGCCTCGCGCATGTTTACTAACTTGCAAACCAAGAAGAGCTTTGATGACAGCGATAGGCAGACGAACTCAGTCCGCTTATTGCTGCTGATCCGTCTTCCCTTGATCGGCGGCGACCGGTTCCTGGGACGAGAACCGGGTCGGAGTCAGGCGGTACCCTGTCCGGGTGCGCACATGCAGCTTTCGATGTTGGTCTCCCACCAGCCTCACATTGATCGAGCGCCAGCCGCGGTTTGGATTTGCCCGGGGGTAGTAGCTGAGGGAGTACAAATGGGCGAGGTCGTCGCGGATGGAGGCAAACGCGCGCTTCTCATCGCGCCAGCTCTTCGCGAAATATGCTTTCCCGCCGGTCGCGGCCGTCATGCGCTCGAATACCGCCGTGGACACGGGCTCAAGTTTCGCCTGTTGGGTGCTGATCGTATAGACCGAAATTCCTGCCGACTGCGCAAACTCCGAAACATCCTCGGGAGGAACCACGCTCGAGTTGTCGGGACCGTTCGAAAAGACGACGACTACCTTTCGGCCCTGATACCGCGCAGCGTCCCTCAAGGTCAGCAAGAGCGTGTTGTACAGCGCAGCCTCATCCCCGGCAACCGTGGTGCGCACCGCCCGCAAAACCTGCCCGCGATCCGGCGTGAGCGGAGCGACCCGCGACAGATCGCGGCTGTACGAATAGAGCGCGATCTTGTCGGCGCTATCCAACGAGCGGACGAAATCCGCAATCGCATCCTGCGCGAATACAAACCCGCGGTACATGTAGTTGCTGGTATCGAACAGGATGAACACATTCGCGCCAGCCACGTACGAATCCAGCGCGGAAAGACTCGCGATCGCAGGCGCCGCCGGCACCGAATCTTCGCTTGCCGCTGCTGGCGCAGGAGTCTTATTTTCTCCTTGGGCAAGGTCCACCAAAGCCTTGGTGGGCCCATTGCCTTCCGCGAAGCTGGCCAATTTTTCCGTTAAATCATCTTCGTAAATTGCAAAATCCTCGGGCTTGAGGCCGGTCACGTAATTTCCGTTCTTGTCGGTAACCGCGACATTCAACTGTACGAGATTCACGGTGACGTGAATGCGAGGACCTTCCTGCGCTGACAACTGATGCCCCGCCCCCGGAAACAGCAGAGCAGCGCTCAGCAGGCAAAACAGGCCCCGAGAAATTACCTTCATCTTGCGGGTCATCGTGAGTCTCCCTTTCCGCTGTTAGCCGGTTCCACAGGCGAAGCTTGGATCGCTGATGCGGAAACTGCGGCATTCTTTTCGCGGCGATATTCGTCGCCAGTCTCGCGCAGCGCCCGTATCAACGCGGGCCAGTCCTCGAAATCCGTGGCGAATACCTTTTCAACCATGCGCCGCGTAAGGTCTGGCACCATCCGATTTAGAGCCTCAGGCGGAGTGCCGCTCTCGTCGGCCAACCTCGCCCAGTACAGTGTCCCCGAGTCCCAGGATTCCGCCAGCAATCGGCTGGAGTATCCAGCGAATGCGGGCACCGGAGGTAGATTGAGCAATTCCCGGCCATAGGTTTGCGCCAGCACGGGATGGGGCACACCGAAGTCTCGCGACAGTCGCTCCCATCCGACCTCGTCGGGAGACGACTTGCAAAGATTCCCCAGCTCCTCGCCGGCCGGTCCCCAGGCATGGGAGTTGGGATACCGCCGCCGATACTCCGCCGCAAGATAGAAGCTATCCGCAGGCGCAAGCTGGGCAATGACGGCATCGGAGTTCCCGGCGCTTAACAGGTCCTGCACCCGGTGAATGCCTTGCGGGGACAGTCGCTCCATCAAAATGGAGACGACCTGAGTCGCACCCTCCGCGCTCTTCCCATCCGCTGCCGACTTCAGCAATTCCTCTCCGGTCTTCTGGTACAGCGTCACGGCGTGCAGCTCGTTCCGCGACACGCCCCACCAACGTGGCAGCGTGGCGCTGGTAACCAGGCCCGGAACCAGTTCTCGCCAGATCAAGGCTTGCACGTTTTCTGGAACCATGAAGTCTTGTTCGATTTCCGCCAGTGCAAATGGCAAGTCTGCTAGAGAGCCGACCAGATGGGCGCCGCCACCAGCCGGAGACCCCTCGCCAAAAAGATGAGGAGCCTGCCAAACCGCTTTGATTCCCCCGACCGACTCGGCCGAGAAGTCGTGATTGCGGACGAGCAAGGGATTGTTATGCAATACCTGCGCGCCCGGCGGTTCGTAGTACGCGTAGTTGAGTCCCACCAGGGTGTCGCGCTGGAAGGAAGAAAGTTGCCCGAGGCCCTCTTCCAGCTGATTATGTGAGGCCTGTCCGCTGAGCGCCTTGGATAGATCAGTCCGCATCTCAGCATCGGTGTGACTGTTGTTGTAAATACCTGCCGCCCACTCGCTCCGTTCGCTGGATTTGAAAATGGGCCGCGGCATTTCGAACTCGCGTAATTGTTCGGCGAAGATATTCAGCGAGCTATCCGCAGGCTTGCCCTGAATTCTTTCCTTTATGCCATCGCCGAGCGCGTTCAAGGTGTCCAGGGATACCAGCCGCTGGCTATCGAGAACCGAGCGCATTCTGCTAGCAATCTCTTCGTGAACCTTTCGTGCGGCCGGATCGGTTTGTGCAGGTCCAGCCAGCATCTCAATGATTTCGTCCTGCGAAGCGTGGCTCTTTCCAGTCGCTGCCTTGAGAATGGCTGCAAAGGAGGTACGTCCCGCACTGTACAGATCCGCCGAAGAGTGAATCCTGCTGAATGGCTCCAGCACACCCTGCCAGCTCTCATTGAGATGTTTCGCTGGAATCTGCCCTTGCCTCACCAGGATCTGCCAGATCCCGATGTTGGCCTGCAGAGTACCCAGCGCATTCCCACGCAGTGGTAAACCGTCGATGTGATCGAGTGTGTTCGCAGTTTCCAGAAATAGCGCCAAGGACGCATCGTTCAAGCCAGGAAATTCGGCGAACATCCGGTATTGATCGCTGAAAAGCTCGAACTTGCGCGCCAGCAGCAGCACGGTTTCCGGATTCAGTCTTGTGGTTCGCCGCGCGTCCAGTTCCGTGAGAACCAGGTAGACCTGCAGTGGTCCAAACTCGGTGTTCGCGCGCGACAACGCAAACATCGTTTGCAGCAGTTGATCCGGAGTGCTCAGACGTCCCGCGCGCTTCCCCCACTCCCGGACTAACTTGGAGTCGCTCTTCTGCCGCAGGATTTCTTTCCATAACTGCAGGTTCCCGGGAATTCGCGGATCGCCGTTGGGCTCCCATTGCTGTCGGGTGGCCAGCAGGAGCAGTCCGGGCGCTGGCCGAAATGCGCCGCGGGTCGCGGCCAGCGAGGGATCCGAGGTGCGGAGCGCCTCGTAGAAGGTTTTCAGGCGATTGCCCTGCGTGAAATGGGCCTGCTGCTCCGGGCTCACGCGAGACAGGACGTCGAAGTAGGCAGCCAGCCAACCCGTGTCCTTCGAGATGAGGTTTTCTACAAACTCTCCCGGTGATGTGGGATTGACCCCCACCAGGCTGGACCAGGCCTGCTCTGCGGACGTGCCCCCCGGAACCACTACTCTTCCCGAGCGGATGCACAAATAATACCCGTAGAAATCGAGGGCGGAGGAATGGGGAACAAGTTTGCGAAGCCCGATCGTTTGCTGCAAAGTCGTCCGGGTTTCGGGGTCCATGCGCGAGAATGCCCAATACAGGCGCGCGATTGCAGGATCGTGGACCAGAATGTCCAGTACATCCTTACTATATTGCTGCTCCCGCTTGTTGCCGGCGGACATCCAGTCGGACTCTGTAAAAAGCAGCGGAACACGAGACGCCGCGTACGGATACTCAAAGGGCTTGCCTTGCTGCAGACTCTGTTCCAGAGCCGGGAGCGGGAATCCGGAATCCGTGGTCAAAAACGCGCGTTCAGGATCGGCCGTCTCCAACGCCAGATCCGCATTGCCACACTCTTCGCGCAAACGATAGCCGAGAATCCGAAGCAGTTGCCGGGCCTCGTCGCAATTGCTGACTTGAATACTCTGTTTCTGCCCTGCAAATTCGGCCAATTGCCGCGCCTGTTGCACATAGCGATTCAGCAGAATCAGAAATTCTGTGGGACGATTACCGCCTTCATATCCCTGCATATAGATGTTGCGGGACAGAAGCGGCATGACATCCTGGGACGAAATCTTCTGGCTGATGCCCGCCATGCGCAGAAACGAACGCAGCGGCCCAGGAATGCTGATCTCCGACCCCGGCGAGTCGGAAGGAAGAGGAGCAGCTTTCGCTGACGGCAGGAGTGAGAAAACGCCAAGGGACAGGAATGCAACTCGGAGAGCGACAGCGCGGAAGGAAACGCTCACGACTGGAGACCTCGTGAGGCCCGGCAATCAGCAGATCGGAAGGACTTACCTCACCGTTCGTGCAACGCCAGCGAACCCGAAGTGCCTAAGCGGTTCGCGCAAACGACTGAGATCAGCCATATTCGATAAGCGCCCCGCGGCCCCAAAAAAATATCTCGAAAAAATACAATCAACTGCGGCTGTTGTCCAAGCTTTTCTCGTCATTTTTAGACGGGAATGTAAATTTTTGCGGACATGCACCGGTTCCGGTGAAAACCCGCTCCAGGAGGGTGCTTCTGGCAGGTTTCTCCCGTACTGACCTTGGACGCTGCCGACACCCGTCTTACGAAGCAGATACATGGGTTGCCGGTTGTGTACTTTCGATTACGTCCATTCAGCTGAGATTTTGTACGCCATAGCTAACCAGGGCGACTGCTGGTTCTGACAGATTCTCGGCTTCCCGCCCAGTTCATTGCTCCCAAACCGTTTTGATGTTCACAAACTCACGGATTCCCTGCACCGACAGCTCTCGCCCATGTCCCGATGCCTTCACCCCTCCGAAAGGAACTCGCGGGTCCGATGCGACCATCTTGTTCAGAAACACCATTCCTGCATCGAGTTCGTTGATGAACAGTTCGGCTTCCTCGGGATTGTGCGTCCAGGCGCTGGCGCCCAAACCAAAGCGGCTATCGTTGGCGATCCGGACCGCTTCGGAGGCGTTCTTCACCCGGAAAACCGACGCTACCGGCCCAAACAACTCCTCTTTATATGCAGGCGATTCCGGCGGGATGTTTGCCAGCACCGTGGGGGCGTAGAAATTCCCGGGTCGCTTGAGCGGATGTCCCCCCGTCAGGACCTTCGCGCCAGCCGCAACTGTCTTCTTTACATCCTCATCCAGAGAACTGACTGCCTCGGAATTTGCCAATGGACCCACCTCCGTGTGCTCGTCCAGAGGATCACCGACGCGTAGCGCCTGCATCTTACTCACGAATTTGCGCTCGAATTCATCCGCGATCGGTTCGGCCAAAATGAAGCGTTTGGCGGCAATACAGGACTGGCCATTATTTTGGACTCGCGCTTCCACGGCGGTCTTTACGGCTGCCTCCAGGTCGGCGCTAGGCATCACAATAAAAGGATCGCTCCCACCCAGCTCGAGCACCACTTTCTTGATCCGCTTGGCGGCCGATACTCCCACCTGAATACCAGCCTGTTCGCTGCCGGTCAGAGTTGCGGCCCTGACTCGCGGATCATTCAGAATTTTGTCGACCGGTCCGGAGCCAATTAACAAGGTCTGGAAAACTCCCTCGGTAAATCCTGCCCGCAGGACAATCTCCTCAATTTTCAGCGCACATTGCGGAACATTGGACGCGTGCTTCAGCAAGCCAACATTTCCCGCCATCAACGCCGGAGCTACAAACCGGAATACCTGCCAGAAGGGAAAGTTCCAGGGCATGATCGCCAGAATCGGACCTAAAGGCAGATAACGCACAAAGCTTCGCTTCGCCCCAGTATGCACTGGTTCATCGGCGAGGAACTTCTCCGCATTTTCCGCATAGAACCGGCACCCCGTGGCGCATTTGGAGGCCTCGGCAACAGCCGATCGTAGGGTCTTCCCCATCTCCAGGGTCATCAATTGGGCACATTGCTCTTTCTCTGCCTCCAGGATTTCGGCAACTTTGAGCATCTTCTCTTTGCGATCGGCAAACGATGAATGCCGGTGTGTCTGGAATGCAGAGACGGCCAGTTGCAGTTTTTTCTCGATCTGCTCATCGGTCAGCGGCTCGAACGTCTTCACCACCTCGCCGGTTGCGGGATTCACGCTTGCAATAGCCATGGATCGGGTCCTCTTCTTGCGTTGATTGCTGATGTTGGACGAAGAAAGTTTCGGCAAAAGAAAGCGCGCAAACCGAAACGGTTTGAGGTAACGCGCAATGGAAATTGAAATCGTAGCAGAATTGGCTCGATCCTGCGCCTGCGTTGCTCTAACTCTCGCTCACGCCGGCATTGCGCAAGAAGCGATTGCGCTCCGGACCAATCTTCACATGTTTCGATAGCAGCCGATAGAATTCCTGAGGCGTAGCTGCCTCTTTCGATGCCTTCTTAGCCAGGACGCCAGCAAGCGGCCCAATGTATACCGCCAAAAGCCGACTCGCACGATCGATCTCAGCCGATCCAAGCACGACACGGCGCCTTTCGCCCACGACCGCTGCGGAGGAAGAGATCGGGTTCTTCACTTCGCGGACTTCACGGACATCGGGCCACGCGGCGTTCTGCTCCAGAAAAACCTGGCGGTCTTTCCGCTGCTTGATGCTGTCCGCCACAAGTTGCACCAGATCGGAACTGCTGTGCGCCTGCAACGCCGCCTTCCGCACGACAGCCTTGGCTAGCGGACCGAGGAACGCGGCCAGACTGTTTTCCAGTGTTTGCAGAGACTCGTAAGACCACGCTTCCCTTCTGCGCGAAATCTCCTGCTTTCCATCGCGAGATGGTTTCGCAGTACCCTCCGGCACATAAAGGCCAGGCCGAGATTCGTGATCCTCCTCGCGGTTCGGATATACAGGTTCCGCTGCCGAGGCCTTTTGAATCGCACCGGGCATCGATATTGCCGCTCCCACATGGTCGGTGGTGCTTCTTCCCAGCTCGAACTCGAAGGAAGGGGAATAAACATTGTCAGAATCGCCCACAGTTAGCGAAGGCGGAACCGGCTCCCGATGCTGCGGATCGCGCAGAAGCAAAGACTGAAAGCATTCGTCCGACCAAACCGGATCGGGCTCAGCATAGACCGACTCTCGCATTCTGGGGCTCGGCTCCGGTGTTGCCATGCGCTTCAACTCGGAGGAGCGCTTCCTTAGGGAAGTCGTCGTCTTGGTCGTCTTCTTCGGTTTGACCGCAAAATCTGCGGTCTGTTCCCGCAGAGTCCCGCGTTCGTCGAGTTTCGCCTCAATCATCAACTTGAAGGACTTCGCTCGCACCGATTCGGGATCCAACCGCAAACCATCTTCCACGGCCCGCATCGCCTCATCCAGCCGGCCGGCGGAGAGCGACTTCTCGGCGCGCGACAAAGCCTGATTCACTTTCTCCTTCTGCAGAATCTTCTCCCGCACCGCCCGCAATTCGGGATTATGACTATCGAGCCGCAACGCCTGTTCGATGCTGTTGAATGCGTCGCTGATCCGGTTCAGTTGGAGCGCCTCTTCCGCGTGGATGCGGAGATTGAGCGCCCGCTTCTGCCGTTGCTGCACTGCCAATGCACGCTGGACCTTGGTCATCAGCTCGGCGGCTCCGCGATGATCGGAGTCGACCTCCAGAACACGCGCAACTTCCTGCTTCGCTCTCTCGTAGTCGCCCTGGTGAACGAACCGCTCGGCTTCACTCAGGCGCTCTCCAAATGATCCTCTTTTCAGCTCTGACTCGATTTGCAAAAGGTCGAAAGCAAACTCATCGGCGGATTGATACCGCTCTTCCCTGCGCTTCGCCAGAGCTCGCGCCATGATTCCATCGAGTGCTCGCGGGTAATCTCTCAACAAACGATGCAGCGGAGGCGCCGGGCTATTCATGATCAGGTCCAGAGTCTGCGAAACATTGGCACCCTCAAACGGCAGCCGGTGCGTCAGTAAATGAAACAGCACCACTCCGGTCGAAAAAATGTCGCTGCGCCCATCAATTTCCATGTTCTTGATCTGTTCGGGAGACATGTACTGATAGGTCCCCATGACAAATCCCGTTCTCGTGTTTTTGCTTTGCCCGAGCCGAGCGATGCCGAAGTCGATCAGCTTCACCATCCCATCCTCGAGCACCATGATGTTGGCGGGCTTGATATCACGATGAACGATCGCCGGCTGCCGGCTGTGCGCGTAGTGCAACCCTTCACACACCTGGCGGATGCAGCGCACCTTTTCGATCAGCGTCATCGTCTGCTCTTCCAGCAATGACTGCAAACTGCGGCCGGGCAGATACTCCATGACCAGGTACGGTGTGCCCTGAAATTCTCCCAGGTCGTAGACGGTGACAATATTCGGATGGCGCAGACTGGCGGTGAACTGAGCCTCGCGGTAAAAGCGCTTCAGGCCCTGGCGTTGCTCTTCCCCCGTGCCCGTCACCATCTTGATGGCAACCGAGCGTTCCAGCGCGCGGTCGAGCGCCTTGTAGACGACACCCATCCCGCCGCGGGCAACTACTCCCAAAACCTCGTACTTGTCGATCTTTCTTGGAACGGAGGGATGCATGGCGCAGTCGACGGTTCCAGGCTGTTCAAGCGGCTTTTTGGCCGTCTGCATACTCGCACATTCCAGCTCGGCATGCGAATTTTTGTGCCGTCATCGCCCGAAAAGGCCGTCAGTACCGCAATTCAGGCATGTAGTTCCGGCGCGCCTGTTTTTTGCTATGATGGCGCCTGCCTTGCTTTGTTGGTGTGTTCTCTCGTGCGCTGAACTCGACCAATCCCCTGCCAATTCGCCCGTAAAGGCTGGCCCTGCCGGGTAATTTGGAACTTGTCGCAGTTTGGCCCTTGTTGATCCCGAGAGGATGTTGAACCCTGAATTATGTCCTCCGCACCGGTCCAACCCGAGCGTCTCGGCTCCTACGACATCGTAGACACCCTGGTGCAGGCCCGAGCCGGATGGGTGGTCTATAAGGGTTTCGACCCCATCCTTCGGCGGACCGCCACCCTCAGAACGATTCCCAAGAAGCTGTTGCAGGAGTACGGCAGCTCCAAGTTGGCCCGATTGGAAAGCGAGATCCTGGCCGCTTCCCGCCTGCATCACCCCGGCATTGTCGGCGTCTACGAATTCGCTGAGCAGGGAGACTTCGCTTACATCGCTTCCGAGTATGTCGAGGGCCCCTATTTGAAAGAGCGGGTGCGGCTGCCTTTGCCCGACGCAATCAGCCTCATCGTGCAAATGCTTCTTGCCCTCGATTTCGCGCATAGCCAGAGTGTGGTTCATCGTGGAATCAAACCATCAAACTTGCTGCTGAACGCCAAGGGACAACTGCGGATTGCCCACTTCGGCGTCGCCGAACTGGACTCAGGTACCCCGTCCTATATGTCGCCCGAGCAGTTCTCCGGCGCGCCTTTGGACCGTCGCACCGACATCTTTTCCAGTGCCATCGTCTTCTACGAGGTCCTGACCGGAGCCAGCCCATTCGCGGGTCCAGCTGAGAACCTGTCATCGCGTGTTTGCAATTCGGCGGAATGTCCCCCCTCAGAAGTGAACCCCGAGATTCCTCGCGCATTTGATCGGATTTGCGCGCGGGCCCTGGCCAAGAATGTTCAGGATCGGTACCCCAGCGCACGTTCTTTCTGCGAAGAAGTGCGTGATGCCTACGAGCAGGCACGCGGTCTGTCCCTGACGCGCGTGGTGTCCAATGAGGCAGCCGCTTACGCCACCCAGGTTCTCAGCGTTGCCGAGCACGAGTTCTCTTCTTCCCGGGATGCAGGGCGGACTATGGCTTCCGCCGCGGTCTCTGCCTGGGGAGAACAGACGCTGCGCAAAGTCGAAAAGCAACTGGCGATGTTCATTGGACCGGTCGCCAAGATCAGAGTTCGTGAGGCGGCGATCAAGGCCACCGATCTCGACAGCCTGTACTCAATCTTGGCGGAAGGATTGAGCATAGAGGAGGAACGCCGCGCATTCCTCGCTCAACGATCCGGTTCCGCTCCCGCGCCGCCAGAGCAGGAATCAAAGCCGCCCGAGCGTACGGTTGCGAGGCAGGTTGCGCCGGTCGAGGAGGGCAAACGCGTACCCCAAGTCCAGTCGACCCCAGCGCCAGAGGCTCGCAAGGAGCCGAAGAGTATCCCCAGTCCGCCTGCCGTTGTACGCCCTGAACCTGTCCCCGCCCCTGTCGATCGCGCTCAAAGTCCGGGGCTGGAGCGAAACATCCCCCAGAAGTCGGATGTATCCTCTTCTTCTCGAGCGCCGGCGGCACCACCAGCGCCTCGTCCACCTGCGCCGCCAGCAGCACCAAGACCTGAGGCTTCCTCCCCTCGCTCCATTACGCCTCCAGCACCCCCCAAGCCGGAGCCAGCGAAGCCAGAGCCACCCGATACTGCCGCTCGCCTGGAGGAACTGGTCGGCAAGCAACCTGACACGCTGGCCGCCTATCTGAAAGACGGCCCTCCTCAGATTGAGGAAGTGATTCTTCCATTCGTTGCGACAGTACAAGGGTTGATCGCCTTGTATGCGACCGGAGCGAAGAAAGAAGCGCTCAATCCGCAGAACATCACCTTCGATCGCATGGGGAAAGCCACCATCCAACTCCTGCCTATGACTGGCACCGGCGGAACTAGCAGCTCGGCGAGCAATCCACGCTACGCTGCCCCGGAAATGTTCTCCGAGAAAGCGTCCAGTGGCGGCGACAAGACCATGACTGCCGCCCATATTTATGCGCTCGGGGTGATGTTCTACGAAATCCTGCTCGGCAAGCGGCTCTTCGCCAAATCTTTTGCCGATCAACGCTCGGAACTGGACTGGATGCGCTGGCATGCGGATCCCGAAAGTAAGGCTCCGGCACTCAAATCTTTGTTGCCGGATTATCCCGTCGCGCTTTCAGACCTGGTGGAATCCATGATGCAGAAGGATCCGGCCAAGCGCCCGCCGGATCTGGAAACACTGTTGAGCCGTCTGCGTTCCGTCGCACAGCGCGCGAACAAGACGATCGTGCTCTCCAAAAAGCAGGCCCAGAAAAGTATTTCTCGACCTGATAACCGTCTTCCTGATCCTGCCCCCAAGAAGCAGCACACGGTGTTGTGGGTGCTTCTTGTATTCGCAATCCTGGCGGCTGCCGGCGGTGTCTGGCTGTGGCAAAATCCCGATTTTGTCCGCACCGTGATCGCGCCCCTTCTTCACTTCTCCAATTGAGGGTGCCCCACTCAAGCCCGGTTTTGGCTTGGGTGGGGGTGTTTGCTTCCGAGCACACATCCTCCTCATCCCAACAACTCAATCTCGATTGGCTTCAGGAACCGAAATACGAGTAGAGCAGGAAAAGTCCTGCACATCCCATGAGGAGGGAAAATTTTTCCATGAACGTGAAGGAGCCTGCAAACTTCGACACAGGTGTGAGGAACCCCATCATGCCCGATGGCGCCGGTTCCGATGGCTTGAGAGTCTCTAAGTTGGACAGTGCAGGAACAATCGCAACTTCAGCTCCTGATTTTTCCTCAGCCGGCTCTGCCGTGCGGATGATCAGGATATAGCCGGGAATCTCGACTTTGTCCTCGGACCGCACCCGCGTCCGGAGCGACTTACGCAGGCGGCTCCCATTCAGCCAGGTTCCATTGTTGCTCAGATCGGTAACATAAATATGCGTGCTGTCGGCAGTGATGACCAAATGCTCGCGTGACAGGTCCGATCCGTCCAGCAGAATTCCTTCTTCCGCACCGCGTCCCACAACCAGGCCATCACCCAGTTCCCGCTGCACTTCCCGCGAGCTGCCGTCGAGCTTGGACTCGATCGAAAGCAGGATCTCCATGCTTAAACGAGCGCCTTTCTCAGGTAGCTTTCAACTTGTCGCCGGAAGCTGGGATCTTCGGAGAGGAAATCCACCAGGTTTTGTTTCTGAGCGGCCGTCAAAGGCCCGGTGACGTTTTGCTGCTGTTCCACCAATTCAGAAACCGATGCGCGCACAATTCCTTCCAGCTTTTGCGGATCGTCGAGGGCCGCCTTCGAACAATTCGCGATCGAGCTCAATCCCGGGGTGGAAGTCGCCTCCGGCCCGGATGCTTGCAGCTTGTCTTTCGTCGCGGCGAAGTTCTGGTCACGCTTCGTCTCAACGTTCTCGTAATCGGAGCCAACAAACGATCCGTTCGTTCCGGGCGGTTTTATGTCGTGAATATCCATCGCTCGTGGCTC
>Ga0187821_10000149_pt1 | contig 14380 bp, 14 predicted proteins | sample NC_wetland_sal_i_20_FD_132442 | JGI IMG/M metagenome (GOLD analysis project Ga0187821, IMG submission 132442) | Wetland sediment microbial communities from Neuse River Estuary, North Carolina, USA - SourceSoil_1 | ecosystem: Environmental > Aquatic > Freshwater > Wetlands > Sediment | place...
CAGCCCCTCGCGCTCGAGATCGATCCGATAGCGGCGCCGGAGCTCCAGGCGGCGGTAGACCTCGTTCCGCTCCGCCCAGAAGGCGCCGGCGGTGGTCTTGCCGGTGCCGGTCGGCCCCGTGAAGGTAGTGGCGGTGCCCTCGCGGTTCAGGACCGCGGCGCCCGCGTGCGCGGAGATGATGTCGATCTTGGAGAGGATGGCCATCAGCGGCGAGAGCACGCCGCGGCTCTTCACCTCGCCGTGATAGTCCGTGTTCACCGTGATGATCGTGACCTCGTCGCCCAGCTCGGCGAGAGGGCAGAAATAGATGAAGTTCGAGGTGACGACCGCCTTGGACTCCGGGTCCCAGAGGCGGGAGTCGCGGAGCCGCGCCGGGAGGCCCAGCTTGGCCGCCGCCACCCGGGCGCGCTTGAGCAAAGCCAGGAATTTCGTGTATTCGGCCTCGGTGCGCGGCACGCCCATGAGCGAAAGGATGGTGACGTGCGGCGCCTTCTGCTCCCCGCGATCGCGGAACCGGCTCTCGATCTGCCTCGCGATGACCATCATCTCGGGGTCCTGGGGCGGGAAGAAATTCGTGAGCGCGGTCTTCTTGAGGTAGGGCACGTTCCCCTTGTGGGTGTACTGGACGCCCGCGCACGAGAACCTGCTCACCAGGGTCTTCTGCTTCGAGACGGCCTCGAGCGCCTTCAGCCAGCCGCCCACTTCCTTCACGTCCGCCTTGTGCGCGTCGAACTCGGTGCGCGTGACCAGGCGCTTGGCGCGGCCGGTGATGACCGTGTTGAACGCGTTCCAGACCGGCCCGGCGGTCGGATCGTTCGCTCTCGGGTCGCGGCGCAGAAGAACATCGCCGCGGTCGTTCACGCCCAGCTCGGCGATGCCGGGTGCGAACTTGATGTAGAGACCGTGGTCGTAGACCAGCTCGCCCAGCGGGAGCTTGAGTCCGTCGAAGCTCTTGGAGTCCTCGCGGGAACGGTGGATGACGTCGAACGGCGCGATCCAGCGCTCCTGCTCGGTGATGCCGTCCGTGCCGACGACGCGGAAGCGGCGCCCGACGTTGTGCAGCGGGACGCCCGATTTCCGGAACAAGCCCAGGTCCAGAGCGTCCTCGCGGACCAGCGCGATCCCGCCCGAGCGGTCCCGGATGACCCGCGTTCCACCTTTCCGATCGCGCGCGTTCAGGAAGCTCTCGAGATCGACGGATGGATATGCTTGCTCGCTCACTTGAATTCCTTTGGATTGGGGACGCTCGGTCCGGGAAGGTGTCGCGGCGGGCGGCGCGGACTGCGGTCCCGCCGGCGTGACCACTTCCGCGGTCGCCGGACTGGCGATCTTCTTCATCGAATCCTCCGTGTTTCGCTTCGAGCCGTCGATCGTCACGTCAGTCCCGCCACGGTTGATGGCGGTTCGTAATGGGAAGTCTGCGGTCCTTGCCCAACGCGCGGGGCGTGATCCGAATCCCGGGGGGCGCCTGGCGGCGCTTGTACTCGGCTAGATCCACCATTCGGATCACCCGCTGCACGAGCGAACGATCGTACCCCATCGCGACAATTCGCTCCACCTCGGAGTCCTCCTCGACGTAGGCCTTGAGAATCGGGTCGAGGACGTCGTAGGGAGGCAGCGTGTCGGTATCCCGCTGTCCCGGCCTCAGTTCCGCCGTCGGCTCGCGCGTGACGGTGTCCTCGGGGATCCAGGGGGCCCTGGCCTTCTGGTTCCGGTGGCGGGTCAGCTCGTAGACCAGCGTCTTCCACACGTCCTTCAGAACCGAATAGCCGCCCGCCATGTCGCCGTACAGCGTGGCGTAGCCCACCGAGAGCTCGCTCTTGTTGCCGGTCGTGAGCACGAGCCGGCGAAATTTGTTGGAGAGCGCCATGAGAATCGTGCCGCGGATCCTGGACTGGATGTTCTCCTCGGTCACATCCTCCGGCGCCGAGGCGAAGATCCCCTTGAGGCTCTCGCGATACGAGGCCATCTCGGCATCGATGGGCACCGTGAGGAGCTCGATCCCGAGGTTCTTCGCCAACGCCTCCGCGTCCCGGCGGCTCTCCCCCGACGTGATCGCCGAGGGCATGAACACGCCGGTCACGTGCTTCGCTCCCAGGGCGTCCACGGCGATCGAGGCGGTGAGGGCCGAATCGATGCCGCCGCTCACGCCGATCACAACCTGCTCGAAGCCGTTCTTCGTGACGTAGTCGTGGGTCCCGAGCATGAGCGCTCGATAGATTTCCTCGTCTCCGGCCGGGACCGAGACCTCCGCAGCTTTCAATCTGGGCCGCGGACGCCGTGGCACCGGGCGGAGCGTCACTTCCCGCATCTCGGGGGCGTCCTCGCGCTGGGCCGCGATCCGGCTCCTCGGGTCGTGGAGCCGCGCGCGGAAGACGCTCTCGAGGTCGATGTCGGCGATGACGAGATCCTCCTCGAACGCGCGGGCCCGCGCGAGCAGCTCGCCCTGTGGGCCGTAGATGCGGCTGTTGCCGTCGAAGATCAGCTCGTCCTGCCCGCCGACCGTGTTCACGAACGCGACGATCGAGACGCCGTCGAGCGCGCGGGTGGCCAGCATCCGGTCGCGGGCCTGGGATCGTCCCGCGTGGAACGGCGAGGAAGAGAGGTTGATGACCAGCTCGGCCTCGCCGTAGACCGCGAGCGCCGCGGTCGGGCCCACCGGCGTGAAGATGTCCTCGCAGATGTTCACGCCGAACGTGAGCGCGCCCCGCTTGCAGACGAAGCTGTCGTGGCCCGGCCGGAAGTAGCGGACCTCGTCGAAGACGCCGTAATTCGGGAGATGCTGCTTCTGGTAGATTCCGACGATCTCGCCGTCGTGCGCGATGGCGGCCGCGTTGTAGACGTCCCCTTCGCGCTGGGCGAAGCCCACGACCGCGGTGATTCCGGCGGTGTGGCGGGCCACCTCTTCCATCGCGGCCTGGTTCTGGTCGAGGAACTCCGGGCGCAAAAGAAGATCCTCGGGCGGATATCCGGTCAGCGTAAGCTCGGGGAAGGCGACCAGGTCGGCGCCCAGATCGCGGGCGCGGCCGATGGTCTCGATCACCTTCTTGGCATTTCCGGGAAGATCGCCGACGGTGGGGTTGATCTGGGCCAGCGCGAGCCGGACGATCCGCTCGGATCGATCGCCGGCGGGCGAATCGTTGTGGCGTTTCACGGCAACGATCCTACCACGGCGCGGCCTCCCACAAAAGCGGCGCAACGGGTTGCCGCGTCAGGGCCAGGAGCCATGATTCAGGAGCTGATCCGCTTCATTCGGGAAGTCCCCTGGGAAGGCGGGGACGCCGGGGGTGCCTTCGCGGACCTGGCCCTCCGGTCCTTCCGGCTCCAGTGCGAGTCGATTCCGGAGTACGGGGCGTATGCGCGGCACATGGGTGCCGGTCCGGATGGAGTCCGCGATTGGCGCGAGATCCCCGCGGTGCCCGCGTCGGCATTCCGGTCCCACGACCTGAGTGCCCGGAGCGAGGGCGACGAGGCCGTCACCTTCGAGACGAGCGGCACGACCATCTCGCTCCCCGGCCGCGTGCGGCTCCGCTCGACCGAGCTCTACGAGGCCTCCCTCTCGCGAAATTTCGCGCGCCACCTGCTTCCGGACCGGGCCGCGCTGCAGGCGATCATCTTCGGGCCCCCGCGCTCCGAGGCACAGCACTCCTCCCTCTGGTTCATGGCCGATCACGTGGCGCGGGAGCTTTGCGCGGGCGCGACCTGGATCGTGGAGGGGGGCGAGCCGCGCTGGGAGCGCGCCGACGAGGAGCTGGCGCGCTCCGTGGCGGAGCGGCGTCCCGTGCTCCTCCTCGGCACCACGCTTCTCTTCCATGCGTACTTCGCCCGCTGCGCGCGCGAGGGCGTCCGGTTCGCGCTTCCGGCCGGGAGCCGCGCGATGGACACGGGCGGGGCCAAGGGAACGAGGGTCGAGATCCGCCGCGACGAGGTGGAGGCCGCATTCGCGCGGGTGCTTGCGATTCCTCCCTCCCACGTCGTGAACGAATACGGCATGGCCGAGATGGGAAGCCAGTTCTATCAGGACACGCTCCTTGCAACCAAGGAGCGGCGCCGCGCCCGGCCCGGGTTCGTGATCCCTCCCTGGGTGCGCACCCGCGTGCTGGATCCGGAGACGATGCGCGAGCGTCCCCGGGGCGTCCCGGGGCTACTCGTGCACTACGACCTCGCCAACCTCGAGATTCCGCTCGCGATCCAGACCGAGGACGTGGGCGCCCGGGCCGAGAGCCGGCTCACGCTGGAGGGCCGCCTCCCCGAGGCCGAGCGGCGCGGGTGCTCGCTGCCCTTCGAGCGATTCCTGGAACGCGAGCGGGAGCGCGTGGCGGAGGGCGAGCCGTGACGCAGGGACTTTTCGACGCCTTCTACCTCCCGCCCGGCGTGGCGGAAGAGGCGGAGACGAGCGTTCAGCGCTTCGGCCCCGCCCACGACTCGGTGGAGCTTCGGCTCGCCACCGTCACCCCGGCCGCGATCGGCCGCTGGATCGACGCGCTCCGGGCCGCGCGCGCGGAGCGGCTCGCCCGGCGCCCCGCGGCGGAGATCCACCGCGCGCTCGAGCGCGTCGCCCAGCGCTTTCTGGACCCCGGGAGCGCGCCGCGCCGGAGTGCCATGGCGTGGCTCCAGCGGATGGGGCAGTTCTCCGCGCCCATGATCGAGCGCGCCCTCGAGGACACCTTTCGCCCGCTCGCGTCCGGGGGCGTCTCGCGGTGGGTGGCTTCGGAGGTTGGATCCGTCGCGGCGCTGGACGCCCCGGCGCGCGATCGGAGAGGGATCCCGCGCCGGGCCACGGGCCCGGAGTGGATGCTCCAGATCTACGCGGGGAACGTGCCGGGCCTCCCCGTCTGGCCGCTCTACTCGGCGCTCGCGATGAAGACGGCGCTCCTCGCCAAGACATCCTCGATGGAGCCGGTCCTGGCACCCCTCCTCGCGAGGACGATCGCGGGGGAGGATCCGGATCTCGCGGCGTGCATGGCCGTCGTGTGGTGGAAGGGGGGATCCACGGAGCTGGACCGCGCCGCGGTTCGCGACGCCCCGGCGGTGCTCGCCTTCGGAGGCGAGCACGCGATCGCGAGCATCGCCCGGGAGGCGTACCCCGACGCGAGGATGGTGCTCCACGGGCCCAAGGTCAGCGTGGCGTACGTCTCGAGGGCCTCGCTCACGCGAGCGGGCCTCGGCGGTGTGGCCGCGCGGGCCGCGTACGACGTGGCGCTCTACGATCAGCAGGGCTGTCTCTCGCCGCACGCGATCTACGTGGAGCGCGGCGGCGACGTCGGGCCCGCGGCGTTCGCCGCGGCGCTGGGGCAGGCGCTCGAGGAGCTTCGCGACGGATTGCCGCGCCGGGTCCTCGAGGCGGAGCACGCGGCGCGCGTCCAGCTCTACCGCGCGCAGGCCCACTTCGAGGCGGCGCTGGAGAGCCGGGGCACGCGCGTCCTCACGTCGAGTCAGAGCACGGATTGGACGCTGGTCTACGAGGATGGCGCCCGCTTCGAGCCGACGCCCGCCTATCGGACGGTGCGCGTCCACGCGGTCTCCGGCGCGGAAGAGGTGGCCGATGCGCTGGCCCCCGCGGCGCGCTACATCGAGGCGATCGGGGTGGAGGCGAAGGGGAGCGAGCGGGGCAAGCTCGCGGGGACATTCGCCTCCACCGGGATCCCGCGCATCGCGGCCCTGGGCTCCCTCCAGCGTCCCGCCCTGACGGGGACGCACGGCGGGGTGCACCGGATACTCCCGTTCCTACACTGGAGCACGGTGGATCTGGGCGCGACCGCGGCGAAAACGCGGCGGCCGCCGCCGAAAGGGCGAAAACGGAGCTAGGGTCTGACGACCAGGGTGCCCGACATGGACACGGCCCCGTGGATCGCGCAGTGGTAGGGGTACGAGCCCGCGGCCGTCATCGTGATGGGCGCGCTGGTCCCGCCGCCACCGACGTTACCCGTGTTGAAAACGCTGCCTGGGCCCGCATCGGACGTCGCCGTGTGGGTGATCCCGTTCGTGTTGTGCCACGCGACCGTCTGACCGACCGTGACCGTGTCCGGATTGGGGGAGTAGGCGTTGGCTCCCAATCCAGCCCCGATGATGTTGATGGTCACGTCGGCGGCGCCGCCGGGGCCGGCCGGGTTGGATTTCTTCTTGCACGAAAGCGTGACGAGCCCGGCTACGAGAACGAGTGCCAAGACCACCAAAGCGCCCCATCTCGACTTCATCGAAGAACCTCCCTTGAATGACCGCCGGCCCCTGAACTAATAACACTCAGATTCGGCCCGTCCTCCCCGGGTGCCATTCCCGCCAGAAAACAGGCACCATGAATATCTAGAATGCATCTAAGCAATTGAAATATTGCAACTTAAAGCTACACCAAAATGCCCCGAAATCGGTGATCCCGGTCACGTTCCGGGCCGAAGAATTGGTTAGACTCTAACGTATGCGTAAGAGTAAGATGACCCGGTAGGAGGGCACATGGGATCCGAAGCGCTCAAGCACCTCAAAGTAGGCGACCTGGCGAAGCAGACCGGGAAGTCTGTCCGCGCTCTTCGTCTCTACGAAGAGCTGGACCTGCTCCATCCGGTCGCGCGCAGCAACGGGGGCTTCCGTCTCTACGACGACTCCGCCGTGACCCGGATCCGCTGGATCGAGCTTCTCCAGGAAGCGGGGCTCTCGCTCCATCAGATCCAGGGGCTGCTCAAGGCGTGGCAGGGGAGCCGGTACGGCCCCGAAGCGATGGCGGTCGTGCGCGATACCTTTCAGAAGAAGCTCGCCGAGACCCGCAAGGCCATCGGCCGGTACGAATCGCTCGCGCGGGAGCTGGAAGGGACGCTGGAATACCTGCGCACCTGCCAGGCGTGCCGCCCGCCCCGGACCACGTCGCGCGATTGCCCGCATTGTCCCGAGGATCACGGAATGAAGGAAGAGCCGGCGCTCGTCGCCGGATTCCATACCGATCCGGGCCGCACCATCGTGCTGACCCTCGTGCCGGAGACCCCATGAGCATCTCGCTGACCCCGGCCGCCGTCGACTACGTGAAGCGGTCCCGGACGAAGGAAGGGAAGGAAGGGCAGGCGCTCCGCGTCGGCGTGAAGGCGGGGGGCTGCTCGGGATACAGCTACTTTCTGGGATTCACCACCGAGCGCCGCGCCGGCGACGCGGTGTTCGAATACGACGGACTCGCCGTCTATGTCGACCCGCGCTCCCTGGAAGTGCTGGCCGGCACCGAGATCGATTACGAGCGCGGACTCCTGGGCGCCGGCATCCAGTTCAAGAACCCGCGCGTCAAGAAGTCGTGCGGTTGCGGAGAGAGTTTCACGATTTGAGACCGGACTCACCCGGACCGAACGGAAGGGAGAACATGAGCGCCACACCGACGCTGGAAATTCGCAATCTTCACATCGCGATCGACGGGAAACCGATCTTGAAGGGCCTCACGCTGAACGTGAACAAGGGCGAGATCCACGCCCTCATGGGCCCGAACGGCTCGGGCAAGAGCACGCTCGCGAACGCCCTGATGGGAAATCCCAAGTACACGGTGACCGAGGGATCGATCCTCTACAAGGGCGAGGAGATCCTCGAGCTGTCCCCGGACGAGCGCGCGCGCAAGGGCATCTTCCTCGCGTTCCAATATCCCACGGCGATCCCGGGTGTGAGCGTCGCGAACTTCCTGCGCAACGCGCTGACCATGCGCCGCAAGGAGATGGGCGAGGAGAAGCCCCTTCCGCCGAAGGAATTCCGGGCGCTGGTGAAGGAGAAGATGGCGCTGCTCAAGATGGACGAGTCCTTCGCGGGGCGCTATCTCAACGACGGGTTCTCGGGCGGCGAGAAGAAGCGCGCCGAGATCTTGCAGATGGCCGTGCTCCGGCCCGAGATCGCCGTGCTGGACGAAACCGACTCGGGGCTCGACATCGACGCGCTCCGGATCGTGTCGGAGGGCGTGAACGCGCTCACGGGCCCGGATCTGGGGGTGCTCCTGATCACGCACTACCAGCGCATTCTGAACTACATCAAGCCGCACTTCGTCCACGTGCTCGTGGGCGGGCGGATCGTCAAGTCGGGGGGCGCCGAGCTGGCGCTGGAGCTCGAGAAGCAGGGATACGACTGGATCCGCGAGGACCAGGCCGCCTGACGGCGGCCCGTCCGGAGGAGACAAAGGACCATGATTCAGCAACCGACGCTGGATATCCGAGAAGGATATAAAGAGAAGTACGGGTTCCACGACGAGGAGAAGTCCGTGTTCAAGACGCGCCGCGGCCTCGACCGCGAGGTCGTGGCGCAGATCTCCGACATCAAGAACGAGCCCGCGTGGATGAAGGAGTTCCGTCTCAAGGCGCTCGAGCAGTTCGAGAAGAAGAAGCTGCCGATGTGGGGCGGCGCCGTGAACGAGATCGATTTCCAGAACATCTACTACTACCTGAAGCCGGCCGAGGAGCAGGGGAAGACCTGGGACGAGGTTCCGGCCGACATCAAGAAGACCTTCGATCGTCTGGGCATTCCCGAGGCGGAGCAGAAGTTCCTCTCGGGCGTGGGCGCCCAGTACGACTCCGAGACGGTCTACCACAAGATCAAGGCGTCCCTCTCCGAGAAGGGCGTCATCTTCCTGGACACGGGCACGGCGCTGAAGGAGCACCCGGATCTCTTCCGGGAGTACTTCGGGACCGTGATTCCGCCCTCGGACAACAAGTTCGCCGCGCTGAACAGCGCGGTCTGGAGCGGCGGCTCGTTCATCTACGTGCCGAAGGGCGTGAAGGTGGATCTCCCGCTGCAGGCCTACTTCCGGATCAACGCGAAGGACATGGGGCAGTTCGAGCGGACCCTCATCATCGTGGACGAGGGCGCCTCGGTGCACTACGTCGAGGGCTGCACCGCGCCCACCTACGCCAGCGATTCGCTTCATTCGGCCGTGGTGGAGATCATCGTGAAGCGCGGCGCGTACTGCCGCTACACCACCATCCAGAACTGGTCGAACAACGTCTACAACCTGGTCACGAAGCGCGCCATGGCGTACGGCAACGCGCGGATGGAGTGGGTGGACGCCAATCTCGGGTCCAAGCTCACCATGAAGTACCCCAGCGTCTATCTCATGGAGCCGGGCGCGCACGCGGAAATCCTCTCCATCGCCTTCGCGGGCAAGGGGCAGCATCAGGACGCGGGCGGGAAGGCGGTCCACGCCGCGCCGAACACCACCTCGAGCGTCGTCTCCAAGTCCATCAGCAAGGACGGCGGGCGCGCGGGCTATCGCGGGCTCATCAAGGTCGCGAAGGGCGCCAAGGGCTGCAAGTCCACGGTGCGCTGCGACGCGCTTCTCCTGGACGAGTTCTCCCGGTCCGACACGTATCCCTACATGGAGATCGAGGAGGATCAGGTCACCATCGGACACGAGGCGACCGTCTCGAAGATCGGGGACGAGCAGATCTTCTATCTCATGAGCCGCGGGATTCCCGAGGCCGAGGCTTCCGCCATGATCGTGAACGGATTCATCGAGCCGATCACGAAGGAGCTTCCCATGGAGTACGCGGTGGAGATGAACCGTCTCATCCAGCTTCAGATGGAGGGGTCGGTCGGCTGACCGCCCGCTTCGTTCCTTGAGCGCTTCAACCCATGGAGAACCGAGCGTGAACCCATCCGAGACTTTGGCGCCCCCGCGGTCCGATTCGCTCCGCGTCGGCGCATTGAACCAGGGCGAGATCGAAGCGCTCTCCAAGCGCGCCGGCGAGCCCGAATTTCTGGCGCGGCGCCGCGCGGCGGCGTGGGCGCATTGCGAGAAGACGCCGTTTCCCGCGCGCACCGAGGAGCTGTGGCGCCGCACCGACATCCGCTCCCTCTCCTGGGATCAAGTTCTCGCGGTACGTGACGCTCATCCCGTGGTCGGCTCGGCCGCGGAGCTGCCTCCGTCCCTTCGCGGCGAGATCGGCCCGCGCGAGGAGCGCTCGGCGCTCCTGGTCCAGCTGGACTCGAACGCGATCCTGATCGAGCGCGATCCGGAGCTCTCGAAGCGGGGCGTGGTGGTGATGCCGGTGCTGCAGGCGGCGCGCGAGCACCCGGCGCTGGTCGGGAAATTCCTCGGCCGCACCGTGCGGCCCGACGAGAGCCGCTTCACGGCGCTCGCGGCGGCTCTCGAGAGCGGCGGCGCCTTCGTCTACGTGCCGGACGGCGTCACCCTCGAGCGCCCCATCCAGGTGATTTTCTCGCGCGAGACCGCCGACGCCGGCACCTTCCCGCATGTCGTGATCGCGCTGGGCGAACGGGCCGAGGCGGCGGTGATCGAGGAGTACGTCTCCCACGAGGAGCCGGGAGTCGGCGTGAACGTCGGCGCGACCGAGGTCACGGTCGGCCAGGGCGCCTCGCTCCGCCTCGCCACGTTCCAGCGCTGGGGCGGCAACGTCTACCACTTCGGGACCGAGCGGGTCCGCATCGGGCGGGACGCCAGGTTCCACTGGACCTACACGGCCCTCGGCGGAAAGCTCACCAAGGTCGACCTCGAGATGCATCTCGACGGCGAGGGGAGCGAAGCCAAGTTCTCGGGCTGCTATTTCGGAAACGGGACGCAGCATTTCGACTTCCACACCTTCCAGAACCACAACGTCGGGCACTCGGTCAGCGACCTCCTGTTCAAGGGCGCGCTGCGGGACCGGGCGCGGATGGTGTACCAGGGTCTCATCAAGGTGCACAAGGACGCCCAGCGCTCCGATGCCTATCAGGCGAACCGGAACCTCCTCCTCTCCGAGAGAGCGCGGGCCGATTCGATCCCGAGCCTCGAGATCGAGGCCAACGACGTGCGCTGCACCCACGGCGCCACCGTGGGCCAGGTGGACGAGGAGCAGCTCTTCTATCTGCGGTCGCGCGGATTGCCCCGTCCCGAGGCCGAGCAGATGATCATCCAGGGATTCTTCGAGCCGGTGCTCGAGCGCATTCCGGCGCCGACGCTGCGGGCGGCGGTCACCGCCGCCGTGGAACGGAAGGCCGCGGCCTGACGTGAGAGCCCTCGCCCCCGAGCGGCGCGTGGACTTCGTCGCGATCCGCAAGGACTTCCCGATCTTCCAGCAGTCGGCGCACGGGAAGCCGCTCATCTATCTCGATTCCACCGCGACGACCCAGAAGCCGGTGCAGGTGCTCGAGGCGCTGGACCACTACTACCGCACGTTCAACGCGAACATCCATCGGGGCGTGTACGCCATCGCCGAGGAGGCGACCGCGCGCTACGAGGAAGTGCGGGGGAAGGTGGCGCGGCTCCTGAACGCGCGCTCGGAGCACGAGATCGTCTTCACCCGCGGGACGACGGAGTCCATCAACCTGGTCGCCTACGCCTGGGGCCGGAAGAACGTGGGCCCGGGCGACGTGATCCTCCTGACCGAGATGGAGCACCACTCGAACCTCGTGCCCTGGCAGATCCTCGCCGCGGAGCGCGGGGCCGTCCTCCGCCACATTCCGGTGGACGGCTCGGGCCGGCTGGATCTGAGCGGGCTCGACAAGCTCCTCGAGGGGCCGGTCAAGGTGGTCTCGCTCACCCACATGTCCAACGTGCTGGGCACGGTGAATCCGGTCGCGGAGATCGCGCGCCGGGCCCACGCCCGCGGTGCGATCGTCGTCGTGGACGCGGCCCAGAGCCTCCCGCACCGGGGCGTGGACGTGCGCGCGCTGGATTGCGACTTCCTGGCCTTTTCGGCGCACAAGATGCTCGGCCCGACCGGCATCGGCGGTCTCTACGGGAAGCGCGCGCTCCTGGACGCGACCCCGCCCTTCCTGGGAGGGGGCGAGATGATCCGCGAGGTCCGGCTCGAGGGCTCCACGTGGAACGAGACCCCCTGGAAGTTCGAGGCGGGCACGATGAACATCGCCGATACGATTGCCTTCGGAACCGCCATCGATTACCTCGAGAGAATCGGATTCGACGCCATCGCCGAGCACTCGAAGGGGCTGGTCCGGGAGACGATGAGGCTCCTGGGCGACATCCCGGGCGTCACGATCTACGGTCCTCCCGCGGAGGAGCGCGGGGGCATCGTGGCCTTCACACTGGAGGACATCCACGCGCACGACGTCGCGACCGTGCTCGACCACGAGGGCGTGGCCGTGCGCGCCGGGCACCACTGCGCGATGCCGCTCCACGCCAAGCTCGGGGTCGCCGCCACGGCGAGGGCCTCGTTCTATGTCTACAACCTCCCCTCCGATATCGCGGTGCTCGCAGAAGGAGTGCGAAAGGCGAAGCACCTGTTCCGCCGATGAGCCTCGACGACTTCTACAGGCAGACGATCCTCGACCACTATCAGAACCCCCGCAACTGGGGCACCCTCGAGAACCCGGACATCACCGCGCAGGACGCAAACCCCCTCTGCGGCGACGAGATCAGGATCGACATCAACGTCAAGGATGACCGCGTGGAGGCCGTACGGTTCAGCGGCACCGGCTGCTCGATCAGCCGGGCGGCGGCCTCCATGCTGACCGAGGCCATCGAGGGGAAAACGCTCGATGAGGTAAAACAGATCAATCGGGACGACGTTTTGGATATGCTAGGGATCGAGTTGGGGCCGGTCCGCCTGAAGTGCGCGCTCCTGGCCCTGAAGACCCTCAAGGTGGGGGTCTACGGGGTGCAGCAACGCTGGCCCGGCGAGGAGGACGACGAGTGACCCGGACGGCGACCCGGTATGTGCGCGTGGGACACGCGAGCGACGTGCCCGAGGGGCGCGCGGAGGTCTTCGACGTCGAGGACCGGCACATCGCGGTGTTCCGCGTTCCGGACGGCTTCTACGCCATCGAGGACATCTGCACGCACGACGGCGGACCGCTGGCGGAGGGGGAGATCGAGGACCACCAGGTGATCTGCCCGCGGCACGGCGCGCGGTTCGATATCCGGACGGGGGCGGCGCTCACGCTCCCGGCCGTGACGCCGGTGGAGTCCTATCCGGTGCGGGTGGACGGCAACGAGCTCTACATCGGGCTTCCGGACTAGGAGAGATCATGGCGACCGACGAGGAAATCAGGACCGCGCTGGAACAGGTGGTCGATCCCGAAATCAACCTGAGCATCATCGAGCTGGGCCTGGTCCGCGAGATCGATCAGAGTGTCGAGCCGAACGTGGTCCGGATGCTGCTCACGACCCCCTTCTGCCCCTACGCGCCGCAGATCGTGGCGCAGGTCAAGGAAGCCGTCACCACCGTGACGGGGAAGCCGTCCGAGGTGGAGATCCTGGCGGAGCAGTGGACGCCCGAGATGATGCCCGACCCCGGCCTTCTGGGCCGCTGGTAGGAGGACCGATGCCGAGACTTCCCCAGGCCGACCTCGACAAGGCGCTTCGCGAGCTGCCCGGGTGGGCCGTGAAGGACAACGCCATCACGAAGACCTGGAAGCACGAGTCCTTCGCGGAGGCCATCGTGTTCGTGAACGCCATGGCCCATCTGGCGGAGCTGGCGAATCACCATCCCGATATCGACATCCGCTACAGCAACATCACCGCGACGCTCACGACCCACGACCAGGGCGGCATCACCGAGAAGGACGTGGCCATGGCGCGGAGCATCGAGGAGACACGCCGCAGGGCCGGGGTCCCGGCCTAGCGAATGCCGTCTCTCGACCCGCTGCTCCGGCCCCGATCGGTTGCCGTGATCGGCGCGTCGCGGCGCCGCGACTCGATCGGGGGAGCGATCCTCCACAATCTGATCGAGCAGGGCTTCCAGGGTCCCGTGTACCCGGTCAACCCCAGCGCGACCCACATCCAATCCATCGCCGCCTATCCGAGCATTGCCGACGTGCCGGGCCCCGTGGACCTCGCCGTCATCGTCATCCCGGCCGCGCATGTCATGGAAGCGGCCGCGGCGTGCGGGGAGTGCTCCGTCAAGGCGATCGTGGTGATCAGCGCCGGATTCAAGGAAACCGGCGAGGCGGGATTGAAGCGAGAGCGAGCCCTCGTCGAAGTGGTCCGCCGCTACGGGATGCGGCTCATCGGACCCAACTGCCTCGGCATCCTCAACACCGATCCCAAGGTGTCCCTGAACGGCACCTTCGCTCCCATCTCGCCTCCCGCGGGCCGCGTGGCGTTCTCGTCCCAGAGCGGCGCCCTGGGGCTGGCCATCCTCGACTACGCGCGCAAGCTCAACCTGGGCATCTCGCAGTTCGTGAGCGTGGGGAACAAGGCCGACGTCTCGGGCAACGACCTGATCGAGTTCTGGGAGAAGGACCCCGGCACCGACCTGATCTTGCTGTACCTCGAGTCGTTCGGAAACCCGCGCAAGTTCACCCAGCTCGCGCGCCGGGTCGCGCGCACGAAGCCCATCATCGCGGTGAAGAGCGGGCGCACGCCGGGCGGCTCCCGCGCGGCCTCCTCGCACACGGGGGCCCTCGCGGGCTCCGACGCGGCGGTGAACGCCCTCTTCCACCAGAGCGGAGTCATCCGCACCGACACCATCGA
>Ga0187821_10000150_pt1 | contig 14379 bp, 8 predicted proteins | sample NC_wetland_sal_i_20_FD_132442 | JGI IMG/M metagenome (GOLD analysis project Ga0187821, IMG submission 132442) | Wetland sediment microbial communities from Neuse River Estuary, North Carolina, USA - SourceSoil_1 | ecosystem: Environmental > Aquatic > Freshwater > Wetlands > Sediment | place...
TCACCCCGATCTACCAGACCGCGACTTTCGAGGTCACGGACAGCGACCAGCAGTTGCGCGCCACTTCCACCGACATGTTTTACACCCGTTATGGCAACCCCACGCACACGGTGGCGGAAAAAGCGATTGCGGAACTGGAAGGCACAGACGCCGCGCTGCTCTTCGCTTCCGGCATGAACGCCATCACGACGTCAATGCTTGCCCTGCTGAAGAGTGGTGATCACGTTGTGGCCCAGCGGGACATTTACGGCGGCGCCACAAAATTCTTCAGTCAGTGGCTGCCGAAGCTCGGCATCGAAACCACGTTCGTGGACACCACCGAATACGATCAGCACGCTCGCGCCATCCGGCCGAACACGAAGTTGCTCTATTTGGAATCGCCGACCAACCCGTTGCTCCGGGTGGTTGACCTGCCCCAATTGACTGCCCTGGCCCGGCAGCATAACCTGATCACTTTCATCGACAGCACGTTTGCCACGCCCATCAACCAGCGTCCGGCGGACTTCGGCATTGACCTGGTAATGCACTCCGGCACTAAATATTTTGCCGGACACGCCGACCTGATCTGCGGCATGGTGGCCGGCCGCCAGGAGCTGGTCCAGAAGATCCACGAAACGCGCACGACTCTCGGCGGCGTGATGGACCCCCACGCCGCATGGCTGTTGCTGCGCGGCATCAAGACGCTGGCGGTACGGGTGCAGCGGCAGAATGACAACGCCCTGCGCGTCGCTCAATTTCTGGCGCGGCACTCCAAGGTGGGGCGCGTGCACTATCCGTTTGTCGAAGGCCATCCCCAGCGTGCCCTGGCGATGAAGCAGATGCACGGCGGTGGCGGGGTGCTGAGCTTCGAAGTGGAGGGCAATGGAGAAGATGCCAGGCACCTCTCGGAAGCCTTGCGCCTGTTCACGCTCGCGCCCAGCCTGGGCGGCGTGGATTCACTGGTCTGCCTGCCGGTGCTGACATCGCACGCCATGATCTCCGCCGAGCACCGCCAGAAAATGGGAGTGACCGAGCAACTGATCCGGCTTTCGGTGGGAATCGAGAATGCCGACGACCTGATCGCCGACCTGGAGCAAGCTCTGACGGTGGTGGTCGGGACCCCGCAACACGCCTTGTCATCCTGAGCGGAATGGCTGGAATAGCGGGATTTCAGACGCCGGCGACAATGGTGTGGGGCGGACACTCTTGTCCGCCGCCTTTGACGTTGATCTTCGTTTTGGAGGCCGAACCAGTTTCGACGACTCAAAATCAACTTCAAGGGCGGCGGACAAGAGTGTCCGCCCCACACCGGTTTCCTAGAAGATGAACTTCGCTCCCAGTTGCAGAATGCGCCCATTGTGCGCGGTCGCCGGCCTCAGGTACGCATTCGCCCCGGTACAGCCCGGATCCCCGGCCGAGTTGTTCGCTCCGGCGTAGCAGGTCAGGGTGCTGTTGGAGCTGGCAAAGGGGCTGTTGGACGCCGCCGAGCCGCCGTCGCCGCCGAGCCACGCGTATTCGATGTGGTTGAACACGTTGAAAGCCTCGGCGCGGAACTCCAGGCCCACTCTTTCCGTGATTGCGAAACGCTTGAACAGCGCCATATCGAAATTCGTGCGCCGCGGATTAGTAAGGAAATTCCTCGGCATGTCACCGAAGGTCAGCCCTCTGGGCGCGGCAAAGGCTGACGGGTTGTAGAGCAGCGGGCCAAAGCCGGGGAAAATGAAGTTAGGCACACCCGACCGGGGATCGCCGATCACGTCGGGATAAGACTGGGACGAGTTCGAAGTGATCCCATTGGCTACTCCGGCATTGTCTCCAAAGACTCCGTTTCCCGGGCTGAATGGCGTGCCGCTCTGCACCGTGACAATCCCAGACCACTGCCAGCCACCCAGGATTTTCTGCGACAGGCCGGGACTCTTGAAGAAGGGCAGATCGTAAACGTATCCCAGATTGAACAGGTGGCGCTGGTCGAAGTTGGAACTGGCGCGCGCCCTGCCCAGGTCGTAACTGTTGAGAATGATGGCATCCCTCGCCGAAGAGGAATCGTCGATGGAGTGGCTGTAGGTGTAAGCCAGGCTCAGCTGTAAACCGCCAATGCTGTGCCGGACCGAGGTCTCCAAAGCGTGATACGTGGAAGAGGCCTGTTCCCGCAGCCCCTGCACCGACCCTACTCCAGGGAAGTTGGTGCGGAAGGGATCCGGATTTGCCCCGCATGCAATTTGCAGATTGATCAGCGCCTGGCCGGTGACCGGCACGCCGCTGGGGGTCGTCGAGGTGTTGCAATCGTCGTGAATGGAATCTCCGGTGGAGGGATCGATGCCGCCGCCGATCGGCTCCCCGATCTTGTAAGGATTCTGATTCGCAGGCGTTGGTACGACCTGGTTGAGTTCGAGATACCGGGTCAGATGCGTGCCCTTGCTGCCCACGTAAGAAACCGTGGCCACCGTGTTCTTCATGAATTCATGCTGCACATCCAGATGCCATTGCTGCACGTACGGCCACACGGCCTTGTTTGGAATCGAGATCATCGACAGCGGGCTGGACGTGCCTGCCGGCGTAGGTACGATCTGGTTGTATGACGTCAGATTGAAAACGCTGGTGGTTTGCACGGTTGGACTGGCCGCGCTCTCGAGTGATTCGGCATTGGCTTCGTTGCCGTTGGTATGTTCGAAGAACACTCCGTAACCGCCGCGCAGCGCAGTCTTTCCGTCTCCCTTCGGGTCCCAGGCGAAACCGATGCGGGGAGCGGGATTGAACAAATGGCCCTTCATGCAGCTGTCGGGAATCCCCGGGGTCACGCCGCACTGCACCACGCCGTTGAACGGATTGCCGATGACCAGACCGGTTACTGGATCCACGCTGCTGTCTCCAACCACGTAGCGCGAGGTGTCGAAGTTGAACTCGCTGTGATAGCGGTCCCGGTAGGTCCCGAACAAACTCACGCGCACGCCGAGATTCAGCGTCAGATGGCTGGTCACGTGCCAGTCATCCTGGAAATACGGCTCAAAAATCTTATAGCGATTGTAGAACTTGGGTTGAGCGCTGCTCTGGCTAAAGGAGGCCACGTTGCCAATCAGTAGATCGGCGAAGGCGTTGCCGGTACTGATGGTGTTGCTGGTGTCGAAGGTCAGGGTTCCGTTGGTGGCCACGCCGGGCGCTCCCAGCTCGTTCTTCTGCGCCGCCACGAAGTAGCCGCCGAATACCAGGTTGTGTTTGCCGATAATCTTGGTGACGTTGTCGCGGTAGGTATAAGTGGGGTTCGAGTTATACGGACCGTTGGGCAGGTATCCGACGTCTTCGCCGAAATTGAAGATGCCGCCGGTCAGGCTGATCCCCGGAACCTTGCCCTGGTCCGCGCCCGGGAACAAGCCGAAAGTCATGCTGGCCGGCCGCTGCCACGCGCCCACCGGAATCAGCGTGATGTGGTCGGTGGTGTAGCTGGCGACAAACTCGTTCAGCAGAGTGGGCGAGAGAGTCGCGGTCAGCCGCGCCACCATGCTCACGCCGGGGCCGCCGAAGTTCGTCTGGATGGTTGGGAAACTGGTCCCGTTGGTCCAGAGCGGGGTGGGATAAAGCTGGTTCCAGGAGTCGTGGATATACCGGAAGGTGCCGCTCACCTTGTTGGTAAAATTGTGGTCAACGCGAAACAGTTCTTCCCGCCACGTAGTGGGCAGGGTGGGCGAAGCGTTCCAGGTATTGAGCCCTTGCGTGGGTTCAGGAATTTCCGCCGCCAGCGCCGGAGAGTTCACGGTATCGACCGGAACGATATTTCCCGGAAACGGCAAATGGGTGGTGGGGTCCGTGGGACAATCGCTGAATGAACCCTGTGCGTTGGGACATTGGTCGCTGAAGTTGCCGCCGCGTTCGGCCAAAGACGGCACTGTCACGCTGCCCAGGTTGGCGGGAACGCGTTCCTTGCGCCACTCCTGCGACCAGAAGAAGAAAGTCTTGGTACGGTCCTTGTTATAGACGCCGGGAATATAAACCGGCCCGCCGATGGTGTATCCGAAATCGTTTTTCTTGTAGGGCGGCACGCTGCTCTGCGGAAACGTGGTGGCGTTGAAAATATCATTGCGGACAAATTCGTAGGCGTCGCCATGAAAAGCCCGCGTGCCCGACTTGGTCTCCACTTCCACCGTGCCTGAGCCGTTGCGGCCGTACTGCGCGCCATAGTTTGAAGTGAGAACCTTGAATTCGGCAATCGCATCCAGGCTGGGATAGACGTTCAGCGTGGTGTTGCTGCCGTTGTCCATGTTGTCGCCGCTGTCCAGTTCCCAGTTGTTGTACTCGGTGCGGCCGCCGTTCATGCTGAAAGAAACGTTGCCCCCCACGCCCACGCCAGCGTCATCCTGTCCCGACTGGTTGCTCACTCCGGGCACCAGTGTGGCCAACTGGGTGAAGTTGCGTCCATTGAGTTCTAGTTGGGTAATTTCCTTGCCGTTGACGGTGCCGGAGAGATCGGACGATTGGGTCTCGACCGTGGCCACGCTCGAGCCTTCCACTTCGACCGTGGTATTCGCCGCGCCTACCTGCAACACCACGTCAGCCCGGGCCTTTTGCCCCACTTGCAGCCTCACGCTGGTGGCCTGGTATTTCTTGAATCCAGCGGCCACGATGCTCAGGTCATAAGTACCGCCGGGCACGGAGCCGAACAGATAGTCGCCGCTTTCGTTGGTCTGGCTGGCGCGGTTCACCCCGCGGTCCGGACTGCTCAGCGTGACCTGCGCGTTGGCGACGGCGGCGCCGCTCGGATCGGTCACCGTACCGGTGATCGAAGCGGTATCCTGCCCCCAGGCAGCGAGCGAAAGACACAGGCAAATAGCCAGCCAAAGCGCGCGGGTTTTCATAGATCCCCCTGATAAGTTTTCCATCGGCTAAGAATTGCTGAAAGACTGTTCCTATCGAAATCCTAGTACTCTTCTAACCTTTGCGCGGAACCATCTGAGCCCAGCACCTGTCCGGTAACCCTGCCCGGCCGCCCACGAAAAACCGTACGGGCAAAACGTCTTCATCGAAAGGGCCCCGAGGGCCGGTGGCTGTTTCGAATGAAACCGTTTATTAAAACGAATCAATGGCCTGAATATTGCGGTAATGGCCAGGTCAGTGTCAAGAAAAAAAGGCAGGAAATAATACCGATCAGCTTTTTGGATCACCGGCAAGAGATAGGGTTTTACCCGTGTTTTTGCCTAGAGCAGGCTGCGGGTGGACTCGCGCACCGCCAATTCGGGGGCCATCTTGCGGTGTACCGCCGATATTTCCCGTTTTTCAAGGACGGCGTTAATGCGTTCAATCGCCAGGTTTGCCGCCATCGCTCCCATCGCTTCCATAGGCTGGCGAATCGTGGTCAGGGGTGGCGTGTACAGACTGCAGGCCGCAACATCGTCGAATCCGATGACCGAGCACTGCTCGGGCACCCGCAGGCCGGCTTTCGCCAAGGCGCGAATGGCGCCGAACGCCGTCATGTCGTCAAAGGCCATCAGGGCGGTGAATGGCCTTTTCCGCTTGATCAGTTCCTCGGTCAATTTGTAGCCGGCTTCAAAACTTGAGATGGGATCCTGCGACTCCGGCAGGTCCACGATGAGCCGCGGATCGAGTTCCAGGCCAGCGCTCCTGGCAAACGAGCGGACCCCCTGCCAGCGCGGCGCGCTGTCCCCCAACGTTTTGGGCCCGCGGATGAAGGCAATCTTGCGGTGTCCCAGCGAATGCAGGTGCTCGACCGCGGAGTAGCCTCCCATCTCGTTGTCGACGATCACCGAGCTGACGGTATCGGTTTGCAGCTCGCGCGCGATCATCACGCTGGGAAGACTGCTCTTTTCGAGATCTGCCAGGACATCGATATCCACAAACAGCCAGTTGGCCAGGACGATCAACGCCTCCACGCGGCGGTCCAGCAACATCTCCAGATAACGTTCGAAGCGGCTGCGTTCATTGTGCACGTCGGTCAGAATGGGGAGGAAGGAAGACTGGTAGAGAGAATTTTCGATGCCGCGCAGAATCAGCGTGCAATAAGGGTCAGTCATGTCGAAGACCATGACGCCCACGGTGTGACTGCGCTTGCTGCGCAGCGAACGGGCAAACAGGTTGGGACGGTAGCCCAGTTTCTTGGCCGCCTTCTCAATTCTCTTCTTGGTGGCCGGCGGAATGTAGCGCGCCAGGGGAGCGTCATTGAGCACGATGGAGACGGTGGTCGAGGAAAAGCCGCTCTCCTTGGCCACGTCGCGAATGGTAATCACTGAAGTCTTCACCATAGGAAAACCGCACATGGCAATTGGCAATCGGCAAGTAGCTAAGTGCCGATTGCTAATTGCCAAGAGCTGACTGCCGCCGCTTGAATTTCAGGCCGTCGCTGGCGGACACTACAGGAGAGTGAAATCACTGTCAAGGCTGCTTGCGCTCGTCCTGTTCGCGTTCCCGCCGGGCGCGAAGGCCCAAAGCGCGCCGCCACCGGCCTCCACCGCGGGCCCGCGGCAATTATTTCAGCAGGGCGAAAGCGCGCTCCGGAAAAACCAGCTCGACCTGGCGGAACGGTCTTTTCGCGGCGTCCTGGCCCAGGACCCGCAGGCCGCCGGCGCCTACGCCAATCTGGGCGTCATCTACATGCGGCGGAAACAATTTCCGCAGGCTCTGGAGATGCTGCAGAGGGCCGAACATCTGGCGCCACAAATCCCAGGCATTCGTCTCAACGTTGGCCTGGCCTATTACCGGCAAAATAATTTTCGCTCCGCCATCGCCCCGTTTGAAACCGTGGTCCGCGATGCGCCCGATTCTTACCAGGCACGCTACCTCCTGGGACTCTGCTATTTCTTTACCGAACGCTATGCCGATGCGACCACCATGCTGGAACCGCTCTGGCCGCAGGCTTCAGACCAGCTGAACTATTTGTACGTTCTGGGAATCGCGGCGGGCAAGTCCGCCCGACCCGACCTGGAACAGCGCGCCTTGGGCCGCCTCGTCGAAACCGGCCAGGACTCGGCCGAGTTACATCTGCTGCTGGGCAAGGCCCACATCAACCGCGAAGAGTATGACGATGCCATCAAGGAGCTCGATCTCGCCGCCACGGCCAATCCCAGGCTCCCGTTCGTTCATTTCAACCTGGGGATCGCTTACTACAAGAAGCAAGAACTGGCGCGGGCCAAAGAAGAGTTCCTGAAAGACGCAGCCCTCGAGCCCGACGTGGCTTACAACTACGACCAGCTGGGATTGGTAAATGCGCTGCAGGGAAACAATCAGGAGGCCGAAAGCAATCTGCGCAAAGCGTTGCGGCTGGACCCATCGCTGGCCAGTTCACGCTACCAGTTGGCTCAGGTTTACCAGCGGGAAGGAAAATACGCTCAGGCCCTGGTTGAAATTGATGCCGCTCTCAAACTTGATCCCGGTAGTTCCAGTGTCCATTACCTGCGCGGGCAATTGTTGCAACGCCTGGGCCGGACCCAGGAAGCCCACGCCGAAATGGACGCCACCACCCAGATGATGAACCAGCAGCGGGACAAGCGGCAGAAGGAACTCTATGGCGGCCCCGCGCCTAATCCAGAGCTTACGCAGGAACCCCGGTAGTCCTACTTTTTGATAGACTGGCTGCCACTCGCGGCCTCACTCCACCGTGGTTGCTCGCTCTCATGAATTCAAGGTTGCTGAAGGAGTTCCTGTATGAAAGTACTAAAAATTGTCGGGATCGTGGTAGTAATCCTGCTGCTCATCGTCATCGCTCTTCCCTTTCTGATTAATGTAAACAGCTTTCGTCCCAAGCTCGAATCGGCGCTCACCGAAGCTCTCGGCCGGCAGGTTAAAGTCGGCAATCTGAGTCTTTCCATCCTTTCCGGAAGCGTTTCGGCGGAGGACCTTTCGATCGCCGATGATCCGGCTTTCAGCAAGGACCCTTTCATCCGCGCCAAGTCGCTGAAGGTAGGCGTGGAGGTGATGCCGCTGATCTTCTCCAAGGCCTTGCACGTCACAGATATCACGCTGGACAAGCCGGAGATCGCGTTGCTGCGCGACGCGGCCGGAAAATGGAATTTCTCCAGCCTGGGAAGCAAGTCCGAGGCCACCGCGAAACCGGCCGCGACCGGGCCGTCGTCCACGCCCGATCTTTCCGTCAGCAAGCTTGACGTAAAGGACGGCCGTCTGTCGGTCAACCGCGCGAACTCGTCCATCAAGCCGCATGTGTATGACGACGTGGACATCAGCGTGCGTGACTTTTCGCCGACGTCGCAGTTCCCTTTTAAAATCACTGCCAACCTTCCTGCCGGCGGCACCGCGAAATTGGATGGCAAGGCCGGACCGATCAATTCGGCCGACGTGGCGGCCAGCCCCATCGAGGCGCAGATCACGGTCAAGGGACTGGACCTGACGGCTTCGGGATTCGTTGATCCCGCCACTGGAATCGCAGGCGTCGCCGACTTTGATGGCACTCTCAACTCCGACGGAAAGGTGTTGAAAACCAGCGGCACCCTCAAGGCCGACAAACTCAAACTGGCGGTGAAGGGCACGCCCGCGACCCAGGCAGTGACGGTGAAGTATGCCACCGACTTCGACCTGAAAAAGCAGGGCGGAACCCTCACCCAGGGCGACGTTTCACTGGGCAAGGCCCTGGCCAAACTTACCGGGACCTACCAGAGCCAGGGCGAGTCTACGATCTTGAATATGAAGCTCAACGCCGACGGCATGCCGGTCGATGATCTGCAAACCATGCTGCCTGCGCTCGGCATCGTCCTGCCTTCGGGATCGAAGCTCGAGGGCGGTACGCTTTCGGTCAACGTGGGAATCACCGGGCCGGTCGACAAGCTGGTGATCGTCGGACCCATTCGCCTGTCGCAGACCAAGCTGGCGGGCTTTAACCTTGCCTCCAAGATGTCTTCAATCTCGGCCCTGACCGGAATGCAGAGTGGCTCCGATACAACCATCCAGAACCTGAGCACGGATGCGCGGGTCGCCCCCGAGGGCGTGCGCACGCAGAACATTAACCTGACGGTTCCGGCGTTGGGCACGGTCACCGGGGATGGAACCATCAGTCCGGCGGGCGCGCTTGATTACAAAATGAGAGCCAGCGTTTCCGGCGGTGCGGTGGGCGGGCTTACGCAACTGGCGGGCATGGGCGGCAAGGGCGGCGGCATTCCCTTCTTCATCCAGGGCACGACTTCAGATCCACATTTCGTGCCGGATGTGAAAGGCATGGTAGGAAGCCAGCTGCAAGGCGGCCTGGGCGGTGCGCTGGGCGGATTGACCGGGGGGAAAAATTCTCCCGCAGGCTCTGCCGCGGACGCCCTGGGCGGCCTGTTCGGAAAAAAGAAAAAGCAGTAGAAGAGCAGACCTCAGACGTCGGACCTCGGGCTTAATGCCGGCGCGAGCGTTCCAGAACGTCCTTGGTCGTTGGCCGTAGGTCGTTGGTTGAGATCAACCCCTGTGGCTAGAGGCCAACGACCAAGGGCAAAGGACCAACGACGTTCTTCTTTAAGGAGCAAGCGATGGCCGAGAAGATGCCTCAGAGTTTCGCTAATCACACCCGCCTTGATCCGCCGTTCCACTTCTTCGTTCTGCCGGTTTTCGCCATTACCGTGATCATCACGATCGTACATTTGGTTATGCATCCCAGTCTGCACGCGGCGTGGCTGGTTGTGTTCTCGATCGCCGCCGCGACCGCGGTAGTCAAGATTCGCACTTACGCCCTCAAGGTGCAGGACCGGGTCATCCGGCTGGAGGAGCGGCTGCGCCTGGCGATTCTGCTGGACAAGCCCCTGCGCGCCCGCATTGTCGAGCTCACGGAATCGCAGTTGGTGGGCCTGCGCTTCGCGTCCGACGCGGAACTTCCTGCCCTGACGGCGAGGGCCTTGGCGGAAAACTTGTCCCGAGCCGACATCAAGAAAGCCATCACCCAGTGGAGGCCGGACTACTGGAGAGTCTGACGAAAGCGATCAATTTCGCCGCTATCGCCGGGATGCCTCAATCTCGTCGACGATGCGGTTCAAGTGATATACCTTGCGCAACCCCTCCAGCAACGCGCGGCTGTCCACTGCCACCGAACGATTCTTGGCGGCATCGAAGCCGAAATTGCCGCCCAGCGAGAAGATGTTCCCGTCAAAGATCAAGCCTACAATTTCTGCATTCCTGTCGATGAGTGGGCTGCCCGAGTTGCCGCCGATGATGTCGTTGGTGGTCGAGAGATTCATGGGCAGCAGAAGATTCAACGAGGGCTTGGCAGAAATCCAACTTTGGGGCAGTGCATACGGCGGCGCTCCGGTAGCCCGTTCAAAAAGGCCACCGATGGCGGTGTAGGGTTCGACCACCCGCCCTTGCGCATCGGTGAAGCCCTTCACCGTGCCGTAACTCAAGCGCAGGGTGAAAGTGGCGTCGGGATCGATGCTGGTACCGTAAACCGCGAACCGCGCTTTCGCGATCCGCTCGGCCGCGGCTCGGGTGGGAGCATCGATCCGGGCCTCGTAGTCCTTGCGTACCGCCCGCAGGTCGGGATCGATGGACACGGCAAACTGGATCATCGGATCGGTGGACGCGGTGATCGCTGCCTGTCCGCCGTTATAAAGTCCCTCGCGAACCTTGGGGTCGTCAAGCCCAGTTCCGCTGACCAGCCGGTGCGCCAGCTGTTCTGGAGACTCCTTGCCCAGCATCTTCCTGACCAAGGGATCGTCGGTGCCGAGATCGCGCCGTACGAACGTGAACAGGAACGCCAGGTCAAGCTCTTCCAGGTCCTTATAAATCGGGATCGGCGAGGATATCTGTTGCTGCACACCGACCAGCGCCTGATCATTGTACTCGGGCAGGCGGTCACCATTGGGTTTGGCACGCTCGGCCGATGCCCGCACTAAGCGGATGGCGTGACCCAGCAGTCCGGAATTGGTAAAGAAGTTACTGGTTGCCCCGCGCCGGATGTAAAGCTCGGATCGCAACCGCTGGATTTGCTCGAGGTCGTCCCAAGCCGATTTGTCCGGCGCCAGTTTTGGATCGGAGGCGACCTTCTGCCGAAGGGCTTGCTCTTCCTTCATCTTGATACCGAAAAATTCTGGATCGACCAACGCTCCCTGTTCTCCCCAGAACGCCTTGTAGGCGTTCGCAACAAACAACAGGTCTTCGTCGGCCTCGCGCGCCTGCTCTGGTCCCTCACTGACGAACCGCTCTAACTGTCCGCGATATTCCGCGAGCCTGGGCAACACGAGGGGATAGTACTTGTCGCGCTCAAATGCTAATTGCGAGACCGTGAGTTCGCGGCTCGTCCCGCCAGGGTTGCCGGACACGAATACCAGGTCACCATCTTTCGATCCGTGGCTGCTCCACTTGAAGTAATCCGGGGCGACGGCGGGGCGGCCCCCTTCGTAGGCGCGCAAGATGCCGATGTCGAAGTCGTACCGCGGGAAATTAAAGTTGTCGGGATCGCCGCCGAACTGCGCCACCTGAAACTCCGGCGCGAACACCAGGCGCACGTCGTTGTAGCGCTTGTAGCGGTAGAGATCGTAAATCCCGCCGTGGTAAAGCGAAACCACGTCGCAACGCACGCTGGGATCGGAGCCGCAACTCTGCTGGAGTTCGGCCTCCTTGGCGTGCAGCGCGGCGTTGGCGGCATCTCCCGTCTTGCCCGCCATGGCTTGTTTCACTTCGGAAGTCACGTCGCGGATCTGGGTCAGTTGATCGAGTTCGAAGGTGTCACACTTCCGTTCTTCGGCGGCGGTCTGGGCCGAGAATCCGGTTTCGACCAGGTTCTGCTGGGGCGTCGACAACGCCTGCACGCAGTCGACCACGCAGTGGTGGTTGGTCATGACCAGACCCTGGGGCGAGATGAACGAAGCGGAACATCCTCCCGCAATTCGCAGCGACGAGGCGCGGACGTGATCCAGCCATGCCTGCGAAGGCAGGAATCCGTACTTGGCTGCCACTGTCTTCGCGGGAAAATTGTCGAAGGTCCACATGCCTTCGTCAGCCCGCATTACCAGCGGCAAAACCAGGCAAACCAGCAGGAAAATAGCAAGCAACCCAGCTCGCATGGAGTGGCGTTTCGCGTTCATAAGGCCCTCATGATGGATGGCTTCGATTTCGGGCAGGTTAGGCTGCCTACTTCCCGGTTTCGTGCAGCTGCTGGGCCAGGTAGTTCTGCAGTCCCATCTCGGCGATCGCGTGCAGTTGCCCTTCCAGCCAATCGATGTGCGCTTCTTCGTCGGTGAGAATGGTGTTCAGAAGGACGCGCGAACCGTTGTCCCCGGCCTTCACGCAGGCTTCGATGCCGGTGTTCAGGCGCTTTACGGCTTCGTACTCGACCTGAAGATCAAACTCCAGTTGCTGCTTGACGTTCTGTCCGATATTGATCTTGAAATAGTCGCTCATGTTCGGAGTGCCGTCGAGATAGAGAATGTGCTCGATCAGCTTCTCCGCGTGCTGCATCTCTTCGATGGATTCGGCCCGGGTATGCTTGGCCAGCTTCTCGTAACCCCAGTTTTCGCACATTTCGGCATGCAGGAAATATTGGTTGATGGCGGTCAGCTCCGCCTTGAGAACTTCGCTCAGAACGGCAATGACTTTCGGGTCACCTTTCACGTTGGCCTCGCAGGACGGCAATGGGAAATGAGCAGGGAAAACTATAGCACTGGAGTGGTATGTGTGGGGCGGGCGCCCTCGCCCGCCGACTTTGCGGTAGATTTTGATTTCGGTGCGAAGGGACGGGCTTAAGGTCAGAAGCAAATCAAAAGCAACAGCGGCGGGTGAGGGCGCCCGCCCCACATTGATTGATCTAGTTAGTCGGCGGCGACATCCTGGGGAGGAAGGGGATCGATACGGCGGCGGGAGGAGCGGTTGGGAGGCAGGCCGGCGTCGCGGATCTTATACAGCAGCGCGCGGTAACTGATGCTCAGGGCGCGGGCTGCCTGCTTGCGATTCCAGTGGTGGGCCTGCAGAACCTTCAGGATGACCTTACGCTCCAGTTCGCGGGTAGCCTGGCGGGTAATGGTCTTTAGCGCGATCGGGCCATCGAAATTCAGATCGAGGGTGGGAAATTCCTGCTGGTGCGCCACCAGATCACTGCTGATGACTTCCTCATTGCCCAGAATCACGTAGCGCTTGATCAGGTTTTCCAGTTCGCGAATGTTGCCCGGCCAGTGATGTTTCTGCAGCGCCGACATTAAATCTCCCGAAAGAGAGCGGGCGCGGCAGTTGTATTTGCGGTTGTAGTACTCCAGGAAATAAGCGACCAGGTCCGGAATATCGCCTTTGCGCTCGCGCAAGGGCGGCATCTGTAGATTGACAACGTTGATGCGATAGAACAGGTCCTGACGGAAGGTGCCGCTTTCGATTTCCGCTTCGAGCACCCGGTTGGTGGCGCAGACGACGCGCACCTCGACTTTCTTGTCCTCCTGGGCGCCGATCCGGCAGAACTGGCCGTCTTGCAGCAACTGCAGCAGCTTGGACTGCAGACCAAGATCGAGTTCAGAGATTTCGTCGAGAAACAGCGTCCCGCGGTGGGCCAGTTCCACGCGCCCCGGTTTCGATCCGTAGGCGCCGGTGAAAGCCCCTTTTTCATATCCGAAAAGTTCGCTTTCGAGCAGCGTGCCCGGAATCGCCGGGCAATTGACTTTGACAAACGGACCGCTCCGCCAGGGAGACAATCCGTGGATCATGCGGGCGATGATGTCTTTGCCGGTGCCGCTCTCGCCTTGGATCAAGACGGGAACGTTGGCGCTCGCAACTTTGTCCATGCGGTCGCGCAGCGACTGCATGACCTCAGAGTGACCGAAAATGACCCCCTCGGGCGGAAACTCCCCAAGTGAGGTAGCCAGCGAAGTGACGGAAGGAATAGTTGTCATGAGTAATTAGTGGCCCATGGCCCGTTCGTACGGGGCTTGGATGTGCACCCCGAGAGCCAAACTCGGCAATCGCGTGCGGGCAGCCCCCAAGTCTTAACTAACCTCATTACATTTAATGATTTGCAGGGAATCCGAGCGGGCAGATCATCATCCATTAAGGGCGAGGGGTAAGGCTTAAAACGTAGCGGACCTATGGGAAAATGTTTTCACAGCGCGGAAGTGGCTTTCCTTGGATGGGAGGCGGGCGGGTTTACCAGCGGGCGGGAGAACTTGAGGCCCACCAGATGGTAGCCGTCGGCATGGGTCACCCGCATGGTCCGCGCCCGCAGGTTGCGGGCTGCCTTGGGCAAAGAATTGGTGACGGCCAGGGGCGCGCTCGGTATCTCCAGCAAAACCTGCGTGGAGAGCGGCAAAGAGCGGCGCACGGCAACCAGCGCACCGCCGGCGGAGACATTGAGCGCGGTGGCAAACTCCAGAATCTCCCTACCCTTTTCGTCGCGACTGCGCACGAATACCGGTATGGCGATGGGAAGACGGGGCCACTTACGACGCTCTGCTTCGGGTTTCGAACGCTTCAAACCAACCCCTTTTGGACACGAGATAA
>Ga0187821_10000151_pt1 | contig 14338 bp, 14 predicted proteins | sample NC_wetland_sal_i_20_FD_132442 | JGI IMG/M metagenome (GOLD analysis project Ga0187821, IMG submission 132442) | Wetland sediment microbial communities from Neuse River Estuary, North Carolina, USA - SourceSoil_1 | ecosystem: Environmental > Aquatic > Freshwater > Wetlands > Sediment | place...
AGATCGCGCGCTGGTCGGAGCCGAGCGCGCGCGCGGACGAGCTGGCGCGCGCGCATTGGCCGGGAGCGCTCACGCTCGTGCTCCAGGCTTCGCCCTCGGTTCCCGAGCCGATGCGGCATCCGCGGGGAACCGTGGCGCTCCGATGTCCCGGGAGCGAATTCCTTCGCGCGGTGGTGTCGGCCGCCGGAGGGCTCGTGATCTCCACGTCGGCGAACGAGCCGGGCGATCCCGCGCTGACCCGTCCGGAAGGACCGCTCCTCGACCGCGTCGATCTCGTGGTGGATCAGGGCGCTCTCTCCGGCACGCCGTCCACCGTGGTCGCGGTGGAGGGAGACGATCTTCGCGTGATCCGCGAGGGAGCGGTCCGGGTGGCCGGAAGGCGCACTTGACGGGGTACACCACGGCTTCTAGACTCGATCTTTCGACAATCCTCGACTCTCTTGCCCGAAGTGGGGTTCATGGTTCAGATCCTGATCATATGCACCGGCAACACCTGCCGGAGCCCCATGGCCGAGGCGATCCTCCGATCCCTGCTCCCCGAGGATCTGGCCGGCGTGACGCGGGTCCGCTCGGCGGGGACGGGGGCCGCGGAGGGCGTTCCGGCGACGGCGCTCGCGGTCCAGACGTGCGCGGCGGCCGGCATGGACTTGAGCGCGCACCGGTCCACACCATTGACCGCCGTCCTGGTCCGGGCCTCCGACCTGGTCCTGGGCATGGAGCCGCACCATGTGGAGCACGCGCGCGGTCTGGCGCGGGATGCGGCGGATCGGGTGCACCTCATCACCGAACAGGGCGCGGCGGCGCCGTCCGCCGAATCGCACGGCGTGAACGATCCACTGGGCGGCAGCGCCGACCAGTACCGGGACACCTTTCATCGGATCCGGAGCCATCTCTTGGGATGGATTCCGGTGATCCGGGAATCGGTCGAGCGGCGCGAAGGCGTGCGCCGGTCGAGCGAGTCATAACCACGCCGGAAGGAGGAAGGCATGGCGCGTGAAGCAAGCGGCGTGATCTGGATGAACGGGAAGTTCGTCCCCTACGAAGACGCGAAGATCCACGTTTTGTCGCACGTCGTGCATTACGGCTCGAGCGTGTTCGAAGGGATTCGGGCGTACGCCACACCCGCCGGCGCTTCGATCTTCCGCCTCGACCGGCACGTGCAGCGCATGCTCGATTCCTGCAAGATCGCCCGTCTCGCGTGTCCCTATGGGTACGACGAGCTGATGGATGCCATCCGCGAGATCGTCCGGGCCAACGGAGGCGGCGCGTGCTACATCCGGCCGGTCGTCTACCGCGGGTTCAAGACGCTCGGCGTGAACCCGACCGGCGTTCCGATCGATGTCGCGATCGCCTGTCTCAACTGGGGCAAGTACCTGGGCAAGGACGCGCTCGACCGCGGCATCTCGGTCCGGGTCTCCTCGTGGAATCGCCAGGCGCCGAACACATTCCCGGCCATGGCGAAGACCGGGGCGAACTACCTCAACAGCCAGCTCATCAAGCTCGAGGCGGTGGCCGACGGCTACGAAGAGGGCATCGCGCTCGACACCTTCGGCTACATCGCGGAGGGCAGCGGCGAGAACATCTTCCTCGTACGCGGCGAGACGATCTACACGCCGACCATCGCGAACGCGATTCTTCCCGGGGTCACGCGCGATTGCATGCTGACGCTGGCGCGCGAGATGGGCCTCGAGGTGCGCGAGGAGCAGCTCCCCCGCGAGATGCTCTATATCTGCGACGAGGTCTTCTTCAGCGGCACCGCGGCGGAGATCACCCCGATCACCCAGATCGACCGGATTCCGGTCGGGACGGGCGCGGTCGGTCCCATCACCCGTAAGCTCCAGAAGGCGTTCTTCGACATCGTGGAGGGCCGCGCGCGCGACCGCCATGGCTGGCTCTTCCCGGTGGAAACGCGCGGCAAGGTCCAGCGCGCGGCGAAGAAGGCGCGGTAGGCGATTCCCGGATGACATCGAAGCTCGGCTCGACCGCGGCGAACCCGCGCGAGGCTCCGCTCCGGGCCGTGGACCCCGAGATCGACCGGGCGATCCGCGCGGAGATCGGCCGCCAGCAGCAGACGCTGGAGCTGATCGCCTCCGAGAATTTCGTGAGCGAGGCGGTCCTCGAGGCGATGGGCTCGCCGCTCACGAACAAGTACGCGGAGGGCTACCCCGGGAAGCGCTATTACGGCGGCTGCGAGTTCGTCGACCAGGCGGAGTCGCTGGCCATCGAGCGGGTGAAATCCCTCTTCGGGGCGGAGCACGCGAACGTCCAGCCCCACGCCGGAGCGCAGGCGAACCTGGCCGCCTATCTGGCCCTCATGCCTCCCGGCTCGACACTCCTCGGGATGGCGCTCGCGCATGGCGGCCATCTCACCCACGGGCACAAGGTCTCCTTCTCGGGCATCCTCTTCAAGGCGGTGCAATACGGCCTCTCGCCGGAGACGGGGCTCCTCGACTACGACCAGGTGGCGAAGCTGGCGCGCGAATCACGGCCGGCGGTGCTGGTGGCCGGCGCGAGCGCGTACCCGCGATTCTTCGACTTCCCGAGGCTTCGCGCGATCGCCGATGAGGTGGGAGCAAGGTTCGTCTTCGACATGGCGCACGTGGCGGGTCTCGTGGCCGGGGGCGTCCACCCCAATCCCACGCCCCATGCCGACGTGGTCACGTCCACCGCGCACAAGACCCTGCGCGGACCGCGGAGCGGATTCATCCTCTGCAAGAGCGAATACGCCAAGGCGATTGATAAAGCGGTATTTCCGGGAATGCAGGGTGGCCCCCTGATGCACGTCGTCGCGGCCAAGGCGGTCTGCTTCAGGGAGGCGGCGACCCCGGAATTCAAGACCTACGCCAGACAGGTGGTTCTGAACGCGAAAGCGCTGGCCGACGGCCTCATGAAGCGCGGGTACCGGCTGGTCACGGGCGGCACGGACAACCATCTCCTGCTCGTGGACCTACGCGAGGCGGGGTACTCGGGCGCCGACGCCGAGACAGCCCTCCATGCCGCGGGGATCACCGTGAACAAGAACGCCGTCCCCAACGACCCCCGCCCTCCCGCCATCACGAGCGGGATCCGGATCGGGTCCGCCGCGGTGACGACGCGGGGGCTGGGCGAGCCGGAGTTCCAGCGCCTGGCCGGATGGATCGACGAAGCCCTTCGCCATCGCGCCGAGCCCGCGGCGCTGGCCAGGATCAGGGCCCAGGTCGAGGAACTCTGCCGGGCCTTTCCTCTCTACGTGAACCGAGCTTCGTAACCCGCTCTCCGCGCGAGCCATGCCCGACCAACCCACCGTCGAGGAACGAAACGAGCGAGTGCGCGAGGAGAGCGCCTTCGTGGCCCCGCTCCTCAAGGCGGTGGAGTCGGTCATCGTGGGTCAGGTGGAGATGGTCCGGCGCATTCTGGTCGGGCTCCTGGCCGACGGGCATCTCCTCCTCGAGGGCGTGCCCGGGCTGGCCAAGACGCTCGCGGTCAAGACGGTGGCGCAGGCCATCCACGCGACCTTTCACAGGATTCAGTTCACCCCGGACCTCCTGCCCGCGGATCTCACCGGCACCCTCATCTTCGATCCCAAGAAGGGCTCCTTCGCGCCGAAGCTGGGCCCGGTGTTCACGCAGATCCTGCTGGCCGACGAGATCAACCGGGCCCCGGCCAAGGTGCAGAGCGCGCTCCTGGAAGCGATGCAGGAGCGGCAGGTCACGATCGGGGATACGACCTATCCGCTGGAGGCGCTCTTCTGGGTGCTCGCGACACAGAACCCCATCGAGCAAGAGGGGACGTATCCTTTGCCCGAGGCCCAGATGGACCGCTTCCTCCTGAAGATCCGCGTGGGCTACCCCAGCCCCGAGGAGGAGGCGCTCATCCTGGACCGGATGGGGGGCGAGCCGCCCGATCCTCCCAAGGCGGTCGTGGACGCCGCCACGATCTTGAAGTCGCGCCATTCCGTGAACGCCATCTATCTGGACGAGCGGATCCGGAACTACATCGTAGATCTGGTGCACGCCACCCGCGAGCCCGAGAGGTTCGGCCTCGACCTGAGACCGCTGATCCAGTACGGCGGCTCCCCCCGCGCGACGCTCGCCCTGGCGCGGGGCGCGCGCGCCCTCGCGTTCCTCGAGGGGCGCGCGTACGTGACGCCCGACGACATCAAGACCATTGCGCCCGACGTGTTCCGCCACCGCATTCTCCTCACCTACGAGGCCGAAGCCGAAGGGGTGCCGGTGGACGAAGTCGTCCGCCGCATTCTCGCCCGCGTCGAGGTCCCGTGATCACCCCGGAGCTCCTCGCTCAGGTCCGGCGTCTCACCATCCGGAGCCGGCGGGCGGTGGAGGAAGTCTTCTCGGGCGCCTACCGGAGCGCGTTTCGCGGGAAAGGCCTCGAGTTCGCGGAGGTGCGCGAGTACGTGCCGGGGGACGACGTGCGATCGATCGACTGGAACGTCACCGCCCGCCATGGGCGCCCCTTCGTGAAGCGCTTCGACGAGGAGCGCGAGCTCACGGTGGTCGTCGCCCTGGACCTCTCGGGGTCGCTCCGCTTCGGCAGCCGGTCCCGGACGAAACGCGACGCCGCGGCGGAGGCAGGCGCTCTGGTTGCGCTCGCGGCCAGCCGGAACCGCGACCGGGTGGGGCTCCTCCTCTTCACGGACCGGGTCGAGCTCTATCTCCCTCCCTCGAAGAGCCGCTCCCGCTCGCTCCGGATCGTCCGCGAGCTCGTGGCCTACGAGCCGAGAGGAACCGGAACCGACTTGAACGGGGCGCTCGCGTTCCTCGGACGGGTGCTTCGGCGGCGCGCGGTTCTCTTCCTCATCTCCGACTGGTTCGCCGACTCTTTCGAGCGTCCCCTGAATCTGCTGGCCCGCCGCCACGAGCTGGTGACGATCGAGGTCGAGGATCCGCTCGAGGAATCGATCCCGGAGCGCGGATTGATCCACGTGCGGGATCTGGAGACGGGCAGGACACGCCTCGTGGATCTGCGCGTCTCGGGGGCCCGCCGGGAATGGAGGACGCTCAAGGCCCGGCGGCAGCGCACCCTCAAGGAGACGCTCCTGCGCGCGCGGGCCGAGCGGATCCGCGTGAGGACGGACGCGCCGGTCGCTCCCGAGCTGGTCCGCCATTTCGAGCAACGCTCCTACCGGCGCTGATTCCGTGCCCACCACGGACCGGTCGGAACGATGCGCCCTGGTCGCGCTCCTCTCCGTCGCCGCGGGTCTTTCGCTCTCGGGTTGCGGCAACGCGCAGGGAACGGGAGCCCGGCGCATCGTCGAGCGCGAGGAGACCGCGGGGAAGATCCACGTCCGGCTGAAGAGCGAGCTTTCCCCCGCGCGGGGCACGCTGGGGGATCCCATCGCCTGGCGGCTGACGGCCACCCTCGGGGAGGGCGCGCGCGCGGGGGCCGTGATCCTCGAGCCCGCGCCCTCGTCGCTCGAGCTGGATTCGGCCGGCGTGAGCGCGTCCGCGGGCGCCGGCGCCTGGGCGCGCGCGTACACGCTCCGTGGATTCGATATCGGCGCGATCCCGCTTCCACGCGCCCAAATTCCGGTCACGGCGGCGGACCGGACCGACACGCTCGAGTTCCCGCGCGACACGCTCTTCGTCGATTCGCTCACCCAGACCGCGACGGGAACGCTCCGGCCCGACCGCGGGCCCATCGCGCCGCCGCTCCGGCCGGTGGACATCGCCGTGGCGGCGGGTGCTACGCTCCTCCTCCTGGCGCTCGTGGTGTTCCTCATCCGCCTCTGGCTCCACGGGCGCCGCCGGAAGGAGGTCGCCGAGGCGCCCGCGCCTCCCGAGCCCCCCGAGGTCCTCCTCGCCCGCTCGCTCGATGCCCTCGAGCGCGACGTGGCGACCCTGGAGCGCGACGTGTTCTACGAGCGCCTGGCGCAGGCGCTCCGGGTCTACGCGGCCGCGGCGACGGGCGTGCCGGCCACCGACCTCACGACGACCGAGCTCGATCGCGAGCTCTCGCGCCGTCCCGGCGTTTCCGCGGAGGGGCAGGAAGCCCTGATCGCGGCGCTCCGCCGCGCCGATCTCGCGAAGTTCGCGCGCTACCGGGACGAAGAGTCGGAGGCGAGATCGATCGTGCGCCAGGCGCGATCGGTCCCGGGGAAGCTCTAGCGATGCGCTTCGCCGAGCCCTGGTACCTGCTCCTTCTCCTCCCGTTCCTCGCGGCGTTCTGGCTCGCGCGCCGGAGGCCTCTCTGGCGCGACCCCGAGCTGGGCGTCTCCACGCTCGCGGCGGTTCCGCCCACGGCGGGCGCGCGCGCGCGCGCGGCGCGCGTCATGCCCGCGCTCCGCCCCCTCGCGGTGGCGCTCCTCCTGATCGCCGCGGCTCGCCCCCAGGGCGGGCGGGAGATGCGGGAGGTCGTGAGCCAGGGAATCGACATCATGCTCGCGATCGATCTCTCCGGCAGCATGCGCTCCGAGGATTTCCATCCCAAGAATCGGCTCTACGTGGCGAAGGAGGTGGCCAAGGAGTTCGTGCGCGGGAGACAGCAAGATCGGATCGGGCTCGTCGCCTTCGCGGCTCAGAGCGAGCTCATCTCGCCGTTGACGCTGGACTACGACGGGCTCTCGGCCCTGATCGACGGGCTGGACTTCGGTCAGCTTCCGGACGGGACGGCGATCGGCGCCGCGATCGCGCAGGCGGCGGAGCGCCTCCACCGCGCGCCGGGGAAGAGCAAGGTGCTGATCCTGCTCACCGACGGGATCAACAACGCCGGCGCCGTGGACCCGATCACCGCCGCCGCGCTCGCGAAGGCGGTGGGGGTCCGGATCTACGCCATCGGCGCGGGAACGCAGGGGGCCGCGCCGTTTCCGGTGGACGACCCGCTGATCGGCCGCCACTACGTGTGGGTGGAGTCCGAGGTGGACGAGGCCACGCTGCAGGCGGTCGCGAAGGAGACGGGGGGTCAATATTTCCGGGCCACCTCCGCGGAGCTCCTCGCCCAGGTCTATCGCGAGATCGGAGCCCTGGAACCCTCGCGCGTCGAGACGCGTTCGTATACCCGATGGGCCGAGATGGGCCCGCTCGCCATGGGGCTCGGCCTTGGACTCCTCGGGCTGGAGCTCCTGCTCGGCTCCACGATTCTGCGAAGGTATCCCTGACATGCGCTGGTCCTCGCCGGATCTCATCCATCTGCTCTGGGGCGTCCTCGCGCTGGCACTGCTCGCGCTCGTGGCGGAGCGCGCGCGCCGCCGCTCCGAGCGCGCGCTCGGCGATCCCACGGCGCTTCGGGCGATGAGCGGGGAGGCGGGCCCGCGCGCGCGGTTCTGGCGCGTGCTCCTCACGCTGCTGGCGGCGGCCGTTGCCGTGCTGGGGCTCATGCGGCCCCAGGCGGGATTCCGGCTCGTGACGACCACCTCGCAGGGCGTGGACGCGGTGGTGGCCCTGGATCTCTCGCGGAGCATGGACGCGCGTGACGTGCGTCCCGACCGGCTGACCGCCGCGAAGCGCGAGGCCCTGGCACTTCTCGGCGCCCTCGAGGGATCCGAGATCGGGCTCGTGGAGTTCGCGGGCTCGGCCCGGATCGTGAGCCCGCTCTCCACCGACCGCGAGGGGCTCGCGTCGATCATCGAGACCGCGACGACGCGGGATCTCGACCGGCCGGGGACCGACCTGGGCTCGGCCATCGAGCACGCCGCGCGGCTCCTGAACCGGCCGGGGGATCGTCCCCGGGTCATCGTGCTCCTCTCGGACGGCGAGGACCTGACCGACAATCCGCGTCGCGCGCTGGATCTGGTGAAGCGGGCGGGGGCCAAGTTGTACACCATCGGCCTCGGGACTCCGGAAGGCTCCACGATCCCCGTGGTGGACACCACGGGCGCGGTGCGCGACGTGAAGCGGGACGCGCAGGGGCACGTGGTGATCACGAAGATGGACGAGCGGACGCTGCGGGACCTCGCGGAGGGAGGCGGTGGAAGGTACGAGCGCGGGGACGGGACGGGGCGCGCCGGGCTCCGCCTGGTGGATCCCATCCGCTCGGGGGGATCGTACGAAGCGAAAGGGAGGACGATCCGCGCGTACGACGAACGCTTCCCCTGGTTCGCCGCGGCCGCGGGACTCCTCCTCATCGCGGAGCGGCTGGTGCCGCGGCGGAGGCTCCGATGAAGCGCGGTCTGGCCCTCCTTCTCCTGGCGCTCACGGCGTGCGGCGCCACCGGCTACGAGTGGGGCGGGCCCGCCCGCCGCGGCGTGCGCGATCTCAAGGCGGGCCGCTACGACGAGGCGCTCCGAGGGCTCTCGATGGGGCGCGCGGACTTTCCGGGAGCGTCGGTCCTTCCCTACGACGAGGGTCTGGCGTTTCTGGGAAAGGGCCAAGCCGACTCCGCCGCCATGCGCTTCCAGGAGGCGATGCGGCTGCGTGGCGTCCCTCCGCGCGAAGGGGCCTCCTACAATCTGGGGAATCTTGCCATGCGCGCGAAGGATTACGCGCGGGCGGCGCGGTCCTACCGGGACGCGCTTCGTCTCAGGCCCTCGGATCTGGACGCCAAGAAGAACCTCGAGGAAGCGCTGCGGCTCATGCGCCAGCCGAATTCCCCCGACCGGCAGAAGCCGCCGTCCGGGAAGCAGGGGCCGCCCCCTCCGGGAGGGAAGGAGAACCCCACGCCTCAGCCTTCGCAGGGCGGCCGTGGCGACAAGCCCGCGCCGAGGGCAAAGGCCGGTGAGTTCACCCAGGAAGAGGCGGAGCACTGGCTCCAGGCGCTGGAATCCGAGCGCCGGGCCCGGCGGCAAGAGGGGAAGGGACGGCCGGAACGGGAGACGGGGAACCGTGACTGGTAGGCGCTTCGCGACCCTTGCGGCGACCGCGGCCCTCCTGCTCCTGGCGCTCCCGCCGCGCGTGGCGCGGCCCAACACGTCCGCGGGCGGCAAGCTCTCGATCGACGCGAAGCTCGATGCCGACAGGATCGCGCCGGGCGAGACCGCGACGCTCACGGTCCAGGTCCAGTCCGAGGGGCTCAACCTTCCCGATGTTCCGCTGCCCCTGCTCTCCGGCGTCACGGTCGAGCGCGCGGGAACGGCGCAGAACTTCTCGATCATCAACGGCCGGGTCTCGCGCACCTCGACCACGGTGTACCGGCTGATCCCGCGCGGCGAGGGGGTCGTGACCATCCCGCCGCTCCGCATCGCGGTCGGCGGGGAGCAGGCCGAGACCTCACCGCTCACGCTGACGGTATCCCACGACGTGGCGCCGCGCGTCCCGAGTCCGCTCCAGGGAAGCCTTCCCCCGGGCGCGGCACCCGCGGGGACTCCGGAGATCTTCGTGAAGGCCACCGTGGATCATCCCCGCGTGTACTGGAACCAACAGGTGACGCTGCGGCTCCGTCTCTACTCGCGCGTCGATGTGATCGGCGACGTGGACTGGAAGCCGGCGAGCACGGACGGGTTCTGGACCGAGGGGCTCGGGCCGCCCAGGCAGGGGCGTCAGATCGTGAACGGAAAGGAATACGCGGTGCTGGAGATTCCGACGGCGCTCTTTCCCACGCGAACGGGGACCCTCACCATCGGATCCGCGCAGGTGCGGTGCCGGGTCGCCCGCGTGATCCAGCCACCGGATCCCTGGAGCATGCTGGCGATGCCCGACGTGGTGCCCCAGGACGTCTCCGTCCACTCGGACCCGATCACCGTCGCCGTGGAGGCGCTGCCCGCCGGGGCGCCGGCCGGCTTCGAGGGAGCCGTGGGGGATTTCCATCTCGCGTTCCACGTGGACTCCCTCACGGCGCGCGCCGGAGAGCCTGCCGCGGCGCGGGTCACGATCACCGGGAGGGGAAACATCGCCACGATCCGCGATCCGGAGATCCACGCGCGCGGCGCGTCCCGGGAGTACGTGGTCGGGACCTCGACCAAGGTCGACCGGACCGGGGACCGCCTCGCCGGCGAGCGGGAGCACGACGTGGCCTTCGTGGCGGATCAGCCCGGTACCCTCGAGATCCTTCCGGTCCACTTCGCGTGGTTCGATCCGGAGTCCAGGAGCTACCGCTCGCAGAGCACCGAGAGCGTGACGGTGAAGATCCTGCCGGGCGGGGAGGCGAGGCCCAGCGCCATCGTCCCCGGCGGCCTCGCGGTCGCGGCGCCCCGCCGCGCGTCCGGGCCGCTCGGGACGCTCTCGCTCGATCCGCCCGCGGCGAGCGCGGCCCTGCTCGGCTCCTCCATCGTGGCCTTCGGGGCCGCCGTCCTGACCGGAAGGTCCCGGCGGCGCCGTTTCCGCGACCCGCGCACGATGCGGCGCCGCGCCCTGGAGAAGATCCTGGGACGCGAGCTCACCCAGGCGGCCTCGCTGGCCGGGTCCGGGGAACCCGCGAGAGCCGCGGCCCTGGCGGAGCAGGCGGTTCTCTCGGGCGCGGGCCTTCGCTACGACGCGGAGCTCCTGGGGCTCGCGAAGGCGGAGCGCGGGCATACCCTCCGGAGCCGAGGCGCCTCCGAGAGCGAAGCCTCGGCGCTCGAGTCGCTCCTCGGGGCGCTGCAGGCGATCGCGTACGCCCCGCCCGAGACGCGGATCTCGGATGCGAAGCACGCGATCGCCTCGGCCCGGCAGGCGCTCGAGCGATACCGGAAGGAGATGGAGCCATGAGACGACGCACGGCGATTCTGGCGCTCTGGCTCGTGGCGGCCCTCGGGCCCGCCGCCGCGCGCGCGGAGCATGGGCGCGTGGATGCGGCCGCGCTCTACAACGCGGGCGCCGGCGCGCTCGCCCGCGGGGATCTGGGTCCCGCGGTCGCCTTCCTTCTCGCCGCGGACCGCATCGATCCGCGCGCCCGCGACATCCGCACGAATCTCGCCATCGCGCGAGCGCGCGTCGACGAGAGCGAGGGATCGAGCCCGCGCGGAGCGTCGAGCCCGCCCGCGGCGCTGGCGCTCTCTCCCGTGGAGTCTTGGGGCGCGTCGGCGGCGCTCGCGGCGGTCGGCGCTCTTCTGCTCTGGGTCTCCGTGCTCCGTCCGGGCTCCCGCTTCCTCCCGCTCCTCGGAAGCGCCGTCTTCGCCGCCGGCCTTCTCCTCGGCTTCGCGCTCGCGCTCGGGGCGAGGGAGGAGGCCAGGCATCCCGAGGCGGTCGTGGTGGCGCCCGTCCTGGACGTCGCCCCCGCGCCGGAGGAGCGGCCGCTCTCGCCCTACCTCCTCGCGGCGGGCGAGGAAGTCCGGCTGGGACCCTCGCGGGGGGATCTCGTCGAGGTTCGGGTGGGGGGAAATTCCATCGGCTGGGCGCGCCGGTCGGGGCTCTGGCGCGTCACGGACGCGGCACGGTATACTGGAAATTCTGGGTCGCGCTGACCCCTCGGGGCGGGGAGAATCCATGGAACAGGATGCGGTGCTGGTGACGGGCGGGACCGGAGCGCTGGGCCGCGCCGTCACGGGGCGGTTTCTCGAGGAAGGCTACCGCGTGGCCGTGACCTACCGCTCGGCGGAGGAGTGGAAGGCGCTCGAGCGCGAGTACTCGGACGCCTCGCGCGGGGGCGCGCTTCTCGGGATCCCGTGCGACGTGACGCAGGAGGAGGCGGTGCACCGGGCCGTGGGGCAGGCGGCCGAGCGCTTCGGCTCGCTCCGCGTCCTGGCGCATCTCGCGGGCGGGTACCGCGGGGGGCAGCCGGTGGAATCCGCGGACGAGGGCACCGTGCGCGGCATGATCGAGCTGAACCTGATCTCCGCGTTCTGGGCGGCCAAGCACGCCATCCCGCACGTGAAGCGCGGGGGCGAGGGGCGACTTCTCTTCATCTCGTCCCGGGGCGCCGTCGAGTACTTCCCGGGCGCTTCGGCCTACGCCGCCGCGAAGCTCGGCCTGCACGCGCTCGTCCAGACGCTGGCGAAGGAGCTGAAGAAGAGCGGAGTCACCGCGAACGCGGTCTTGCCCAGCATGATCGATACACCGGCCAACCGCGCGGCCATGCCCGACGCGGATTTCTCGTCCTGGGTCCCGCCCGAGGCCGTCGCGGGACTTCTGGCCCACCTGGCATCGCGCGACGCGGGGTTCACCTCGGGCGCGCTCGTGCCCATCTACGGGAGAGCCTGATGAGCGGTCGGAAGTCCACGGTGAACAAGGGCCAGGCGATCGCGCCCGATCCGATGAGGCCGGGGATGACGGTCGAGCAGATGGTCGACACCGCATTCCTCGCCTACAATGCCGCGCGCCTGCGCGAGAGCTGCCGGCTCTTCGTCGAGCGGATGCTGGAGCCCGACGTGACGGTCGGGCTGACCCTGAGCGGCGCCCTCACGCCGGCGGGACTGGGGCGCTCCTGCCTGATCCCGTTGCTGAAGTCGGGCTTCGTGGACTGGATGATCTCGACCGGCGCGAATCTCTACCACGACACGCATTTCGGGATCGGGCTCACGATGCACCAGGGCCGAAGCAACGTGGACGACGTGGCGCTCCGCGAGCAGGGCATCGTCCGGATCTTCGACATCTTCTTCGACTACGAGGTGCTTCTCTCCACCGACACCTTCTTCCGCGAGGTCATGCGGGCGCCGGAGTTCCGGAAGCCGATGGGCACCGCGGAATTCCACCACCGCGCCGGCCGGTACGTGCTGGAGCGGGAGAGAGCGCTGGGTCAGAAGGAGACCTCCCTCCTGGCGCAGGCGCACGCGCTGGACGTTCCGGTGTACACCTCCTCGCCCGGCGACAGCTCCATCGGGATGAACGCCGCCGCGATCTCCCTGAGCGGCGAGCCCATCCACTGGGATGTCTTCCGCGACGTGAACGAGACCGCCGCCATCGTCTACGGCGCGAAGAAGTCGGGCGGGAAGAGCGCCATCCTGATCCTGGGGGGCGGGTCGCCCAAGAACTTCGCGCTCCAGACCGAGCCGCAGATCCAGGAAGTGCTGGGGATCGCGGAATCGGGCCACGACTATTTTCTCCAGATCACCGACGCGCGCGCGGACACGGGAGGGCTCTCCGGAGCCACACCGGGCGAGGCGGTGAGCTGGGGGAAGATCGACCCGGACCGTCTCCCTGACGCCGTGGTCGCCTACGTGGACTCCACCGTGGCGCTCCCCATCCTGACCGCCTACGCCCTGAGCAAGCGGAAGCCGCGTCCGCTCCGGAGGCTCTACACGAAACGGGATGCCCTCCTGGAGGAGATCCGCGCGGCCCATCTTTCGGCGACGGCGGCCGGAGCGAAGGAGCATGGCTCATGAATCGCGCCCTCCTCGCTCTCGCGCTCGCCTCGGCGTGCTCGCTCCTCGGAGGAGCCGGCGCGTCCGCGCAGGACCTTCGCCCGGCGCGCTTCTGCGGGGCCTGTCATGGTCCCATTCGCCGGGACTGGGAGACCTCCGCGATGGCCCAATCCTGGAAGACGCCGTTCTTCCAGGCGTTCCTGACCGACGCCAAGGCGAAGCTGGGGGACAGCACGCTCGCGGCCTGCATCTCCTGCCACGCCCCGGCGGCGGCGGTCACCGCGGACTACAAGTTCGAATCGACGGTCAGCCAGGAGGGGGTCACGTGCAACTTCTGCCACAACGTGAGCTCGGTGGACCCTTCTCCGAAACCCGCGTCCTACACGTTCGACCCGGACCACCCGCTCCTCATGCGCGGGCCCTACACCGATTCCGATCCCGGGAAGGCGCATGATTTCGTCTACAGCAAGATCCATACGAAAGCGGAGTTCTGCGCCGCCTGCCACGAGCACTCGTCGCGAGGGGGGACCGGAGTCCCGATCGAGACCACCTACGATCGCTGGAAGGCCTCGGACGCGGCCACCGAGGGCGACCAATGCCAGGACTGTCACATGGCTCCCTACGCGGGCCAGGCGGCGCCGAAGATCTCGAAGATGAATCGCGAGAAAGTCTACTCCCACGCCTTCCATGCCGCCCGCACGCCCGGCTTTCTGGACTCGGTCGTGACGCTGAGCGCCTCGGTCGAGAAGGGCCGGTTGAAGCTCACGGTCACGAATCGGCGGGCGGGGCATTCCCTTCCCGGCGGCGGAGGGGGCATGCGCCTCATCGACCTCTCGGTTTCCTTCTACGCCGCGGGCGGGGAATCCCTGGCGACCGCGGAGGTGCAGACGTACGGAATCCGCTATGCCGACGCCAAGGGCGCGACCCCCGTGCCGAAGTGGCTCGCGCAGACGGTCGCGCATCAGGCCGAGATCCCGTCCGACGGCGCCGCGACCGAGTGGTGCGACGTCCCGGCGAAGGCCGCGAGGGCCGAGGCGAAGCTCGTGTACTATTCCATCGATCCCGCGTACCTGCCGTTGCTCCGGAACGTCGACCTGAGCGCGCGCCAGCCCATCGTGATGGCCCGCGCCAGCGCGAAGCTTCCGTGACATGAAGACGAGCCTCGAGCCTCCCATCCCGTTGCTCGATCTCGGCGCGGTCCACGGCCCGCTGGCGGAGGAGCTGCGGGGCGACTTCGAGCGCGTGCTCCGA
>Ga0187821_10000153_pt1 | contig 14283 bp, 11 predicted proteins | sample NC_wetland_sal_i_20_FD_132442 | JGI IMG/M metagenome (GOLD analysis project Ga0187821, IMG submission 132442) | Wetland sediment microbial communities from Neuse River Estuary, North Carolina, USA - SourceSoil_1 | ecosystem: Environmental > Aquatic > Freshwater > Wetlands > Sediment | place...
GCGCCCCGGCCATGAGCCGCGCGCCCATCTTCGCCGCGTTGGCCATGAACTCGCGCTCCACGAGCTCGAGCGTCGTGAGCGCCGCGGCGCAGCAGACGGGATTGCCGCCGAAGGTCGACCCGTGGGCTCCCGGGCCCCATTTCATCACGGCTGCCTTGGTGATGAACGCCCCGATCGGCATCCCCGAGCCGAGGCCTTTCGCGACGGTGATGACGTCGGGCTCGATGTCGTCGTACTCGCACGCGAACATCTTCCCCGTCCGGCCAACGCCCGACTGCACTTCGTCGCAGACCAGCAGAATCCCGTGGCGGTCGCACAACGCCCGCAGGTCGCGCAGGAACCCCGGCGGCGGGACGACGTAGCCGCCTTCACCCTGGATCGGCTCCACGACGATCGCGGCGACGCTGTTGGGATCGAGGCGCCTGGCGAACAGATCCTCGATCTGGTCGAGCGAAAACCGCGTGGCATCCGAATCACAACGGTAGGGATAGGGATAGGCGACGTGATAGACCTCGGGGAGGAACGGCCCGAAGCCCGCGCGCTGCACCGTCTTGCTCGCGGTCAGCGACAAGGCGCCGTACGTCCGTCCGTGGAACGAGCCGGTGAAGGCGATGAAGGCGGGACGACCGGTGGAATGGCGCGCCAGCTTCATGGCTCCTTCGACCGCCTCCGCCCCTGAGTTGCACAGGAACACGCGTTTCTTGCTCGGGCCCGGCGCCAGCCGGGCGAGCCGCTCGCACAGCAGCGAGAACTTCTCGAAATAGAAATCGGCGCCGCAGATGTGCAGAAACTGGCCTGCCGCCTCCCGCACCGCCGCCACTACAGCGGGATGGTTGTAGCCGGTGGAGGTCACGGCGATCCCCGCCATGAAATCGAGATAGCGGTTGCCGTCGACGTCCTCGACCATCGCCCGCTCGCCGCGCGCGATCACGAGCGGATATTCCTTGGGGAGCGACGTCGAGGCGTACTCGTCGTGCTTCGCCACGACGGCGCGGGCCTTCGGCCCGGGGGGCGCCACGACGATGCGCGGGTACTCGCGCGCCGCGCTCATGATGCGATCACCGTGCGACTCTGCTCCCGCATGAACTGCGCGACGTAGTAGGGGCCGCAGCCCCCCTTCCCCGTCGATCCCGACGCCTTCCAGCCGGTGAACGGCTGCGCCCCGGGCCAGGCGCCGGTGGTGGCGCCGCTGCGCTTGTTCGCGTAGCACACGCCGGCCTCTACTTCGTCGAAGAAGCGCTCGATCTCGGCGGCGTCAGTGCTGAAAATGCCGGCGGTCAATCCGTACTCGACGGCGTTCGTCCGGGCGATCGCTTCGTCGAAATCGGAGACAGGGGCGACGGCGAGCAGTGGCACGAACAACTCCTGCTGGAAGAGGGGGCTGTCGGGGGGAAGCGTTGCGACGGTCGGGGCGACGTACAACCCGTGCGCCAGCGCCCCGTCCGTGAGCCGGCAGCCGCCGGTGAGCACGGAGCCATCGCGCCGGGCCTGGGCCACCGCCTGCTCGTAACGGGCGACGGCGCGCTCGTTGATGACGGGACCGAAATAGACATCGCGCTCGGTGGGGTCACCGATCTTCATGGCCTCGGTTTTCTCGAGCAGCTGCTCCATGAACGGCTCGGCCACCGCGCGGTGCACGTAGACGCGGGAGGTCGCGCTGCACTTCTGGTTCTGCAGCCCGAAGGCCGAGCGCATCACCCCTTCGGCGGCGGCAGCGATGTCGGCGGTGGGCATGACGAGGCAGGCGTTCTTCCCGCCCAGCTCCATGAGGCACGGCTTGATCCAGCGGGTGGACACGCCGTGATGGATGCGCAGCCCGACGGTCTTGGAGCCGGTGAACACGACGCCGTCCACGCCGGGGTGCTGCCAGAGATAGTCGCCGATCTCCTCGCGCCGCCCCACGAGGTAGTTGAACACGCCCGCCGGTAACCCGGCGTCGCGGTACAGCTCGAACAGCTTGAGCCCCGTCCACGGCGCGTCCTCGGACGGCTTGTAGACGACCGCATTCCCGGCGAGCAGCGCCGCCGCCGACATGCCCGTGGACAGCGCGAGGGGGAAGTTGAACGGCGCGATGCACGCGAACACGCCGTAGGGCCGGAGGACGTCGACGTTGCGCTCGCTCGGCGTCACGCGCGCCATCTCGCGCACGAATCCCGCGGCGTCCTCCAGCTGGCGGCAATAGTAGTCGATCAAGTCGGCCGATTCCTCGGCGTCGCCCATCGCCTCGAGACGGCTCTTCCCGACCTCGAGGCTCATCAAGGCGGCGAGGTGGAACTTGCGCTCGCGTATCAGGGCAGCCGCACGCCGCAGCGCCGCCACGCGCTCCTGCCACGGCGTACGCGCCCAGCCGCGCTGCGCCGTGTGCGCGACCTGCACGGCGCGATCGACGTCCGTCGTCCGTGCGGCGGCGAACCGGCCCAGCACGAGCCGCATGTCGATCGGCGTGAGGTCGACGAGGGGCCGGCCATTCCCCGCCACGGCCGTGCCGCCGACCCAGTTCGGGTACTCCCGTCCAAGCGTCGTGCGCAGCGCGTCGAGCGCCGAGTCGAACGCCGCGTGAAACGTGTCGAGGTCGACGTCCGCCGACGTGTACGTGATCTTCGTCATGGGACGAGCGCGCTCATGCCGACGGCGCTGCGCGTGCGCTCCAGTGCGACGGTGAAGCGCGCCACGATCTCGTCCAGCTCCGCCTCCGTCACGATGAACGGCGGCGCGAGCATCGCGAGATCTCCGGAGGTCCCGTCGACGTGCCCGACGTTGGGCCAGACGACGAGCCCCGCCTCGAGTGCCTGGTCGGCGAAGGTCTCCGCGAAGCGCAAGGATCGCGGCAGCGGCCCCTGCCCGTCATCCACGAATTCAATGCCCGCGAGCAGTCCGCGGCCGCGCACCGCTCCAACCGACGGGAGGTCGCGCAGCTGCTGCAGGCGGGCGTGGAGCCGCGTGCCCATCTCCGCGCAGCGCTCGACCAGCCGCTCCCGCACGATGGTGCGGACGGTGGCGAGGCCGGCGGCGCAGGCGACCGGGTGAAACGAAAACGTCTGGGCGTGGAACAGGCTCCCCGCCCCCGCGGCCAGGACGTCGATGATGCGACGCGGTGCGGCCAGCGCCGACAACGGCGCGTAGCCGCCGGTGATCCCCTTCCCCATCGTCAGAATGTCGGGGGCGACGCCGAACGGCTCGATCGCCCACCACGTCCCCGTCCGTCCCGCACCGCACAGCACCTCGTCGGCGATGAACAGCACACCGTAGCGGTCGCACGTCTCGCGCACGACCCGGAAGTAGTCGGCGCGCGGCACGGCCGCCCCGGTGGACGACCCACCGACCGGCTCCGCGATGAACGCCGCCACGGTTTCGGGACCGACACGCTCGATCGTCTCGGCGAGCGTCGCGCCGGTGCACGTGGGGCAGGAGGGATCGCTGCCGCCGCAGGCGCAGCCATAGCACGGCACGGGCATGCGGATCACGTCCACCAGCCAATCGCGCACGTAGGTCTTGTATTGCGGCCGTGCCGACGCCGAGAGCGCCAGCAGCGTGTTGCCGTGGTAGGCCGGGGCCAGGGCAATGATGCGTCGTTTCTCGGGATGGCCCGCTTCCGTCCAGTACTGCCGCGCCAGCTTGAGTGCCGCCTCGACGGCTTCGGAGCCACTCGACAGGAAATAGAGATGGGACAAATCGCCGGGGAGGGTGCGGGCCAGCTCCGCGGCCAGCTCCTCGGCGGGAGCCGTCGTGAACATCGTCCCGTTGACGTAGGCGACGGCTCGCGCCTGCTCCTGCAGTGCCGCTGCCACTGTCGCGTTGCCGTGCCCCAGCGAGGCGACGAAGGCGCCGCTCGATGCGTCGAGGTAGCGCTTCCCCGTTTCGTCCTCGAGCCAGCACCCCTCACCCCGGAGGATACGGGGGAATGGCTTGGTCAGTTTGCGGTAGAACAGGTGGCCGTGCGGATAGGCGTGCATTGCCGGGGGAATCTACAGACTCACTCCGGATTCAGCTTGTACGTTTTCGTGAAGGTGCGGCTGGGCTCCACCCGCACCGGCACGCGCTGCGTCTTGTAGCCCGGGGCCTCCAGACGCAGGGCGTGCTGACCGGACGACACACGGTGGTGAAACAGGGGTGTGGAGCCCATATCGGCGCCGTCGAGGAACAGCTCGGCAGTGGGGTCGGAGTCGATCTCGAGATACCCGTCGGCGCCGATGGCCGCCGCGGGTGCCGGCCGCTCGGCCCGTGTCTGGGTGGTCCGCAGGGGCGGCACCGCAGGGCTCGTGTCCTGGGTGCGGGGTGTGACGGTCGTTTCCGGTATGTCCCTGGAGAAGACGGTCGCCGTCGACTGCGGGGTCGCCTTCGTCGTTTCAGAGATCTGGGCGATCGTGGTCGTATCCACCGGACCGGGAGGCACGGCGCGATTGCGGCCGCGCAATCCGAAGAAGGCAGCGAGGCTCACCGCCGCGAGGACCACGACCGCGAGCGCCACGAGAGGAGCCCGGGACCGCCGCTCGGTGCGGACGGTGGCCGGGATCGTCGTGGCCGGTGTCGGCAGCGGCGTGGTGGCGTCCGCGCTCCCCGCTGCAGCTCCGCGCACCGCTTCCGCGAACGCTTCCATCGAGGGGAAGCGGTCCGACGGCTCCTTGGAGAGGGCGCGCTGAATCGCGTCGGTCAGGTTGCGCGGGATCCCGGGCCGCAGCGCGGCCACGTTCGGCGCCGGCTCGAAGATGTGCTTGTAGAGGATGGTGTGGACCGAATCGCCGCTGAACGGGAGCTGGCCCGACAGCAGCCGGTAGCCCACGATGCCGAGCGAGTACTGATCGGCGCGGCCGTCGACCGGCTGCCCCTTGGCCTGCTCCGGCGCCATGTAATGCGGCGTGCCGACGATCATCCCGGTGCCGGTGAGGTTTCCCGCCGATTGCAGCGCCTTCGATATGCCGAAGTCGGTGAGCATCACGCGGCCATCGTGGTCGAACATGATGTTGGCCGGCTTGACGTCGCGGTGCACGACTTTACGCGAGTGGGCGTGTCCCAGCGCCCGCGCTGCCTCGGACAGAATGCGCTGGATGTAGTCGTAGGAGAGTGGCTGCTGCGACTCCAGCACGTCCTCGAGCGAGGTGCCGGAGATGAACTTCATGACGAAGAAGTTGAGGCCTTCGGCGCTCTCGACCCGGTAGATCGGGATGATGTTCGGGTGATCGAGCTTCGCGGCGGTCTTCGCTTCCTGCTGAAACCGTTTGATGACCTGCGGGTCGCTCGAGAAATCGGGCGGCAGGACCTTGATCGCCACCTCGCGCTCGAGCGTCAGGTCCTGGGCGAGGAACACCATGCCCATCCCGCCGCGGCCGAGCATGCGTTCGATGCGGTACTCCCCGGCGACGATGCGCTGCAGCCGCGCCTCGAGCCCCAGGGCGGGACCCGTCGCCTGCGTGTCGCCGCCCGTCTGGTCGGTTCCGCACACGGAGCAGAAGCGGCTGTTGGCGGGCAGCGGCGTGTGACACTTGATGCACGGCGTCATCGTGGCGGTGATAGCGACCTCCGCCTGGAAAAATACCTCACAGGTGACCGCGGCGCTTCAGCTCCAGGTAGCGCTCGACCACCGACTCGGCCGCCCGCTCGGGCGCCACGTCGAGCACCATGACGCCGGCGCGGCGCATGTGCGACAAGGCTTCCTCGCGCGCCCGCAGCAGCTCCTCGGCGGCGGCCTTGCGCCAGGCGTCGCTGGCGGTCTGGGGCCGCTGCACGGCGACGGCGTCGAGCGCGGGATTGCGCAGTGTCACCGCGAGGGGCAGGTGGCGCGGGCGCAGCGACGAGAGGTTGGCGACCAGCGCCTCGGAGGCGAGCCGGTCGATGACGTCGGTAAAGACGACGGTGAGGGCGCGCTTGCGGTTGCGCGCGGCGAGGTAGCGGAAGGCGCCGGGGTAGTCGGGCTCGACGAGCGTGGGCGTGATGTCGGCCAGGACGTCGAGCACCTGCTTCAGCCCGCGGCGGCCGCGCTGCGGCGCGACGAAATGCTTCACGTCATCGGCGAAGACCATGATGCCGACGTTGTCATCGTGCTGCGCGGCGGCGTAGGCCATCTCGAGCGCCGCCTGCACGACCATCTCGAGGCGCGACGCGCCCCCGACGTCAGCGGTCATGAGGCGGCCGGCATCGAGCACGAGCAGCACCTGCTGGCGGCGCTCGGCCTCGAACTGCCGGGTGATCAGCTTGCGGCGCCGCGCCGTGGCTTTCCAGTCGACGTGCCGCGGGTCGTCCCCCGGTACGAAATCGCGCAGCGACTCGAACAGGCGCCCCTCCCCCAGCCGCCTGAGCGGTCGGGTCCCCGGCTCGCGGCGCCGTTGGGCCTGCGCCAGCGCGGCCTGGCGGCGCATCGCGGTGAGCACGGGGTAGACGCGAACGTCCCAGGGGAGCGCCACGGAGCCGCGCCGCAGCCCGAGCCCCAGTGGCCCGATCGAATCGATCGCGAACGCACCCTGCGTCGCCTCGTGCCCGCGCCGCACCGGATTCACGGGCAGGACTTCCCGCAACTGACCGCGGGCCGGGACGGTGATGCGTCGCGGCTCGAGCGTCCCGCCGAGCACCGCGGGGCGAACTTCGCGGACGCGCAGGCGCGCGCGGCGCGCCCCCTGGTTGCGCCAGCGATACGTCACCTCCCCGGACCGCCCCAGCGAGAAGCCGCGGGTGGCGTCGCGCGCGATCGTGATCGTTCCCCGGTCGACACGCGGCGCGAGCAGCGCGTCGATGCAGAGTCCCACGAGCAGTGCCGCGTCCACGAGCAGCAGCACATCGGGCGCCGCGGGAAGGGCGTAGGTCACCAGCGCGATGCCGGCGCTCAGGGCGAGCAATGCCAGCCCGCGCCGCGTGAGGAGCACGGCGCCGGCGGTGCCGACCACGTACCAGAGGACGAAGATTCCCCCCGCCCCCAGCACCAGCAGAAACAGTCCGCCGAGGCTCACGCGGTCGGGACCTCGGTCTTGTCGAGAATCGCCTTCAGCGCGACGTCGGCGGTCACGCCCTCGAGCTCCAGTTCCGGGGCGACGTTGACCCGGTGCCGTAAGACGGCCGGGGCGAGGCCCTTCACGTCGTCGGGAACGACGAAGTCGCGATCATCGAGGAGCGCGGCGGCACGGGACGCCTTCAGCAGCGCGACGCTGGCGCGCGGACTGGCACCCAGCGTCAGGGAGGCCGCCTGGCGGGTGGCGCGCACGACGGCGGTGATGTACGCCGTAATCCGCGGCTCCACCCGCACCGTCTCCACGGCGGCGCGCAGGCCCTCGAGTCCCCGGGCATCGGTGACCTGGGAGATGCCGTAGGTCGCGGGCCGATCGGCCTCGAACCCCTCCACGTACCGCGTCAGCATGCCCTGCTCGACCCGTTCGGGAGGATAGCCGCACTCCGCTTTCACCATGAAGCGGTCGAGCTCGGCTTCCGGCAGCGGATAGGTCCCCTCGAACTCGATCGGATTCTGGGTCGCGAATACGGTGAAGACCGGCGACAAGGAATGACTGATGCCGTCGACCGTCACGGTGCGCTCCTGCATCGCTTCGAGCAGGGCGGCCTGCGTCTTGGCGGGGGCGCGATTGATCTCGTCCGCCAGCACGATGTCGGCGAAGATCGGCCCCGCGCGGAACGCGAATTCCTGCGTGCCGGTGAGCATCGACACGCCGGTGATGTCGGCCGGCATCAGATCCGGCGTGAACTGGATGCGCTGAAAGCGGACGTCGAGTGCCAGTGCGAGCGTGCGCGCGAGCAGCGTCTTCGCCGTCCCCGGCACGCCTTCCAGCAGCACGTGCCCGCGGGCGAGGAGCGCGATGACCACCTCCCGGATCGCCCCTTCCTGGCCCAGCACGACACGATTCAGCGCTTCCAGGATCCGGCGGGCGTCGCCCGCGGACGCAATTCCTCCCACACATCCTCCACGGCTTGGGCGGCGGCGACGACCCGCTCGTCGCCGCCAGGTTTGGAGAGCGCGTCCCGCAGACGCCGGACGGCGCGGCGGCCCCGCACTTCGGGAAGCGCCAGCTCGAGGGCGGCGAGCCACTGCCGCGGTTCGCCACGCGAGGCCTGTCCGGTACGCGACAGGCGCCGCTGCAGCCCGGACACGATGAGCGCGACGGCGGTATCCGCGCCCCCGGCGCCCTCGAGGCCGGCGGCGAGCGCCTCGACGTGCTCCAGCGGAGACCGCCGGCGCCGCTCCACCACTTCGCGTGCCGGTCCGAACCGCACCGCCACGGTCGCCAGCCAGATGAGACCGACGATACAGAGCTGCAACACGGCCCAGCCCGCCGGCGCGCTCCAGAGCCAGCGCCAGGTCGCCCCCGGCAGCGTCGATCCGGTGGCGAACCCGAGGTGGTACTCGTCGACGACGATGCTGCGCGGCTGGTCCGCCAGGAGCCACGGGAGCACGACCAGCGCCGCGTCGGTCTCCTTCAGGTCGCGGTTCGACACGTAGCGCGAATCGGCCAGCAGCGTCACGCGGCCGCCACCCTGGAAGTGCAGCGCGAGCGCCTCCGGGCGTCCATCCAGCGTGGTCAACAGCGTATCCGCGGCAATGGGAAACAACGGCGTGCACAACGGGGCTCGGCGCGCGGACTTCGTTTGCAGCGAATCGAGCGGAATCCGCGCCAGGATGCGCTCGGCGGGAGACAGGCGCAACCCGACTCGCGGCGGCACGATGGTCACCGTATCGGGATCGACTTCCGAGTCACCAGCCGACACGGACCGGTACGCGAAGCACTGCTCGATCCCGGTAAACCCGGTCACGAACACGCGCCCACCGTGCGCAACATAGCGACGGATGACCTCGAGCTCACGCGGCGTCGGCACGAAAATGTCGAGGAAGGCCAGCAGCTCCGTCCCGGCGCTATCCGTCGACAGGTTGAACAACGGCCGCTCGCGCCGCTGGATTGGAACTCCGAGGCGCGTCAGGACCTGCGCGAAGCCCTTGGCGCCGCCGGGACCGGACAGATGGACCGAGCGGCGCTGGTCGCTCCAGCTCTCGGTGAAATTCGCCCCTCCGGCGAGCACGACGATCGTCATGGCGCCGGCGAGAGCGATCCCCAGCCAGAGCTCAGGCCGGCGCCACATGAACGCTCAACGACTCCGCGGCGTGATCGAACGCCACCCAGTCAGCGGCGGCGCACGGCACACCACCAAATAGATGGCGATACAGTGCCCAGACGAGCTCGGCGAAGCCGCTCTGCCCGGCGGCGTCCAGCTGCGCTTCGCGGAGGTATTCGGCGGGGGTCTTGGAGGGGTGAAACCGCAGCGCCCCCCGACGATCGAGATCCAGCACCATCGCCAGATAGCGATGTCCCAGCGCGTCGGTCAGCAGGCCGGCGGAGGCGAGCCGCCGCGCCTCGGCGAGGTGCCAGCGCGCGTCCCGGGGCGGCGGCGCCGTGGCGGCGGGCGTGCTGACCAGGTCCGACGGGCGCAGCGATCGCCACAAGACGTAGATGAAATGGCCCAGGATCACCGCGAGCATCAGCAGGAGGAGTCCGATCAGCGCCCAGTACCCGACCGGATGGGTGTCGTGCAACCGGTCCAGCCATTCGAGCAGCCGCAGAAACAACGACCAGACCTTCGACCACATGCTGGAGCGCGCGCGCAACCGCCAGTCATACTCCCGGGCGGAAAACACCTCCTGCACGGCGAGCCGGATCGAATCGGCCGAGGCCGCTTGCCATACAGCGGTCACGAAGCGGTCTGCGACATCCCGATCTGCTGGCCCAACAGCTCGAGATCGAGCGCCTCCTTGCGCACCCGCAGGTCATAATAGAAGAGCGTCAGCACACAGCTCGTGAACGGGTACACGAACAGCATCAGCACCGCCAGCAGAATCGTGGCGGGTATCATGAGCGGGGGGAAGGTGGCGGCAGCGATTCCGATGAGGATCGCGACCCCGAAGAACACGCAGAAGCCGAGCAGGAACATGACCAGATAGAGCAGGAACGCTTTACCCTTGAATCCTTTGGTGAGCGCCCACGAGCGCCCCAGGGAATCGGTGGCCGACGGCAACGATTCGAGCACTACCACCTGTACGGTGACCGCATAGCCGCAAGCCACGATGATGCCGGGGATAATGAGCGCCAAGGTCGCGAGCATCGTCACCAGTCCGGCCGCAAAGCCGGAGATGAACAGGCTGCCCATCTTCCCGCTGGCGAAGCGCAGCGCCTGACTCAGCTGCGGCGTGCGCTGCAGGTAGGTCTCCGACACGACGTGCACCGAGGCTCCGGTCAACAGCAGGTATCCGACGAACCGCAACAGCGTCGCGAGCAGCGACAACCCGGGATTCGGCTCGCCGGACAACGACGAGGAGAGATCGATGACGGTGGGCACTCCGAGGCAGATGACGGCGAGGGCGAAAAACAGACCAAAATGCTGCCGCAACACGGTCAGGGACCCGTCCAGGATCTCCCCGACCGACATGGGTCGCAGCTGGTATGTGGCCAAGCGCCCTCCTGGCGAGTAGTGAGTAGCCAGATGCACTGCCCGAGACTAAGATGACGGTGCCATGAGGCGCGCGCGAGACCCGCTCGCGACCCAGTTTTCGCGGCTCCTCGCCGTCGAGACCCCCGAGCACGTCGTCATTCAGCTGGAGCTCGCCGGGCTCGGCTCGCGCCTGGCAGCCGCCAGCGCGGACCTCTTCCTGCTGTTCCTCGCAGAATGGCTCCTGTCCGCCGTCATGTCCGCCGCCGGCGACGTGTACTGGCTGCGGGCACTCGGTGTGGCAATCGGCTTCGCCATCTTCTGGGGTTACTTCGTTCTCTTCGAAACCTTCAACGGCGGCCGGACCCCCGGCAAGCAGCTGCTCGGCATCCGGGTCGTGATGGAGACCGGTCACCCCGTGACCTGGGCAGCCGCCGTCGTGCGCAATCTCGTGCGTTTCGTCGACGGCCTGACGTTCTTCTTCCTCGGCTTCCTGATGGTGCTGTTCCACTCCCAGAACAAGCGGCTCGGCGACATTGCCGCGGGGACCATCGTCGTCCGGGAACGGCCCACCGACGTCACGCTGGGCCGCCCCCTTGCGGCACCGTCCACCACCGAGCCCGACGTCATCGAGCCCGGGATCCCGCAGCTCAGCGACGAGGAGTTCCGGCTGCTGGGACAGGTGCTCGATCGACTCGAGACCCTGGGGCCCGACCGCCAGGCGCGTTTCGTCGCGGAGCTCATGAACCGCTTCGCTGCCCGGTTCCCCGACCGGGATCCCGATGCGCTGGTCTTCCTCACCCGGCTCCACGCCGAAGAGCTCACCAAGCGGCGTGGCCGAGGGCGCGGCGGTCCCGGGGCGCCCGTGACCGTGGGCAGCGGCGAGCGATTCGTCACCAGGAAGCGGGACGGCTGGGAACGATTCCGCCAGGAGGCGGTGCGCATCGAGCGAGTGGGTCTCAAGAGTCTCGCTCCCCCGCAGCTGCTGGAATTCGTGGCGCGCTACCGGGAAGTGGCCGCCGACCTGGCGCGGGCTCGCACCTACGGCGCCGAGGAACGCGTCCTCGAGTACCTGGGGCGTGTCGTAACGGCGGGGCACAACGCGGTCTACGGCCTGCGCAGTGTACGGCGCCGGCGCATCGGCCAGCTCATCGCGCGGGAATTCCCGGCCGCGGTGTTCGCGGCGCGGGCGTACGTGGTGACGGCCAGCCTGCTGTTCGCCGTCCCCGCCGTCGCCGGCTACACTCTGATCCGCGCGCAACCCGATCTCGCCTACGAAGTCCTGCCGCCCGAAATGATCGCCCGGGCCGAGGAAGGCCAGAGCCGTCAGGCCGAGGGGATCGGGTACGCCGAGCAGGAATCGCCGTTCCTGCCGCTCATGGCTTCGGGGATCATCGCCAACAACGTGCAGATCGCCTTCGTGGCGTTCGCGTTCGGTATCCTCGGCGGCGTAGGCACGGCTGTCACGCTGATCCTCAACGGCATGTTCTTCGGCGCCGTGGTCGGCCTGTTCTCGAATTTCCATCTGGCCGGGTGGCTGCTGACGTTCGTCGTGGGGCACGGCGTGCTGGAGCTGACCGCGATCTTCGTGGCCGGCGGCGCCGGTCTCATGGTCGCCCGCGCCCTGATCGCTCCCGGCGATCTCACACGGCATGACGCCCTGATCGTGAGCGGTCGTGTGGCCGTGCGGCTCGTCGGGGCGGCGACCTGCATGCTCGTGCTGGCGGGGACGATCGAAGGGTTCGAGTCGGCGAGCGACGCCCCGGTCGTCCTGAAATACCTGGTCAGCTCAGCGAGCGTGGTGCTGCTGGGGCTCTACCTGGCGAACGGGTACCGGTACCTGAAGGTGGAGGAGAAGGCGAGGCCAGGACGGGAGGACGTGGCCCGGCCTCCGGTGACTGAAGGCCCGCGTCACACACCATGGCGGCGCGCTGAAGCGCGCGCGGTGGCGCCGGCTCACCCCGGAGGATGATGGAAGTTGTGGAGGGTGACCTCCACCGACCTCCCGGACTTAGAGCAGAGATCGATACAGGTCTCGCAGGTGGTGATCCCTCAGATCGCGGACAGAGAGCCACAGGTCCTGCTCGGACGTCGCGCAGAAGATCTCCGCTGTGGCGCGCTCGTGCTCGGTCTCTTCTGCCCCGAACAGAATGCGCCCCCGCCAGGCCCCATCTTCGGCATGCCGCAAAGCCAGCCGGACGAGGACACTTTGGCCTTCGAATCGAATCGCGGGGAGATCGTGTACGACTGCTTCGTGTGGCGCCTGAACCGCTTGACGTGCCAGTTGTGCAGACATGTCGAGCCGTGGGCTGGTTTGGGGAAAGATTATAGGGGAGAGGAGGTTACGCAATATGTTCGGGGTCAGGGACGGGAGCCCTGGTTCCAGGTCGGCACGGCGGAGACCTGATCACCGACCCCGGCGTCCTGAAAACTGAACGGGACCGGGGCGAACGTGAGCAGAAAAAGGGCGAGCGCTGCCCATGCGGGGATGCGGCGGGACCGTGGCAGCGGGCGGTAGGCGTCCAGCACGGTCGGGTGGTCGAGCCGGCCGCGCGACAAGACCAGCACCAGCCCCGCCCACAGCAACCAGCCGAGCCACCAGCGCGCCAGCACCAGGATCGCCAGCCAGAAGAGGAACGCCACGCGCCGGTGCCAGCGCGGCGCGGCGGCGTAGAGGATGTGCCCGCCGTCGAGCTGGGCCATGGGCATGAGGTTGAGCATCGTGACGAACATCCCCACGACGCCGGCGAAGGCCATCGGGTGCAGCGACACCCGTCCCAGTGCCTGATGCGCGGCGAGGCGAGCGAACAGCGTGACCGGTGAATCCCCGACGACCAGGCGGCCGGCGGCCAGCGGCAGGCTCATTTCGTGTGTGCCGCCGAGCGGCGGGAGCGCATGCGAGAAGTGCAACCCGACGATCAGGACCGGCAGGGCGACCACGAACCCGGCGATCGGGCCCGCGATGCCGACGTCGAACAATTGGCGCCGATCGGAGAGCAGCGTCCGCAGCCGGATGAACGCTCCCATGGTCCCGATGAACGACGGCCACAGCGGCACCGGCAGGAAATACGGCGGCGAGGTATCGAGCAGGTAGTAGCGGGCCGTGAAATAGTGCCCCAGCTCGTGGGCCAGCAGGATGGCGACGAGCGGCAGCGAAAAGGCCAGCCCCGGAACGAGGGACGCGAGCGGCGCCTCCGCGAACCGGATGTGGCCGCGCAGCAATCCCCAGGAATCGTCCACGCTGACGGTGCCGCGGAACACCGCGCCGGCGATGGTGGTCGAGAGGACCGTGAGCAGCAGCAGACCGACGTGGAGCGCCCAGCGCTCGGACTGCGTCGCGGTCTGGCGCGTCAGCACCAGCCAGCGGCCTCCCGGCTCATCGGACCAGTAGTAGCGCCCGCGCCAGGCAGCGAGCGCCTCGGCGAGCTGCGGGGAGGGCCCGGCATGTGCCGGATGTATAAGCACATCAATGACTTCCCGGTCGCGCAGCGTGGCGGTACGCCACGCCACGACGAACGGGGCCAGCGCCTCGGGGATCGGGTGATCTTGACTAGAGGGCACGCGGTCCCCTATGATAGCGGCTGCACACCTGGTACGACCCTTACGCTTCCATCATAGATCAACGCGTTCACCACCCTGCCATGGGTTCGTCGCCCCGCCGTTAAGCCCAACGGAGTTTCCCCACACGTGGATATCGCCGAGCTGAAGAAGAAGTCCGTCGCGGAACTGCACGCGATGGCCGAGAGCCTCAACATTCAAAACTACTCGGGGCTCCGCAAGCAAGACCTCATTTTCCGAATCGAGCAATCGCTGCTCGACACCGACACGGTGCTGCGCGGCGAGGGGGTGCTCGAGATCCTGCCCGAGGGGTAC
>Ga0187821_10000154_pt1 | contig 14260 bp, 14 predicted proteins | sample NC_wetland_sal_i_20_FD_132442 | JGI IMG/M metagenome (GOLD analysis project Ga0187821, IMG submission 132442) | Wetland sediment microbial communities from Neuse River Estuary, North Carolina, USA - SourceSoil_1 | ecosystem: Environmental > Aquatic > Freshwater > Wetlands > Sediment | place...
GCACGACCACGAGGTCTACGTGCTGGAGGCGAACCCCAATCCGTTCATCGCCTACGGTCATGAATTCGCCAACGCCGCGGAGAAGGCGGGCATGAGCTACCAGAAGTTCATCCAGCGTCTCGTGGATGAGGCCATGCGCCGATGAGCAACGCCTGGTCGACAGTGCGCAGCCTCATCACGCGCAAGCACCGCGAGATCCCGCGGCCGGAGCTGCGCTGCCCGCGCTGCCGCGCCGAGCTGCAGCGCTTCTGGTACCACTGTCCCAATTGCAGCAAGCAGCTGGTGTGGGGCGACACGCAGCTCGAGACCGGCGCCGAGTGTCGCTACTGCCGCTGGATCGTCTCCGACAGCTTTTCCTGGTGCCCGTGGTGCGGCCGCGATATCGCCGACCGCGACTCGAGCCCCGAGCCGCTGAAGCGCCCCAAGGGCTTCAAGTACGAGCGGCGCTGCCGCCGCTGCCACGGCGGCGTGCAGTACCCGATGCAGTGGTGTCCGTGGTGCAGCAAGGCGCAGTGGTGGAAGTACGACCGGTTCCAGAACCACTGCCCGCACTGCGACCGCGGCGTCGACGACTGGATGGACACCTGCCCCTGGTGCGGGGAGGACGCCACCGGCCGCGACCTCATCGAGCGCGCGCTGCGCCGCGTGCGGCGCCTGCTCATCGTGTCGCGCATCAAGGACTGGGACTACCGCGTGCTGCTGCGGCCCGGCGTGTCCGGCGTGTCCCCGTACGGCCCCAAGGTGATCGAGATCGATCGCCGTTACGTTACGAGCAAGCGGCGCCGCGACGAGATCTCCTGGAACACGCTCACCGGCCTGATCCTCCACGAGCTGGGCCATTCGTTCCTGTATCACAACTGGTCGTGGACCCGGACGGGACGTTTCCGCCGCGCCTTCGGCGAAGTGCGGCGGGCGTACCGCGTAGCCGACGAGCACTGGGTCGACTTCGAGCGCCGCCGCGTCGCGACCACGCTGGTGGACTACGTCAGCCGCTATGCCGGCACGCATCCCCAGGAAGATTTCGCCGAAACGTTCCGCTTCTACGTCGCCCGGCGCGGCCGGTTGCGCGAGCTGTTCGGCGAATTCGGCCGCAAGCGCAAGGGTGTGGTGGTGTTCGAGAAGTTCCTGGTACTGCACGACTATGTGCGCTCGCTGCGGGGGTGGCGCTGACCGACCACCCGTTCCTTCACGATCGAGGTAAGGTCATGCGCTGGCTTCCGTCCCTCTTCCTGCTGGTCGCCGTACCCGCATCCGCTCAAGCCCCGAAAGATTCCTTTCGACTCGCGTTCGACCTCGGCTTCGTGAACGCGTCGGGAAACACCGACGTCACGACCCTCAACGCCGGCGAGCACCTGAGCTACGTCTCGGGCCCGTGGACGCTCGCCCACGAGGTGATCGTCATCGAGGGGAGATCGCATGGGTCGGAGACGGCCGCGCAATACTCGACCGATCTCCGGGTCGACCGGGCCCTCTCGGCTCGCTTCGGTGCCTACGGGCTCGCCGGCTACTACCGGAACCCCTTCGCGGGCATCGCGCGGCGTTTCGACGAGGGATTCGGACTCACCGCCAAGATCCTCAGCCGGCCGCACGACGCGCTCTCCGGAGAAGTCGGGACCTCGTTCATTCAGGAACGCAACACGGCACTGTTGGAGAACTCGTTCAGCGCCGGTCGCAGTGCGCTGCTCTACAAGCACAACCTGACCGATGCGGCCACGCTGCAGGAGACGGCCGAGCTGCTCGTGAATTTCCAGCACACGGACGACCGGCGGGTGAACTCCGAAACCTCCCTGACGGCTCCGTTGTCGAAGCGGATCTCGCTGAAGGCCGCCTATCTGCTTCGTTTTCAGAATGTGCCCGAGCCGGGGTTCAAGAAGACCGACCGGGTGCTGACGACGGGGGTGCAGATCGTATTCTGACTGGATAGAGGATGGTGGAGGTCGACACGAACAACCTCCACCATCCTCCACCTTCCTCCACAACCTTCTTTCTTAGAAGATCGTGAAGTTCAGCCCGGCCCCGATCTGGAACGACGTGTTGCTGTGTCCCAGCACGCGGCCTTCAATGTACGGATGTGCCAGGCCGCGGCGCGACTCGAACCCGAACAGCATGTCCCATCCGGTGTCGTTGTTCGACACACCGCCGGACGACGCATTCTGGTAATTGAGACCGCCTCCGAGGTAGAACGCCGAGCCATACCCCGTCGGCATGCGGAACTTCAGGTCGCCGCTCAAACCAAACTGGTTCCCCGAGTTCACCAGGTAATAATCGAACGATGGATACAACTCGACGTTCTCGCTCAGCGGCAACAGCATCTGCCCGCCGATCGCCGCACGGTCCATGTCGAAGTTGTACCCAAAATGCGGACCGATATGCGCCCGCTGCGCGTGCGCGGGAAGGCTGATGCACGCGAGCAGGAGGCCCGCCAAAGAGAGCGTATGTCGCAGGCTCTTCATGATCTCCTCCTTGCTGATGCTGGATGCCACTTGCACCCAACCCGTGGACCCCCGTCCCCCCCTTGAGGTTCCGGCCCGCATCGCCGTCGTGCGGGGCGTGTGTCGCAGATCACACACAAAACCTGAAACTCCGCGGGCTTGTGCGCCGCTGCGCGCCGGCCGCACTTTCTCAGCTCTCATACGGGAAGGCCTCATGCCGCGTCGCGTCCATCCGCTCCTCTGCGCAGCGCTGATCGGTGGTTGCGGGATCCTTGCCGCGCAGCGCCCCGCGCCCCGCCACGTCGACGTCGCGGCGATCGCGCCGCGCTCCGAAGACGTGGCCACGATCGACGGCATGCTGCACGCGTTCTACGACGTGATCTCCGGACCCGCCGGTCAGCCGCGGCAGTGGGCACGCGACCGCACGCTCTACATCCCCGAAGTCCACTTCGTGTCGCTGTCGGCCGACAGCGCGGGACATGTGCAGGCCGATGTCGTGACGCACCAGATGTTCGTCGACCGCTCCGACGCCGCTCTCGTGCGGCGCGGATTCTTCGAGACCGAGATCCATCGCACCACCGAGCGCTTCGGCAACGTCGTGCACGTGTTCAGCACCTATGAAATGCGCCAGCGGGCCGACGGGCCGGTGTTCGGCCGGGGCATCAACAGCATCGAGCTGTTCTGGGACGGGGCGCGCTGGTGGATCGCCGCGGCGCAGTGGGACGACGAGCGCGCCGGCAACCCGATTCCCACGGAGTACCTGCCGTAATCCCGCTCGCCGAACGGCGCCGCTACTACCGGGCGGCGTTGCGCTTTTCCCGGCTGGCGCGGCGCGTCGTGCACGACCGTGTCGCCCGGGGATTCCGGGCGCGCCTCAAGGCCGACGCCAGCTTCGTAACCGACGTCGACCTCGCTGTGGAGCGCGCGCTGCGCCATGCGATCGCCCGCGCGTTCCCCGATCACGGCATCCTGGGCGAGGAGCTCCCACCCGCTCGCAGTCAGGCGCCGCTGCAGTGGATTCTCGATCCCATCGACGGCACGACGAGCCTCACCCACGGCATTCCGTTCTACGGAACCATCATCGCGCTGCACCACGAAGGGACGCCGCTCGTCGGCGTGATCGACCTTCCCGCCCTGGGGCGCCGCTACAGCGCCGCCGTGGGTCTGGGGAGCTGGTGCGACGGGCGGCGGCTGCACGTCCGCGATGTGGCGGCGCGCGCCATCGCCAAGGAAGTCGTGTCGGCGGGGGACCGCGACCGCTTCGTGCAGTGCCGTGCCGGCGCGGCCTTCGACCGCTTGATGCGCGAGCACCCCACGGTCCGCGGCTACGTCGACTGCATCGCCCATTGCTTTGCCGCCGAGGGGCTGGTCGGGGCGGTCGTGGACTACGGGGTGAAGCTGTGGGACATCGCGGCCACGCAGGTGCTGATCGAGGAGGCGGGGGGACGCTACGTGCTCGGCTATCAATCGCGGTCGCAGGACCCGCCGCTGTACGGCATCATCTGCGGCAAACCGGCAGTGGTGCGCCGCATGGAGCGGCTGTTCTTGCGCTAGCTGACCGCCTGACTCGCGCGCCCCACCTCGCGCAGGAACTCGCGCGACTTGCGTACCTCTTCCAGATACGCGCCGATCTCATCGTCCTCGCGCGTCGAGTCCCACCCCAGGAGCTCGGCCATCTTGCGCGCCACGTTCGCGGCGACGCCCGTCCCGTGCTGCGGGTCCTCGTAGAAGAGGTGCAGCCGCCGCATCAGGACGTCGGTGAGCCGCACCGCCATTTCGCGCTCCACGGCGTAGACGACTTCGGCGCGGATCTCCGCCCGCCCCGCCACGAGCGGGCCGCCCAGCACCTTGTTCTTGGTCACGAGGTTCAGGATCGCGGCCGACTCGGTGCCGTAGCTGTCGACCAGGTGCCGCGCGGTGACCGGGGAGAGCTCCTTCATGCGCACTGACTGCATCATGACGTCGAGCGCCGCGATCTCGCCTCCCGGCAGCGGCAACGTATCGGTGGCGGCGCGCGGCGGCGGCTGGCGGCCGTCGATTTGGCGCAGCCGCTGCACCACCAGATCGACGACGTCCCGCCCCATCACGCGGTAGGTCGTGAGCTTGCCGCCGGCGATCGTGATCAGCCCGCTCGGACTCTCTTCGATGCGATGCTCGCGCGACACCCGTCCCGCCGGGACGTCGCGGTCGGCGGCGAGCAGCGGCCGCAGCCCGGCCCAGGTGGCGATCACGTCGCTGGGGGAGAGGCGCGCGCGCGGGAACACGGCGTTGGCGGAGCGCAGCAGGTAAATGACGTCTTCCCCCGTCGCCCGCACGGCTTCGGGCTCGACGTTCTCCTCGGTTTCGGTCGTGCCGATGTAGGCGAGATCGTTCCAGGGCAGCACGAACATCACGCGGCCGTCGATCGGCGACGCGATCGTGACGGCGTCGTGCAGCCCTAAACGATCACGGCGCACGATGGCATGGGCGCCCTTCGACGCGCGGATCAGCGGCGGCACGTTGGGTGCGTCGAGGTGCCGGATGCGATCGACCCAGGGGCCGGTTGCGTTGACGATGGTGAGGGCGCGGATCAGACGCTCCTCGCCGGAGAGGGCGTCTTTGATGACGGCGCCGATGATCTTTCCCTCTGCCCGCACGAGGCTCGTGACCGCGGCATAGTTGGCGACCAACGCGCCGGCCATACTGGCGCCGCGCAGCGTGGCGAGGACGAGACGGACGTCGTCGGTCTGCGCGTCCCAATACAGTGCCGCGCCACGGAGGTCGCGGTCCCGCAGGCCGGGCTCGGCGTCGAGCGTGCGCTGGGGGGAGAGCCAGCGATGCAGGTGCGTGTTGCGGAAGCCTGCGAGCAGGTCGTACAGCCACATGCCGGCGCGCAGCTTCATCGGCGACACGCGACCGCCGCGATAGATCGGGAACAGGAACCGGGTGGGTCGGACGAGATGAGGAGCCGTCTGCAGCAGCACGCGCCGCTCGCGGCTGGCCTCGAGCACCAGTCCCAGCTCGAGGTGCTCGAGATAGCGCAGGCCGCCGTGGATCAGGCGCGAGCTGCGCGAGCTCGTGCCGGAGCCGAAGTCGTGCGCGTCCACCACCGCGGTGCGCAATCCGCGTAACGCGGCGTCCCGCGCGATGCCCGCGCCCGTGATCCCCCCACCGATAACCAGGAGGTCCACGGGCTGCGCCTGCATCGATTCCAGCGCAGCGATGCGCTCCAACTCCCCTCCGAGCCTCGACGGACGACCCGTCGGTGCGTGTTCCGGGTCACGGTCTCGCGGCCGCCACCCTCGGGGGTGGGCCGAAAATGTAATCGGAACGCGCGGGCTGCGCGCCGATTCCCCACCCACGCCGGGAGGTTGTAGGTTTCCCGCGCGGGAATCCGGAGGTCAGGGAGCGCATGACGAATTCCACGGGCCGGCGCGTCGCCATCGTGGCAGGCTGCCGGACGCCGTTCTGCAAGGCAGGGACGGACCTGAAGTATGTCCGCGCCGTCGATCTCGCACGCCACGCCGCGCGCGAGCTGCTCGAGCGCACCAACCTCAATCCTCACGCCGTCAACGAGGTCATCTTCGGGCAGGTGGTCGCCTCGCCTCTCGTCCCCAACGTGGCGCGCGAGGTCAGCCTGCTGCCGCAGTTCCCCAAGGAGATTCCGGCCTACACGGTGAACCGGGCCTGCGCGTCGTCCAACCAGGCCGTCACCGCCGCGCACGATCAGATCGCGTTCGGGCACGCCGACGTCATTCTGGCGGGCGGCGTGGAATCGCTCTCCGACATCCCGATCCTCGCCTCGCGCCGTCTCTCCGACATTCTCGTCACCGCCAGCAAAGCCAAGACGCTGGGGAGCCGGATCGCCACCTTCGCCCGCATCCGGCCGCGCGACTTGATCCCCGTCTCTCCCGCCATCGCCGAGCCGTCGACCGGCGAGTCGATGGGCCAGTCGGCGGAGAAGATGGCGAAGGAGAACCACATCTCACGTGAGGAACAGGACCGCTGGGCGTTGCGCAGCCATCAGCGTGCCGCCGCGGGTACCGCCGACGGCCGGTTGACGGCCGAGATCGCTCCCTGGTTTCCGGAGCGCGCCGGCGCAGCGGTCGTCTCGGCCGACAACGGCATCCGCACCGACACGTCGCTCGAGCAGATGGCGAAGCTGCGGCCGGTGTTCGACCGGCGCTACGGCACGGTCACCGCCGGCAACTCCTCGCCGCTCACCGATGGAGCGTCCGCCGTGCTGCTCATGGCGGAAGAGGTCGCCCGTGCTCTGGGGTATGAGCCGCTCGCGTTCGTGCGGTCCTACTCCGTCGCGGCGGTCGATCCCGGGTGGCAGCTGTTGCAGGGGCCGGTCTGGGCGGTCCCCATCGCGCTCGAGCGGGCCGGCATCCAGTGGAAGGACCTCGGGTTGATCGAAATGCACGAGGCGTTCGCCTCGCAGGTTCTGTCGAATCTCCAGGGCTTCGCCGCGAAGGGGTGGGAGATCAACGAAGACATCATCAACGTCATGGGGAGCTCGATCGCGATCGGCCACCCCTTCGGCGCCACCGGCGGCCGGCTCGTCACCACCCTCGCGAATGAAATGAAGCGGCGCGACGTGCAGTTCGGGCTCATCTCCGTGTGCGCGCAGGGCGGCATGGCCTCGGCCGTCGTACTGGAGCGGCGCTGATGCCCTACTTCCGGTGGGAACCGAAGGACGGCGTCGCCATCGTCACGCTCGACACGCCGGGCGTGCCGGTCAACGTCATCTCGCGCGGCGTAAAGGAGGAGCTGTACGAGCTGCTGGCGGAGCTCGAGCGCGAGGCAGCAGTGAAGGCGGTTGTCTTCTTTTCCGGGAAGCCCGACAACTTCATCGCCGGCGCCGACATCGAGGAATTTGTCCGCCTGACGAGCACCGCCGACGCGGAGCAGCTGTCGCGCGAAGGACAAGCGCTGCTCGACCGCGTCGCGGCATTTACGAAGCCGACCGTCGCCGCGATTCACGGCGCCTGTCTGGGCGGCGGGCTCGAGTTCGCCCTCGCCTGCCGCTATCGCGTCGCCACCGATCACCCCAAGACGCAAATCGGTCTCCCCGAAATCCAGCTTGGCATCCTGCCGGGCGCCGGTGGGTGTCAGCGTCTGCCGCGGCTCATCGGAGCGCGCGCCGCGCTCGACATGATCCTCGCGGGCAAGAGCGAGCGCGCCGCCAAAGCGTTCCGTCTGGGCATTGTCGACGAGCTGGTGCCGCCGGCGATCCTGCAGGACGTCGCGCTTGCCGCCGCCCGTCGGCTCGCCCAGGCGCCGTTCCGCAGGCGCAGCAGTGGCGGGATCCTGGGGGCGTTGCTCGACGGCAATCCGCTGGGACGGCTGCTGGTGTTCCGCCTCGCGCGCAAACAGGTGCTGGCGCAGACCAAGGGCAACTATCCCGCGCCGCTGGCGGCCCTCGAAGCGGTGCGCCACGGGCTGAGCCACGGGATGAAGGAAGGGCTGAAGCGCGAGGCGCAGCTGTTCGGGCAGCTCGCGCTGACCGATGTGTCGCGCAAGCTGGTGCAGATCTTCTTCGCGACCCGGGAGCTGAAGAAGGACATGGGCGTCCCCGGGGCTCCGCCGCCCGCCAGGGTCAACCGGCTCGCGGTCGTCGGGTCGGGGTTCATGGGCGCCGGCATCGCGGGGACGACCGTCGTGCAGGTGGAGATCGATGTGCGGCTCAAGGACGCCGACCTGGCGCGTGTGGCCAAAGGGCTGGTCGCCGCCCGCGACATCGTCAACGACCGGCTCACGCGACGGCGCATCACCAGGTTCGAGCACGCGCGGCTCATTGCCTTTCTCTCCGGCAGCGACCACTACACCGGTTTCGGCAGTGCCGAGCTCGTGATCGAAGCGGTGTTCGAGGAGCTCACGGTCAAACAGCAGGTGCTGCGCGAGTGCGAGGAGGTGCTGCCGGCCAGCTCGGTTTTCGCCTCCAACACGTCGACCATCCCGATCGCCCGGATCGCCGAGGCGTCGCGGCGGCCCGAACAGGTGATCGGGATGCACTTCTTCTCCCCCGTGGCCCGTATGCCGCTGCTCGAGGTGATTCCGACCCCGGTCACGGCGCCGCAGACCGTCAGCACCGCCGTCGGCTTCGGCCGCCGGCTCGGCAAGACGGTGATCGTGGTGAGGGATGCGCCGGGGTTCTGGGTGAACCGCATCCTTGGGCCGTACATGAGCGAGGCGGCGCACCTTTTGCTGTCCGGCGTCCGCGCCGAGGAGATCGATGCGGCGATGGTGCAGTTCGGGTTCCCGGTCGGGCCGATCACGCTGCTCGACGAGGTAGGGATCGACGTTGCGCAGCATGCCTGCCAGGTCTTGCAGGCGGCTTTCGGGGAGCGGATGACTCCCCCTCCGGCCCTCGCGGCGCTCGTCAAGGACGGCCGCCTCGGCCGCAAAGCGGGGAAGGGCTTTTACACCTACAGCAACGGGAAAAAGGGTGGCGTCGATGCGTCGATCTATCCGCTGCTCGGTGTGCAGCCCAACGGCGGCATTCCCAGCGCCGAAATCGTGCAGCGCCTGACCTATGCGATGCTGAACGAAGCGGCGAGCGCCGTGGCCGATGGCGTGGTCCGCACCCCGCGCGACGGCGACATCGGCGCCATCTATGGCTTCGGCTTCCCGCCCTTCCGTGGCGGCCCGCTGCGCTACCTCGACGACGTCGGGGCCGATCGCCTCTACGCCGAGCTGCAGCGGCTCGGTGAGCGCCTGGGACCGCGTTTTACGCCGAGCGAGGCGATCGTCGAGCACGCCCGGTCGCGCGCCCGGTTCTATCCCTGATGCTGCGCGCCAGCCTGCTCTGGCTCAGCGAGCAGCCCCGCATTTTTCGTTTCGTCCGCAAGAGCCGCCTCGCCGGGCGGCTCGCCTCGCGCTTCGTCGCCGGGGAAACGATCGACACCGCGATGACGGCGCTGCAGGATCTCAACGCGGCGCGCATCTCGGCCAGCCTCGACCTCCTGGGCGAGTCGGTGACGGGCGCCGACGAGGCGCGCGCCGCCCGGGACGTGTATTTGCAGCTGCTCGACCGCATCCATGCGGCGGGGGCGGAGGCGAACGTCTCCGTCAAGCTGACGCAGATGGGTCTCGACATCGACGAAGCGCTGTGCCGCGACAACATGCGCGCCATCCTCGCGCGCGCCCGCCAGTACGCCTCGTTCGTCCGCATCGACATGGAAGGCTCCGCCTACACGCAACGCACACTCGACTTCTTCACGCGCACGGCGTTTCCGGAATTCGGGCATGCGGTGGGCGTCGTGCTGCAGTCCTATCTGCGGCGCACCGCCGTCGATGTCGACGCCATGATCGCGCTCGGCGCGCGCGTGCGGCTCTGCAAAGGGGCGTACCAGGAGTCGGCGGAGATCGCGTTTCCCGACAAACGCGACGTCGACGCCAGCTACGTGTCGTGCATGGAGCGTCTGCTCGAGCACGGCAACTACCCCGGACTCGCGACGCACGACGAGAAGATCATCACCCACGCCCGCGCGTTCGCGAAGGGGCGCCGCATCGAGCCGTCGCGCTACGAGTTTCAGATGCTGTACGGCGTGCGGCGCGATCTGCAGCAGCAGCTGCGCGCGGCCGGGTACGGGATGCGCGTCTACATCCCGTTCGGCACGCATTGGTATCCGTACCTGATGCGGCGGCTCGCCGAGCGCCCCGCGAATATCGGATTCGTCCTCGGCAACATCGTGCGGGAGTCGCTGCACGGAGGCCGCCGGTGAGCGACGACGGAACGCTGGGCGGATACGTTCGCATCCACCAGCGCCCTCCCGCGTTCGGCGGTAGCGACGGCGCCGCCTACAGCGTGTCCACCCTCGTCGACGACGATCCCGATCCGTCGGGCCGCTATGGCGCCGCGCTGCTGTTCGTGCGCTGGTCCGACGCCGGCGAGAAGGCCGTGGGCCACCTCGAGACCGATTATCTCGCGTTCGGCCCAACCCCCGATGAAGCTCTGGCGCCGCTCTTGACGCTTTCTCTTGCTGAGGTGAAAGCGCACCTCGACGCCTGCGTGGCGCGACGCGCCCCATGACGACGGGCGTCGTGTTGACCCACACAGGCGGCGGCAAGTACAGCGTGCATACGCCGGAAGGGGAAGTGACGGCGGTGCTGCGCGGCAAACTGAAACAGGACGACGACGAACGGGTGGTTGCTGGAGACATCGTCGAGCTGACGCTGCACCGCGACGGTCCGGCGACGGTCGAGCGCGTGCACACCCGGCGCAGCGTCCTGGCCCGCCGCAAAGCGAGCGGCGGGCGCAGTGTACGGCGCGCGCAACCGATCGCGGCCAACGTCGATCAGGTGGTCGTCGTCGCGTCGGCCCGTGATCCCGAGCCGAACCCGCGCATGCTCGACCGCATGCTCGTGATCGCGGAAGCGAACGGCATCCCGGCGGCGATCGTCGTCAACAAGGTCGAGCTCGATCGCGCGGTGGTCGAGACGTTCAGCCGGCGCTTCGCGGCGGCAGGTTATCAGGTGCTCGCGACGTCGCTGAAGGTACCGGAGGGACTGCCCGCGCTGCGCGATCTGTTGCGGGGACGCGAAACGGTTTTCACGGGAGCATCCGGTGTCGGAAAGTCGAGCCTCCTGAACGCGCTCGAGCCGGGGTTGAAACTCCGCATCGGCGCGATCAGCGAGAAGTGGCGCACGGGGACGCACACGACGCGCGCCGCCGAGCTCGTGCCGCTGGCGGTCGGCGGCTACGTGGTGGATACGCCGGGGATGCGTGAGGTGGGCGCGCGGGGCATCGCGCCCGACGAGCTGGCCGCTTGCTTTCCGGATTTCCGGCCGCTGCTCGATCAATGCCGCTTCGACAATTGCCGTCACAAGGCCGAGCCGGGCTGCGCCGTGCGCGCCGCGGCCGATGCGGGGCGCGTGGACCGCGACCGCCTGCTCTCCTACGAGCGGATTCTCGAGGAGATCAGCGTTCCTTCCTGGTCCACCGATCCGCGTCGCGGGTCCTGATCTTCGCCATCACCGCGTCGAAGGCCCGATCGAGGTCGATCCCCTGGGCATTCGCGAAGCAGATCACCACGAACAGAATGTCGCCCAGCTCCAAAGCAAGGTCCCCGTCAGCCTCACCCGGCTTCTTCTGTTTCTCGCCGAAGCGATGATTCACTTCGCGCGCCAGCTCGCCCACCTCCTCGGTGAGCCGGGCGAGGATCGTGAGCGGGGGGAAGTAGCCTTCCTTATATTGTCGGATCCATTCGTCGACCGTTGCCTGAGCTTCGCGAAACGCCACGGGAGTCTCCGTCGCTAGGATGGGTGTCGACTCGCTGCTGGTCACGCCGTTCACAGGAGAGCGCTACGCCGATGGGGCGGCGCTCTCGCGCCTCATCGCGCCCCCGTATGATGTGATTTCCAACGAACAACGCCGCCGCTACGCCGCCGCTGACCCGCACAATATCGTCCACCTCATCCTCCCGGAAGCCGCGGGCGACGCGAACCGCTACCGCGCCGCCGCCGCCCAACTCGCCGCATGGCGCGCCGCGGGCGTGTTCGTGCGCGACCCGGGACCCGCGGTGTACGTCGTCGCGCAGGAGTTTCAAACGCCCGCAGGCGAGCGCCACATGCGCGTCGGCATGTTCGCTGCGGCCGCCACCGAGCCGTACGAGACGCGCCGCATCCGGCCGCACGAGAAGACGCACCGCGGTCCCAAGGTCGACCGGCTCGAGCTGCTGCGCGCCACGCACACCAATCTCGAATCGATCTTTCTCCTCGCCCCCGACGCCGATGGCGCGCTCGCCGCGGGCTTGCGCGCGGTGGTGCAGGGGCCGCGGCCGCCCGACGCCACCGCGGAGCTCGACGGCGTTACGATCCGCTTGTGGGTCGTGTCGGGACCGGACGCCGATCGCCTCGCCGGGGCCGCCGCCCCGCCGCTCTACATCGCCGATGGCCACCACCGCTTCGAGACGGCGGTGGCCTACGCGGGCGAGAACCCCGCCGCCCGGCGACTGCTCGCGTTCGTGGTGTCGACGCGCGATCCGGGGCTCGTCGTGCTGCCGACGCACCGCGTCATCTACGCCGGCGACCGGGACCTCCAGGGACTCGAGCCGGAATGGAGGAAGTACTTCGACGTCCAGCCCGTCCAGCCGGATGCCGATCCCGTGGCGTTGCTGGCGGCCGCCGGACGCGAACGCACCGCCTGCATCGTCGCGACCGAGGGAAAGAAGGACCGGCTGCTCGTACTGCGCCAGGACGCGCCGCTCGGGTCGATCGTCGAGCTGGGTCGCACGGCGGCGGTGCGCTCGCTCGACGTCGCAGTCGTCGAGCGCCTCGTCGTCCAGGAAATCCTCGCTTCCGGCCACTCGACCCCCACCCTGACCTACACGCCGAACGCCGCCGCTGCGCTCGAGCTGGCCCATCTCGGCAAGGCGCTGGCCGCCGTGCTGCTCAACCCCACGCGGGTGGACCAGGTGCTGGCCGTCGCCGACGCGGGGGACGTCATGCCGCCGAAATCAACCTACTTCATCCCCAAGGTCCCGAGCGGGCTCGTGCTGCGGCACGTGGACGCGTAACGCGCGCTATATCTTTTCGTCTATGCCGGGACGCCCGCGCGAGCGCATTCTCGCCAACCTCGAAACGGTGTATCGCGAAGCCTACGACCGCGCCAAGACGGCGGGCGACGAGCGGCGCATGCTCGACCTCGACGCCGCCTTCCAGCGCGAGCAGCTGTTGCTCGAGGTGCTGCTCGACATCCGCGATGCCGTGAGCGCGCCCCCCAAACCCGAGAGCCCGGGCGTCGATCCCCTCGCGGCCATCGACACGATTCGCCGCGTCGCCAAGCTGCGCTGATCAGGAGACTCCCCATGCCTCGTACTGTTGCCGCCGCCGGGATGCTCGTCTGCCTCGTCGCCTGCGGCGGAAATACCGCCGACACCGTCATCACCCATGGCATGGTGTGGACCGGTCTCTCCTCCGGCGACGCGCGGCCGGGAGCCGTCGCGATCAAGGCCGGCAAGATCCTCGCGGTCGACGACTCGGCGGCGATCGCCAGGTACATCGGCTCGTCCACGCAGGTGATCGACGCGCACGGCGGGCTCGTGATGCCGGGGTTCGCCGACGGTCACACGCACTTCGTGGACGGCGGGTTCCAGCTGGCGTCGCTCGATCTCCGCAACGCCGCCACGCCGCAGGAATTCATCCGCCGCGTCGCCGCGTTCGCGAAGACGCGGGCGCCGGGGCAGTGGATCCTGGGCGGCGACTGGGATCACACCCTGTGGCCCGGGCAGCCGCTGCCGCGCCGCGAGTGGATCGACTCCGTCACGCCGAACAACCCCGTGTTCATCAATCGACTCGACGGACACGAGGCGCTCGCCAACACGGCGGCGCTCAAAGCCGCGCAGGTCACGAACCAGACGCCCACGCCGTCGGGTGGCGAGATCCTGCACGACGCCCGCACCGGTGAACCGACGGGAATCTTCAAGGACCAGGCGCTCGACCTGATTTACAAGGCCGTCCCCACGCCGACTCCCGAGGAGACGGACTCAGCCGTCGCGCGGGCGCTCGCGTACGCGGCGTCGCTTGGCGTGACGGCGACGGCCAACATGTCGGCGTCGTGGGAGGGGCTCGCGAGCTACCGGCGGCTCGAGCACGCCGGCCGCATGACGCTGCGCGTCTACCTCTACCTCCCGATCGATCAATGGCACGCGGTGGCGGACACGATTCACGCCCGCGGCGCGGGAGACGACTGGGTGAAGATCGGCGGGTTGAAGGGGTTCATGGACGGCTCGGCGGGAGCCCGGACCGCATACTTCTTCGACGCCTACAACGATTCGGCGGGCTACCACGGCCTGTTGCAAAATCCCGAAAAAGACATGGCGACGTGGATCGGCAACGCTGAC
>Ga0187821_10000155_pt1 | contig 14243 bp, 14 predicted proteins | sample NC_wetland_sal_i_20_FD_132442 | JGI IMG/M metagenome (GOLD analysis project Ga0187821, IMG submission 132442) | Wetland sediment microbial communities from Neuse River Estuary, North Carolina, USA - SourceSoil_1 | ecosystem: Environmental > Aquatic > Freshwater > Wetlands > Sediment | place...
CTGATCGATATCGAAGCCGGTTACCTTAACCTTTTGTTCGGTATAGAGCAGGGCGAGGGGCAGACCGACGTAGCCCAGGCCGATGATGGCTACACGCACCTGGCGCCGTTCAATCTTGGTTTTGAGTTCAGAAACAGAATTCGCAGGGGCTACTGGAGTAGTCGTCATTGGATGAATATTCTTCGTTGTAGAATTTTAGCACGCTGCTGCCCAGTGGCCGTGGCGCTATTAGATTCCCAGATTTATAGGCGCTCTTGGGAGATTTTCATCAGGTTCTGGTTACCGGCGTAACCACTAGCACCTCTCTGATGTCCATTTTCTGCCTCGTTTTAAACGGTCGAAGCTCTCGCAAGGACTGCGTCCAGTAGGCAACTGCGAGCCTTCGCTCTTATCGCCCTCTGTCGGCGCAGTTAACTCCACCGGATCGAAGAGTCCGCTCTTTCGTCGCACGGCAGATTTCAGGGTCTTCGCTGATCGCTCGACAACAATCTCGCCCATTACCTTGTGCTGCTCGGAGAACTGGTCCGAAAACGCCACTTCCAGCATTGCTGGCCTGCCAGGGCCGTACTCTGGAGGGATTGGTTTGGTGCCCGTCGCCAAGAGCCAGCCGTCTGCCAGGTCCCCCCGCCTAAGGCGCAAACGCTTTTCGATACGATGGTTCAAGACCTCACTCCAGTCGTAGTGGTGCCCCGGAGCGAGGCGATAGTTAGTTCCCTCCTGGGAGACGGACGCAAAAACGTCAGGGTCCCACGCTGGTTTGATCTGGAAATCCTCTAGAATTACGCCGCCACGTTCGGCCACGAGTTTCATCCGGACCACGTAAACAACTATCCCACCGGCGAGCTGGCAAATCGAACTTGCCGGGGCCCCGCCAATCTCGATGCGTAAGGCGCGGGTACTATCGCGCCATTCATCGGGAATTTCGAGGGCCAGCCCTCCCTCCAACAGCTCCTCCGCGACCCTGAGATACTTCCCCTGTTCCCTTGGGGTTAACCGGGGTTTAAGAATAGGCACATGATCACCTCAAAAACCTACAGAACCTACATATCCTGCACTAGAGCCGGGAACGTCGGACTCCGACTTAGCGCAATGGCAACAGCCCTGTACGGGGGGTAAATCGAGCCCGCGTTTATGAACAAGGCGGTGCAGAAGCTGGTTGGTGTCGCTCGAAAACCGCAAAACCATCCCGCTTCCCTTACGGTGGCGGTAAAACCCGTGGTTCCTCAAGTTCCGGCCAACTTCCTCTTCGGTGTACTCATACGTTTCTCCCCGAGTTCGCAACAGCACGTTTAAATACTCCGTGATTTCCTTCACCGGAAGTTCACCTGCCTGGTGCGCCGGATTCCACAGCACCTCAAGGACCGCAACATTGGGATCGCGCATCCCTCGCTCCGTCGCTTCTTGGCCCTGGGAGTAAAGCAGTGGAGTTACGCTTTGAATCAATTCCGGCTCATGCTGCACGCAGGCCAGTAGGTTGTGAACTAGGTCGCTGTCGGCAAACCTGCGGCCCGGGTGGCAGCTCTCTCGCGCCTTTCTCAGCCAGTCCAGCCGGAACCCCATAAACCGTGGCAGGAAGTCCTGCGCGATTTGGGTCATCGTTGGTTCATCGAGAATGTCGAGACCAGATCGTGCCGGAGGCAGCGAGACCCACAAGGCGACGTCGCTCCAGGCGCTTGCGCTAGAATCCATGCCCAAAAACACAGCTTTCGAACCAACCCAATCCAGAATCGCGCCTCCTTTGCCTGGAACACATAAACCGCGATGATTGCACGCGCGCAGCAGGTGCGACATACCGCGGGTTAAGTCGGGCTGGTTAATCAACAATGTCGGGCGGAGATGCATGGGCAAGGCAGCAAGAACGCCGCGGCTGATTCCGGCCAGTCGCAGGGCACGGCGCGATGCGCAGCTGAGCAGGTTGAATAGAGTCGTGGCAGCGGCCATAGCCGGTCCTGAAATTACGAGCGGCGGAGGACTGGGCAAGACGTCCGCAAGCCAGGTGCTCCCGTTCCACAAGCTCAACTCGCGGGCCATCATGTCCTCAACGCCCAAGTATCTTTGGAGCAAGCCGGCGAATTCCGCGAAAAGCCCGGGCGCGCTGCTAGATGGGCGGGCCTCAGTGGGGAACCGGATTGCTTGGCCAATGCTGGGGCGAAGTTCGGGGGCCTCATACACGATCCCACCATGCTGAATGCGTGGGGCGACGGTTGCCCGTTGGCGATTCCACAAAAGAAGGTCCGGCCTGCAGATATCCGCTGAAGCCACCAGGTCAATGACCGTGCCGTCGGAAAAGACCTCACCCGAGGTAATCACGACCTGCTCTCTTGGTGATTGGCGTTTAGAAGTTGGACGAGTACCGGTGGTCATGGTATGCCCCAAAATTTGGACGCTGCCCATGAGCCGCGGTGGTCGAGTCGGAAAATGCCGAGCTTCGCGTCGCAAGCGGCTCAATGTCGCGGGATTCTTAACTACCTTGAACCAAATGTCAGGACAACCTGAAGAACTGCCCGTTCGAGGAGCTTACCAACGAAGTGTAAAGGGAAACCTGGCAAAAAACAAGTCTGCGAGAGCAGACTTGCCGAGAGCCGCGGGTCTTCTGCGCTGTCTCCTTACGGCTGCGGAGGAAGTAAAGTAACCGTGAGCCCCCTAGTTCACAAACCCAGTATAGTCTCAATTCATGGAGGGCATCGTCGGCATCTTGGCAAGCAGCGGTTCCGTTTCCAAGACCGCGCTGGAGCGCGCTACTGATTCCCTGGCACATCGCGGGCCAGACGATAAAGGGACGGTGGTCATTCAAGCCGGCAGGTCGTCACGCCTCGAGATGGGAGTGGGTAGCCGCCGGCTGGCAGTTCTCGATCTTTCCCCCTCGGGCCGGCAGCCCATGGAGGATGCCGAGACCGGCAATTGGATCGTCTACGAGGGCGAAATCTACAACTTCCGCGAAATCAGGGCGCGATTGCAAGGCGAGGGCGCGCGCTTTGACAGCCAGTCCGATACCGAGGTGCTGCTGAAAGCGTATGGCCGTTGGGGCGAGAAATGCCTGGGTGAGTTGCGCGGCATGTTCGCCTTTGCGATTTGGGACGCGAAGCGGTCACGGCTGTTTCTCGGACGCGATCCCATGGGCATCAAGCCGCTTTATTACGGTACCAGCGGCCAGTATTTCCTCTTCGCCTCTGAGCGTCGGACGCTGCTGGGCACCGGGCTTGTTCCCCGCCGTCTGGATCCCGCGGGTCTGGTCAACTACCCGAATTTCGGATCGGTTTACGATCCCATCACCATGATCGCAGGCGTCTCCGCCCTGCAGGCTGGGCACTACATGGTGTGGAAAACGGGCGGATCACGGACGCAACCTACTGGGACCTCGCGCCTGAGGGACAGAGCAAAACCTGCGCGATGTCCTCGATGCCATTCCCTATGCGCTTCAGGCCATGGACCAGCCCACCATGGACGGTCTCAACACATTCCTGGTCGACAGACCCGGGCCGCGGGGATGAAGGTGGCGCTCTCCGGTGGGTGGGGATGAGATGTTCGCCGGCTACTCCACCTTTCGCGACGTCCCCCCAATGGAGCGCTTCGACCGATTCTGGGGGCGCTTCCCGTCTTTTCTGCGGCAGCCGCTGGCGCGTGCTTTTGGTTCCCAGGCCCCGGATTCGGATCGGAACCGGAAACTCACCGCGCTCGGCGGACGGGACGGAGCGCTGCATCCCTATTTTCTTGCGCGCGCCCTCTTCACCCCTGAACAGTGTAATGCTCTGCTGACGTCGTCCGATAACGACGTGCTGGCGCGGGCAAACTCCCCCTTGCAGGACGGTCTGCGCCGCGCCGGCAGCCTCGATGCGATCAATCGTGTTTCATATCTTGAAGCCCGTTGTTACATGCTCAACACCCTGCTGCGAGATTCCGATGTAATGAGTATGGCTCACGGACTCGAGCTGAGAATGCCATTGATCGATCATCAGCTTGCCGACAAACTGCTGGCCCTGCCCGGCGCCTGGAAACTGTATCGCAACGTGCCAAAACCGTTGCTGGTCGGGGCTCTGAAAGGAACGTTGCCAAACGAAATTGTTCATCGCAAGAAGCAGGGCTTCACCCTTCCGTTTGAACGTTGGTTGCGGGAGAATTTGCGAGCTGAGATAGAAGCCGCTGTGCCGAAAATTGGCCGAGGCCCACTTGGATCGTTGTTCAATTACGATTCTGTTGTGCAGGTTTGGGACGATTTCCTGAATCAACGAGCTTCGTGGCCTCACATCTGGTCCTTGATATGTGCTGGAGCAGTGGTGTGAGCTGAATTCGATTCTTTCTTAGAAGCGATCGCCTGTCGGGGCGTCGAATGACAAGCCTCGCTTTGTGGAGTCCTCTTCTCAAGGTCCAAAGACGGGCTGGGGTTAGAATAAATGAGAGCCAAAGTCTGCCGCTGAGGGAAGAGTCGGTTTTCCGACTGCTGTCCGCAGAAGGCCCTGATTCCGGAGTTACGGTGTATGAAAAGGAGCGTCGGCAATCGATACGCGGGTCAACCGGGTGGGGCTCGATGGCATCGATGTCTCCGCAACCTCCTGTGGGACTAGAACGATTAAAGTAACGGGCCGGAGGCGAAAAGCGATTGACTGAGAACGCTGTCGGGACTACGATCAAATTGAATCATCTCATCTTAACTGGAGTTCTTGGAATGCGAACGGCCCTTCTGCAAAAGGTCCTGAGCTGCATCATGGTAGTGGTTGTACCGGCGGCGCTGTTTGCGGCAGACTCTGGGGCGGCGATGCTGTACAGCAATGGGACTGCCCGCCTCAACGGCAGCACCCTCCCAAGATCGTCGGCCATCTTTCCGGGGGATTTGGTGCAAACGACAGCGGATTCTGTTGCCAAAATCAACGCTGTGGGCACAAGTCTAATGATCCTCGCCGACTCCTCGGTTCAATTTGAAGGGAACGCGGTCAAACTGCAGCAGGGAAGTGTGGCTGTATCGACTTCGAAAGGGATGGCAACTCGCGCGGGCGACGTCACGGTGACGCCCAAAGAAAGTGTTTGGACGCAGTTTGATGTGAGAAACGTGGATGGCCAGATTCAAGTTACAGCTCAGAAAGGCGATGTAACCGTGAGCGATGGCGCTGGGACGACCACCCTGGCTCAGGGTCAGCAGACGACTCGAGAAGAACCGCAACCAGAGCAAAACGACAAGAAGAAGAAAAGAAGAAGAAGAGCTGGTGGGGCGATTCCGGGTGCAAGTGGCGGGGTCCTGGACTCCCCCTTAGCGATCGGGATTGGCGCCGGCGCAGTTGCGGGTTTAGCGACGTGGGTACTGATCCAGAGCGACGAGCCCGTAAGTCCGAAGCAGTAATGAGTGATTTCTATTCTGCAATTGCTGCATCTATCAGTCTTCTGCTCAGCTAGATAACATCCAAGAGGAAACTTTGGCGGAACTCACCTGGACACTTCAAGTCTGGGTTTGCCTGTGGCCGAGACACGGGAACTGGAGAGGCGAGGGAGTGCAAGCTGGTCAATTGGAACGGTGAAGCCGAACGTCGAATGGCATCACCGTTGCGCGGAGCTGAGCAGATCGTTCTTCAGCAGGCTGATTTCGACCCGTGCACCATTGATGTGCTTGGCTGTTGTTCCATCCTCGGCAGCCGCGGGCGCGTTGCCCATACCCACTGCATAGATGCGGTAGCTCGGGATCTCATGGTTGAGCACCAAGTAACGTACGACCGCGTTTGCCATCTTCTTCGAGCTGGAAATCGCGGCCTGACCGCGACCGGGGGCGAAACCCCGGACTTCGATGATGTAGTTGCGCTGGTCCTTCAACGGGGCGGCCATCTCGTCGAGCGCATTCTTAGCCTGCTTGCTCAGGACGCTCTGGCCGGGCCGGAAGCGAATTTCAGTTTGTGCGCCGGCTTTGTATTGGTCGATGGTGCCCACCAGCTGCTCCGCCTTTGAAAGGTGGGCCGTGGTTTCGGTGGCAGTCAGTTGCGCCGTCTGCGCCTTGTTGCCGGCATCGATCGCATGCTGGTCGGCTTCGGTGGTCTTAGCGGAAACCAACTGAACGCCTTGTTGGGCGCTGGCATCCACGTTCTTAATCATCCTGCTGTTGGCTGCGGTCAACGCATCGAGTTCGTTGATCCGGTCCCGGATGGGCCGAATCTGTCGCCGCACATACGATTTGCGGGCCATTGGGTGGGAGATGAGATTTACGATGTTGGGATCGTCGCCGTCCCAGAAGTCCTTGCTGCTCATGGGCTGCAACGGTTCTCTGCCGATGGTGTCCACACTCTGTGAAGCGCGAGCAGTTCGATCAGCAGATGCTGCCGGCTGCGCGCTTGAGCTTGAGTTGGTTTGCTGGGCGAGCAACGGAAGCACAAGTGCGGCGGATAGGAGAAGCGTCACAAATATGCGGCTGTTCACTTCGACCTCCTTTACACCCATTACGAGCAATGCGACGAGACCAGGCTTCGCTCAAACCCATCTTTCCACTTGTCTGAATCAGCACACGGTCAGCAGGGTAATGGCTAGCTTACCGCTTTTTGTCGATGCTGCTTTCACCAAAAGGCGTGATATGTCCCCTCGAGCCTGCGAGTGCTGGTCGACGGCAATATGATCGGCGGCCAACCGGAAAGGCTCTGCTTACGATAGTCGAATGCAGGGTCGAGGCTGCTGATTCCAACTGGAATTGAAGCGACACGCGCGTACTACGTCTGGCAGGGTTCTCGGACCTCTCCAAATCAGCCCATCCTTATCTTGTTGCGGCTGTCAGAAGGGCGCAACTACGAATGTGATTTAGCTTTCTGCCTGTCAAGCTGTCCGTCGCAGAAGGACAACATCTTCTGGACGGTCGCATCCTTCGGGTCTCCCATGGCCGTTAGTTTTGCTTTGGCGATGTTGGCGTCGAGGTCTACTAGAGACGGATGGGTATAGGGCTTTTTCCTTTTAGTTTTGGAATCGCGATGCATAAATCCCTCTTTCCAGTCATGCTCCCATGATCTTTTGGGGCCTTGCTCCCCATCCACCATAATAACTGGAAGTGGTTAGAGGGCGAAAAATGTTCGAGGTCGGCTTTCCGACGCGGCAGCAGGTACCGCAGCGATCACGGAATCTTTCACCTAGCAGTTCGAAGTGCGCGCAGGTTTACTATTGGGAAAGGGAGTTTCGCAATAGCTATCGGCGCTCGATAACTAAGCCACCGACCAAGAGGGCTGAGGCCGGGGTTCTGCGTAACCATTTCTCCCCTTGACTAGGTTCGTGCAATCGCTGCTTTATGTCAGTTATCCAACCCCTTAGGTGTGCCGTCGGAAAGCCGACCTGTCAAGGCTTTTTTCCGCCAGCAACCTGCTCCGACTGTCACAATATGCAGACCTTCCGGTCATACAACTTTGGCCGAAGCATCTTCGGTGGGACGCCACCGTTGAAAGCGTCCTTGGTAGGTTGATAAGAATAGGAGTCCACTCCGGTGCCGACCGAATCTCAAGGCACCACCCCAATGACGATCCTTCTGGTTGAGGACAGTAGATTCCTGCGCCTTTCCGCTGAAAGGGCTCTAACAAAGGTGGGCCATCGGGTGATTAGCGCCGCGGACGGCAATGACGCGGTGCGAGTTGCACGCGAGAGCCTTCCGGATCTGATCCTGCTGGACATGATGCTGCCCAAGATGACAGGACCTGAAGTACTTGAAACCCTGAGAAAAGACCCAGCCACCAAACACATCCCCGTGATTGTATTAAGCGGGCTCTCTCAGAAAAATGAGTCCACGCTTCTAAAAATGGGCGCCACAGCCTATTTTGAGAAATCGGCGAAGATGTGGGACCAAGGCCTGGGTAGTTTGATTGCATTGATCGAGAAGGTAATGGTCGAATCGAACCGGGTCAAAGATGTTTAGCAGGTTGCGGAAAATCTTGCCGACACGAGAACATCCAAAAGAGAGTCTTTGAGTCAAAAGTACCTCTCGGGGTGATGCCTCGACCCTCTTGATTCAAGCTCGCATGCAGAACGGAGTGAATCGGGTGAGGCCAAAGTCCATTGCTTTGGAGCAAGGGTGAGTCGGAATTTACGGCTCCAGCTGCCTGTTGACTGGGAACACCATTCAGAGGTGCTGTCGGCGGATGTCACTTTGCGAAAAACAGTGTCAAGTGTCTACAAATCGCGATCGTTTCCGAAAACATCAGGGCGCCAACTTGTTGAATAGAAGACTAACTGTGCTTTGTGGGACCAGCGTCAAGACTGGCGCGGAAAATGCATTCAGGATTTAGGACGTTAGGATCGCTCTAAAATCGCGGGAGAGTATCTAGATGCGGGGACAGCGGGGTTTTTCACTAGTTGAGTTGTTGATCGTCGTGGCGATCATTTTGATCATCGCGGCCGTCGCTATTCCCAACTTACTGCGAGCTCGTATTGCGGCAAACGAATCTTCCGCGGTGAGTGCGGTTCGCACCATTAACACTGCCGAAATAACGTTCGCGACTGCTTATCCGACGGTTGGTTATTCGCCCACGCTGGTTGCACTGGGGCCCGGCGCAGGAGCGGTGGCGTGCAAGCCGGCCGGTCCCAAGAAGGCAGCTGCCTGTTTGCTCGACGCTGCGCTGGCGAACAACGTCGCCAATGGCGGCAAGAGCGGTTACACATTCGACGCCGTAGGAGTCGTCAAGGCTCCGTCGACCGCGCGGGGGACTTACGGGGTCGGCGCAGCGCCGCTGGTCTTCAACAAGACGGGGGTTCGCAGGTTCTGCTCGGAAGAAGATGGCGTGCTTCATTTCGATAAGAATACCGCTGGCCTTACGACTCGAACCACCACAGGCACCGCCGGTTGCACGATCGCACCGTATCTGGTCCTGCAGTAGCGAATCGGATTGCCGAGCTAGAGAACTGACCGATGAGGACCTCCAAACCTTATCCGACGAGATTGTTGGGCTTCCCCCATTACGCTCATTGACAGGGTTCTGAGTGCAAATGCCTGTTTTCGTCAACTAGCGGGTTCTCAGTAAGTACTAGTCCGAGAGAATCTGCGCGATTCCCAAAATTGTCGAATAGGACTGGTCGCGGCGCTGATGTGGAGCCTCCCCCGGCTTCGCCAAAGATCGCGCTGAGAGAGTAGGCCCGACGCGCAGCCGATTTGGCAATCGAGATGCGATTGACTGCATGGTACGCACCGGTCCTCATGTCTCGGAATGCAAGCTGGAGCCTTGCAGCATCGATCGGCAGCGCGCTTATCTTTTCAAACCCCATACGCTTGAGCTGAGTCGTCGAGTCGTCGTGCAAGGCCGAGGGTGGCTGAGCTGCAGACTTGTCCCCGCCGCAGGCTGTTGAATGCACGGCCTCGGCTCCCCATGACCATCGCGGCCTCGCTTTCGCCGTTCGTTCAAGCGATTACCTTAGTCACCTTTTAATCACCCGTACCCTATGTGAATCTGGCTTCTGGCGAGTCAGGCGCTGAACGCCGAAAATCGAGCCCCCATCCATCTCTGGATTTATGGAGAACGTATGACCCCGCCGAGGGCGCTGCGATCCTTAAGCTCCAGGAGTTCCCAGATGTTGGCAGGCATCTTGATGTTCTCCTCTTTTGTCTGGGGACAACATGTAGCTCTGGGCTGGCAAGACGAAGTGCGAAGGTGCGCGGAAGCACAGGATTGGCCGGCGGCGATGCGCATTGTGGATCAAGAAATTGCCCGCGCGCCGCAAGACATGGATGTACGGGCCTGGCGCGCACGCATCCTGGCCTGGTCAGGGCGGCTCGTCGAAGCCGAACGCGAATATCGCGAGATTCTCACCGTCTCCCCGAGTGATCCGGACGACTGGCTGGGAATTGGGAGCGTATATTCGCGCGAAGGCAAGATGGAAGAGGCGCTACGCGCCCTCGACCGGGCAGTGGAGCTCGATCCGAGGCGCCCTGACCTCCGCACCGCCCTCGGTCGAGCGCTGATGGTGGCAAATAAGCAAAGCGTAGCGAAGTTGGAATTTCAGAACGCGTTGAATCTTGACCCCGGCAGTGCGGAAGCGCACGCCGGTCTGCTTTCGGTGCGCGGCGAACCGAAGCAAGAATTGCGCCTGGGAATCAACACTGATCTCTTCAACTTTACCGATGCCAATCACGACCAGGGAGTGAGCCTCATCTCTCACTGGACAGACAAGTGGGCAACCCGTGTTGCAGGGGACTTCTATCAGAGAGCGGGAACGGACGCGGGAAAGTTCAGCGCAAGCGTGACTGGAAACATACAGAGGTGGGGAGCATTAACCATCGGCGGGGCGACGGCTCGTGACAATGGTGTCGTTCCGAAAACTGAAGCGTTCTTTGACTACGACCATGGTTGGCGATTGAACTGGGGCAAACTGGCCCGCGGACTAGAGGTCGTTTACGCGCACCACTGGTACTGGTACCCGGCGGCACGGGTTATGACAGTTACTGGGACGATGCTGGTCTATTTGCCACGCGAATGGACGTGGTCCCTGGGGCTGACCGGGGCGCGGAGCCAATTCCCAGGCACTGACACGGCATGGCGTCCATCGGGCATGACAAAGCTGGGCTTTCCCATCGTCAGCGGAGAGAAGCCTCGCCTCGCAGGAAACATCTTCTTTGCGGTGGGAACAGAAAACTTCGCCAAACAGGATCAGATCGGACAGTTTTCGGCGCAGACGTACGGTGGCGGCTTGTGCCTCCGATTCACGGCGCGCCAGGATGTGACAGGCTACGGCGCCTATCAGAGGCGGACGCTAGACCGGGCCCAGACGAGTTTTGGATTTACCTATGGAATTCGCTTTTGAAATACTTCGAAAATTGAATCCAGCAGCTCTCGTGTTGAAGGCGATTCTCGTTGCGATCGTTGCGGACTCGTTGCTGCTGGCGTACATCCTCCTTCGGCGAACCTACCGCAAGCGGTATTTCGCGAAGCGCGATGCGCGTTTGCTGGAACTCCGACAGAAATGGGACGCGCTAATTTCCGGGGAGATCCCCTACGAAACCTGGCGCAAAAGCCCGTCCGATCGTCGCCTAGTCGAGACGATCGTGCTGGATGCGTTTGAGATCGCAGGGCCACAAGAATCGGCGCGCCTGCTGAGATTTCTGCGAGCCAGCGGGCTCATCGAGAAACGCATCTTCGGCGCTCGGCAGCACCGCGGCTGGCGGCGGCACAGGGCATTGGTGGCGCTCGGAAGAATGCGCGCGCCTGAGGGCATCCCGGCCTTGGCAGAGGGACTGCGCGATCGTGCCCTGGAAACCCGACTTGCTGCCCTGAGGGGACTGGGGCGGATGGCGTGTCCGGAGGCAGCGGAGGAGATTTTGATTTGGGTTGGTGAATCTGGCTTGGTGGTGCCGGAGTTTCCGCTGCAAAGCGCGTTGGTTCAGTGCTGCGCTGAACGACCGCAGGCGCTCCTGCCCTATCTGAAACATGCACAAGGAGCTGTGCGCGAAGTGCTGGGGCGGGTCTTGGGAGAAGTAGCCACTCCTTCCTTGGGTGCAGATTTGTTGCAGTTCGTAGATGACGATCTGGACGAACTGCGAGCAGCAGCTGCACGAGCCCTGTCGCATGCGGAACCCGGGATGGCAATCGATGTGTTGAGTGAATTGACGCAGGATCCCGTGTGGTTTGTTCGGTTGCGGGCCGTTGTGAGTCTTGGAAAGCTCGGTCACGTGAATACAATCCCTGTGTTGCTGCGCGGACTAACGGACTCGAACCGGCTAGTGCGTCTGCGGGCGGCAGAAGGTCTCGTCGGATTCAGGACGGAAATGGTTCAAATCTTCGAAAAGACAGTAGCGACCCAGGACCGATATGGGTTCTACGGATATCTGACAGCGCTTGAGAACGCTGGTTTACAGGGGAAGCTCGAAGCAGAGCTCAAAGCCACAACCAGAATCAGCAAACAAGAGCAGGCGGTCCTGCTGGAGGTATTGCGTACAGGGGCTCTGCCTGTCGCACAGCCCGTCTCACCAGACATTGCGATGTCAGCGGTTGCGTCCCGGTCATGATTCATTTCCTCGAAATTTCGAACCACGCGCTCTTCTATTACTACCTTGCTTCCAACTTGTCCTACCTGATCATGTTGATCATTGCGGTCAAGACCAGCGCGGCACACCAGCGGCGGTTGGAGAGTTCGATGCCAGGCTGGATCAAAAGGTCCCCGCTGGTGCCTCCGATCACAATCCTGGCTCCCGCGCATAACGAAGAAAAATCGATCAGCGTTGCGATGCGGAACCTACTTGACCTAGATTATGCGGAACTCGAAGTTATTGTGATTAATGACGGTTCGACAGACGCCACACTCGAAGTGATGCAACGGGAATTTGGCTTGCGACCGGTGCGAGCGGTATACGTCCCGCAAGCGATGAGCGCGCCGGTGCGGGGGCTGTACCGAAGCGATGTCGACCCGCGGTTGATGGTCGTGGATAAGGAACCTGGTGGGAGCAAAGCTGACGCGGTGAATGCCGGCTTGAATGCGGCCAGTTCGCCCTACGTATGCGTCGTCGACGCGGACTCCGTACTGGAGCGCGATGCGCTGCTGCGGATCATGATGCCCGTACTGGCTGATCCCAAGCGTGTCGTTTGCGTTGGCGGAATCGTCCGCGTCCTGAACGGGTCAGAAATCGAAGCCGGGCGCATACGGCGAGTGCGCCTGCCGCGGAAGAGCATTGAGACTATCCAGGTCGTCGAGTACCTGCGAGCATTCCTGATCGGAAGAGAAGCCTGGGCGCAAGGAAACATGCTGACGATTATTTCCGGAGCGTTCGGAGTCTTCCGAACCGACCTGGTGCGTGCGTTGGGCGGCTACCGATCGCACGCCATCGGAGAAGACTTCGACCTGGTGGCGCGTTTGCACCGGTACCTGCGGGAGAAGGGTGCAGACTACCGCATTCACTTTGTCCCAGACCCCGTGTGCTGGACGGAAGTACCATCAGACCTGCAGTCGCTCGGGAGGCAGCGGGCACGCTGGCAGAAAGGTCTGCTGGATGTGTTGTGGCCCAACAGAGACATGCTGTTCCGCCCGCGTTACGGACGTATAGGATGCTTTGCTCTTCCCTATTTGTGGCTCTTCGAACTTCTGGCTCCTGTCATCGAACTGGCTGGTATCCTCACAATCGTCATGGCAGCATCGCTCGGAGCGCTGAGCCGGGAGTTCTTTATTCAATTTCTGATCTTCGGTTATGCGTTTGCCACTGTAATCTCGATTGGTGCGGTACTACAAGAAGAACTGACGTACAAGCGATATAACGATTGGCAGGATGTCATACGTCTCGTCAGCTACTGCTTCCTCGAGCATTTTCCGTACCGGCAGCTCCACATGGTTTGGCGCCTTCAGGGCCTTTGGCAGTACTTGCGCGGCGACGTGGTTTGGAGACCCATGAAGCGACAGGGCCTGCGGTCGCCTGCTACAGAGTAGGTTGGCTCGTCGCGCGACCGCCAGCCCAAGCCCCTGGAAACTTGGACCATAACTTTCGGCTCGTGTAGAAGTGCGGTCCAGTCGAAGTTGGTGCTGAGCCAATCGATCGCCTTCGCCGTCCTGCGGCGTTGGCCCCCGACGTGGCGATCGCGCGCAGAAGCTCCCCTTGGGGCCTCGTAGTAGGCGGTAGACGCTTACCCTACCCATGGAACTCGTGACTTCGGTAATTAGGTCGGTCCTACTTTCTATGACAGCCTAGGCAACAGCAGGATGTCATCAAAATGTTACAGCTGTCCCATCTGTCACTGACCGGAACCGTATTGGTTGCAGACGACCATGCTCCCAATCGCGAATTTCTCGAAGAACTCCTCGCTGCACAGGGGCTCAAAGTCATAAGCGTGCCGAACGGCGCAGTTGCTGTCACCGAGCTTGGCCGTACTCAAGTCGACCTGGCGCTACTGGACGTCATGATGCCTCACCTCAATGGGTTTGAAGTATGCGAGAAAATCAAGAGCAATCCGGAGACATATTTGTTGCCGGTTATTCTGATTACGGCGCTTTCCGGGAAACAAGATCGGATCGACGGAATCAAGGTGGGTGCGGATGATTTCTTAACCCGTCCGGTGGATCCCATCGAGCTGTTAGCCCGAGTGCGATCGCTGCTGAAGGTCAAACTGCATACGGATGAACTGGAACGGGCCGAGTCAGTCCTCTTTTCCCTGGCGCGGAGCATTGAAGCAAAAGATCCTTACACGCATGGTCATTGCGAGCGCATGGCTGAGTGCTCGATCAAATTGGGAAAGCGCCTGGGATTGCCCGAAGAACAATTGCTCGCTCTGCGGCGCGCGGGAGTAGTCCACGACATTGGAAAGGTTGCGGTGCCGGATGCAATTCTC
>Ga0187821_10000156_pt1 | contig 14194 bp, 12 predicted proteins | sample NC_wetland_sal_i_20_FD_132442 | JGI IMG/M metagenome (GOLD analysis project Ga0187821, IMG submission 132442) | Wetland sediment microbial communities from Neuse River Estuary, North Carolina, USA - SourceSoil_1 | ecosystem: Environmental > Aquatic > Freshwater > Wetlands > Sediment | place...
AATCGCAATAATGTCCTGCAGGTCCTTGTAGCGCTGCAACACCTTTTGCACGCCGCGCGCGACCGCGTAATGCTCTTCGCCGACGATTTCCGGCGCGAGCGCTTTTGAGGTCGAGGCGAGCGGATCGACGGCGGGATAGATGCCGAGTTCCGCGATCGAGCGTTCGAGCACGATGGTCGAATCGAGATGCGCGAACGTGTTCGCCGGCGCGGGATCGGTGAGGTCGTCTGCCGGCACGTAGATCGCCTGCACCGACGTGACGGATCCGGTGCGGGTCGACGTGATGCGCTCCTGCAGCTGGCCCATCTCCGTCGCAAGCGTCGGCTGGTAGCCGACTGCGCTCGGCATGCGGCCGAGCAGCGCCGACACCTCGGAGCCCGCCTGCACGAACCTAAAGATGTTGTCCACGAAGAAGAGCACGTCCTGATTTTCCTGGTCGCGGAAGTACTCCGCCATCGTGACGCCCGTCAGCCCGACCCGCAACCGCGCGCCCGGCGGCTCGTTCATCTGCCCGAACACCATCACCGTCTTGTCGATGACGCCCGACTCCTTCATCTCCAGCCAGAGATCGTTCCCCTCGCGCGTCCGCTCGCCCACGCCCGAGAAGACCGAGAAGCCGCCGTGCTCGGTCGCGATGTTGCGGATCAGCTCTTGCAGAATGACCGTCTTCCCCAAGCCCGCGCCACCGAACAACCCGATCTTGCCGCCCTTGGCGTAGGGCGCCAGGAGGTCCACGACCTTGATCCCGGTCTCGAAGATCCGCGCCACCGTCTCCTGCTCGTCGAACGCCGGCGGGGCGCGGTGGATCGGGAGCCGAAGCTCCGGCTCCTTCACCGGCGCGCCCTGATCGATCGGCTCGCCGAGGAGGTTGAACACGCGCCCCAGCGTCTGACGTCCGACCGGGACGCGAATGGGCCCGCCCGTATCGACCGCCTTCATGCCGCGGACCAGGCCGTCGGTCGAGGACATGGCCACGCACCGGACGACCTCGTCGCCGATGTGGAGGGCCACCTCGATCGTGAGGTGGATGTTCTGCTCGGGATATTCGATCCGGAGCGCGTTCAGGATCGGCGGCAGGTGCTCGGGATCGAACCGCACGTCCACCGTGGGGCCGATCACCTGGATGATGCTGCCGATGTTGCCGCCTTTTCCGTTCGTCTGAGTCGCGTTCGCCATGGCCCTTCCTCTTATTTGAGCGCTTCGGCCCCGCCGACGATCTCGACGATTTCGCGCGTGATCGTCGCCTGGCGGGTCCGGTTCATGTGCAGCGTGAGCGTCTGGATCATCTCGTTCGCATTCTTCGTCGCCGAGCCCATCGCGATCATGCGCGCGCCGTGCTCCGAGGCGGCCGATTCCGCGAGCGCCATGTAGAGCCGCATCGCGAGAAAGTAGGGCACGATCCGGGTCAGGATGGTTCCCGGATCGGGCTCGTAGATGTAATCCCGGCGCGTAGCGCCGGGCTTGCGCTCTGCTTTCCCGCCCTTCAGCGCTTCGGACCCGAGCGGGATGTACGGTTCCAGGACGACGTCGCGACTCAAGGCGCTCCGAAAACGCGTGTAAATGATATCCACCTCGTCCAGCTCGCCCGCCACGTACCGCCCGAAGATGTCGCGGCTCGCCGCCTCCGCGAACTTCCAGTCGGCGATCCCGCCCAAGTCCGTCTTGGAGCCGAACGCGGGCGCGTTCCGCCGGCGGAAGTAGTCGAAGCCCTTCTTTCCCAGCAGGACAAGCTGCGTGGGCTGGGGCCGCTCGCGCATCCGTTCCTCGGCGGCACGGATCAGGTTCGCGTTGAACGCGCCCGCGAGCCCGCGGTCCGAGCTGACGAGCACGATGGCGCGGTGCTTGACCTCCCGGCCCTGGAAGGCGGGGTGGCTCAGATCGGACGAAGCCTCGGCGAGATTGGCGAGGACGGCGCTCAGATCCGTCGCATAGGGCCGCGCGGACTCCACGACCACCTGCGCGCGGCGCAGCTTCGCCGCGGAGACCATCTCCATGGTCTTCGTGATCTGGGCCGTGCTCCGGACGCTCTTGATCCGGCGCCGGATGTCGCGAAGGGTCGCCACGCTACTTCGCGGCCCGCCCGCGCTTCGCCGTGAACTGCGTCTTGAACTCCGCGATCGCCTTCTTCAGCTTGGCCTCGATCGGCTCCGTCAGCTCGTACTTGGCCTTCAGATCGTGCATCAGATCCGCGTAGCTCTTGTCCAGGAACTCGTAGAGCCCGGTCTCGAAATCGCGCACCTGGTCGACCGGCAGGTCGTCCAGATAGCCGTTCGTGCCCGCGTAGATGATGGCGACCTGGCGCTCCACGGAGATCGGGGCGTACTGGCCCTGCTTCAAGAGCTCCACCATACGCTCGCCACGCGTGAGCTGCTCCTGCGTGGACTTGTCCAGGTCCGATCCAAACTGAGCGAACGCGGCCAGCTCGCGGAACTGCGCGAGATCCAGCCTCAGGCGTCCCGCCACTTTCTTCATGGCCTTGGTTTGGGCCTTGCCGCCCACGCGGGAAACGGAAATCCCCACGTTGATCGCCGGACGGACGCCCGAGAAGAAGAGGTCGCTCTCGAGAAAAATCTGGCCGTCCGTGATCGAGATGACGTTGGTCGGGATGTAGGCGGACACGTCGCCCGCCTGGGTCTCGATGATCGGAAGCGCCGTGAGCGAGCCCGCGCCGAGCTTGTCGCTCAGCTTGGCCGCGCGCTCGAGGAGCCGCGAGTGGAGATAGAAGATGTCCCCCGGATAGGCTTCGCGGCCCGGCGGACGGCGCAGGAGGAGCGAGAGCTGACGATATGCCTGCGCGTGCTTCGAGAGATCGTCGTAGATCACCAGCGCGTGCTTCCCGGAGTAGCAGGAGTCCTCGCCGATCGTGCAGCCCGTGTAGGGGGCGATGTACTGGAGCGGCGCCGATTCGCTGGCACCCGCGCTCACGACGGTGGTGTAGGCCATCGCGCCGTTGTCCTCGAGGATCTTCACGACCTTCGCGACCGTGAAGTCCTTCTGCCCGACGGCGACGTAGATGCAGTGCAGGTCACCGCCCTTCTGATTCAGGATCGTGTCGATCGCGAGGGCGGTCTTCCCGGTCTGGCGGTCCCCGATGATGAGCTCGCGCTGGCCGCGTCCGATCGGGATCATGGAGTCGATGGCCTTGAGGCCCGTCTGAACGGGCTGATTCACCGGCTGGCGATCCACGATGCCGGGCGCGCCGGTCTCGAGGGGGCGCGTCCTCGTGGTGACGATCGGCCCCTTGCCGTCGATGGGCTGCCCGATCGCGTTCACCACGCGGCCGATCATCGCCTCCCCCACGGGGATGGACGCGATCTTGCCGGTGCGCCGCACGGTGTCGCCCTGCTTCACGTTGTCCGTGCCGCCGAAGAGCGCCGCGCCGACGTTGTCCTCTTCCAGGTTCAGCACGATGCCGGTCAAGTCCCCGGGGAAGTTCAGGAGCTCCCCCGCCATCGCGTCGTCCAGACCCCAGATGCGCGCGATTCCGTCGCCCACCTGCAAAACCGTCCCGACGCTCTCCATCTTGAGCCGGGACTCGTATTTCTCGAGCTCCTGTTCGAGAACCGAGCTCACTTCTTCAGGCTTGAGTGCCATGGTTTTCCCTCGGAATTAGGCCCGCGCGTCGCGGAGCTGCCGGCGAAGGCGCCAGAGCTGCGTGGCGAGCGTGCCGTCGATGACCTTGTGATCCAGCGAGAGTGAGGCGCCGCCCAGAAGCGCGGCATCCACCTCGCGGGTGAGCAGGATCTTGCGGCCGGTGCGCTTCGCCAGCCCGCGCGTCAGGACGTCCGCCTGGCCGTCCGTGATCGGGACGGCGGTGCGGACGACCGCGCGCGTGATGCCCTGGGCGTCCTCGGCCAGCTTGTGGAACTCGCCGGCGATCGCGATCAGGTGATCGAAGCGGCGGCGGCGGAGCAACAGGATCAGAAGCCCGTAGATGCTCGGGTTGATCTTCGACTGGAACTGCTTCTGGAGGAACGCCTCCTTCTCCGTGCGCGCGATGTTCGGCGCCTCGAAGAACCTCCGGATCCGGGGATCGCGCTCGAAGACGCGCGACACCGCCTCGAGATCCTGGTGCGTCGCCTCGAGGTTCTTCCGCTTCTCCGAGAGCTCGAGGAGCGCGCGGGCGTAGCGGCGCGCGAGGATGGCGGAGATCACTTGACCTGCTCCACCTCGGCCAGGAACCCGTCGACCAGTTTCCGGTGTTTCTCCGCGGTCAGCTCTTCGCGCATCAGCTTGCCCGCGATCTCCACCGCCAGGTCCACGACCTCGTTCCGGAGAGCGGCCTGGGCCTTGTCCCGCTCGAGGACGATCTCCTCGCGCGCGCGGGTGATCATCTCCTGGGCTTCCTTGCGCGATCCCTCGCGGATCTCGGCGGCCACGCGCTGGCCCTCCGAGACGGCTTCCTGGATCCGCTGCCGGCCCTCGGCCTCCAGGCGCTTCAGGTGCGCTTCGTACTCCTGGCGGATCTTCCCGACCTCGGCCTTCTCCTGCTCGATGCGCTCGAATTCCGCGCGGATCTTCTCCCGGCGCTCGCGCATCGGGGGAAGGATGATCGTGTTGAACGCGCCCCGGACCAGGAAGAGGAAGATGATGAAGCTGATCGCGTGGGCGATGAGCTGATTGACGTGTACGAGCTGATCCATGAGGCTTAGCCGATCCGACCCTGAAGGAAGAACATCGTGACGAACGCGTAGATCGTGAGCGCCTCGGCGAAGCCGAAGCCGATGATCATGGCCACCTGGAGCTTGGGAAGGATCTCCGGCTGACGTCCCATCGCCTCCATCGCTCCCTTGCCGAGAAGGCCGATGCCGATGCCCGAGCCGATGGCCGCAAAGCCGATGCCGAGCGGGAGTCCGAGTCCTAGCGCTGCCGGGAAAAGCATGGATTCACCTCCTGGGGTTTACGGTTCCACATCAATGTGACGCGTGCGCCTCCTCGGGCGCGTGCTCCTCGTGCGGCAACATCATGTAGAGGTACACGGTCGCGAGGAGAGAGAAAATCAACGCCTGCACGATGCTCGTCAGTGTCTGGAGCATCATGAAGAGCGCGGTGATGCCGGCCATGGGCGGTACGGCGAGCGCCGTGAGGCCGGCCTTCAGACACAGCGCGGTGGCGCTGACGAACACGACGATCAGCGTGTCCTCGCCGAAGATGTTCCCGAAGAGACGGCACGAGAGGCTCACGGGCTTCGCCAGCTCTCCCAGGATGTGCACCGGGAGCATCACCGGGAGCATCATCCACCCGATCGCATCGCGCGGCGAGCCGGCGAGGTGATCCAGATAGCCGACGATCCCGAGGTTCCGGATGCCCCAGAACTGCACGTAGAGGAACGTGATCAGTGCCAGGGCCAGCGTGAGATCCAGCGAGGACGTGGCCGACTTCATCCCCGGAATGATCCCGAGCAGGTTGATGGTCAGGATGTAGAAGAAGAGCGCGCCGATGATCGGGAAGTGCCGCTCGATGTGGCTGCCCAGGAGCCCTCCGGCCACGTCTTCCAGGCTCTCGACCATCCACTCCACGGCGTTCTGGAACGGGCCGGGGACCATCTTCGGCTTGCGCATCGCGAGCCAGCTCACGAAGAGGAACAGAAGTCCCGCGATCCACGCGAAGACGATGATCTGGTTCTTCTCGAGCCAGCCGATCACGGCATTGCCGGGATTGAAATCGTGGAGGAGCACGAGCCAGTTCGGAAGCTCGGTCGCGGCTTCGTGCGATGCCGCGGGCGCCGCCTGCGCGCTCGCAGCCTGTGCTGCGCTGTGTTCCTTCTGCGCCGGACCCGAGGTCTGCGCGTGCGCCGTCGTGGCGAGCGCGGAGGCGCCCACGACCGCCAGGATGAGCATCGCGCCCTTCGCGCGCCTCGTGAGCGACGCGGGGCCCGCGCCGAACGCGAGCTGCATGGACTTCAGGAAGAGCACGGCGAATGGAATCGCGAAGCCCGCGCAGAGCGGCGCGTAGCGGATCTTGTCCCAGGTCATCAGCGCGAAGAGCCCGCCGTAGACCACGAGCACTTTGCCGATGATCGCGAGCGCGAGGCCGCCCCGCTTCTCTGTGAAGAGTTTCACAATCTTCCGGAGAAAAATGAAGTGAAGGGTGGAGATGACCTCTCCCGCGAGGAGGGCGAGCGCGTCGTATGGTTGGGTGGACGCGAGCGTCAGGGCAAGCGCCCCCGCGACGATCCACGAAGTCCGGAGCGAGCGGTCCAGCACGTCGCGTCCGGGTCGCGCCTGATCCATGTGGGGGGTCAGTCCTCCAGTTGGGAGAGCTTGACGATCTTGATGGTCTCGCGCACTCCGGCCACGAATCCCAGGACGCAGAAGACGATCCCGAGCCACGGTTTCGTCCGGAAATGCCTGTCGAGATAGAGCCCGATGGCGAGTCCGATCAGCGGCGCCAGCGCGAGAATGAACGGAATCGACGTGAGCATACCCACCTGCCGCCAGCCCGTGAGCTTCTTCGGTGTCTTGCCGTTCACTTGGGATGTCTGCAGGAGGAAACAGCGCCGCCGACTACGAGCGGAAGAAGATAAGCGGAAGGGATTGACCGGGTCAACGAAAAACGAGGGCGGCGCGATCGCGGCGGACCGGCGCCGAATGCTTCCGCCAGGTCCACCGCCCGCGCCATGCCCCCAAGGCAAGATGAAGGCGGGACGCCTCTTGCCTCCTCGGCATCATCACACCGCGGCCCCGACTCCGCGATGCTCTCCCCCAAACAGAGAGCGTCCCGCCGGGAGACTCGCATCGCAACCGGCGTGCCGCGGCGCGAGGAGCGCCCGTGGAGCGCCCAAGCTCTACGCGCGCCGCGTTCTGCGCGGGCGCGCGGGAACAGCGGTCCGGGAATTCGATTCAGGGAGAGGGTGACGGGTGTTGACGCGGGATGGAGGCGGCCGGTCCGGCCGGGGCGCAACGCGTTCGGGCCGAGCGGGTTGGGACGGCGTCAACGTCAGGGTGACGCGGTGTTGCTCCAGGATACCTCGCTCTTCAGGACGCGGATCCGTCCTTCCTTGAGCGAGCGCACCATCACCTCGACCACCTCGGCCGCGAACTGGGTCCCGGCCTTCTCCTCGAGCTGGGCGATGGCCTGGTCCATGGTGAGCCCCGCGCGGTAGGGCCGCTCCGTCGTCATGGCATCGAACGCGTCCGCCACGTTCACGATCCGCGCTCCGATCGTGATCTCGTCGCCGCGGAGCCCGTCCGGATAGCCCTTTCCGTCCACCCTCTCGTGATGGTGGCGGACCAGGTCGGTCGCCTTCTCGAGAAACTTCACGCCCTGGAGCATCTGCGCCCCGCGGACCGGATGCGCCTTCACCAGCCGCCACTCCTCGTCGGTGAGGGCGCCCGGCTTGTGGAGGATGGAATCGCTGGTGTGGAGCTTCCCGATGTCGTGGAGGAAGGCCCCGAGCTGAATGGTCTGGATCTCGTCCTGGGAGAACTCCATGGCCTTCGCGATCCCCACGGCGTACTGCGCCACCCGCTCGGTGTGTCCGTGCGTGTAGGGATCCTTGGCCTCGATGGTCGAGACCAGCACGCGAACGGTGGCGAGATACGTGTCTTGAAGATCCTTGAAGAGCCGCGCGTTCTCGATCGCGATGCCCGCCGACTCGGAGAGCGCCTTCACCATCTCGAGGTCGGAGGCCTGGAAGTCCTGCCCGCTCACCTTCTCCCCCACGGCGAGGATGGCGGTGAGCTTCTGCTTCATCATCACCGGGCAGACCAGCGTGAAGCCGGCGGCGTAGAGCGGGCCGACGCTTCGTTCCAGCGAGGGGTCCTCGGAGAGGTCTTGGAGCCGCATGGGGCGGCCCTCCTCGCCCTCCGTCGGCAGGATGGCGCGGATGAATTCGTCTTCGTAGAGGAAGTGGATGGAGCGGACCAGGTCCTCCTTGACGCCCTTGAAGGTCCAGGCATCGAGCCGCTTCGGATCCTCGCGCTGGTCGGTGAGGAAGAGGCACGCCGAGTTCACCCGCAGCTGCCCCACCACGCTCAGGATCATCGTGCCCAGGAGCGCTTCGAGATCGAGGGAGGAATTGAGCTGGTGGGTCAGCCCCATCAGCGTCTCGAGGCTGAAGACCTGGAAGCGGAGCTCCTTGTTGCGCACGACCAGGTCCTCGCGGTTTCGCGCGACCTCGGTCTCCAGCTCCCGGTTCTTGGTGCTCAGCGTCTCGTGCTTCTCCATCCGCTCGAAGATGCGCCGGACCTTGATCAGGAGCTCTTTCGGGGAGAAGGGCTTCGTCAGGTAGTCGTCCGCCCCGTGCATGAGCCCCTGGAGACGGGCGTCCACCTCGGCGGTGGCCGAGACCATGATGACGGGGATCGCGGCGGTCTCCTTGGAGCTCTTGAGCGCGGCGCAGACCTCGAAGCCGTTCTTCTTGGGGAGCCTCAGGTCGAGAATGATCAGGTCGGGGGTCTCGCGGCGCACGGCCTCGAGGCCTTCCTCGCCGGTCGAGGCCGCGGTCACGTGATAGCCGTTCTGCGAGAGCGAGATCTGGAGAAGGTCCACCACGCGCCGGTCGTCGTCCACGACGAGGATGGTCCGCTTCTGCTTCGCATCGCGCGAATCGAGGAGCGGCTTCATGCTGTCCTGGCTCATCGGCGGGTTTCGGCCCCCACCGTGGGACCCGCGCCCGCGGCGTCCGGAGCGTCCTGGGGGCCGCGTTCGGGGGGAACGATTGCGCCCGAGGCGAGCGGGTCGATGGAGCCCAGGCCATGCGCCTCCTTCTCGCCGGCGGCGCCGGCCTCGGGGACCGCGGCGGCGGGAACGGGCTGCCCGGCCTTGAGACGCGTGCGCCTCTCGATCTTGTCGAGCACGTTCAGGAAGATCTCGATCACGCTGGGGTCGAACGGGCTTCCCCAGTTCTCCGCGATCACCTGCCGGGCCTTCTCGTAGGGCAACGCGCGGCGGTACGGCCGCTCGCTCGTCATGGCGACATAGGCGTCCACGAGGGAAACGATCCGCGCGCCCAGCGGAATCTCCTGGCCGCGGATTCCGTTCGGGTATCCCTCGCCTCCCCAGCGCTCGTGATGATTCAGGACGATCGCGATCACTTCCTTGGGGAAGTTCATCTCCTCGAGGATCTGCGCGCCGCGCACCGGGTGCTGCTTGATGAGCGACCACTCCTCTTCGGAGAGATGCGCGGGGTTCTTCAAGATCAACCCGCTCACCGTGATCATGCCGATGTCGCGCAGCACGGCGCCGTACACCAGGGACTTCAGATGCTCCTTGGGATAATCGAGCAGACGCGCGACCGCGCTCACGTAGCGGACCACCCGCTCGGTGCTCCCCTTCGCGTACCCGTCGCGGCTTTCGATCAGCGCCATCATGCCGCGCACCAGCCCCAGATTCCGCTCTTCCTGGGCGCGCTGCACGCGCGCGTTCGAGATCGCGACGGCCCCCTGGTGCGAGAGGATGGTCAGGAGGTCCTTGTCGTCGTCCTCGAACTTCCTCCGGCTGCCGCGGCCTCCCACGAAGAGAACGCCCTCGAGGTCGCGGCGCACCCACATCAGGATGGCCCACTCGAATCCGGTCTCGCGGAGCGCTTCCATCTCCTCCGCCCCGCTCTGCTTCAGCTCCAGCTCTTGCAAGGTCACGAAGGAACGGTCCGGGCCGAACCGCCGGAACACGGTCCACGGGAGAACGAAGTCCTGGAAATGATGCTGCGGGAACCCGCGCACGTGGCGCGGCACGAGGTGGCCGTCCCTGTCCGGATCGACCAGGAAGAGCGCCAGGCGCTCGAGGCCGAACTGACCCATCACGCTCAGGCCGAAGAGATTCAGGACCTCGTCCAGATCCTGCGCGAGGTTCAGGGCCTGCGTGATCTCGAAGAGGTTTCGGAACTCCACGATCTTCCGCTTCAGCTTCGACTGAAGCGACGCCATCTCGGGCCCGACCGGAGCCTCGGCCTGAGCCGCCTCCGCCGCCTTCGGGGGTCCGTTCGCCGCGGTCTTCGCGGGCTCGTTCGCGACGGCCTTCGCGGGCCCGTTCGTCATGTAGACGATCGCGCCCGCGCCCTGGAGCATCGCCTGGATCTCCGGCGCCACGCCGGACATCTCGATCCGCCGGTCGGTCTGCTCGTAGACGCGGCCCCAGCGGGTCAGGACCGAGATTCCGAGACTCGAGATGCTCTCCACGCCGGAGAGGTCGAGGCGCACGCGCGGCGCGCTCTTGCCCTGGCATTTGAGGAGGAGGCGGTCGAGCGATCGGGACCCGTCGGCGTCGATCACCCCGAGCAGGGAGAAGTGGAACTCATCCGCGGCGCCGAGCCGCTCGATCTGGAGTGCCTTCACGCGGGGGCGCTCCCTTTCCCGCCCATCTCCTCGCTGTGCGTGCGCTTCAGGAGGGCGCTGGGATTCAAGACGAGGGTGATTCCCGAGTCCGGGGTCATGATCCCGCCGAGCACTTCCTCGACGGGATACAGGCGCGGGGGCAACGGCTTGAGCCGCGCATTCTCGCGCCAGACCAGACGGTCGAAGCTCACGATTGCCGATCCGCTGCCCGAGCGGAGCACGGCGATGGGCCGCCCCTCGCGCTCGTTGGACCGCCGTGCCGGGTCGCCCGGGTGCTCGCTCGTGTCCGAAGAGGCGGAGGCGTCGCGGCCGAAGAGCGTCGCGAGAGAGTGGATGGGGCCCGGCATCGCCGCCGAAGTCCACGCCGGATCCGAGTCGCTGGCGTAGATCCGCTCGACCGCGCTCCACGGGAGGGCGATTCTCTGGCCGCCGGCCTCCACGATGAGGAAGCTCCGGAGCGAGCGCGCCATCGGGAACTGGAGCCGGAGGGTGGTGCCCACGCCTTCCGTATCGTGCCGCGACGCGAACCCGCCCAGGCTCTCGAGCGCGTTCTCCAGAAGCTGAAGCGCCTCGGGGTCGAGGGTGACCGGCCCTTCGATGCGAAGCCGGGCTTCCAGACCCTCGCGCGCCGCGGTGAGCCCGATCTCGATCGTCTCCCCCGATTCCGGGAGGGGCTGCATGGTCTCGAGGATGCGAAGCACCAGCGGGAGGAGGATCGCGCCGATCTCGGGCTCGAACCCCACGCCGCCGGTCTGGACGGAAAGGCAGATGCGACGCCCCCGGTCGCCGGTGTGGGCCGCGGTGTACATGTCGTCGAGGTAGCGGTCCAGGGGATCGAGGAACTCCCAGAGGAGATGCTCGTCCAGGTCGCGCGCCCTGCGCTCCAGCGAGTACTGGAGTCCCAGGAGCTGGTTCAGCTCGTGCGCCAGGCTTCGCAGGCCCGAGGTCGTATCCTGCAGCTTCTGGTGGATGATGAGCGAGCGGCCCTCGAGCGGGCTCTGCTCGCCGCGCTTGTTGCCCCGCGCGATCCGGTGACGCTCGACCGCCTTCTGCACGCCGTCCCACTCGGTGAGCGCCGAGTGCGCCGCGTCCAGGGTGTCGTTGACCGTATCCGTCATGGAGCCGATCCGCTCGTTCTGATGGATGAGGGAGTTCTTGATCTCGAAGGTGAGGGCGAGGAGGTTCTCCTGGCTCCCCACGTCGGCGGCGGTGGTCTCGTCGATCATGCCGCGCGCCGAGTTGGACTCCTGCGAGCGCGCCTGCTTGAGGTTCGCGCGGAGACGCTCCAGGACCTCGCTCACGATGCCGGCGTGCTCCACGAGCGCGACGAACCCGTCGGCCCGGAGGCGCTCGATCAGGCGCTCCTCCGCGTCCAGCGCCACGCGGCACTGGGCCACCACCTCCTGGCGCTGCGCGGGGCGGAGGTGACCCATCTGGGCCAGGGCCTCGCGCATCTCGACCGCGAGGCTCGCGATCTCGCCGACCTCGAGCCACTCGGCGCTCCGTTCCACCAGCCGGATCGCGAGCTCGGCGATCGACAGAAGATCGCTCTGCTCCCAGCTGGTCTCGTCGTCGAGGCAGCGCCGTACGGCGGCAACCTGCTCGTGGATGAGCGCGCCGAAGGTCGCGCCTAAGCGCGACATGACTTGGGTTTGGTTCAGGTACTCGGAAGCCGCGGTTCTCATGCCGCCTCTCGTTGGCCCTCAGTCCGGGGCGAGGGGTCAGCTCTCGAAATGGGCTCCGGGTTTGAGCCCTTCGATCAGCAGAATCCCCTCCACGGGGGATTTTTCGGCGGGTCCGGGCGCGTTCTCCACGTTATCCTGCGCCGAATTCCGGGGCTCTTGGCTGGAACGGATGGAGATCGGGCCGTCCGGGCCGGAGTCGGATCCCTCCGCCGACCCCCCCAGGCTCTTCAGGAGCTCCCGGGAGCGGTCCAGCAGACGGACGACCTGGACGCGCGCGCTGCGGCTCGAGGGCAATGGAGCGGAGGAGCCGGACATCTCGGCCAGCGCGGTCTTGGCGTCGTTGCTGGTCGCGTGGATGGCGGTGATGGTCTCGCCCACCTTGTATTCGATCTCCGAGGAAAGCCTCGAGATGGTATCGGTCGCTTCCCGCGCGAACTCGGCCAGCCGGCGCGTCTCCTCGGCGATCGCGGCGAACGCCTCGCTGCCCGAGCGTGTGGCCTCGAGCGCGGCGTTGAGCGCGAGCAGGGTGGCGCGATTGGTGACACGCTCCGCGACCGAGGCCAGCTCGTTCGCGCGCATGAGCCCCGCGGCCAGATCCTCGATCCCGTCCGCGGCGGTGAGCACCACCGCGTCCACGAGCTGGGCGGGCGTGCGAAGCGACGGGTCCTCGCCGGCCGAAGGGGTCTGGCCGTTCGCGGCCCCCGCGAGCGTGGTGCGGAGCGACTCGATCTCGCGGACCAGATCCCGGAGCCCCGCCTCGAACGCGGGTCCCACGACGGGAGCCTTCTCGTCGCTGGAGGGCTTCGGCCAATCCGGAGGAAGCGCGTCCCCGCCCGCCCCGATCAGCTCCTCCTCCTCGCCCAGCGAGAGGTGGCTCACGACCGGCAGCGATGAGGAGCCCTTCACGCCCTCGAGCAGGGGCAGGAGCGGGCCCGCGCGAAGCTCGGGTGCCTCGACCAGAGGATCCTTGCCGTCCCGCACGAGCGACGCGGCCAGCTCGACCTGCTTCTTGAACTGCTCCACCTGCGCGCCCGAGGCCGGATTGCCGCGGGCCTCGAACGAGAGACGATTCACCTTCTCGTAGACCTGCGCCCAGTCCTCCACGAAATCCGGCGGCACCTTGGCTTCCGCCGATCCGCCGCGATCCAGGAGGAGAAGAAGACGCCGCGCGCGACCGAGCTCGGCCGCCATCTTTCTCGGGGCCGCGGTGCGCGAGGCGAAAAAGGCTCCACCCAAGGCCACGGCGCCCACGGCGATCCAGCCCATGACGCCCGATGCCAGGGATCCCGCGACGCCGGCGCAGATGGCCGCGGCCAGCGTGACCAGAACCGCCGGGGGCGGCGAAGACTGCCCCGGACGCGCGTCCTCTTCCCGATAGTCTCGTCCCGCCGCCATGCTAATTCCCCCGCTCCATGGGTGTCGATCTCCCGGCGGAAGAGCCAGCGGGAGGAATGATCGTCTCGAAAATCCGCCAATAATTGAGGCAGTGGAAATGATCCTGGTCGTTTTCCAGCACCGACTCGAACAGGTCCCCCAGCTCCGAATCGTTGCTGTCCGGGGGCGCCTCGCGGAGCTCGCGTCCCGGGATGAGCTTCGGAATCTCGGGGATCAGGAGCGCGAAGCGGTCCGGCCCGCGCGTCAGGACGAGCGCGTAACGCGGGCCGTCCTGCACCGGGGCCTCGATGCCAAGATACGAGGCGAGATCCACGACGGGCACCATCTCCCCTCGGAATGCGGCCACGCCGGCCACCGGCTCGAACACGCCGGGGAGCTGCGCGAGGCGCTCGGCGTCGAGAATTCCGCCGGCTTCCTCGACGCGCACGGCGAACGAGTAATCACCCAGCCGGAATGTGAGCGCGCCCCTCGTTCCGAGATTCATCGTCCTGTCGGCCCTCGTTGAGACTGCTCTGCTGTCGTGGGGTCTTTGTCGCGAACCGAGAGGAATCGCAAGTAACGTGCCACCGCCTTGCCCGGAGTCCGCCTCGCAACCCTAAGCAGAGGGCTACCTTGCCTGCCCTCGCGATATTCGTTCGGGGGAAGGGCTCCGGAGGGCCTTGCGCGCGGGCCTCGGGTCATTGCAAAAGGCTCGTGACCACGCAAATCGCATCACGTCTCCACCTGCGGTATGGGTGGTTCCACCCTCGGTCGGGGTCCCTTCAAGCCACATCGTGACAATTCCTCCACGGTCCGCGCCCTGCCAACCGGGCCTCGAGTCTGACGAATGCCCATGTG
>Ga0187821_10000157_pt1 | contig 14142 bp, 9 predicted proteins | sample NC_wetland_sal_i_20_FD_132442 | JGI IMG/M metagenome (GOLD analysis project Ga0187821, IMG submission 132442) | Wetland sediment microbial communities from Neuse River Estuary, North Carolina, USA - SourceSoil_1 | ecosystem: Environmental > Aquatic > Freshwater > Wetlands > Sediment | place...
GGCTGATTGTTTTAAGTCAACGCTTCTCGGTTGATGAGCTATTTTACCGGCAAGAATCTCTGGACGCGCTCGCCATAGAACACTTCGCCGGTATAAATGATGCCCTTCGAGTCCACCGCTTCCATGTGAAGGCCGAAGAACTGGCCGCCGTTTTGACCCATGCTGCCCATCTGCCCCAGGATCTTGCCGTCTTCGCGGTTCAGGAACCAGATGTGGTTGTTGGTGAGATCGGAAATGTACAGCAGCCTCTGTTCCTTATCTGGCGAAAACATAACGCCTCCGGTGGAACCGCCGACACCCGTCCATTCCGCCATCTTGAATTCCTTAACGAACGTGCCGTCTTTTTTGAACACTTGAATGCGGTTCGCCATCCGGTCGGCGGCATATAGCAGCCCATCATGTGAGATATTCAGCGTGAGGTGTCCGCGGAACTCCTTGGGCATCGGTCCACCCGGTGTGTATGCGCGATCCTTGTCGTCAGTCGTGATTTCTGAAAGTTTGTGTCCGTAAGCGCCCCAGCCCCGCTTGAACGCCAATGTATCCAGGTCAAACACCATCACGCGCCCACCCAGGTAACTGTCACTGCAATAGAGTTCGTGAGCTGCGTCGTCGATCCGAACCTCTTCGATGTTCCCAACAATCATCGGCGTTGTCGGAGGATATTTCTCGCGAAAAGCCTTTACGGCCGCCTGTCGAGCAGCTTGCGCCTCTGGAGAGGCTTGTGGCCGCCCGCCCGGCCGGATAAATCCGGCCACTGGCCCTGCGCTGCCGTGCCCGGGAACATGTTCTGCAGGGGCGGCATCGCCTCCACCAGCACCCGGCTCTTTGTCCGGTGCCCGAGGAACTGTCCCCAGAAGCTTGCCGCTCTTCGGGTCATATTTATGGACGCTGTTTAGTCCGTCCACTGTATTCCCGGTATAGATAAAGCCTTTCAGGTCCACCGCCATGCCATGCCCTTGCGGCGGATCTATAGAGCCGATCACGTTGCCTTCCTTATCAAAGTGAATCAGCGATGGAGGCCGGACGCAGCAATCGGCAATAGGCGGATTGAGCTCCGCCTCAAGCTCAATGTCAGTCAGGTCGTTCGGGCGGTCATATGCCCAGACGTTGTCGTCCTTGTCCACCGCCAGGCCGGTAATCCCGCCGATCTTCCACTTGTGTGGCAATGGCTTCGGCCAGTCCGGATCAAATCTAAATTTTGGCGCCGTTTCCGTCGGCGCTCCTCTCAGCGCGCGAAATAGGCCCGCTCCGAAAAGCACCACGCAAACAGCCAAGACTGAGAAACCGGCGAATCTGGCCCACCCGCTCATTTCTATCCGACGCAAATTCACGACCCGCCTCCTTCCACATGACAATTTTCCTCACGTGGCGTCCTTCAATGCATTCTCGGCGGAGTCTATTCCGCGAAATTCGCGGTGTCAACAAACCACAAAGCGATTGCGAACGGCGTGATACAGGCGAGTCATGTCCGCGGCCGTATCTGCGCCGTTCAGCCAACTTTTTCGAATCGATTGTGTGAGCGCAAATCTACGCAAAAGGTCCGGCTAAGCGTGGACGCGCAAGACGGTTTCAAAGCTCTGCATCAAGGGCTCAACGCTTTGAAGAACAAAGTAGTTTTCAGCAGAGAAGAGCGATCGGCAGCTCGGACAGGCGTTGCTCAAAAGAGGGCTGGATGCCGAACCGCTCTGGCCGCTTCCCGGGTCCTCCATCTGTTCTAGTATGAATTCAGAATTACAAGTGCCGCATTTCCTGCAGAGGTAAGCAAACATTTGGTACCTCCGTTTAGAATTCGTCTCGACCGCACAAAGCCGAATCTCAAGAGCTGATTTCCTCAGGCGTGTTCGGCCCGGCGCGGGCCACGATTTTGGCGCTTGACGCATCGCGAATAAAATAGTTTGCGGGCACAGTGCGTGCCAGCGTGTTGAGCTTTTCCTGTGCGTCTTTAAGGGTGGCTGCTTGCGCAATCCATAGTGGGTTACCGTCACTCAGTTCTCGAAAAATGTCATAGCCAAGACCCATATTCTCCTCTGCGCGACCCCAATATTTACTGCTGCCGTCGGCTATAAAAAGCCAGTAATGAGAGATGGCCGATCTCGAATGTGCCATTCGTCTTTCCGTTTCTCCCTGCCGGGCTCGCTGCAGACCTGCCTGTATTCGAGCAAGGAGAGGACCAAATCCCCAGTTATTCTTGAGTGACTGCGAGCGCCTGAAACTGAAAGGTTTGTGGTTTAGCTCACAAACTGCCTCGCTAGCCTACAGGGTTCGTCGGTGCGCCGGTACACTCTAACGCTGAGACAAACTATTCCAGCCGCACGCAGTTTTGCCCGAGCCGAGTGAGGAAAGAGGTGCCGTGCATGCTGTTACTCAGAAAATCGAGGGGATTCCCTGTATTGGCACGCACGTCTTGCCGTGTTTCCTTTGAGGAAGGCCTGTTTCCGCGCGCCAGCTCGCCGGTTGGCATGGCCGATCAGTCCCACCTGGAATGCAGGGAACGTTTATGTCAGTTCGCATTTTGGTCGTGGATGATTATCGGGTGGCGAGAAAAACCATCCGGTCCCTGCTCAACTGGCATTCCATGCACGTTTGCGGCGAAGCCGAAAACGGTAAGCAGGCGGTCGAAAAGGTTAAAGAATTAAATCCCGACATTGTTCTCCTTGATATCAATATGCCAGTGATGAATGGCGTCCAGGCGGCATATGAAATACGCCGCATCGCACCATCCACAAAAATAATTTTCTTCACCATTCACGACTCACCCGAATCAATCGCCGCAAGCCGGGCCATTGGCGTCGATGCCTTCGTGCCTAAAGCCGCCGCGGGAACGGATCTGATTCCAGCGGTGCAGCGACTCCTCAATACCGATCAAGCAGGTTCCGGTAAGAGCACGTAGCCGGACTGTCGTAGTTTCCGGGATTGTTTAACGTGCCTTTCTCGCCGCCCGCGCATCTAAAGCTCGCAAAGGAGAGACCCATGCCATACGTTACAGTCGGCAAAGAAAATTCCGGTGACATCCAGCTGTATTATGAGGACCACGGCTCAGGTGACCCGGTCGTTTTAATCCACGGCTATCCTCTGAGCGGTGCCTCTTGGGAAAAGCAGGTTCCTGCGCTCGTTTCCGCCGGCCATCGCGTCATCACCTATGACCGCAGAGGCTTCGGGAAATCCAGCCAGCCAACTACCGGCTATAATTACGACACCTTCGCTGAAGACCTGCAGAAGCTCCTGACGCATCTTCATCTCCAGAATTTCGCGCTGGTCGGTTTTTCCATGGGCGGCGGAGAAGTGGCGCGCTACATCGGCAGATACGGATCCAAAGGCGTGAGCCACGCGGTTTTCGTGTCGTCTGTCCCGCCGTTCCTTCTGAAAACTGCTGATAATCCTGAGGGCGTCGATGGCAGCGTGTTCGAGGGAATTCAAAAAGCCATTGCTGCAGATCGGTATGCTTTCTTCAGCGCATTTTTCAAAGACTTCTTCAACACCGATGTTTTCCTCGGCAAGCGCATCAGCCAGGAAGCGGTCCAAGCCAGCTGGAACGTCGCGGCTGGCGCGTCAGCCGCCGCGAGCCTGGCATGTGTGCCCACTTGGCATGAAGACTTCCGCGCCGACTTGACTCGCGTGGATGTTCCCACGCTGGTTATTCACGGTGACGCGGATCGCATCGTGCCTTTCAGCGCGGCCGGACAGAAAACGGCCAAGCTGGTCAAGGGCGCGCGTCTGGTGGTCATAAAAGACGGCCCTCACGCCGTTAACTGGACGCACGCCGATCAAGTCACCGCGGAATTGGTGAACTTTTTGGGCAAAGGCGCCGGGCAACGAGCGGCCTCGACAGCTTAATCGTAATCGCAGGGCTGAATTAAAAGCAGAATGACCACGCCGAGCTACTGCGGCGCGGGCCCGCGGACGATCTGCACAAAATCATCCGGGCGTATCCACTTGGCGAAGGCTGCGCGCACGTCATCCGCGCTAAGATCGTAAAAACGCTTGCCGGCACGCGCCGGCTCATCGAGCGGCAGACCCATTTGCGCACGTCGGACTAAAGCATTGGCCACGCCATCTTCGCTCGATTCGGCGAGCGGAAGCTGGCGCAAGAGCAACGCCTTCGCTTGCTGCAGTTCCGCAGGACTGACGTTTTCCTTCTGCATGGCGATCAAGTCGCGTTGGATCAACTGCCGCGCTTTGGAGACGTTCTGCGGATCGCAGCCGTAGGCTACGGTGAAAACGGTTCGGGTCTTCTGAGCGTCAAGGACGACCTCGACGTTGTAAACATATCCTGTGACTTGCCTGAGGTCGTGATAAAGCCGCGTGGCGTAAAAACCGCCACCCAGAACATGATTTCCCAATTGAAGCGGATAATAGTCGGAATCAAACCGGGTAATCGGGACGACCTCCGAAAGATCGACAGAATCCTGAATCTGAGTAGGATCCGGAACGTTCTCCGCTGATGGCTTATTCGGAGGGACGCGAGGGAGATCGACCTCTGGTTTGGGACCGTCGGGTTTCCATTCGCCAAACGACTTCTCGATCGCGCTCTTGGCTTCTTCTGGCGTGATGTCGCCGATCACGACAATTGTCGTGAGATCGGGCCGGATCGTCTTGGCGTAATAGTTCTTCACGTCATCGAGAGAGAGCGAAGAAACCGTCTGAGGAGTTGTTTCCCGAAGAACGGGATCCTTTGGCGGAAGCAGCGCGGCATTCAATGCGCGGCCCGCCCGATAACCTGGACTTCGAAGCTGCCCGGCCACGAACTGTGCAGTCTGCGGCTTTAATACGTTGAAGGCTTCTGCCGGAAGGGCAGGGTTCAACTCGTTATCGGCCAGCAGTTGCACGCCCCGTCCGAAGTCTTGCTTCAACACTTCAAGTGTAAATTCATAGCCTGCTGATTCCTCGGCGGCGATATCGTCGAGGGCCTTCTGAAAGGCTAGCCGGTCAAGATTTTTCGTGCCGTAGGAAAAAAGATTATCCAGCACGCGAGCTACACCGTCGCGCCCATTCGGCGTTTCCATCTGCGGATCATGCCGGACATTTCCCACCACGGTGACAGTTGGAGTGACTTTAACCGTCCGTACGATCAGCCGTAGCCCATTCGGCAGCGTCATGTCCGTCGAGATGGGCTGGGCAGGCGGCACTTCCAGGGTCAGAAGCCGCGACTTTGCCCAGGACGGCAGCTCCACGGGTTTCGTGGGGGTCGCAGTCAATTGCTCATTGCCGCCGAATCCGTTGGACGCCACCGGCTCGCCCGAGGGCGAAGGCTTGAGTTGTGCCGTAATCGATCCTTGGTCCACCAGGTATGTCTTGGCCACCCGGTTTACGTCTTGAACCGTCACTCGCTTCATCGCCTCTACGTTGTCATCCGGCGAGTTGCGCCCTTCTGCGGCCAAAGCATCCGACCACGCCTCTGCCAATCCAGGAATGGAGTTGCGACGAAATTCGGACTCAGCAATTTCTCGCCGCTTCGCCGCTTCCACTAAGTCCTCAGGAACGCCGTTCATCGCATAATCCGCCATGATCTTGTGCATTTCCTGAATCACGGGAGCCGCATCGGCAGCTGCCGGTAACACGGCTACGCTATAAGCCATGCTGGCCTTCGGGTAGGCTTCCGCAAGCCCAAATTCCGCTTCCAGTGCCTTGCCTTGCGGAACGAGTTCAAACAAATTCCCGCGCTGGCTGGCCAGTACGTCGCTCAGAATGTGCACCGCCGCGAAGTCCGGGCTGTCGGTGCCCGGCATGCGATAAGCGATGAACGCCAGCAGGTAGGGAAGATTGCTATCGAGGGTAAACGACTCCGATTTTACGGGGCTCAGATTCACCTGCGGCCGGGGAGGCAGCGTTTTGCGTGGGATATTTCCGTAGTATTCCTTCACTTTGGCCAGCACAGCATTCGGATCTACGTCGCCTGCGATAACCAGGATGGCGTTGTTCGGCGCATACCAGGTTTTGTAGAAATTCTTCAGCATCTCCCCCGTGGTTGCGTCGAAAGATTCTTTGGTCCCCAGAGGATCATGGCTGTACGGCGTTCCCGAGAAAAGGTCCTCACTGGCGCGAGTGATAAATTTGTATGTCGGATTCGAAAGGTCGCGCGCTACCTCCTGCTCAATGGCCCCTTTTTCCTGTGCCCATTCCGCCTGCGAATCCTGAACGTCCTGCATGCATGCGGCATCTACGCGCAAGGCAATGTCCAGGTCGCCCGCGGGAAGCGTGACGAAATATTGCGTGATGGTTTGTTGCGTATCCGCGTTATCGGTGCCGCCCAGTTGTGCGTAAATCGCCGAGATCTGGTCCCCGGTTAAATCCGAACAGCCCCGGAACGCCATATGCTCCTGAGCGTGCGCCATTCCCGGAAAACCCTGCGGAGTTTCGTCGCCGCCCACCAGATAATTTTGCTCCACTGTGACCACCGGCGCGAGCGGATTGCGCAGAATCACCACGCGCATGCCGTTATCCAAAGTGGCGCGCGTGACGTCGCTGTTTACCGCCGGCGGCGGCGTCTGCGCAAAAAGCAAAACTGCCGCCACGAATGAGACCGCGCTTATTCTGAGTATGGACCAGGACATTGCATTACTCCTGACTGGTGTGCGAAACAGCTCCACTCGACTTATCCTTAGATTGTCGCCGCCTATACCCGAATTCGCAAATCCCTATTTTCCCCGATTCGCACGGCCTACTCATTACGAAGTGGAGCTCTAGACATTGGAACCTCGAGCACGTTCGCCTGCGCGTGCGCTACGCTTGAGCTCGCCGCCGGCAATCCGCTCCTGGCCGCTGCGGGGAAATTCTGCGCGCACCGGCCACGTCCAATCGCGCCGAGCTTTGCCGGCGCCAACGGACAGATCGTGTTCCGGCCTAGTACTGCCACGTAATTCAAATTTATGCTTCACCAATATTTACAATATTTTTGTTGACACTGTCCTCCGGCAAGTGTTATGCACACACACAAATCCTAGGCCCTTTCCAAAGGTAGGCCCTTTCCCAACGTAGGCCCAGAGTTTCTTTCCTGGTGGGTTATTGTTTCGATTTCAAAAAAGGGGTGCGCTATGGATTTTGTATTGGCGATGGCCCGAGCCAGGAAAACTATATCTGTGCTCGGTGCAACAATCGGTGTGCTGCTGTTTTCCGTACCTCTATTTTCACAGGGCAGTAACGGACGAATTCTCGGAACGGTTATCGATCAAAGTGGCGGAGTCGTATCGGGCGCCACTATAACAATCATAGACAAAGACCGCGGCGTCGCGCGAACTCTGAGTACGGATGACGCCGGTGAATACAATGCGCCGCAGTTGCTTCCGGGCACCTACACTGTGCGTGCCGAGGCCAATGGCTTCAAGAAGCTCGAGCGCGAAAACGTCGAGCTTGGTGTCGGCAAGGAGGTGCGCGTCGACTTGACTGTCCAGCCAGGCACGCAGGCGCAGACCGTCACGGTCACCGAAGCCATCCCGCTGGTGGAGACCACCAACGCCACGCTGGGCGGCACCCTGCAAAACTCAGACATCAACGATCTGCCCTTGAATGGCCGCAACTTCCAGAGTTTGATGGGGCTGCGCCCGGGCGTGATGCTCCAGCCGGGTGGCTCACCCTGGACACAGAGCACCAACAACGTTCGGCCCGATGAAAGTAGCTGGATGGTCGACGGCATTTTGAATGCCAATGCCTTCGACTCCCGTCCCGTAGCAGGCGCATCGAGTCCATTCACCGATGGAGCCCTCATCCTGCCCCTCGACGCCATCCAGGAATTTAATATCGAGGAAAATCCCAAGGCGGAGTACGGCGGGAAGCCTGGCGCCATGGTGAACGTGGGAATCCGCTCGGGAACCAACAATCTTCACGGCACGGCTTATGCTTTTGGGCGCGAATCCAGTTGGGACGCCCGCAACATCTTCAACCCGGCCCCCAACCCGGTCCTCCCGGCGCAGTTGGAGCAGTTCGGCGGCTCGGTGGGCGGGCCGATCAAGAAAGACAAACTCTTCTTCTTCGCAAACTATGAGGGCCTCCGTTCCTACATCGCCAACGCAATTGGCACCTCCGTGCCCGAAACGGCTTCGACGGGAAATCAGGCGCACAGCATGGTCGATGCCATCCTAGCTTTGCAGAATGCCGGTGTGCCGGTAAGCCCGCTCAGCTTGACCCTATTTGGCTGTCCCTCGGGCACGTTGACGAGCGCGTCCACCTGCACGGGCGGCGTCATCCAGAATGCCCCTGCGAACACTACCTCGTATCTCAGTACTGTACCCAACACCAATACCAGCGACAACGGGATCGCGAAACTCGACTACCGGATCAACGACAAGCACATGATCAACGGCATGATCTACAAGGCGAACTACAACAGCCTTGGAGAAGACTTTCCGATGGTGAATACCGCTTGGGGGAATAACGTTCTGGAATCAGCCTGGACGGCGTCCGGTAACTGGATCTGGACGACAAGCTCCCGCCTGGTAAACGAGTTCCGGGTGGGTTACAACCGATTTAACTTCCAATTCCTCCCCGCCGACCGAAATCAAATGGCCAATGGGAATTACTCACTTGACGGGGTCACGTATCCCATCAATACGGGCATCACGAGTTACGGTGGGTTCCCCACTGTGACAATTAGTGGTTTTGGCGCTACCCAACTGGGCAGTCGGCGCGGCCGACCCCTGGAAGCAACCCCCAACCCGTATCTCGATTTTCAGGACAATGTCTCCTACTTGCTGGGCAAACACAGCTTGAAGTTTGGCGGCCAATTCTCGCACATCGAGGGCGATTCCAATACCCACGACACGCGAGGCTGGGTCCAATTCCTAGGGGGCCAAACTCTTGCTGGTACTTCCACCTCGCTGGAGGATTTTTTTGCCGGGCTTCCTACGCAAGCAGCTCTGCAGGTTGGCAACCCGGCCACTCGGTTTATCTCCAAGGTGTTCGGAGTGTTTGCTCAGGATGATTACCGGCTAACCACGAAGCTCATGGTGAACCTGGGCCTGCGCTGGGAATACAGGTCACCCTTCCGTGAGGTCAACAACCTCGCGGGGAACTTCGATCCTACGCTGGGATTGGTTCAGCAGGGTCAATCATCGGTTGGCAGCACCCTCTGGAAGCCCGATTACCGGGACTGGTCGCCGCGCATCGGTTTTGCCTATGACGTGACGGGCAAGGGTACCACCGTGATCCGCGGCGGAGTGAGTATCCTGTACTCCATGATGAGCATCGCCCCGTTCACGGGGAACCCCGGGATCCAGAACGTCTCGGGCACGAACTTCGTCAACATACCGACGGGTGCGTGCACAACGCCTGTGCCGGCGGGAGGCACTTGTCCACAGACGGTGACGGCGGGGGGCACGATTTTGAACAGCAGCGCCTTGTTACTCCCCTCCTCGCTCAATTGGAATGGGGTTATTTTTCCGTCTTCCGCCACGCCAGTCGTCAATGTCAAAAACAAGATTAGCATCGGGTCCGTGGACCCAAATTTGGCCACACCCTTCGTCGATAATTGGAGCCTTGGCGTGCAGCACGCCTTCACGAGCACCTTGTCGCTGGACGTCGAATACGTTGGCACTCACGCCGGCGATCTGATTGGTAATGTCGACCTCAATCAGGTGCCGGCTGGCGCAGCCTTCTGTCTGAACGCGCCGCTAACGCCAGCGCAAAGCTCAGGTGCCTGTTCCGGCGGACCTGGATCCATTCCTGCGGGTTCTCCCAATCGAACGGCCGTCCAGCAAGCGAGACCGTACAACGTCCAGTTCCCCTATTTGCAGTTTATCAACCATGTGGAGAACTACGCCCATTCCAACTACAACAGCCTGCAGGTCACGGTAACCGAGCGGCCGATGCACGGGCTTTCTTTCACCGGCGGCTATACCTACGGTCATGGGCTGGACAACGGCTCCTTGAACCGTTTCGGCGGGCAACCGCAGAATTCCCTCAATCCGGCGGCGGAATACAGCAACAGTGACTTCGACATCCGCCACCGCGCCACAATCACGGCCAGTTACGACATTCCCGGCAAGAAAGGCTTCGGCCAGATGCTGGAAGGCTGGAAGCTCAACACCATCGTGACGCTGGCGGGCTCCCAGCCGTGGAACATTATCGATACTTCGGACGCCTTCGCCGGTACCACCGAGAAAACCGACCGATGGGATTTCTTCGGCAACCCCTCCGACTTCAAAGCAACTTCTAGTTCCATTCCCTTCTGCAGTGGCTTCGACGCGGTTAGTGGCCAGCCCATCACCTCCGGTAAGAACGCAGTTAGTTGCACGATGACATCGGGGGTGAGCGGCATCGTCACCACGCTGCCCTCGTCACTGGCTCAAAAATGCACGGCGAACGCCCCCGACCCACGCACGCTCGCTGTGGCTGGCTGCTACGTGGATGGGAACTCGGTCTTGGTTCCCCCGACGCTCGGAACCTTTGGCACCATGGCCCGTAACATGTTCCGTGACGCGGGCTTCAAGAACGTGGACTTCTCCGTATTCAAGAACTTCAAGTTTACGGAGCGGTTCGGCGCTCAATTCCGGGTCGAGTTCTTCAACTTCCTCAATCACCCCATCATTGCCAACCCCTTCGGCTCGGTGAATGGCTACCAAGGAGGCAGCGACCCTTCGAGCGGCGGCACGTTCGGCTGCGGGTGCACCACGCCCGATATCGCGGCCGGCAATCCCATCGTCGGTTCGGGAGATGCCCGCACGATGCAACTCGGCTTGAAAATAATGTTCTGATTCATCCGGCCGGTGCGAAGGCAGCGCGCCTTCGCACCGGCCACTGACAAAAACAGAAACTTCTTCCCTTTGGCCCTGCCGAGGAAATCAGGTCATGCAGTACGAGGTGAAGAAAAATGGCCAAACACCGTACAAAGGAAGAAAAACTCAAGAGAATCCGGCTGGGCTCACGCTATGTCGGCTTAGATCTTGGCCAATTTTATTGGGAGTGCCTGAAAGTGGCGGCCGCGACCGAGGAGCTAACCGAGACAGATATCTTGCGCCGCGTTATAAGGTCGTGGAGCGAGACGCTACCACTTTCGATTCAAGAAAAGGCCCGGGCTGACACTTCCCGGGTGGAAACTTGGAAAGCGGAGGAACTACGCGCCCGACAGGATGCCAAACTCCGGACTAAACAGGCGAAGCTAGATAGACGCCGAGGCAAACTACAGGAAAAAGAACTTGCACAACGTTTAGGATCGTTTCTCTTGCGCCGAGAAAGAACTTCAGCAAGTAATTGACCTTCGATTGGATTTCCGGTTGCCCAGCTGTAACGCACGGTCCGGCGGCGGACCATAATCAAAGTCTGCCTAGTCGGAAGGCTGCCGCGCCAGGACCAAATAGCGTGTGATGACGTAGCCGAGAACGCCTCCAGCAAATGTGTCGGAGGTGAAATGAGATTGCAGTGTCACGCGGGAGAGTCCGACAGCCGCGGCGATTCCGTAGGCCACCCAACGGTGCCACGCCGGATGGGGATAGCGCATAGCAAATGTCGTCGCCACGGCCATCACCGCAATTTCGTGGCCTGAAGGCATGCTGCCGAGCCCTCCAAGCCAGCCACCTCTTCTGATCTTGAACCAGCTATCCGTGAAACTGCCGCCCGCCGGATAGGTAATCGGCGCCTCCCGCCCATCAATATCCTTCATGAGAGTGGTGAGAATTTCCGAATCTATCACCGCCTCACCGGCCAGCATGAACGTTTTCTGATCGTAGACATTTCTGCGCAATATTGAGGCGAGGTAAAAGGCCCCTGCAAATGCGTCCGTAGCCGTGGCCGTGTTGTAACCGCTAAAGGTACGGTTGAAGAAGTTGAGCGGTTGCATATTGTTTCGCGCCCATCTTGCGTTGTGGGCGTCGAATACGGTGAGCAGGGCTGTGGCGCCGACTACAGCTAGAGTGGGCTTGAGGTGGTGTCCGCGAGCCACTGAAAACGGAAAAAAATAGATGCTCCTCTGATCGTGAAGCAGGTCCGGCCAGATGCTCGTCCATTGGCTCCCGATGACGCGCCATTCCGAAGGCGCAGGCGGAGTTGCGGCCGATAGAAAAGGCAGCGGATCAGCCGCGCCTTCCGCTGAAGGATCCGGGACCATGGTCGGAATCGAATCGGCGCCTGTGTTTTGCGCCGATTCCGGAGCCACTGTCGTCCGAGAATTGTCCTGCGGGCTGTCCTGAGCCGCCCCAAACTGCACGGCAAGCAGCGCGGCACACAGCAGCAAAGCGGGTGAGAACCATTTTGCCATCAGAAGCTCCAATCGAAGAACGGTATGCCGGCGCAGAATTCTGCCGCAGCGGAAGATCAGCGAAGCCTGTGCGAAGAAACGTACTCACACCGGGCATTGTAGGGCATTGCAACTAATTGGCTAGCACTTTCCTTCGCGCTGATTCATTTCTCGTTACGGAAAGCAATTCACCAATCGGGAATCGCGGAATGCTGAACGCAGCGCAACCGAACGCGCTACGCTTTACTGAGTGACTGGGTCAGCGCGGACTTCACACGCTCGGGCGTAAACGGAACCTGCCGGATGCGTGCACCGGTGGCATCGAAGATGGCATTGCCAATTGCCGCGGCCACTATGGTGATAGAGGTCTCGCCCGCCCCGGTAGCATTTTCGTCCGGGCGATCGATCAGCTTCACTTTAATCTCCGGCACATCGAAACCCAACGGCAGGCTATGGTAGCTCGCCCAGTCCACCGAGGTCACCTTCTGGTCATCCCAGGTAACCTCTTCACCCATCGCACGGCTCATCCCCTGCAGGGCGCCGCCTTCGATCTGGTTCCGAAGACCATCGGGATTTGATATCGGTCCGGAGTCGTTGCTGAAAAATATCCGCTTTACAGCCACTTTTCCGGTGTCTTGGTTGACCTCGACGTCGGCGACCATCGCGGCCCACCCATTTTCTCCCTCGTAAGCCACGCAGGAGAAGCCCCGTCCCCTAGCCACGCCGCTCCTCGCGTTCTGCGGCTTCGGCGAAGGACGCGCTTCCCAATTCGCCAGCGCCGCTGCTTCTTTCACCACTTCGATCAATCGCGGATCGCTCAGATGGCGCAGCCGGAATGCCACGGGATCGGCCTTGGCTCGCGCGGCGAGTTCATCCATGAAGCTTTCGTGCGCGAACGTATTCTGCAGGCGCGCGGGCGAGCGCAATGGCGCAGTAAACAGCGGCGACTGAATATTGTGGGTAAGCGAACGCTCGGACTTCACCGTGCCGCTGCCTTCGGCCTTGCCGCCCACGTTACCCGCAACGTAAGAAGGCACTCCATTGCTGTTATTCGTATAGGCGCGCGGTTCCGGCGCCGGGCTCCTGGCCATAAATGGTTCGGGCGCGAACCCTGCCAGCTCGCCGGTAATCACGTTACCCGGCGTGGCATAGCCAGGCCGATTTCCCTTATTGGCCGACCAGGATTCGTGGTCCCAGGCAACAATGTTGCCCTGAGCGTCCAGTCCGGCGCGCTCATCCATTACGAATGCAAACCCGTAATTTTCGCCCCAGGCCATTTCGTCTTTTCGGCTCAGTTGCACGCGCACCGGTTTGCCTACGGCCTGCGAGAGCAACGCGGCGTCGTAAGTAACGGTGTCCGCTCCGTTCAGTCCGTAGCAGCCGGAGCCGCGCCGGAAGATCACGTGCACATTCTCCGGTTTAAGTCCGAGAAGAATCGACGCGCTGCCTCGCACCGGCCACACGCCTTGCGTCGGCGAATAGAGCGTGGCCTTATCGCCCTGAACGTCGGCCACGGCGCACGAAGTGCCCATCGAGCCGTGCATCTGATTCGGATAGTAATATGTCGCTTTCACAACCGTGCCGGCTTGCGTCAGTTTCTCGTCCACATCTTTGGAATTGACCAGCAACGTATCTCGCGTCGGCTGCTGCTTCCGCAAGTAGTTGTAGAAATCCGCATGACTCGGCAGCCCCGTTCCCGCGCTCCACGTGACCTTCAGCTTGTTGGCCGCCTGAATCGCCTGCCAGGGCTTTTCCGTCACCACGCCCACGAAATTCTTCTTCACCACAACTTTCACGACGCCCGGCATGCCTTGCACCGAGCTTTCATCCACACTGAGAACATTTGCCCCAACAGCCGGCGGTCTCACGACCTTGCCATGCAGCATTCCCGGCAGCCGTACGTTATGCACAAATTGGAATTGCCCCGTGACGAGCGCCGGCAGGTCCGGACGCTGCGCCGGTTTTCCCAACACCGTCCA
>Ga0187821_10000158_pt1 | contig 14139 bp, 10 predicted proteins | sample NC_wetland_sal_i_20_FD_132442 | JGI IMG/M metagenome (GOLD analysis project Ga0187821, IMG submission 132442) | Wetland sediment microbial communities from Neuse River Estuary, North Carolina, USA - SourceSoil_1 | ecosystem: Environmental > Aquatic > Freshwater > Wetlands > Sediment | place...
CAGGAGCGCACCGAGGACCAAGAGCACGATGGTGTTTCTCGTGCTGCCTGTCGATTGCATGACCCGGCTCCGAAGGGCCTTCTGCTCAGTCGTTTCCAGTTCGACGATCAAGCGATGGATGGCGTCGAGCTCTTGTTTCGCTGCGCCGGAGAGGGCGATACGGCGAACCCCCTCGTAGCCGTTTGTCTCTCGTGCTGAAATAGCGGCGGCCTCGGCATCGAGTTGTTGACCGATTAATCGTTCAAGGCTCGCCACCCGTTCTTGTTGGTCGGGGGTTCCTTCTGTCAGGCCTCGGAGATACTGAGAGAAGACGGGCATCTGCTCGAGGACTGTCTTGTGTCCTTTGAGGTAGGCCTCGTCGCCGGTCACAAGATAGCGGCGATGCCCGCGCTCGGCATCATCCAATGCCTCGCCGATCGAACCTAGAAGTTGCACGAGTTCGTGGCTTCTCGTATCGAGCCGGCTGTTCTTGATCAGCACGGACGTGTTTCGATAGGACGCGATGCTGATCGCGACGATTCCCGCAAACACGAGCCCAAACCCAGCGAGCACGCGTTGCTCGATGGACCAGTTGGCGAACCATCGCACAGCTCTGGTTACGCGCGAGGGAGGCGAGGATGTCTTCTCGGGGCCCGACGTCGATTGCACGGGTGCCGTCGGGGCTGAAACGGTTGGGCGGTCTTGTGTGACGGATGCCATGATAGATGTAGAACCCACACCGCGGCGTTAGGGGAAAACCCGTGACGGAACTGTACTCTGCCCCACTATACCCTGCAAGAAATATTTTACCAGAAGCCTCGCTGGGCGCGGCGGGACGAAGAGGAAAGATTATCCACCGAAAGGCGACGGGGGCGGAACGAACGCCGCTGGACCTGCAATGTTGGAGAACATCAGCGTTGCGGCCACTACCCAGTCGATCACCGGTTGTGGATAGATGCCGATCGCGAGCGTCCCCGCGAGTCCGACGTATACCACGGCCTTCATGGGGCCCGAGATTGACACCGGTGACGGGTCGTGGGGTTCGATGATGTACATCTTCTTCACGACGATTAGGTAGTAATACATGGAGATGACGATGTTGATCAGTCCGACCGTGATGAGCGTATAGAGTCCTTCTTTGATCGCTGCGACAAAAATATAGATTTTGCCGATGAATCCTGCGAGTGGGGGCACGCCGGCCAGAGACAACAGAAAAATCAGCATGGCGAAAGCGAGAAACGGCGACCGGCGGCCAAGTCCGCTGTAATCCTCGATTTCATCGCTACCGATCGCCTGACTCACCGCGATGACGATGGCGAAGGCTCCGAGATTCGCGAACAGGTAGGTCAACAGATAGAACAGGATCGCATCACTTCCCATCTTTGTCCCAGCGGCGAGGCCGATGAGCACATTGCCAATCTGAGCAATGCCCGAATAGGCCAGCAATCGTTTGATGTTCTTCTGCGCGATTGCCACGATGTTGCCATAGGTCATCGACAGAATCGAGGCCGCCACCAGCATGAGGACCCACGTGGGTTTGAAGCTGGCGATCGCGACGTAGAACATCCGAAGAAGAATGGCGAACGCTGCCCCTTTGGGTGCAATCGACAGGAACGCGGTCACCGGTGTCGGTGATCCGTGATAGGTGTCGGGAATCCAGGAATGGAATGGCACAGCCCCGATTTTGAATCCTAATGCGGCGAAGATAAGCAAATAACCGATGATCAACCCCGGCGTAGCCTGTGCAGACGTCATATCCGAGAAGACGAGTTTCCCCGTCTCGCCGTAGACCAAGCTGATCCCATAGGCAAGAAGGCCGGCCGCAAAAACGCCCAGGATGAAGAATTTGAGTCCCGCTTCGTTTGACGCGGCGTCTTCCCGCAAGTAGGCCACCAAAACATAGAACCCGAATGTTGAGAACTCGAGGGTCACAAAGACGGACAGGAGATCGTTCGCCGAGGCCATGAACATCATACCCAGCGCCGACATCGCGACCAGAAAATAATATTCCCCGCGGAAGAACGTGAAACGATGAACATATTCGATGGAGGCGATGGTGACTAAGATGGTGGCCAGCACGATAAGCATCTTGAAGAACAAGGCCATCCGGTCGACCACAAACATGTTGGCAAAGAGCGTCCCGGTGATGCCGGTCACATCAAACCATGCGAGGCACCCCAGTGTGATTGCGAGCCCTCCTATACTGAGATAGGCCAATTGTTCCTTTGGCAGCCGGGGAAAGGCAAAATCGACGACCAGGATCAGGCAGATCCAGAACGTGAGGAGCATCTCCGGCAGGAGCAACAATAGATCGGATAGTGACATGGCCAGCGAGAAGTTCATGGACGATCTCCGGACTCATGGCTGGTGGAGCGGGGTAAGAGCTGCGCGGTACTTGTGCCGCCGTCATCGCGTCGCGCCTCGCGCCTTGTGCCTGTCGCTTCCGCGGCAATCGGCACCACGTGAGTGATCCTGGCGACAAGCGGGTCGACCCCGGATCGAACCACGTTATATAGGTGCATGGGGAACAACCCGAACCCAATGCTGACGGCAATCATCACCAGCAGCGGGAGGCGATCGGCAAAAGCCACCGCATCATGCGAATGGCTATATTTTTGATCCATCGTCCCGTAGAAAACCCCGCGCATCATCCGGAACAAGTAGGCCAAGGTGATCACAATGCCGATCACCGCGACGATGACCTGCAAGGGGTATTTCTCCCAACTCCCGACGATGATCATGATTTCGGCGATAAAATTGACGGTTCCTGGCATCCCGATCGATGCCATGCATGCCACCACGAAGCAGCCAGCGATGAAGGGCATGCGATTTGAGAGCCCACCCAACGACGGGATGTCGCGCGTGTGCGTCTGATCGTACACCCATCCGGCCATGGCGAAGAGCATGCCGGTTGCCATCGCGTGGGCGAACATATAGATTACCGCGCCGCTGAGCCCGATATAGTTCAATGCGGCCATGCCGAGGAATACGTATCCCATGTGGCTGGAACTCGAGTAGCCGATGACGTATTTCGTATCCTTGGCATAAAAGGCGACGAATCCCCCATAGATGATACTGAACATGCAGAGCACTGCGGCGATCGGCATGAGCTCTCGGGTCGTTTCGGGAAGAATTTCGAACGCCACTCGGATGATCGAAAAATGCCCCAGCTTCATCAGGACGCCCGCGTGCAACATGCTTGTCGCAGCAGGCGCAGCCGCGTGACCGACGGGGGACCAGGAGTGCAGAGGCCAGAGCGGTGCAATGGAGGCAAAGCCGAAGAAGATCAGTACCCAAATGATCTTGTCGAGGGTCGTCCCGAGCACCGGAATATTCATGAGCTTCGCCTGTTCGCGCAGGACCAGAATGTCGAACGTATTCAGGCCGGAGTACTTATAGATGAGCAGAATGCCCATCAGCGCGACCACCGCGAAGGCGGACAAGAAGAGGACGAGTTTCATCGCGGCGTATTCTTTGCTGTTCGAAGCAAAATTGAAAATGAAGCCGACAGAATCCCGTTGCTTGAGGCCTGCTGGATCTATCATCTCGTTGTACTTTTTGGTGTGGCTTCCCCACATGCCCAAGAGTAGATACATCGGGATGACGGACATTTCGTAGAAGAAGTACAGGAAGAACAAATCCAGCGACATGAACACGCCGATCGTCGCAGCAGCCAAGATCAGCAGCCAAATATAGAATTCTTTGGTGCGATCTTTGATATGCCAGGAGACGAAGATGCCGGCGAACAAGAGGATCGACGAGGCCAAGACCAGCGGTGTCCCGATGCCGTCGACGCCGAGATAGAGGGAGATGCCCAGTTGCTTGGACCATTCGAAGCGCTGCACGAACTGAAACCCGCCCTTCGCGGTGTCGTAGGCAAAAAACAGGTAGAGTGACGCGAGTAAGCAGATGCCGGCGGATGTTGCCGCAACTCCGCGGACGAGCATCAATTGCCGATTCGAGATGAAGATGAGCGCAGTCACGCCCACGAACGGTGCGAACAAAATATAGAGAAGAACGTATTCACTCATACGGTTCAGTCCGCCCTGACGGTGGGTGCGTTATGCATGGAGGCGACCGTCCCGCGATCCAATCGATCGACCAAAGCCTGCACCGACCCGTTCATCATCTTCAAGAACGGGGCGGGATAGAGGCCGATCCACAGAATCATGACGGACAGCGACAATGCAATCACGACTTCTCGAAAATGGAGATCGCCGATCGACTCTCTGACGGTTTTACTTAACGGGCCGAGCATCGCCCGCTCGTAGTACCACAAGAAGTATGCTGCCCCGAAGATGACTCCGAGCACTGCGATGGAACCATAGAGCCAATGGGCCTTAAAGGTTCCCAGGAGGATCAAAAATTCCCCCACGAATCCGTTGGTGCCTGGTAGGCCGATCGAAGCGAGGCCGATGAACAGGAAAAACGTCGCCAACAAGGGTACCCGTTTGGCCATACCGCCGAACGACGCAAGCTGAGTCGTCTGCTGTCTCGAATAGAGAAACCCGGCGATAAAGAACAGTCCCGCCGTGCTGAATCCTAGATTAATCATTGTGAGCAGGCTGCCCTGAAGACCCTGGTAGTTGAGCGCGAAGAGGCCGATTACGATGAAGCCCAGGTGACTGATACTGCTATAGGCTAACAGGCGACGAAAATCTGGTTGAATCAGCGCCATGATCGCGCCGTACAAAATGGCGGCCAGGCCAAGCGCCATCACGATCGAGACGACTAGCTGACTCTTCGACGCTTCCGGCAGTAACGGGATGCTGAACCGTATGAATCCGAACGTGCCCAATTTCAACCCGGCCAGGACCACAGCCATACCGATCGGGCCTTCGAGCAACGCATCCGGCAACCATGTATGGAATGGGAACACGGGAGCCTTGAAGGCGAAGCCCAGAAACATCAACCAGAAGATCAGAATTTGCTGATGGAGGGGAATCGGTACTGTCAGTAGGTCAAGCAAATCGAAGGTATAGGACGGCTCCAGGTGATGGAGCGTCGCCCACTGATGATAGTTGAGGTTCAGGAGGGCAATGCCCACCAGCATAAAGACGCTGCCGAGCAAGGTGTAGAGCACGTATTTCAGCGCCGCATAGTGTCGCTCTGCCCCTCCACCCCAGAGCTTAATGAGAAAGTAACTGGGGATGAGCATCAACTCCCAAAACACAAAAAAGAGGATGAGGTCGAGGGACACAAAGACGCCCATCGTCGTGGTTTCAAGCGCGAGGAGCGCCATCATGTAGAGCTTGACCTGGTGACGTACGGTGTCCCACGAATAGATGACGATAAGAACTGTGAGGAAGGCCGTCAGTCCGACGAACAGAACACTGATGCCATCGACCGCCAGGTGATAGCTGATTCCGAGGGCTGGAATCCATCGTACATGCTCGGCGAACTGCATCGCGGCCGAGTCGGGAACGAACCGGAGGAGGACGAAGAGGGACAGGGCAAGTTCAACCAATGCGATCGTCAGCGCCGAGGTACGGATCATGTCCTCGTCGTCGAAGAGCCACAGGACGGCAGCCCCGGCGAGCGGTAAAAAGAGAATGCACGAGAGGATAGGGAATGCTGATGCCAGTTCTTCCAACATCGCGTAACTCTAGAGTTGCAGCACCAGCTGGATCACCAGAGCGAGCAAGAATAGACCCGCCACGATCATCGCCGCGTAGTGCTGGACCATCCCGCTTTGCAAATGTCGCCATTGTCTGGCAGCGAGATGATTGCCATAACCGATAATGTTGATGCCGCCGTATATCACGTGCTTCTCGAACCACGTCGAGCCAGCCGCCCCCAGTTCTGCAGCCTGACCGACTGCCCGGACAATTCCATCGATCACGATTTGGTCAAACCAATCGAACAGCCGGCCAAGCTTCTTTGTCGGTTCGACGAAGAGGACATCGTACAGTTCATCGACGTAATACTTGTTCAGAAGGGTCGTGTAGACGGCCGAGAATTTTGTCGCCCACCGTTCCGGCGTTGACGGACTCACGCTATAAAAATAATGGGCAAGCCCCCAACCAAGGAGAGCGATACCGGTGGCGATGGTCATCAGCGTCAGAACAATTCCAACCGCCGCCTCATGATCGCCTCCCGTGCCTGCGACTGAGGCAAGGAAACGCTGGAACCACCCGTGCTCCGGCGGAAACCCCAGGAAACCGCCGACAAGCGACAGGCCTCCCAAGATCGCCAACGGCCAGATCATGACCATCGGCGACTCATGCACATGTTCCGCCGTATGATGGTCCATCCGTGATGGCCCGTAGAAGGTCAGATAGGTCAATCTGAACATATAGAAGGCCGTCAAGAATGCGCCGGCCGCAGCCAGTCCATACAGCAGATACTGATGGTGTGTGAACGCGTGGGCCATGATCTCATCTTTGCTCCAGAAGCCCGCGAGCGGCGGAATGCCGGCGATGGCGACGGTGCCGATCAGGAAGAGCCAGTGGGTCCAGGGAATCTTGTGTTTCAGTCCGCCCATCTTCCGAATGTCCTGCTCGCCCGAGAGCGCATGAATCACGGACCCGGCGGACAGGAACAGCAGTGCCTTGAAGAAAGCATGCGTCATGAGATGGAAGATTGCCGCGGTGTAGGCACCGATTCCGCAGCCGAGAAACATATAGCCCAGTTGACTGACGGTCGAATAGGCGAGGACGCGCTTAATATCGGTCTGGACCAAACCGATGGTGGCGGCAAAGAGGGCCGTCGATCCGCCGATGATGCCGACCACGGTCATGGCAGTCGGTGAGAGATCGTAGATCGCATGGTTTCTGACAATCATATAGACGCCGGCTGTCACCATGGTCGCGGCATGAATCAAGGCGCTCACAGGGGTTGGACCCTCCATGGCATCCGGCAGCCAGGTGTAGAGAGGAAGCTGCGCGGATTTCCCGACGGCGCCCACGAGCAAGCAGAGCGCGATCGCCGTGGCCATCTCCGGCGACAGCTGGCTGACTTGGGCGAACACCTTGGTGTAATCCAGGGTCTTGAAGTTGATGAATACAAGAAAGATCGCCAACAGGAAGCCGGCATCGCCGATGCGGTTCACGACGAAGGCTTTCGTGGCCGCTTTGGCCGCCGAGACTCTCTCGTAGTAATAGCCGATCAAGAGATAGGAGCAGAGCCCGACACCCTCCCAGCCGATGAACAGAACGGCATAGTTGTTGCCCATCACGAGGAGCAACATGGAAACCATGAATAGATTCATATAGGTGAAAAACCGTGTAAACCCGGTTTCACCATGCATGTAACCGACCGAATAGACGTGAATGAGGAAGCCGACTCCTGTCACGGCCAGCAGCATGATGCAGGTGAGGGAATCAACGAGATATGCGAGATTGATCGTGAGGTCGCCGCCGAAGATCCATTGGTAGGCAATAACCTCGTGAGGTGCGCCGGTTTTAAGGATGTCGGCGAAGACCCCGATGGTGGAGAGGAAGGAGGCACCGACCGATCCGCACGCCAACCAATATGCCCAGTCATGGGAATACCGGCTTCCCAGGAGGCCATTGATGATCACCGCTACCAGCGGGAAGACTGGAATCAGAAGAATGAGCCAATCAGTCAGAGGCACGGCGTTACCATTTCAACAGATTCATTTCATCCACGTTCGTCGAAATCTTTCCCCGGAAGACGACAATGATGATGGCGAGCCCGACTGCTGCTTCTCCGGCGGCGATCGCAATGATAAAGAGCGCCACCAGCTGTCCAGCCATCGACTCCATGTAATACGAAAAGGCGACGAGATTGATATTGGCTGCATTCAACATGATCTCAACTGCCATCAATACGATAATGAAATTGCGCCTGATCAAGACGCCCAATAGTCCAGTGAGAAACAGGATGGCACTCACGGCGACATATGCACTTAATGGGACCATCGTTACCCTACCGTTCTATCGCCAGTAGACATGGATCGAAGCGAGGACAAAACTCACGTGCCGACAGCGGACGGTTCATCGTTCTCGTTCCACATCTAATGGTTTCGGTGTCTTCGCAAGCACGATCGCGCCGATGATTGCGCCCAAGAGGAAAACTCCCACAATCTCGAACTGCAGGAGGTAATCGCTGAACATCTTGATGCCGACCGCGTGAGTGTCTCCATCCTGCAAAATCGCCGCGGCTGGCGCGTCTCCCTTCGCGCCGCCGAAGGGGGAGCGAAACAAGAGCGCCAGCACATAAAGCGATCCGATCATTGCGGGAGCCAAAAAATACATAAAGGTCGAATGGAAGTACCGCTCTTCGGTCTTCAGGTTCAACAACATTAAGACGAAGAGGTACAGCACGAGGATTGCCCCGGCATAGACCACGACCTGCACTGCCCAGAGAAATTCGGCATTCAGGAGGACGAAGAGCCCAGACACGTGGAGCAGGAGGGCCAAAAGGGCCAGGCCACAATGCACCGGATTGCGCAGCGCCACCGTGAGGACTCCCGCGGCAATACTCACGAGCGAAAAGTAGGCGAAGAAGACAAGGGTCATCGAGGGTTCAGCTCAAATGTTTGGGGGATGATTGGGTTGCCTTGAGGACGGATTGTGGAAAGTAATACCGATACTCTCGGCTCTCTTCGACATTCTTTTCCTGATTATGCGCGTAGAGGTACTTTTTCGCGTCCTCGAGATGGCGTTCGCCGATATCGTACAATCTTGCCTTGTCGAACAACAGAGTGCGCTTGTCGTGGGTGGAATACTCGTACATCTTTGTCATGGCAAGGGCATTCACGGGACAGGCTTCGACGCAATAGCCGCAAAACACACACTTGGTAATGTCGATGTAGAACTCGCTGGCGTATCGCTGTAATGGCCGGGTATTGTCTTCCGCACTGATGACCTTAATGCATCGCGATGGGCAGGCGGCCTCACAGAGATCACAGCCGACACAACGTTCACGGCCGTCGTCGTATCGCAAAAGTCCGAGCGCCCCCCGGTGCGTGTCGGGAATCGTCCGCTGTTCCCGAGGATACTGGAACGTGATGGGCTTGTGGAACATGTGCTTGAACGTCACTTTCATCGCGTCCCAGATCTCATAGAACAACGCGGCCTGCAGAAGTTTTTTGGTGACAGTGACGACACTCATCAGCTTCTCCGTACCCCTAAGCCTTTTCGATCGTGACGCGCGTGAACTTAAACGAAGGAACGTTGGTCACGGGATCGAGCTGGATCGACATGAGATCCTTCACCGGCGGTTCATTGAAGTGCTCTGGGAAAAAACACGTGTGGGGCGCCAGCGACTGATCGGGTTGCACGCCCAACTGGAGCGATCCTCGATCTGAGGTGACGCGGACCTTAGCTCCATCGGTCAGACCGAGGCGGTCCATGTCTTGCGGACTCATCCGCAGGCGACCCGTGTTTGGAGCGACCCTGATGAGCCCCGGTGCTTCGCTCGACATCTTGCCCGAGTGATACAACAGTTGCCCCATCAGCAATGCAAACGGCCGCTGGTCCGCACTAGCGGGTCGAGCGGTGCTACTGCGATAACGGTTTGCCACCGCGGAGGTGTAGCCGTTGGCGAGGTAGTGATCCGCGTTAGGCGTGACCTTCCGGGGCTGTCCAAGGTTGTAGTAGCCGGGCAGCAATTTCATGATCTCGGCTTGAATATCATTCGTGGATTCATATTCCCACTGGCAGCCGAGACCATTCGCGAGCGCCGTCATAATATGCCAATCGGGGAGACTTTCCCCGATGGGGTCCATCGCTTGGCGAACACGCAAGACGCGCCCCTCCAAGTTGGTGAAGGTGCCGTCTTTCTCGACATACGTACAGGCCGGTAAAACGACGTGTGCGAGCCGGGCGGTTTCCGTGAGGAACGGATCCTGAACGACTAAGAGTTCCAGGCGATCCAGCGCCGCTCGAACCTCCATTGAGGCCGGGAGCGTCGCGAGCGGATTTTCTCCGACTACATAGAGGGCTCGAATCTGTCCGCTTTTGCAGCGATTGAGAATTTCCACGAGATGGGCCCCGCTTTCCGCAGCCGGCAGCGTGACGTCCCACGCTTTGGCAAATCGATCACGTGCGGCTTGGTCGTCGAATCGAGCCTGGCCCGGGAGAAACTCCGCTGCCACACCCATGTCGACCGCGCCTTGTTCGTTGGGTTCCTCAGTCAATGTATTGACGCCGCAGCCGGGACGCCCCAGCTTTCCCGTGATCCAGGCGAGGTCGATTAATTTGAGTACATTCTGATGACCGTCGGCTCGGCGGACAATACCTTCCGCACAGAGGATAATGGACCGCGGCGCCTCAGCGAACACGGCGGCCGTGTCTTTCAAGCCCTGGACCGACATGCCGGTTTGTGATGCAATCTGTTCTAATGACACGTGCGCCAGAGCGGCTTTCAATGCGGCAAACGCCTGCGGATGTTGCTTGATGACTTCTTCGTCTACTAGATCCAGTTCAATTGCGGCTTTGACGAGCCCGTCAATGACCAGCCCTTCCGTTCCCGCCTTGATCACGAATGGATGTGAGGCAAGCTTGCCCATGTTCGTGATCGCGGAATCGATCGTGACAACCTGGGCCTTGTAGACACGGATGGCTTCCTTGATCCGCACGGCCGTGAGCGGATTGGTTTCCGTAATGTTCGACCCTACCAGCAAGACGGCCTTCGCCTTGGTCAAATCTTCCCAGTCGTTCGGTGAGCGTCCGATTCCCAGCGCCTGACGGGAGGCATGGACGAAATTCAAGTGGCCATAACGCGCGCTGCTGTCAAGGTTGTTTGTGCGGAATCCAGCTCGCAGGAGTTTCTGGAACAGATACAATTCTTCGTTCGTGCAGCGAGCCGTCATGAGGCCGGCGATCGCCTCGGGTCCGTGCCGCTTGCGGATCTCGGAAAATCGCTCGACGACATGGTGCATCGTTTCGAGCCACGGGGTTTCAACCAGCTGGTTCCCTTTGCGGACCAGCGGTTGCTTTAGTCGCGTGGCACTGTCGAGATATTCGAATCCGAATCGTCCCCGGACGCAGAGCCCGCCATGACCTTTCGCCGTGTCGACGCGATCACCCCACTTATTTTTCCACGACAGCGGCGACGTGATGCGAATGACCTCAGTGTCTTTCGTTTCGACATACATCTGGCATCCGTCCCCGCAGTAGTTGCAGGTGGTGGTGGTTTTTTTCATCTGCCAGGGCTTGTAGAGGTACTTTGAAAATTTGTTCGTGATCGCGCCCACCGGGCAGACGGCGAGACAGTCTCCGCAGAACTCGCAGGACAGCGGCAGGTCACCCTTCGCCACGACCTGATTAAATCCGCCCTTCTTCATGAACTGCAAGGCGTCGATCATCAACACGTCTTTGCAGACGTTGATGCACTCAGCGCAGGCAATGCAGCGATTCATGTTGAAGTCGAGGACGAGGCTTCTGGTATCTTCGGGAATGAATTTCTGCTTCGCGTTGGCGAGGTTCGTCACGCCGTGTTGAAACGCCATGTCTTGGAGCTCGCAGTGACCGTCGGCGTCGCAGACAGGGCAATCTAGCGGGTGAACGGAGAGATGCTTCTCGACGGCCTTCTTCCTGGCCTGAAAGAGGTCGTCGCCCTCTGTGCGAATAATCATTCCGGCAGTCGCCTTGGCCGTACAGGACCGGACCGGGGCCTTTTTCCCCTCCTGCATGACGAGGCACATCCCGCAGGAGCCAAAAGGATCAAAGGTGTAGTGGTAGCACATGGCTGGAATAATCTTGCCCGTGCTCGAAATGACATCGTACAGCGAGACGCCGTCCTTGGCGGTGATAGTTTTCCCGTCAATCGACAGTTCGATTGAAGCTGCTTCGACGTCAGGATTGGTGGCTGGCTTCAGTCCCATGGTTCCTCAATGTTGAATGGTGAATTATGGATGTTGGATTGAACAGTTGTTTTTCCATTCATCATTGAACATTCAGCATTCAAAAATTCTCCATCATCGATCGCATTCACCCATGACGATGTCGTACGTGCCGAAAATCGTGACCGCGTCAGCGATCATATAGCCTCTCGACATGTGATCAAACGCGCCCATATGAATGAACGACGGGGCTCGAATCTTGAGGCGGTAGGGTTTTCCTCCACCCGCGCTCACGATATAGAACCCCAGTTCGCCCTTATGGGCTTCCGTCCCGCAATAAATTTCTCCAGGGGGAGCATTAAAACCCTGGGAGAAGAGCTTGAATTGCTGGATCATGGACTCCAGATTCGTGAAGACCCGTTCTTTGGGCGGCAATGTCACGCTGGGAACATCGGCCATAATCGGACCGTCCGGTATCTGCTCCAGACATTGTCGGATGATCTTCACGCTTTCGTAAAGCTCCATGACACGTATCCAGTACCGATCATAGGTGTCGCCATTTTTGCCGACCGGGACACTAAACTCGCATTTAGGATAGGCGGCATAGGCTTCGTACTTGCGCAAATCATAGTCCACGCCGGAACCTCGAAGAGTTGGACCGCTCAAGCCGAAACTCACCGCATCTTCCGCGGAAATCACCGCCACGCCTTTGGTCCGGGCGAGCCAAATTCGGTTCTTCTCGAGGAAGACCACGTATTCATCGATTTTCGGCGGGAAGTAGTCGAGGAACTTCTTCAGTTTCTCAAACAGTGATGGCGTGAAGTCCCGCTCGACGCCGCCGATGCGATACCAACTAGTGGTGAGGCGCGCACCGCAGAGCTCGTCGAACCAATCCAGCAGAATTTCCCGGTCACGGAAACAGTAGAAGAACACGGTCATAGCGCCGATGTCGAGCGCTTGCGTGCCGAGCCAGAATTGATGGCCGATGATCCGCTGGACTTCGGCGACGATGGTTCGAAGATACTCTGCCCGCTCCGGCACCGTAATGTTCATGAGTTTCTCGACCGCCCGGCAGTAGGCGAAGTTGTTATACATCGCACAGACGTAATCCAATCGGTCGGTATGGGGAATAAATTGATGGTAGGTCCCCTCCTCAGCCAGCTTCTCAACGCCACGGTGGAGGAATCCCATCACGGGGGTCGACTTCACGAGGCGTTCCCCTTCCAACTCGAGGATAACCTTCAAGACTCCATGGGTACTTGGATGTTGCGGGCCCATGTTCAGCAACAGTTCCTCGGTTCGCAGGGTCGGGAGCGTGTCGCTCTCTGGATGGGCCGGGTCTACCTTATAGACGGTTGTTCTTTGGTCTTCGAATGCCATCTCGGGTCGGCCTCGATTAGCGTGCGGTCTCGTCGAGAAACTCGAAGGTATCCCGCCAACCCTTCCCGCGGATCGGAAAGTCTTTGCGCAGGGGATACCCCTCCGTGTAATCGTCCGGCATGAGGATCCTCCGGTGATCCGGATGGTTCCGGAAGCGGATGCCCATCATGTCGTAGACTTCGCGTTCCATGAAATCCGCTCCCTTCCAGAGATCGGTCAGCGAATCCACGACACAGTCCGATTCCGGTACCCGCGTCTTCAGTCGAATCCGGTGCCGTTTCTTCATGGAATAAAACTCGTACACCACTTCGAATCGCTCTTCGTCGTCCGGCCAATCGACCGAGCTGACATGGACAATATAATCGAAGTCCATGGCTGGGTCGTCGTGAAGAAATTGCGCCACCTCATGTAGCTTGTCACGAGTAACGATCACGGCGAGGTCTCCCCGCCACTCGATGGCATTGACGAAGCCAGTGGAAAAGTTTTCTTTAATCCGATTGGCCAGATGTTGCAATGTCATCGTGCCCAACTTAAACCTTAACCTTGAGGCTCGTTTTGACGAGATCCGGCTGCTTCACAAATACGCGCTTCTGCATGATGCGTTCTTGTAACTTGAGAATACCGTCAAACAAAGCTTCCGGGGTCGGGGGACAACCGGGGACGTAGATGTCGACCGGAACAAACCGATCCACACCCTGCACAACGCTGTAACTGTCATAGATGTTTCCTGACGTGGCGCAGGACCCCATCGCAATGACATATTTTGGTTCCGGCATCTGGTCGTAAATTTTCCGAATGACCGGTGCCATTCGCCGGCATACGGTACCGGCTACGATCATGAGGTCCGATTGGCGTGGCGAAGCCCGGAAGACACCAGCCCCATACCGGTCCATGTCATAACGTGAAGACACCGCAGCGATCATCTCGATTGCGCAACAAGCGAGGCCGAACGTCATCGGCCACAGCGAGCCCTTGCGAGCCCAGTTGACAGCCTTTTCAATGGTCGTGGTGATTACGTCGGGATTACC
>Ga0187821_10000159_pt1 | contig 14088 bp, 12 predicted proteins | sample NC_wetland_sal_i_20_FD_132442 | JGI IMG/M metagenome (GOLD analysis project Ga0187821, IMG submission 132442) | Wetland sediment microbial communities from Neuse River Estuary, North Carolina, USA - SourceSoil_1 | ecosystem: Environmental > Aquatic > Freshwater > Wetlands > Sediment | place...
AACGGAATCACCACGACCACCTCGATCGGCACCAACTACTCCACCGACTGGGGCAAGAAGCTGGCCGTGACGCAGAGCTACTTCTTCAACGCCACCGACAACCACGACATGCAGGACCTGGCGCGTGACTACGCGGTTCCCATCGACTCGGTGACTCATTACGGGCAGGGCAGCACGGCGCAGAACCGCAACCAGAACCACCGCTACGACGCGCGCTTCGAGGAGACATTCAGTCCCTCGACGTCGCTGATCCAGGAGCCGCGGCTCTACTTCCAGAGCAATCACGCCAACAACACCAGCACGGGCTCGAACACGGGCGCTCTGGACCAGGAACTGAGCCAGGCCTCGAGCACGAGCGGCGGATCGACCACCGGTGACAACTTGAGCGACCACGTGGTGGCTCGCCACCGGTTCGCCCGCCGCGGCCGCACGGTCTCACTCGATGTCGGCCTGGGCTGGTCGCAGAAGGACGGACACAGCGCGCTCTCGACGGCGGACCAGGTCGAGTCGGGCGATTCCACCACGAGCGACGCCCTCGACCGCCACACGCGCCTCCACTCAACCACCGGCACGGCCTCGGCGCGGCTGGTCTACACCGAGCCCCTGGGCGGCAAGGGCCAGCTTCAGCTCAATCTCGCGCCGCGGGTTTCGAACAGCCGGTCCGACAACCACGCGTTCCTGCCCGACTCGGCGACCGGCGCCTTCGCGATCCCCGACACCACCCAGTCCAACTCCTTCAGGAGCACCAGCGAGGCCCAATCCGCAGGCCTGGGGCTTCGCGTGCACACCTCGAAGTTGAATCTGGCGAGCAATCTCGCGTGGCAGGCCAGCTCCCTGCACGACGTTCAATCCGTGCCGGTGCCGGCGGCGGTGGACCGGCATTTCGGCGATGTCCTGCCGTCGGTGACCATGAACCTGAACCTGGCGGCCGAGCACAATCTGCGGCTCTCGTACTTCACATCCACCCGGACGCCCAGCATCGGTCAGCTGCAGAACGTGGTGGACATCTCGAACCCGCTGGCGCTGACGACCGGCAACCCCGGGCTTCGCGAATCCTATGTCCAGTCGCTGGTGTGCCGCCTCTCGGCCACGAAGGCCGCCTCGGGGCGGAGCGTATTCCTGCTGCTCTCGGCCCAGCGCGTGGGCGGCTACATCGCCAACACCACCGTCACGGCCGCGAGGGACTCGGCGCTGGCGGGCGGCACCATCCTGCATCAGGGCAGCCAGCTCACGTATCCGGTCAACCTGGACGGCTACTGGAGCGCGAATTCCTTCCTCACGTACAGCCACCCGGTGGCCAGGAGGAAGATCGTGCTCAATCTCAACGGCGGCGCCACGTGGTCGCGCACGCCGGGCCTCATCGGCACGCTCGGGAATCTCGCCGACACATGGACCCTGAGCGATGGCGCCGTGGTGAGCAGCAACATCAGCCAGAACCTGGATTTCATCGTGTCCTATTCGGGCAGCTACAACATGACGCGCAACTCTCTCCCCGGGGCGGCCAACAGCAACTACTACAGCCACACCGCGGGGCTCAAGCTGAACGCGATCGTGTGGAAGGGGCTCGTGGTGCGAAACGAGGTGAGCCAGGTGTTCACCAACGGTCTGACGGGCGGGTACGACCAGAACATCGTGCTATGGAATGCCAGCCTGGGGCAGAAGCTCTTGCCGGACCGGAGCGCCGAGCTGCGTCTCACGGCCGCCGACGTGCTGGACCAGAATCGCAGCGTCAGCCGCACGGTGACCAGCTCCTACGTCCAGAACACGGAGGATCTCACCCTGCGGCCCTACGTCATGCTCCAGCTCACGTACACGCTGAAGTGATGCCCGCGCTCCTCAGACGTCCGTGGATCGGTTCATCCGTTTGTCGCGAGCCCAGATCCCCCAGCTCTGAAGTCCCCACAGGACCACCGGAAGAAACGCCAGGGTCGTGAAGGCCAGCACGAACCACCGTTTGATGCTCCACGTGTTGCTCTGCTCCTTCCACGTCTCGTACTCACGCGCGGACTCGAGGCGCTCCCGGTTCGCGCGGTCCTTCTGCTCCTGGAGGGGGCTCGCTTTCAAGCCCAGGAACTCCGACTCGATGGCGCGGTGCCTCTCCGCCAGGGCCTTGCCGGCCGCCTGAACGCGGCCGTCGGCCTGGTACAGGGCCGCCGCCACGCCGATGTACGCGGCGAGGGCCGCGAGGGATGCGGCCCGCCGGAGATCGGTCCGGGTGGACTCGGGAAGGCTCATGCCAGCACTTATCGGCGTCCGCCGGGGGGTCCTTGAGGGTGCCGGCCCGGGCGTCATGATCCTGCGAAATATGCCGATAGAAGGAGGAATGCGGCTGGACCAGAGGGGCTACAATCTCATCGAATTGATGGTGGTTCTCGCGGTGCTGGCGGCGCTCTTCGCCATCGCGATACCCAACTACTACGCCATGGAGGCCCGGGCGCTCGAGGCGTCCACCGAGGCCAACATGTACGACTTCCAGATCGCGGTCATCCATTACTCGATCGAGCACGGGGGGCTCTACCCGACCCCCCCCGATGACGCGGAGATCCTGCAGGGCATGCGCGGCGGCCAGTATCCGGAGAACCCGTTCACGCAGGTGAACGAGCCCTGGGTATGGGGCAACCCGGGCGGCGCGGAGGGAACGATCGGCTCCGCCGCTCCGGCCGGCGGCTATGTGGCGGGATACGTGATCTGGGGCATGGGCCGCGGCCGCCAGCTACCTCTGGTCCTCCGCAGCGGCTAGTCCCCGGTCAATGTCTCCTCAATTGCCGCCCCACCCGCTGGGACGCTGTCTCCTGCGGCTGGGCCGGGCTCTGGTCGCTATCCGGAGCCGACGATTCCTCCTGGTACGAAGGAGCGGTGAAGCTCGGCGGCAGCGACGAGCCGGCCGAGGAAGCCTCATCCGAGGGATGCGATGGCTGCGATGGCTGCGGGGCGGGGCGAGGGTCCGGCTGAGTCGAGGGGCGCCCCTCGTTGGAGCCATTGGATGAGCTGCTGACCACGGCGGGCGACCCCTGGCTCACGGGGGATACGACCGCCTGGGAAGGCGCCTCTCCCTTCCAGGGGATCGGGGCTTCCTTGGGACGTTCCACCTTCCGGCCCGAGTGTGAGATCACCGTGAGCAGAAGCGCGGTCACCGCGAGAATGCAGATCCCGTACGTCAGACGCTTGTTGTTCGTATCCATCGTGTCTCCTCGAGTGCTTGCGACGGTTCCCCGGCGAGCCCATGGGTTCCTCGCCATTCGGACCTATCGGCCATGTCGGCCGCATTCTTAACGGAACCCGGGGCCCCGCCGTGGTATTCTCATAGATGAAGGGTTGCTCGGAGGCACGGAGGTGGCTCCGTGGGCGTCCACGGCCGCCAGCCCGTCCGGCCCGTGTTCCATCCGGGCGAAAGGATGGCTCCCCATGAAACGCATCTCGCTGCTTGCCGTCACCGGCCTGTTGCTGTTCCTCTTCTCAGCCTCGGTAGCGTCGGCCTTCGGCTTGAAGGACGTCCTGAAGATGAACCGGGACGGAATCGCCGACTCGCTCATCATCCTGAAAATCGAGAACAGCGGAAAAACGTTCCACCTGAGCGCGGACGATCTGCACGCGTTGTACAAGGAGGGAGTATCGGACGAGGTGATCTCGGCCATGCTCCGGACCGAGGGTCGCGATCGGGAGTACGGGGACTATTACTACCCCTACCCGTACTATGCGTACCCGTATTACTCGTACCCGTATCTGTCCCTGGGCCTGGGCTTCGGGTACCGCCACTACCACTCGCGGTACTACGGGGGCTACGTGCCTCGCTACCGCCCGTATTACTCCAATCCCGGGACCTGGAATTACGGGAATCAACGCTACCGGGGATCCTACGTACCCCAGCAGCCCAGCACCGGCGGCACGGGTTCGCAATACCGCACCCGGCAGCCGAGCGGCACGGGCTCGCAATCGCGCCGCCGCTGAGCGCGGCGCCCGGACCCTAGCGCCCGCGGTCGTTCGTGGTCTTGTCCCCGGGCGTCTTGTCCTTCGTGCGGTCCTCTCGGGTGGGCCGCTCGGGCCGCGTTTCTTGCTTCTTTCCCCTCTCCTGAGGGGGTGAGGGGCGCGCTGCCGGCGGCGGCGAGGGCTGCGGTGAAGGTTGCGCGTGGCCGCCGCGCTGGCGGGCCCGATACTCGCTCTCGAGATCCCCGGGCGTGGAGCGAATCGGCGGAGGCGCCGGTCGGGTCTGAGGGATGTTGTGCTGCGGCTGTCGACGTTCGCGCGGCTGCTCGACGGGCTGCTGCGGGCGCGGGGAAGGACGGACGGCCGGCGTCACGGGGTTGGGCGCCTTGGCCGGAACTTGCGCCGGCTGCCATCCGCGTCCCACGTTCACCTTCCACTTCCCCTTCGTGTCACGCTGGTAGACCTTTCCGTCCTTGCCGGCGAACACGTCGTTGGGCACATGGGCCGGCTGCGGAGCCGGCGGCGCGATCCTGGGCGTGAAGGTGCCGCGCACGGTGCGATCCACGCGGGGGATGTTCTCGGACCGGTTGTAGACATTCATGGGCGTGCGGCCCGCGACGCGCGCGCGCGCGCGGCCGGGAGGGCGCATGCGCAGGAGGGCCATGTCCCGGTCCACGAGCGGGCGATGATATCCGCCGGGACCGAACCACATCGCTCGCGCGCGAGCTTGAGCCGTCTCGTGCGGCGCGCGCCAGCGGGTGCCCACTCTCAGGAATCCGGAGGCGTAGCTGAAGCCGAAGCTCCACCGGCTCAACCACGGGTTGTAGCGCGCCTGGAAGCCCCACGTGCACGGCCGGGGATAGTAATGGTGCCGGCTGCGCCAGGACCGGTACCGGTAGCCCGTCCCGTACACGACCGTCCCGTAGTACGGATAGCAGCCGAGGTAGCCCGGAAGATAGCCCACGTAGATGACGGTCGGGGTGGCGTCGTAGATATCGACGTAGCGGACGTCGTACACGGGGCAATCGGGCGGGATGTCCTCGACGCCCAGGGGCCGCGTGTCGCTCACGATCCAGGGCCCGTCCGGGTGATTCGAGACGTACCAGACCCCCTGATCGCAGGCGTAGTAGCTCGCGTCCGCGAGAATGACCTCCGCGTCGGTGTTGACCGCGTATTGAAGCCGCGTGCCCGCGATCGGCTCGAACTGCGGAGGCCCGTCGTATTCCACGGCGAAGCTCCTGTCGTCGCGCTGGATCGCGCTCGTCTGTGGGATCTCGGCGTCCGCGATGGCGTCTTCGGCCTGGTCCGTGCCCGCCACGCTCGCCAGGATGTTGCCCTTGGGCGAGTCCGGCGGCACCTTCTGGAAACTCTCGGGCAGCTGGTCTCCGCGCACGAAGGTCCAGGGCCCGGCGGTCGTCTCCGACCGATACCAGCGACCCGCGAGCAGCACGTACACCGCCTGCGAGCTCACCTCGCGCACCACGTCGCTCTCGGTGTTCGTGACGTAGAGCAGCTCGTCGTCCACCAGCGGCGCGTATCGCGGCGGCCCGTCCGTCGAGATCAGCTCGGTGGGCTCGGTGGCGGTGAGCACCCGCGGCGGCTCGCCCGTGAACTGATCCTCGGATGAGGTGTCCGGAGGCACGACGTCGCGCACCGCGGACGGTACGCGGGAGACGTCGGTCCAGGGCCCCAGGGGGTCCCTCGCCCGGTACCAGAGGCTCGCGCCGTTCAGGTAGTAGGTGCGGTCGTCCGGGTTGTAGACCACCGCGTACGGCGTGTTCGTGACGCGCTCGACGGTCGAGCCCTCGATCGGCTCCAGGGCCGGGTCCCCGTCGTAGACGACGAGGATGGCGCGCTCCGAAGTGAAGATGATGCGGGGCGGGGTGTTGTCGAGGCCCGCCACGCTCGCGCGCTCCTTCTCGGTGGCGGCGAGTCCCGCCTGCAATTCCTCGAGAGATCCCGAGAGGTCCCACTTCGCCGCCTCCGCTTCCACCAGATGCTCGTAGCGGCTCGCCTGGTCCGGCGTGAGGTTGGGCATGCGCACCTTGGTGACGTCGAAATTACGCGCGGACACGCTGAGGCTGTCCCGGTCGATCTGGATCTGCTCCGTGAACCAGATGACGCCGAAGGTCGGGCTCTGGCTTCCGCTGCGCTGCAGGGAGAACGCCGCGCGGCCGGTGAGCGTGTCGCCGCTCAAGTCCTCGGGCTGCGGCTGGTAGATCACGAACGAGCCGCTGGAGGAATCGAACTCACGCGGCCAGGCGGAGTCGTCCGCCCGAGCGGGGGCGGAAGTGAGCCCGAGCGCTGCGATCAACGCCAACGCCGGGAGAAACCGGATCATTCGGAACGACGGCATGAGGGTGCCTCCTCGAAAGTCCACGAGCGCACAAGCTCCTCTCTTCACTCCTACATACTACACCGGATTGTCACACGCGGTTGCCCGCCCGAGCGGGCGAAATGAGTACTTCCACCTAGAAGATAGTTCTAGGGCCCCGGCCGATTCGATGAGAGGTTAAGTCATGCGAAAACTGCGCATCGGAATCGTCGACCTCGTGGCCAGGGCGCCGACGACATCGCTCTACGCCCGCCTCATGCACGCCAACCTCGCCAGCATCATGCCCCAGGCCATCGCGGTGTGGTGCGAGGAAGAGGGGCATGAGGTCCATCTCGTCTGCTACACGGGATTCGAGGATATCGCGGACCTCGTGCCGCGCGATGTCGACCTCCTGTTCGTCACCGCGTTCACCCAGGCAGCACAGCTCTCGTACGCCCTCAGCAACCAGTTTCGCAAGAAAGGGGTCGTCACCGTGCTCGGAGGCCCGCACGCGCGGTGCTACCCCGACGACGCCCGGAAGTACTTCGACTACGTGCTGGGATTCACGGACAAGGAGACCCTGCGCTCCGTTCTGCAAGATTGCACGCCGCAGCGGCCCATCGGAACGTATCTCAGCGCCAAGCGCCACCCCGAAACGCTCCCCGGGGTCCGCGAGCGGTGGAAGTTCATCGAGCCCATCATCGCGAAGGCGCCCACGATCAAGATCGTTCCCATGATCGGGAGCCTCGGCTGCCCGTACACGTGCAGCTTCTGCATCGACTCCACGGTGGAATACCAGCCGCTGGGCTTCGACCAGATCCGCGAGGATCTGCGGTTCCTCCGGACGAAGATCAAGCATCCGCGCGTGGCCTGGCACGACCCGAACTTCGGCGTGCGATTCAACGACTACATGAATGTGATCGAGGAGGCCATCCCGCCGGGGAGCATCGACTTCCTCGCGGAGAGCAGCCTCTCGCTCCTCTCGGAGCCCCACCTGGTCCGGATGAAGAAGAACGGGTTCAAGGCGATCCTTCCCGGAATCGAGTCGTGGTATTCCCTGGGGAACAAGGCGGGAACCGGGAGCGCCATGAAGGGCTCGGAGAAGGTGCAACAGGTCTCCAAGCACATCAACACGGTGCTCCGGTACATCCCCTACGTGCAGACCAATTTCGTGCTGGGACTGGACGTGGATGAGGGCGCCGAGCCCTTCGAGCTGACGAAGCAATTCGTGGACATGACGCCCGGGGCCTTCCCGGGATATTCGCTCCTGACCGCGTTCGGCCAGGCGGCTCCGTTGAATCTGGAATTGCAGCGGGACGGGCGCGTCCTGGGATTCCCGTTCCACTTCCTGAACAACAATCACGCGATGAACGTGAAGCCCAAGAACTACGCCTGGCGGGAGTTCTACGACCACGTGATCGACCTCACCCGGTATTCCTTCTCGTGGCGCGCCATCTGGAACCGCTACCGGGCGATCGACGAGACCATCCCGCGCTGGATGAACGTGGTGCGCGCCATCTCCACGGAGGGATTCGGGCGGATCAAATATCACACCAGGGTCCGCCGGCTCCTCGACGAGGACGCTTCGTTCGGGAGGTACTTCGAGGGTGGCAGCGATTCGTTGCCCGAGTTCTACGTGAACCGGGTCAAGCGGGACCTGGGTCCGCACTGGGACTCTCTGCCCGAGGGCGCGCTTCGGCACGATCCCAACGCCTACCTGAACGCCTCGAGCGCCGTCACGTTCGCGCCCATGCGGGCCGCGGCGGGGAGCCGCGCGGCGGCGGGGTAGCCCCGCCCGTCCCCGTCTGGCAGAATCCGCCGCGACATGGCCGGCGGACCTCACCTCAAGAGTCTTGGCCAGCGCCTGCTGGAGCTGGCGCTGCTCGCAGTTCTCCTGGGCCTCGCGGTGTTCGTGGTCCGGCTCACCCTGAACCGCCCGTGGGACACCGAGACCTACTGGCTCGCCGCGTCCGCCGCGATCGCCGGCCTCAATCCCTACGACCTGGGCGACCTGTCGCGGCTGGCGCACCGGGCCGTCGGGATGCCGTTCCTCTATCCGCCCGCGACCATCGTTCTCTTCGCGCCCCTCACGCTCCTGTCCGTCCTCCAGGCGGCCGAGCTCTGGGCCGTGGCCAAGGTGGCGCTTCTGTTCGGGCTCTTCCGAATCTGGCAGTCCCGCTTTCTGAACAAGGTGAGCCCGATTCTGGTCCTGGCCGTCTTGGTCTTCGGATACAACGCCGCCGCGGTTTGGGATCTCAAGACCGGCAACATCGCAGCACTCGAGGCGCTTCTCCTTTGGGCTGCCTTCGGCGCCTACGTGGGGGGGCGCCGCGCGGAGTTCGCGGCGTGGGTCGTGGCCGCCTCGCTGTTCAAGCTCCTGCCCATCGCGTTCCTGCTCCTCCTGCTCGCTCCCTCGCGAAGCGGACGGCGCGACCGGAAGCTGGCGCTCCGGGCTCTCGCCGCATGGGCGATCGTGGTGTTCCTGCCTGTCCTCGTGGGGCCGGCCTGGGCCCGCGACTACGTGCATCAGCTGCCGGGGGATCGCCCCTGGGGAACGGCCTGTCCCTCGGCCCTCGGGCTGATCGACATGCTCCTCGGGGAGCGGGCCACGCCGCTCCTCGCGCCCTCCTGGAGGGCCATCGCCATCTGGGCGGGGTACGCCCTCGCGCTGATCGCGTTCAGCATTCCGACGATGAGGCGGCTGTGGCGGCGCGGCGACGACGCGGAGCGCGTCATGGCGGCCGTGATCCTGTTCGTTCTGCTCACGCCGCGGACGATGGCCTATTCCTATCTCCTGGCGCTGGCCCCCAGCCTCGCGCTGGGCGCTCCCGTTCTCCGTCGTCTCGGGGGTTTCTTCGCGGTGGGCGGTGTTCTGATGGCGCAAGCGCTGCTCGCGCCGGTGCTGCGGTTCGACTATGGGAACCCCTGGCTCGCCAACTCGCCGTTTCTGCTGCTGCTCGGTCTGTGGATCGCCTTCCGGGGGTACGAGTCGAGGCGGCACCTTGCGGCGCCGCCTCGCGCGGTTCTACGGCCGGCTTGAGCCGGGCCGCTTATGCCTTGCGGACGTTTGCTGCCTGAAGGCCCTTCGGGCCCTGGACAACCTCGAACTCCAGGCGCTCGCCCTCGGCCAGGGTCTTGAAGCCCTCACCGGAGATGGAAGAGTAATGAACGAATACGTCTTCTCCGCCTTCCTGCTGGATGAATCCGAAACCCTTCGACTCGTTAAACCACTTCACGGTTCCAACAGCCACTCTTTGCTCCTTGCGAACTGGGGCATTCCGCCCCTATTTGCCGAACCTTCCGGATCGGCTGACCCGGCCTCATTGGTCGGGTCTCCGGGAAGAGAACCCTCCCGGATACAAAAGAAGCCGCAGGCTGTTCCTCCTGCGGCAATGCATCGCATATCTGCGCTACGTACGACCGTCAGGCGACTCCTGAGGGGCAGTATCCACGTATACGTGCGGGAACGCAAGCTCTGTTTTATGATCCCTGCATTCCACCGGTCAGGGCTCCACACGAAGGAGAGGCACCATGACGAAGCGCAAGCTGGGACGGCAGGGGCTTCAGGTATCGGCCATCGGGCTGGGTTGCATGGGAATGTCGGAGTTCTACGGGCCGACGGATGAAGCCGAGTCCATCGCCACGATCCAGAGGGCGATCGATCTCGGCGTCACGCTCTTCGACACCGCGGACATGTATGGTCCGTTCAAGAACGAGGCCTTGCTCGGGCGGGCCATCCGGGGCCGGCGTGACGCGATCGTGGTCGCCACCAAGTTCGGCAACATGAGGGGCGCCGACGGTTCCTTCCAGGGCGTGAACGGACGGCCCGAGTACGTGCGCTCGGCCTGCGAGGGATCGCTCCAGCGGCTGGGAGTGACCAGCATCGACCTCTACTATCAGCATCGCGTGGACCGCTCGGTTCCGATCGAGGAGACGGTCGGCGCGATGGCGGAGCTGGTCCGGGAGGGAAAGGTCCGGTATCTGGGATTGTCCGAGGCCTCCCCCGCGACGATTCGCCGCGCCCACAAGGTTCATCCCATCGCGGCGCTCCAGACCGAGCTCTCCCTCTGGACCCGCGATGCCGACGACGAGATCCTTCCCACCTGCCGCGAGCTGGGCATCGGCTTCGTGGCCTACAGCCCGCTGGGCCGTGGATTTCTCTCGGGGCGGTTCCGGAAGCTCGAGGACCTGCCGCCCGAGGACTGGCGCCGCAATCATCCCCGATTCCAGGGCGACAACTTCCAGAAGAACCTCGACCTGGTCGCCAAGGTGGGCGAAATCGCGCGCGAGAAAGGCTGCACGCCCTCCCAGCTGGCCCTGGCCTGGCTCCTGGCGCGGGGCGAGGACATCGTTCCGATCCCGGGCACGAAGCGCCGGCCGTTCCTCGAGGAAAACGTGCGCGCGCTGGAATTCGCGCTGACGCCGGCCGATCTCCAGCGGATCGACGAGGTCGCGCCCAAGGGCGTCACCGCCGGGGACCGCTACCCGCAGGCGGGGATGCTCGCCGTCAATGGTTGAGAAGCGCGCGGGCGGGGGAAGCATGATCCGGCTCACCCTGCGCCGCGCCGAGCCGGGGGATCGGGACGTCGCGCTCATCGCGCCGCTCTTCGATTCGTACCGTCAATTCTACGGCGTCGCGCCCGATCCGCAGGCCGCGGCCGCCTTCATCCGGGATCGCCTCCAGGCCAAGGAGAGCATCATCTTTCTCGCGGAGGCCGGCGCGGAAGGCGCGAGGGAGCCGGTCGGTTTCGTGCAGCTCTTTCCCTCGTTTTCATCCGTGGCCGCGTGCCGCATCTGGGTGCTGAACGATCTCTTCGTGGCGCCCGACGCGCGCGGACAGGGAGTCGGGCGCGCGCTCATGGAGGCCGCCCGCCAGCATGCGGTCCAGAGCGGAGCGAAGCGATTGACGCTCGAAACGATGGCCGAGAATCGCGCGGCCTGGTCGCTGTACGAGGATCTGGGGTATGTCCGAAATGGGGACTCGGCCAGGTTCTACACGCTGGAATTGAGCTAAGTATCTCTACGTAACCTTCCCGCCCGCTCGTAGACCGATGACATCGGCCGCCCCACATTGGTCTACCATGATGGCGTCATGAAGTGCGCCGCGGCGATCGCTCCTCTCGTCCTTCTCACCAGCCTCATCGGTTGCGCGCACGTGGGCCAATTGCAGATCGTGCCACAAACCCTCTCGCCGGCCGACACCACCGGCGGGCACAACCCCGACTTGGCGGTCCGGCATACGGAGGCCCTGCATCCCCTGTTCGGGCCGGACACGCTGATCGGTTTTGAGCCCGGCACCGGCGACTCCTCGCGGCGGTACCTGGGACGCCTGCGTAACGGCTACACCGCCGACACGCTCAATATCATCCTGATGGGCGACAACCGGCCGGGTTTTCGCATGGCGCGGCTCAATTCGGAAATGCTCACCATCCAGCAGGGACTCTCGCTCAATCCGCTGAAGATCGGCAAAGCGCTGATCACGATTCCTTACGCGTTCGTCAAGGGCATGGTTCCCGACTTGGGTCTCCTCCGCGACATTCCGCCGCTGTTCACGGGCATGCCCACGTACGGCCGCGAGCACCAGGTCCTGAACGCCATCCTCGCGAAGGTAGACTCCCTGAAGACCCAGCACCGGCTCGTCGCCGTGGCGATCAACACCGGCGACCTCGTGTACGACGGAAGGAACCCGGCCCAATGGCAGCGATTCCTGCGCATCACCCAACCCTTGTCCTCGCGCGTGCCGTACTTCGCCGTGGCGGGCAACCACGAGCAAACGTGGACGGTGGAAGGGATCGCGAACTGGCGCACCGCCACGGGGCTTCCCATCGCGGGAGACCGCATGTACTACTGTTTCGACTCGGCGGACGGCTGGGTGCGCTTCGTCGCCCTCGACTCCAATCCCATCACGATGCCCGGCGTGCACTGGTCGAAGGAAGTGCAGGTCCAGTACTCGAAGGAAGAGGTGGACTGGCTTACCAGGCGGCTCAAGGAGCACCGCGGCCCCTCGTTCGTCTTCATCCACAGCGCGCCGTTCTCCTCCGGCTACCACCGCATGGAATGGGAGATGGACCCCATCATGCGCGAACGCCGCGACCAGATCGTGAGAGCGATGCACGAGGGCGGGATCTCGATTCTGGCCAGCGGGCACGAGCACGATTACCAACGCGCCCTGGTCACCTTCCCCGACGGAAGCGTGCTCATCGCCATCGTCCAGGGCGGCGCGGGCGCGCCGCTCCATCCGCTGCCCCCGCCCGCGGAGGCCGCCCGGCTGTTCGGCACCTACAAACTGGCTGGGGGCGTCATCAAGCCGGAGAACGTCTACACCGCGGAGATCAACAATTTCACATTTCTTCGGTTGTGGTTCGGAGGAGGAGAATTGGAGACGTACGCGGTGTACAAGAACGGGACCGTCAAGCTGGTGGACCAGCTCAGCATCGATCTCAAGCGCTACGGGACCCCGAGAATCGACCAGCACAAGATCCCGATCGCCGCCACGGGGCGCGTCGCTCCTTCCAGCATGGAAGCCAAAGCGAAGAAGGGGATCCCGCCGACCGTGACCGACACGACCGCCGCCAGTCAAAGGATCGAGACGCATCCGCCGCCTGGCAAGAAGAAGGCCCGTGCGGGGCGGGGGCACTGACCAGGAGGGGAGGGCTTCATGCGACGAATCGACATCACGGCAGGGCTGCTTCTACTCGGATGCGCGGCCGCGTCAGCCGCCCTCGGCGCGGGCGAGCCGCCGTTCAAGGTCGCGCATCGAATTCTCCTGGGCGGCGAGGGCGGTTGGGACGCGCTGACGGTCGATGGCGCGACGCACCGGCTCTTCGTCACCCACGCCACCCGGGTTCAGGTGGTGGACGTAAGCACCGACAAAGTCGTGGGGGAGATCACCAACACCCCGGGGGTCCACGGCGTGGCCCTGGCACCCGAGCTCGGCCACGGCTTCACAAGCAACGGCCGGGACTCCTCGGTGACGGTGTTCGACTTGAAGACGCTCGCGGTCCTGGGGCGTATCAAGCTCGACGCCCGGAACCCCGATGCCATCGCATACGACCCGGTCTCGAAACGCGTCTTCGTGTTCAACGGAGGGAGCACCAGCGCGAGCGTGATCGACGCGGGCGCGGACACGCTCGTGGGCACGGTCCCCCTACCCGGGAGGCCTGAATTCGCGGCGCCGGACGGCAAGGGCGGCATGTACGTGAATCTGGAGGACTCGAGCGCGGTCGTGGCCCTCGATACGCACACCCTACACGTAGTCCACCGCTGGCCGCTCGCGCCGGGCGAGGGGCCGAGCGGTCTGGCGCTGGACCGGGAGCACCGCCGGGTGTTCGCGGGCTGCTCCAACGAGAAGCTGGTGGTGCTGGACGCGGACAAGGGCAACGTGGTCGCCGTGCTGCCCATCGGCAAGAGGGTGGACGGCGTCGCGTTCGACGCGGCCCGTCAGCTCGTGTTCAGCTCCAACGGAGACGGCACGCTCACGGTGATCCACGAGGAAACGCCCGACCGGTTCACGGTCATCGAGAACGCGCCGACCCAGGAGGGCGCGCGGACGCTGGCCCTCGACGAGACCAGCGGCACCGTGTACCTCCCGACGGCTGAGTTCGGTCCGCCCCCGCCGCCCACCGCAGACCGGCCGGACCCCCGTCGGAGCGTGGTGCCTGGGACCTTTGTCATCCTGGAGGCGAAGCGCTAGGGTTTCGCCTCAGCTCCTCGAGATGGATCACGATGGACTCGCTGGATTCCAGGAGTCGCGCCAGGGCCTCTTCGGTCGGCCGGGCCGAGGGGGGGCGCCGCGGGCGGCGGTCCTCCAGGTAGGGCCAGAGGGGCCTTCGAATCTCGGGCGGCAGCGC
>Ga0187821_10000163_pt1 | contig 14010 bp, 11 predicted proteins | sample NC_wetland_sal_i_20_FD_132442 | JGI IMG/M metagenome (GOLD analysis project Ga0187821, IMG submission 132442) | Wetland sediment microbial communities from Neuse River Estuary, North Carolina, USA - SourceSoil_1 | ecosystem: Environmental > Aquatic > Freshwater > Wetlands > Sediment | place...
CAGATAATTCTGGTTAATAAATAAGTTGGCGTTAGACGGATCGAAGCGCTGCTGGTTCGGTTGGTAGCCCGGGATGATCGGCAAACAGCTATTCGTGGTCAGAATGCCCTGGAAGATGTTGGTCGCGTTCAGGGCCGCCGCGGCTGCCGTACCAGTCGGCGCTACCTGGCTGCAAGGCGCTCCACCCGCGAACAGGAGTTGCCCGCTCTTCGAGCCGTCCGAAGCATCGCCCAGGAAGTACAGCCCGAGCAGCGGATGATCGTAGAAGATGCCGTACGAAGCGCGAATCACGCTCTTGCCATTGCCTCGCGGGTCCCACGCCATGCCGACACGCGGCTGAATATTATTCTTGTCGGTTTGAATCCCCTTCTGCAGGCCCAGCTGGTTATAGGCCGCGAGCGCCAGCCCGCTGAGCGGAGCCAGTTGGGGTGGAAACTCGATGTCGTAGCGCACGCCTAAATTGAATGTGAGATTGGATCGCACCCGGAACGAGTCCTGCCAGAACAAACCCAGCGGCTTGTTGGAGAAGCTGTCCTTGGGATTGCCGATGCCCTGCACCAGCGTGCTGGGTATGCCCAGTCCAAAAGCCTGCAAGCCGGTCAGTTCCGGAAAGACCGACGGAAAACCAAACTGGGTGGCCGCCAGGCTGCTGAAGTTGTACACGCCACCGTAGTTCACGGTGAAGGTGGCGGTCAGTGGAATGTAGTTGAAGTCCACTCCGAACTTGGTGTCGTGGCGTCCCAGGGTCCAGGAGAAATTGTCGGTGAACTGGTAACGGTTTTCGGTCCGCTGGATGAAGGAATAAGGCTCGCGGCCGACAAAGCCGAAGCCGGCAATATTCGACGCCACATTGGAGCCGCCCGGCGCGTCCGAAAAGAAGTACTGCAAGCCGCGGCGCGCATATTGAAAGCGCAGCTCGTTCACTTTGTTGGTGCCGATGGTCATCGTGTCCTGCACCACGCCGGCCACGTCGCGGTAGGTTTGCGAAGACGTGCGCGAAAATGCGTTCTGCCCGTAGGTCTGGTTTTCTCCGTTCACCTGGATGCCGGTGACCGTGCTGGGACTCACATTGGCGCGGAGGGTCAGCCGGTTGTTGTTGCTGACGTTGTGATCCAGCCGCAGAGAGTAAAGGCTGGTGCCCTCGAAAACCGGATAATTCCCGCCCTGCGGCGCCAGGCCCAGAAAATTCTTGGGAAGTCCATTGCACAGCGTGTTGGAGGCCGGAGGATTGGCGGGGTTGATGTTGCAGGAGCTGAAAAACTGCGCCAGCGGATTGGACCCGTTCGTGGGTGTAGGCAGAGCCCCGGCCTGGACCAGGAGCCCAAAGGACGCGGGATAGGAGCCGTTGAGAGCAATCCCGGAAGCCGCCCCAACCAGAATCGCATAGGGCGCCAGGGCCGGCGGCGGAGTCGGACCCAGGAAGGCGGCCTGGGCCGGCGTCGCCTGAATCACGAATCCCGATCCCGGAGGAGCGCCGAAGGCGGTCGAGACGTCGGTGTTCACCATCCCGAATGTTCCGTTGGGGGCGCCCACGCTGGAAAAGCCGGTTTCGTGCCGCCGCGTTACTTCGTAGGAGAAGTAATAAAACGTCTTGTCCTTCTTGATCGGCCCGCCAAACGCAGTTCCCGCCTGCACCCGCGTGTATGCCGGATTGGGCACCGTGCTGAACGGATTGACCGCCTGAAAATTCCGGTTCCGCAAATATCCGTACACGTCGCCGTGGAAATCATTCGATCCAGAGCGGGTGATGATGTTGACCACGCCCCCGGACGCCCGGCCATATTCGGGCGCGTAGCCGTTGGTGATGATCTGGAACTCCTGCACCGCCTCTTGCGATACCGTGGAGCGAACCCCGTTGGTCGAATTGTCGGTGGCGTCGGCGCCGTCCACGTTCACCAGGTTGGCCCGCGCCCGCTGCCCGCTCATGTTGAGGCCGGAGGTGGGGGCCGCGCCGATGCTGGGCGCGTTGTCGCGCAGCACCTGCGAGTCGGTGAGCGCAAAGTTAATGTAATTGCGTCCGTTGATAGGCAGATTGTCAATGCGCTTCTGGTCGATGGTGTCGGTGGACGAGGTGCGCTGCGTTTCCACCAGCTCCGCCGCCGAAGTCACGTCGACCACTTCCTGGGCGCCCGCTACGGCGAGGGTGACGGGAAGTTCCGCCAGCTGTCCCACGGTGATCGCAACTTCCTTTACGCTGGCCGTGGCAAAGCCCGGCGCTTGTACCGTCACCGTGTACTGGCCTGGGGGCAGCAGCAGAAAGTGGTACTGGCCTTCGCTGTTCTCGCTGGTCGAGCGCTCCAGACCCCTGGTCTCATCCCGCAAGGTCAGGTTCGCGTTGGTCACCAGGTCGCCTTTCGGGTCCCTGACCGTGATACGCAAATCGCCGGTTGCAGCTCCTTGGGCAAACCCCAAAACCGCGAGCATCACGACCAGGCACGAAACTGAGAGGAGCTTTCGCAGCACCATAAGATTTTTCTCCGTGGACCGACGGACCTCACAGGCAGGCACGTTCCGCGAACCCAAACGCCGCACGGTTTTTACATCAGGTAGGTCGACGAAATCAAGCTAAATCACTGACGGGAATCGGCTTAGTACCTGAGAACCGAGAACTGATTACTGAAAACTGAAGTTATTTACTCCGTTCGATTCCGTAACTCTCATGCTTTGATGTCTTAAGCGCCCAAGCCATGCGCGGCGTATTGTGCGCGATGCCAATGCGCCCCCGAGCGTCGAGCAGGATCATGCCGCCGTGCCCGTTGACCCGGTCCTTCAGATAGTTGATGGCCTCTTCCGCCACCCACTCCGGCTGGCTGCCGGTCGCGACTCGGTCCGCCGCCCACTTGGCCAGCACCAGTTTCATGATCGGTTCACCCCAGCCGGTGGTCGACGCAGCTGCGGTTTGATTGTCGGCATAGCACCCGCACCCGATGAGCGAAGAGTCGCCCAGGCGGCCCGGCGCTTTATTGAGCGTGCCGCCAGTCGAAGTTGCAGCCGCAATGTTGCCCTCGCCATCGAGCGCCACGGCGCCGACCGTGTCGTGAGAGATGGTGGGCGCGAACAGGTCCACTTTCGCATCCGCCGGCCGCGCTTGAAATTCCCGCAGACGCTCGACCTCGCGCGGAATGACCAGGTCTTCGTTTCGACACAGCGGGATGCCATGTTCCGCCGCAAATCGCTCGGCCCCTTCCGCCACGAAATACACGTGCGGACTATCGCTCAAAATCTTGCGCGCGGCGCGGACGGGATTGCGCAACCGCTCGACGCAACCCACTCCGCCCGCCCGCAAAGTAGCGCCATCCATGATGAGCGCGTCCAACTGCACTTTTCCGTCGCGGTTGAGAAAGCTGCCGCGGCCGGCATCAAAAGTCTCGTCATCTTCCATGATGACTACGGCTTCCTCCACCGCATCGAGCGCCGTCCCGCCCCGCTCGAGTACCCGCCAGCCGGCAGCCATCGCATTGCGCACGCCCTTTAGATGGGCCTCGACCATGTCATCTGGAATGGCCCAGGCCCCGCCATGAATCACCAGAACCGGATCAGCCAAGAGGAATCCTCAAGAGAAAAGTCAGGATAGCAGGACGTAAGCTCCGGGCAAGAACTGTGTGGGGACGGGTCTCTGACCCGTCCGGGCCGAGCGCAGCTCGGCTAAGACTTTTTCGAGACCCAGGAAATTTCATCAGAACAGACAAAACCCAGCCGAGCAGCGCTCGGACTGGACGGGCCGGAGACCCGTCCCTCCATGGCCTTGTGCGGCGCCAATCTTTCAACTACGCCGCCTGCCCTGCCTTGTGCGGCGCCGCGTCCGCGCCTTCCGTCCGCGTATAGGTGTAGCGGATGCGATGGATCACCGTGATGGTGGACAGCACCGCGATCAGCCACAGCACCGGTGCCATCCGATTAAAGAGGGCCCCGATGATGACCAGAACCAGGCGCTCAGGGCGCTCCATAAAACCCACCCGGCAGGAACCGATCAGCGATTCGGCGCGGGCGCGGGTGTAGCTGACCATGATGGAGCTGACCATCACGAAAGCCGTCAGCACCACGTAAAAGAAGCGGTCGCCGCGGGCGTAAAACACCAGCAGCCCGAAGAACTGGGAGGCGTCGCTGTAGCGGTCAATGACCGAATCGAAAAAACCGCCAAAGCGGGTCACCTGGTTGCTGGCCCGGGCCACGCGTCCGTCGACCAGGTCGAAGAAGCCGGAACCGATGATGACCAGCCCGGCATAGCGAAACATGCGGGCCTGGTTGTCGCTGTTGGCGTATCCGAACAGGCAGGCTGCAACGGTATTGACCACCAGGCCCAGGAAGGTAAGGACGTTGGGGTTGATCCGCGCCAGGGCCAGCCAGCGGACGATGGCGTCGAGCAGCACCCCGCAGCCCCGGCCAAAGGCGCTCGTCCAGGTCATGCTCATCGCAACCTCGTCACTTGGCTTCCGTCTGGTCGTGGATGGTGGTCAGGTTCAGAATTTCCATCTCGCGGTTGCCGTTGGGCGTCACTACGACCGCGCTGTCTCCCACTTTCTTATTCAGCAGGGCGCGGCCGATCGGCGAACTGGTCGAGATCTTGCCCGCGGCCACGTCTGACTCTTCGCTGGTCACCAGCTTGTACTCAACCTCGGCATTCTTCGAACTGTCATAAACCCGGACGGTCGAGCCCAACCCAACCTTGTCCTTGGGAATATTCTCCATGTTGATAAGCGCGAGCTCAGCCATGCGGGCGCCCAGTTGGCGAAGCCGCGCCTTGACGAACTCCTGCCGCTGTTTTGCCATGTGATATTCGGCATTCTCACTCAGGTCCCCCAGGGCGGCGGCTTTCTTGATTTCCTTGGGAAGCTCATGCACCAGTTCGTGCTCAAGCACGTTCATCTCTTCCTGCAATTTCCGTTTGATCTGCTCAGTCATGTGCTTGTGGATTATAAACCCGGCGTGTGGGGCGGACACTCCTGTCCGCCGCCTTTGATCTTGATTTTGGCTCCAGTTTGGGGGTCACGACCACGACAGAGCCAGCTGCCCGACCAAACCCAACACCAAAAGCGGCGGACAGGAGTGTCCGCCCCACACCGTCCGCTTCTCAATTGCCTTCTCGGTCCCGCTTGGGGTAAAATAGAAGTCGTGCAGTTCCTCATTTGCCCTGCCCTCGTGGGTGTTCCCTCATGATCAGCGGCGATTTCCACATAGGCGATAAAGTCGTCTATCCCAATCATGGCGTTGGAGTTATCGAACAGATCAGCAGCCGGACGATTGGCGAGACTGTGGAAAAGTTCTATCTCCTGAAGATCAAGGCCAACAGTCTCAAGGTCATGGTTCCGTTCCATAACGTGAACACGGTGGGCCTGCGGCGGGTGGTCAAGAACGGCGAAATCCAGAAAATCGTTGATTTTCTTACCGATGGCGAGTGCGATAACAACGCCGACTGGAAATACCGCTTCAAGGAAAACTCCGAGCGCATGCGCACCGGTTCGCTGCTGGAAGTGTCCGCCGTCCTGAAGGGTCTGCTGCTGCTGAACCAGTCGAAACCCCTGTCATTCCGCGAAAAAAAGATGCTGGAACGCGCCCGCTATCTCCTGGTCAGCGAGCTGGCCATGGCCAAGAACTGCGAAGACGCCCAGATCGAAGAAATGCTCTCGAAAGCCCTGTCCAAGAGCAAACTACGTTTCCCCGAAGCCTCGGATTTCGTAGCATAAGACCGGACGTCGGTCGTCAGCCCTCGGACTTCGGACCTAACCTCCTTCCGACCAGAATAATGTGAGCTGCGTCAGTCTTTAGTGTGACGGCTGCACTTGTGCGCCTGCGAGTGGGCCTGTCAGTCTCTCGGTTGGAGTCGACCCACATGGCGCCCTCATACCGGGACTTGAGAGTGTGGCAGCTTGCCATGGAGCTGGTCATCTCCGTTTACACCCAAACTCGCGGTTTCCCCAAGGAAGAGACTTACGGACTGACCAGTCAGATGAGGAGATCGGCTGTCTCAATTCCGAGCAACATTGCGGAGGGCAAGGGGCGATCGACAGATGCGGACCGCGCCGTTTTCTCTTGTCACGCCCGGGGATCTCTCCTCGAGCTTGAGACTCAGATTCTCATCGCCCAACACCTGGAGTATGTCGAGGCATCAGCGGCAGAAAAACTAATGGCGAATTCCGCCCAGCTCGGCCGTATGCTGAACGCACTGATCCAGTCACTGAAGAATCCAGCGAAGTCAGGAGGAGCCGCTGCCTGAGCGCGGGGGCCTGAGGCCCGGGGTCCGAGGTCCGAAGTCTGAAGTCCGAGGTCCCAGGTCCGACTCACTCCCCCATCCACGCCCCATACGGCTTCAGCGAATCCACGTGGTCAAACACGATCTTCATGGCGGCGGTGATGGGAACGGCCAGGACCAGGCCCATGGCTCCCCATAGCCATCCCCAGAGCAAGAGCGCCATCGTGACCGCCAGCGGATTCAGTTGCAGCCGGTTGCCCAGGAACTTGGGGTAAAGCACGTTGAGCGCGATCAGGTGCAGCCCCAGCACGATCATCACAATGACCACCGCGTCGCCGGAATTGATGTGCCCCATGCTCACGAAGATTGGGGGCGCCATCGCCAGCACCACTCCGAGGTAAGGCACCAGGCTGAGAAATCCGCTGATGAAACCCACGAAATAAAAAAACGGCACATTCAGGATCCCGAACGCAATCGTGCTGGCAGTTCCCAGAAACAGGCCAATCAGAAGATTTCCCACCATGAAGCTGCGAATCATCGCGGAAATCAGGCCCAGCGTAATGTAGGCCGTGTTGCGGTTCTCGAGCGAGAAAAGCATCACGGTGGCGGACCGAACATGATGCTGCCAGCTCAGCATGAAATACACCAGGAAAGGCACGAAAGAGGCAGCCAGCAAGGCCTGCGAGACCGACCCGAAGCCGCGCGTCAGCAGGTCTTCCCAGTTGGTGCCGGAACGGGTGTCGGCGGATTTCGCCGTCCCGGCCGGCTCCGTGTTCCCCAGCGATTCCGCGCGCTCCCGGACGTTAGAAATTTCCTGTCGGATGGTGCGGGTGTATTTGGAAAGGTCCTGCACAAAAATAAGGGCCTGGTTCGAGGAGTAATAGGCCAGCCCCGCGATCAGGGAGATCAACAAAATCACCGCAACCGCCGCGGCCAGGCCGCGCGGCAGATGAAGACGGATAAACAATTCCATCACCGGCGCCAGGATGAACGCCAGCAGCACCGACACCAGCATCACCGCCAGCACCAGTTCTCCCCAATAACAGATGCCCAGGATCGTGGCAATTCCGATGGCCGTGAACGCCCAGTGCGCCTTTTGCGGTTTGGGCGGGGGCGCTACCAGAGCCTGAACCGGAGATCGGTCGATCCCTGCTTCTTCAATGGCCATAGCGGTATCGTAGCCTAACTGCAAAAATGTGTATGCGACATATAATCGCCAGGTGCCTTCTCACCAAACCGATGCCTCCCTGGCAGGGCGCCCTCCTCGAGTTCTCGGACTGGATGTCGGCTCAAAACGAATCGGGCTCGCCATTTCCGATCCGCTGGGCATTACCGCGCAAGGACTGGAAACCCTCCACCGGCGAAATAAGCGCGCGGATTTTGCCCAACTGGACGAGGTTATTCGCGAGTACCAGGTGGCGGAAATCGTAATCGGACTGCCCCTGCGCATGACCGGCGGGGAAGGGATACAGGCCGAGAAGATGCAAATCTTCGCTGACGAAATCCGCCGTCGCTTTCGCCTGCCGGTCCATCTGTGGGACGAGCGCCTCTCCTCGGTCCAGGCCAACCGGCTGCTGCGAGAAACCCATATGTCGATCAAACGCCGCGGAGAAGTGGTCGACCAGATGGCAGCGGTACTGATTCTGCAGAGCTGGATGGACGCGAAGGGCAGTCGTTAGTCCTCAGTCGTCAGTCGTCGGTCGTCAGCCTTGCACTCGCCAGTCGGTGGCCCTGCTGCTGACGACGGACGACTGAAGACTGAGGACTGAGGACTGAAGTCCAACAACCAATGGCCAACGACCAGCGACCATTCTTCATCTAAACTATTGTGTAATTTGCGCAAGCTCCCGACACTCGTGCTGCTCGCCGTCCTCGCGACCGGCGGCTGGCTGGCGTGGGCGCTGTTGATGCCCGTTACGCCGGCGGGGCAGAAGTTTGTGATGCTGCGAGCCGGCTACTCTACCCGGAGAATTGCGGCGGAACTAGAAGCGGCGGGCGTAATCCGCAGCCGGCTTGGTTTTATCCTCTGGCACCGCGTCCACCACAAGCAGTCGCTGAAAGCCGGCGAGTACCTTTTCGACAAGACAGCGAGACCGCTGGATGTCTATAACCGCCTGGTGCGCGGCGATATTTACGTGCACACGGTGGTAATCCCCGAAGGCTTCACCGTGTTCGACATCGCGCAGGCGGTTCAGGACGCCGGCCTGGGATCAGCCCAGGACTTTCTCGCGGTGGCAAAATCCAACACCGAATTGATTTCAGACCTGGCTCCGGAGGCGAAAAGCCTCGAAGGCTACCTCTTCCCCAATACCTACGAATTCACCCGCACCCAGACCATGAGGGACATCGCCGCTGCCATGGTGAAACAGTTCCGCCAGGTAGCCCAGCAGATCGGACTGACCCCCGGCGGGCAGGGTGGCGAGGTGCAGAAGACGGTGACGATGGCATCCATCGTCGAGAAGGAGACGGCCGTTCCGGAGGAGCGCCCGGTGGTGGCCAGCGTCTACTACAACCGACTGGAGCGCAACATGGCGCTGCAGGCCGACCCCAGCGTGATCTACGCCGAACTGCTCAATGGAAACTATGCCGGGGCGCTGCATCATTCCGACATGAGCTTTCAGTCGGCTTACAACACCTACACTCATCCTGGACTTCCGCCCGGGCCGATCGGGAATCCCGGCCGCAGTTCTCTCGAAGCCGCCCTGCATCCCGCGCAAACCGATTATTTCTACTTTGTCAGCGACGGCAACGGCCGCCATCGCTTTTCCCGCAGCCTGGAAGAGCACAACCAGAATGTCGCCCGGCTGAGGCAAGCCGTGCAGGGGCGTTAGGCCTTTCTAATCCGCGAGGCCTTGCCAGGTGCTGATTTGACAACCCCCAGGCCAGCGTTACGGTCCATTATTCGCATATACTTACCTTACTGATGAACCTAACCGCCTCCTAGGGAATCCAATTCAGTCTCAATGCGAATATTTTCACGCTATCGGGCGTTCTTTGTTCTATTGGCTGTGCTCCCTCTGGCCGGGTGCCTCTTCCGGTCGCGCCGGGTGGAGCGGCAGATCAGCACCGCCCCCCTGCAGTCCGCCAGCCAGGCAGAATTGATCGACTACCTCAATTCCCAGGCCGCCAAGATCAAGAGTTTGCAGGCGACAGTGGACATCGACACCTCCGTGGGCGGGGTCAAGAAGGGCAGGGTCACCGACTATCAGCAGATTCGGGGCTACATTCTTGTGCGCAAGCCTGCCATGTTGCGGATGATTGGGCTGCTGCCCATTGTCCGCAACAAAGCCTTCGACATGGTCAGCGACGGCCGCGACTTCAAGCTGTGGATTCCTCCCAAAAACCGTTTCGTGATCGGGCGCAATGACATTGAGACCCACAACCCCGACCAGCCGATGGAAAACCTGCGCCCGCAGCATATTTACGAAGCCCTGATTCTGCGTGGCGTGGATCCGCAAAATGAAATCGCGGTGATGGAAAACAGCTTCGAAGTCATTACCGACGGCAAAAAGCATCAGGTGCAGCAGGCCGACTACGAGATTGAGGTAATCCGCCGGGGCGACCGCGGCTGGTTCCTCTCCCGCAAGATCATCTTCAGCCGAACTGACCTGCTGCCGCACCGCCAGTTCGTTTACGATGAGGACGGCAACCTGGCTACCGACTCGCGCTACGAAGGCTATAAGGATTACGATGGCGAGAATTTCCCCTCGCAGATCGAAATCTGGAGGCCCCAGGAAGAGTACGACATTACTCTGACCATCGTGAAGCTGCAGCTGAATGAGCCGCTTCCCGACGACAAGTTCGCGCTCGACCAGCCCGCCGGCGCCCAGATCGTGCATCTCGACCGTCCCCAGGCCAGCCAGATAAACGGGGCCGATCCGAAGTAGTGGTTCAGCAATTGGCACTTGGCAATTGGCACTTGGCAATTGGAGCTGAAGGGCCGCAACGAATAGCCAAGGGCAGTAGTAGTAGCCAGAAGCTAGAGGCTAGAAGCTAGAGGCTGGTAGCTAGAAGCTGCATTCCCGGCTGACGACCGACGACTGAAGACTGACGACTGCCAATGATGAACAAAATGATCGTCGCCAACCTGGTGCACCGGCCCATCCGGTCATTGATCAGCATTGTGGCCATCGCGCTCGAGGTCACGTTAATCCTGCTAATTGTGGGCCTTTCCGTCGGCATGCTGAACGATGCCCGGCAGCGTCAGGCCGGCATCGGCGCCGATGTCATCGTGCAGCCCCCCAACACTTCTTTCATGGCGGGCGTAAGTAATGCTCCGATGTCGATCAAGATCGGCGGAGTTCTTTCGCAGCTGCCTCACGTCAAGGTGGTGGCGCCGGTGATCTGGCAGCTCACCACCACCAAGAACCTCGAGGTCATCTACGGAATCGATCTCAAGTCGTTCGAGGCGCTGGTCCCGTTTCACTTCCTCCACGGCGGCCCTTTCCAGGGTCCGAACGACTGCCTGGTCGATGACTTTTTTGCCCAGTCCCAGCACGTCAAGGTGGGCGACACCATCGAGATTCTCAATCATCCCTTCCGGGTCGCGGGCATCGTGGAACATGGCCGCGGAGCGCGCAAGTTTCTGCCCATGAGCACGCTGCAGGACCTGATTGGCAGTGCCGGCAAAGCCTCAGTGTTCTATGTCAAGCTGGACGATCCGGCGAACGCCGACGCGGTAGTACAAGAGGTAAAGAGCGTGCAGGGGCTGGAAACCTATTCGGTGCGCTCCATGCGCGAGTATCTCTCCATGATGACAGTCAGCAGCTATCCTGGCCTCTCCACATTCATTAACGTCGTGATCGGCATCTCGTTGATCATCGGCTTCATCGTCATTTTCCAGGCCATGTACACCGCGGTTATGGAGCGCACCCGCGAAATCGGGATCCTGAAGTCCATCGGCGCCTCGAAGCTGTATATCGTCAACGTGATTCTGCGCGAGACGCTGCTGCTGGCGATCGGCGGCATTGTCGTCGGAGTCCTGATCAGCCTGGCCGCGCGCGCCGGCATTCGCTACCGCCTGCCCACTCTGCCGGTCGTCGTTACCGGCGGATGGATCCTGCGCTCCACAGCCATCGCCATCGTCGGCGCTATCCTGGGAGCGCTCTACCCCGCCTACAAAGCGGCCCAGAAAGATCCCATCGACGCCCTGGCCTACGAGTAGGGCGGACCTCGGACGTCAGACCTCGGACGTCAGACCCCGGACGTCAACCCCTGTCATCCTGAGCGAAGCGAACTTTCCGCGCAGTCGAAGGACCCCTATTGTCTCCCCGAACGTCGACGTTCGCGACACATCCCGAAGGCAGGACCGTGCCGCTCATAGGGGTGCTTCGACTGCGCAAGGGCGGTCGCAAGCGACCGCTCAGCACGACAGGGAAACGGTGCATTTTCCGAATCGATTAACCGAATAAGCGCGCCTTCCACAGCTTCTCCACAACAATCTCGTTCCGGTATATTCAAAGCAGCGGCTTTCAGCCTCACAATTCCAGCGGACAGCTGTGCCTCCATCCATGACCGACTCCAGCGACTTCAAGGAAACCGTCAAGCAGCAAGCGGACATCGTTCGCATCGTCGGCGATTACGTCAAGCTAAAGAAGGCGGGAGCGCAGAACTATTCGGGACTCTGTCCCTTTCATAACGAGAAGACGCCGTCATTCTCGGTCCATGCCGCGAAGCAGTTTTATCACTGCTTCGGCTGCGGCGTTTCCGGAGACGTTTTCAGTTTCGTCCAGAAGGTCGAGAACATCACCTTCCCCGAAGCGGTGCGGGTCGTGGCCCAGAAGCTGGGGATCGCCCTGCCCAAGATCAGCTACTCGAGTCCTGCGGAAGCCAGGGAAGCTCGGCTGCGCATCGTGCTGCTGGATGTCCATGAGCGAGCCTGCGCCTTCTTTCAGGAATATCTGAAGCGCCCCGAAGGAGCGCATGCGCGAGAGTACCTGGCCGGGCGGGGATTGAATGATGACGCGATCAAAACTTTCCGCATCGGCTTCGCCCCGGATTCGGGCTTTATCCTGCGCGACCGCTTGAAGGGCGAGTTTGATGAAGATGTTCTGCGGGAAAGTGGGGTGTTTTCGTGGAAGGCGGAGAACAGCCGTCAGCCCTCAGCCGTCAGCCCTCAGCAAAACACAAGGTCCCTCGACTCCGCTCGGGATGACAAGGCGGAGACGGGGACACAAAACGATCTCGCCGCTAAAGATGTTAAGCCGACGACCAACGACCAACGGCCAACGACCGCCGCGATGTATTCCAAGTTCCGTAACCGCGTCATGTTCCCCATCACCAACGAAGCCGGACGGGTGATTGCATTCACGGGCCGCACCCTTTCTGCCGATGAGAAGGCTGGACCCAAATATTTGAATTCGCCCGAGACGGCGATCTACTCCAAGTCGCGAGTGCTGTTCAATCTCGACCAGGCGAAAGAAGCCATTCGCAAATTGGATTACGCCATCCTGGTGGAAGGGCAGATGGACTGCATTTCAGTCTTTGCCGCGGGCTTCCACAACGTGATCGCCAGCTCAGGAACGGCCTTCACCGAGCTTCAGGCCAGGCTTTTGGGGCGCTTTACGAAAAACGTTGTAGTCAATTTCGATCCCGACACGGCCGGCGCCAAGGCCACGGAACGCACTCTCGGCCTGCTGGTCGAAGAAGAATTTCAGTTGAAAGTCCTCACCCTGGAATCGGGCTTCGATCCCGACCTGTTCATCCGCCGCAAAGGAAAAGATGCCTACGCCGCGGCCCTGAAGAGTTCGCAGAAGTATTTCGACTATCTCATCGAACGGGCCCGCGCCCAGTTCCCAGTCCGCAGCGCCGAGGGCAAGGTCAAGGCGGTCAACTACCTGCTGCCTCATATCCAGCGCGTCCCCAGCCGCATCGTTCGCGATGAACTGGCGCGGGAAATGGCGCAAAAGCTGGGCATCGACTCGTCGGTCCTGCGGCAGGAGTTGAAGCATGCCGCCGCCAATCGGTCGACCGCCAGCCTGAAAGCCCCGGCGGAGGCGCAAATCACCGACGCCGAGAAAATACTGATCCGGGCGCTGGCCTCGGCCACCGAGATGCAGACCTCCGAAGCGCACCTTTCGACCCGCGAAGGAGTGGAAGACGAGTTCGACCCGTGCCGCCAGGCCCAGTTTGTGCTCAAGAGCGAGGGGCTGCACCAGGGAGTTGCGGCTGAGTCTCTGATCGAGGTCCTGCTCCGGTCTGAAGCGGTCCATGTCACCGATCTGCCCTTGCCCGAGGCCGATCGCAACCTGCTGGCTTCAATCCTCATGAAGGACGACGAGGAGCTTTCGGCAGAACGGCTGGAGGGCGCGGTACGGGCCCTGCGGCGCATCCAATTGAGAAGGAAGCTGGAGCGGGTACAGCACGAACTGCAGACCGCGCGGGGGCAGGAATCAGGTCGGATTCAGGGTTTGTTAGAGGAAAAAATGCGCCTCAAACGGGCCCTTATGGATCCCAGCTTGGCCGACGACGGCTCCATGGCCCGGCCGGCGTAGGGGACCAAAACACTATGAAACTAAATGGAGTTCGCCGACATCTAAATGAACAGTTGACGGGAACATGGACGGGGTGTGTCAAAAATCAGCCGATCGCTGATATCCACGAAACCCATCCGATGCTATAATTCGAAGGTTTGTGCCCGGCGCGCAGCTCGCCGCTTCACGTTCCCACCGCTAAAAAACGCTCTCTGTCCTCTCCGAAGGACGAAAAGAAGGTAATCCGTCTTGGCTCTTGACGACAAGTACGACGATATCAAAAAGCTGATCGACACAGGTAAAGAGAAGGGATATCTGACCTATGACCAGGTCAACGACCTTATCCCG
>Ga0187821_10000164_pt1 | contig 14004 bp, 11 predicted proteins | sample NC_wetland_sal_i_20_FD_132442 | JGI IMG/M metagenome (GOLD analysis project Ga0187821, IMG submission 132442) | Wetland sediment microbial communities from Neuse River Estuary, North Carolina, USA - SourceSoil_1 | ecosystem: Environmental > Aquatic > Freshwater > Wetlands > Sediment | place...
CCGATGGTTGGCACTCCCATGGAGGTGCCGGAGCCGAGAATGGTTAATCGCAGAGCAGTTGCAGACATTGGTGAAAGAGTGCGGCCGGACTCTTCATGCAGCGCCCGGCGAGCGCCAAACGAGGGCGCGGTTAGCGCGACTTGGCCTTGGCCGACTGCGCGGCGGCCTGCGCGGCCAGTGCCTGGTTGATTTCCAGATAGGTCAGCTTTAGCTTTCCGGACAGATCGAGCAGCAGGTTGTCTTCTTCCGGAGCGAGATGGCCTTTGGTCTTTTCATGCAGGGCGTCGAGCATATCAATCAATTCGCGCGCGGCGTCGGGATCAATCACCGGCTGGCCGGTGCGGGGATCGGCGTAGCCACCCAGAACCATGGCCGCGTTGCTGCCCAGCATGCGGATGAGATTTTCAAAAGCTGGAGAACGCTTGGGTGTTTCTCCCGCGAGCTTACTGGCGTCCGGGGGCGGCGCCGGCGGTGCAGCAGCCTGTTTTTTCTCTTCCTGCCTGGCCTCGCGCTCCTGCTCCTCGACGATTTCCTGGCGCAGTTCGCCTTCGTTGGTAAAAGGCCGGCGATCTATGACCCGGAACGACTCTTCTGGTTTCTGCTCTGCCACGTTATAACCTCGGTTGGTAATTCTATAAGTCTAGCACGGCTTGCCGGGCGCGCTGTTTCCGTGCGGACGCCACTGGCTTGCTAAAATGAAGAGGTAACTTTACAGTGTTGAGTTTTCCGACCGGAAAAATACCGCACATGGCCAAGCCCAAACCCAAAAAGCACCAGAACAAGCCGCGCAAAAAGCACGCGGCAGCGGGGAAACGCGGCAAGGAATCCGCCGGAGCGTGGTTTGATCGGCTGGTTGCGCTGCAGGCGCGGCTGCGCGCGCCCAAAGGCTGTCCTTGGGACATCGAGCAAACCCACCTGACCCTGCGCACCTACCTGATTGAAGAGGCTTACGAAGTTCTGGAAGCGCTGGAGAGCGGCGATGACGCCAAGTTTGCGGAGGAGCTAGGCGACTTGCTGTTGCAAGTCGTATTTCACGCGCAGATTGCCAGCGAGCAGAGCCGCTTCACAGCGGCCGATGTGGTGCGCGAGATTCACCAGAAGATGGTGCGCCGCCACCCGCACGTCTTTGGCAAGAAGAGCGCCCGCAATGCCGCCGAAGTTTTGAAGAACTGGGAGCAAATCAAAGCAGAAGAGCGGCGCGCAAAAATCGCGGGGAATGGAGCAGCTACAGAGGAAGGGAAGAAGGACGCTTCGCTGTTAGACGGCATCCCGTACACGCTGCCAGCAGTGATGCAGGGATTTCAGTTGACGCGGCGCGCCTCGCGCATCGGGTTTGACTGGGACAACGTGGAAGGCGTGATTGAGAAGCTGCAAGAAGAACTGGCGGAATTGAAAAAGGCGCGAGAGGAACAGTCCGCGCAGCAAGTAGAAGAAGAGGTAGGAGACGTGCTCTTCGCGGCGGTGAACCTGGCGCGCTTCCTGAAAGTGGATCCGGAGATTGTGCTGAAGCGCACCAATGCCAAGTTCACCTCGCGGTTCCGGGAGATGGAGCGCGTTGCGCGAGACTCCGGCCGCGCGCTGGCTGATGTTCCGCGCGAAGAGATGGAATCGCTGTGGGAACGCGCCAAGGGTGCGGAGCGGCAAGCCATTGCCGCGGCGCGGGCACGGAAGGCGGCGGGCAAACGATGAACGGCCGAGTCGTGGTGCGGCGTTGCGAGGGGCTGGAGGAGTACCGCGCCTGCGTGACCCTGCAGAAAGAGATCTGGGCAGAGGCCGATCTGGAGATCGTGCCCGATACGGTCTTCGTGGTTGCCGAACACACCGGCGGACAAATTCTCGGGGCGTTTGACGGCCAGCGATTGGTCGGCTTCACGCTGGCGATGCCAGGGCTGCGGAATGGAGGAGCCTACCTGCATTCGCACATGACCGGAGTGCTTGCCGACTACCGCGATCGGGGCGTGGGGCGGATGCTGAAGCTGTTCCAAAGGGAAGAAGCGCTAAGCCGCGACATCCGGCTGGTGGAATGGACGTTTGACCCACTGGAGATGCGCAACGCGCACTTTAACCTGAACCGGTTGGGAGCGATTGCTCGCCGGTACGCGCCGAACATGTACGGGATCACCAGCAGCCCGCTGCATCGCGGATTGGCCACGGATCGTCTGGTGGCCGAATGGTATCTGGATTCGCCACGAACGCTGGCTGCGCTCGGCGGGGGATTGCCGGAACCGGCTGTCGCTGAGTGCATTGAGGTCCCCGCAGCCCTCGAAGGATGGAAGGCCAGCGACCTGCCGCAGGTGCAGAAGCTGCAGAGCCGGGTGCGCGAGAATTTTTCGGAAGCGTTTGCCAAGGGACACGCAGCGGTGGGAGTGGTGAAGATGGCGCATGGAAGGGCGTATCAATTGGCGCCGTGGAGCGAGTTCTAATCGGGCCAAGTTTCAAGCTTTACTTGAAGACGCGACAGTTAAAGTTTGAAGTAATGCTTGAAGTTCTGGCGCGTTCCGGAAGAGTGATTCGACAAACAAATGAGACCCGCAGGACCCAAATACCAGTAGCTTTCGCTGACTGCCCTCACTAGAATCCCACCGCCGCGGAATCCTCAAAACACTTGGGAGGGGGACGCTCATGTCCCTTGGAAAAAGATCGCGGAATTCTTTGGAACGTTCTGGCTGGTGTTTGGCGGTTGCGGCGCCGCCGTGATTTCGGCGGCATTCCCGAACCTGGGAATTGGGTTTGTCGGCGTAGCACTGGCGTTTGGCTTGACGGTGCTGACCATGGCATTCGCCATCGGCCACATTTCCGGCTGCCACTTGAATCCGGCGGTGTCGCTTGGACTGCTGGCGGGTAAGCGGTTCCCGGCCGGCGACCTGCTGGCATATCTGGCGGCGCAGGTGCTCGGCGGGCTGGCGGGCGCAGGTGTGCTGTACTCAATCGCCAGCGGCAAAGCAGGCTTTGATCTCGGCGGCGGGTTTGCGTCGAATGGCCACGGTGCGCATTCTCCCGGCGGCTACTCGCTGGCGGCATGCTTTATTGCCGAAGTGGTGCTGACGCTCGCGTTTCTGTGGATCATTATGGGGTTGACGGACAAACGCGCGCCTGCGGGCTTTGCTCCGATTGCAATCGGGTTGGGATTGACGCTGATTCACCTGGTTGGGATACCGGTGACCAACCATGCGGTGAATCCGGCGCAGCACGGGTCCGGCAATATTCGTGGAAGGCTGGGCAGTGCAGCAATTGTGGTTGTTCTGGGTAGCGCCGATTCTGGGAGGAATCCTGGGCGGCGGCGCATACCGGTTCCTGATGGAAGAATAAATCGGCGATACTAGCTGCGGCCAAGTAGCTATGCGGCGAATGGCCGCAGGAGGGTAGACGCGTGCCTGCAGGTTCGCAGAACGGAAACACGAAGCCGATGCGCGAGGGCGGAAGCGCCGCGCGGATCGCGGTGATCCCCGGGGATGGCATCGGGAAGGAAGTGACGCCGGAGGCGATCAAGGCAATTAAAGCGGTGGCGTCGTCGGCGGGCCGACAAATCGACTTTGTGGAATTTGATTGGGGCGCGGACAAATTTCTGCGCGAAGGCGTGACGCTGCCGCCGGGCGCGGTGGAAATGTTGTCGAACGATTTCGATGCGATTCTGTTTGGCGCGCTGGGCGATCCCCGCGTGCCCTCCAACCAGCATGCGGCCGACATTCTGCTGGGTTTGCGCTTCAAGCTGGACCTGTATGTGAACGCCCGGCCGGTGGAGCTGTTCCACGACCGGTTGACGCCGTTGCGCGACCGCACGACAAACGACGTGCGGTTCATGGTCTTCCGCGAGAATACCGAGGGACTGTACGTCGGCGTCGGCGGATTCTTCAAAAAGGGCACAGCCGACGAAATAGCCGTGCAGGAGGACGTGAACTCACGCAAGGGCGTCGAGCGGATCATTCGCTATTCGTTTGAGTACGCCAGGAAGAACCGGCTCAAGCGGGTATGCATGAGCGACAAATCCAATGCCATGACCTTCGCCCACGACCTGTGGCAGCGGGTGTTCAAGGAGGTACGCCAGGAGTACCCCGACGTGGAATCCCGCCACATATATATTGATACGCTGGCGATGGAGGTGGTGCGGGATCCCAGACAGTTTGACGTGATTGTGACCTGCAATCTCTTTGGGGACATCATCAGCGACCTGGGTGCCCAGCTGGCCGGCGGCTTAGGGTTGGCTCCTTCAGGCAATATCCATCCGGGGAAGACGTCTTTGTTTGAACCGGTACACGGGTCGGCCCCGAACATTGCGGGCAAAGGGATTGCGAACCCGCTGGGATCGATTCTGTCTTCGGCGATGATGCTGGAGTTTCTCGGATGGCAAACGGAAGGTGAAGTATTACGTGAAGTTGTGCGCGCCGCATTGCAGGAGAATGCGGTGACGCAGGAGCTGGGCGGATCTAAAGCAACGGTTGAAGTTGGCGACTGGGTGGCGGAGCGGGCGGCAAGCCGCATGCAGGAACGTACGTAAAGTATTACTTGAGTATGTCCGGTGCCGAAGAGAAATGCGTTCCGTTCGCCGCAAATAAGTGCAGTTTGGCATACTGCAAGAGCATGATGGTTTTGCCATCTCTGATTTCACCGGTCTCGATTTTTCCTAGGGCCTCGTCCAGTTCCAGTTCGATGGTTGAAATGTCTTCCCCCTCTGAAATCACCCCGCCGCCGGTTTCGCGATTTGAGCCAGCCTCATACTCGCCGACAAAGAAATGTAGTTTCTCGGTGACCGAGCCGGGACTCATATAAGCCTCAAACACTTTTCGAAGATTGTGGAGCGCATAGCCGGTCTCCTCCATGGCTTCTTTGCGAATGCTTTCCTCGGGCGAATCTGTGTCCAGGAGACCAGCCGGCGCCTCGATCATCAGGTCGTCATGGCCGTTTACGAAGGCGGGGTAGCGGAACTGCCTGGTGAGAATGACCGTTCGGCGGTTGCGGTGGTACGGAAGCACAACAGCACCATTACCTCGGTCGTAGGTCTCGCGAGACTGGCGCTGCCAGGTGCCGTCGCTGCGCAGAAAATCGAAGGTGGTTTTCTTGAGGACGTACCAGCTGTCCGACAGAACTTCGACGGAACGGACGCGAATGCGATCGGCAACCCCCATCACTCCTCCTGGTCTAAGTAGAATTCGCGGCGAAAGAGTAACTTCAAGTTTAACCTCAGGTCCTTTTCACCGCGAGTGCCACGACTACGCCGATGAGAAAGCCGCCGATGTGGGCCCACACGGCTACGCCGCCGTTGACCTGGGTACCGAGCGTGCTTAGGCCGCTTAGAAACTGCATGGCGAACCACAGCCCGAGAACCACGAGCGCAGGCACGCGGAACACAAAGATAAAGATCAAGGTGAGAATGCGGTTGCGCGGTTCAAGGATGATATAAGCACCCATTACGCCGGAGATGGCGCCGCTGGCTCCGATGGCCGGCAAATGCGAGTGAATGTTGAACGCCACGTGGGTCAGTCCTGCGCCAATTCCGCAGACAAAATAGAAGATGAGGTAGCCGATGTGGCCGAAGTAAGCCTCGACATTGTCGCCAAAGATCCACAGAAACAGCATATTGCCGAGGATGTGAGCGAAGCCGCCATGCAGGAACATGCTGGTGACCAGCGGCAGGAAGGCTCCCTCAAAGGAGCCGTAGCCCGCCATCCAGGAAGGAATACGCGCCGGAACCATGGCGTTAGTCAAGACGAAAGCCTTCTCAACGTGCGGGTTGAGCGTGAGTTGGTAGATGAAGACAGCGAGGTTGGTCACAATCAGCAAAAGATTGACGGCGGGGAACTTGCCGGAGGTGTTCTCGTCGCGGAGGGGCAGGAACATGCGTGTCGCGGCTAGGCGCGCCCCTTTCGCGCGTGAACGGCGGCGTGTTCCAGGACCGCCGAGGAGTATTGCTGAGGATGGCGTTTGCGGCTCCTGCGCAGGCGCTCGATGGCGGGGACGGAGGCGATTCCGCCGCGCGCGCCATGGGCCTGACAGTTCAGACCAGCAGCCGCACAGCCGAATTCGAGGAGACGCTGCAGATCCCAGCTACGCAACAGGCCGAAAGCGAAGCCGGCGTGGAAAAGGTCGCCGGCACCCGTGGTGTCAACGACCGGTACCTGGTAAGCGGGAGCATACCAGAAGCGATGACCATCCCAAGCTAACGCACCCTGCTCGCCGAGGGTGGTGCAAACCGCGATGGAGCCATACTTCGCGCGGATGGAGGGGAGAGCCACGAGAGGATCGTTGGATCCGCCAAGCGGTTCGAGAACGCCGAGCGAGAGTACCGGATAGTCCACCTGCGGCAGCAGGAAGCGCAAGTCGTCACGAAACTGGTCCAGATCGCACATGACCGGAACACCGGCTTCGCGTGCCCATGTGGCGGCAAGGCGCGACGCATCCGGGTTCTCGCCGTCCACGTGAATGAGACGCGAACGCTGGAACCAGTCCTTCTTGAGGTAGGAAGGCGCGAGCTTTACGCGCGGGTCGCGGTGCGCCAGGACGGCGCGGCTGCCGGTTTCGTTTTCAACGAGGATGTAAGAGAGGCGGCTTTCGGCGCCGGCAATGCGAAGCAAATGAGAGTCGATCTTGCGCGCGCGGAGATCCTTTTGGTGGAGTTCGGCATTGTGGTCGGAACCGGCGGCGCCAACGTAGCGGCAACGGAGTTCCCAGGTAGCGGCAGCAACGACCGCCGTGGCGACCTGGCCGCCGAGGCGGACTTCGCGGGAAACGGTGTCGGTCTTGCCGTCCCGGGCAGGGAAGTCCTTAAGGCGCAGAACGATGTCGGTGGCGTTTTCGCCGATGCCGGTGAAATCGACGAGCGGAAGAGGCATGAGGCGGAAGAGTACCTGAAAGCAGCTGAAAAACAAAAGGGGACCCGAGAGCGGGAAGTGGGTCTTATAATCTGCGTCCCACAAACGCCTTGGTTAACAGATTATTTTTATGGACTAAGTGACTGAAAGCGCGGCGGTTGTTGTGCAAACTTCCTCACCGCGCCTTGACTACGGTTGCTCATTCGGCGGAAGGAGCCGCCCGATCCTAGGATCGAGCCGGCAAGGATGCAGTCCCGTGCTGCCGCCTCTGGCCGTAGTGAAGCGCGAAGCGAGCGGGAATTCTTGTGGAATGTGAGCAGGGAAGTTGCGCGACGATGAAGCGTGTGGTAGAAAATTTGATTCGCTTTTGCGTTTTAGAAATCGTGATGCGGCGCAAGAGAGCGAAGCGTGGTCGGCGCGCCGACAAACATGCCCGCCCGGGAAACGGAAGCCATCATCTTGAAGACCTTTCCGCTGGGCGAAGCCGACCGCCTGGTGAGTTTTTTCGGCCGGACCTCGGGCAGACTGCGCGGAGTGGCGGCGGGAGCGCGACGGATCAAGAACCGCTACGGCTCGACCTTGGAAGTACTGTCGCATGTGCATGTACGGTATGTGGAGCGGGAGACGCGGGATCTGGTGCGAATCCAGGAATGCGAACTGCTGGAGTCGTTCCATCAGGCGCAGAGTGACTACGGGCTTAGCACCGGGCTGGCGGTGATCAGCGAGATCGCCGAGCGCACCTTGCCCGAGCAGGAAGTGGCTGAGCCGATGTTCCGGCTGCTCTTGCTGGTGGCCCGGGAAGTGGAGCGGCGCGGATCCTGGCAGTTGCCGGTGGCGTACTTCGCGTTCTGGGCGGTAAAGTTGGGCGGTTACCTGCCGCCGATGGAGCGCTGTGGGAATTGCGGGGCGGGACTGGGTGAAGCGCCGGGATTTCACTTTGCTCAGGCAGCGGGGTTGATCTGCGAGAAGTGCCGGCTATCCGGGATGCGGCCGCTGGGTAAGCGCGGCAGGGAACTGGCGAGCCTCTTTGCTGCGAGCCGCCTGGACGAGATGGATCTAAATGAGGATGAGAAGAAGCCGATGACGGAGTTGCGGGAAGCCGCGCTGGACTGGATCGAACACCACGTGGAGCGGCGGCTACAAACCAGAGAGTTCCTGGAGACGACTTGAAAGTTAAAGTAAAACTTGAAGATAAGAAAAGGCCGCAGGGTCTGAATTTTCAGGATTTGATTCTGGCGCTCTCGCATTTTTGGGTGAAGCAGGGCTGCGTGCTACAGCAGCCGTACGATGTCGAGGTAGGAGCGGGCACCATGCATCCGGAGACTTTTCTGCGGGTGCTGGGCGCGGCGCCCTACAGGGTGGCATACGTGCAGCCGAGTCGTCGGCCCGCCGACGGTCGCTACGGAGAGAATCCCAATCGTTTGTACAAGCATTCGCAATTTCAGGTGATCCTGAAGCCGTCGCCCGCGGACATTCAGGACGTGTACCTCAAAAGCCTGAGCGCCATCGGGATTGACCTGCGGGAGCACGACATCCGATTTGAAGAAGACAACTGGGAGTCGCCCACTCTGGGCGCCTGGGGCATCGGGTGGCAGGTCTTGCTCGACGGGCTGGAGATTACGCAGTTCACCTATTTCCAGCAGAGCGGGGGAGTGGATCTGGATCCGATCTCGGTGGAGTTGACCTACGGCCTGGAGCGCATCTGCGCGTTTCTGCAAGGCACCGACAGTGTGTATGACCTGCGGTGGTCAAATGACAAAACCTATGGGGACATCCGGCTCGCGGAGGAGCAGCAGTTTTCGGAGTACAGCTTTGACCGGAGCGATGCCAAGGCGATCCGGGCGGAGTTCGATCTGCACGAAAAGCAAGCTAAGGAACTGTTGGACGGGTGGAGCAAGGCGCAGGGCGGTGAGCGGAAGAGGTATCCGCTGCTGCCGACGTATGACCACTGCCTGAAATGTTCGCACCTGTTTAACTTGCTGGATGCGCGTGGCGTGATTTCGACGACCGAACGGGCGGCGCTGATGGCGCGGGTTAGGGCAGTGGCATGCCGGACGGCTGTGGCGTATCTCGAACAGCTAAATGCACCGAGCGGCACCGTGGCGGCTGGGGCTGAGGTGCGCGCGTGAGTCCCGTAAAGAAGACCGCAGCAATGAAGCCGGCGATCGGCAAGACCAATAAGAAGGACGAGCGGCTGGAGTTGCTCTTTGAAGTGGGCTGCGAAGAGATTCCGGCGGGGATGCTGGCACGCGCCGAAGGGGAACTAAAGGCCGGGTTGGAGAAGCAACTGGCGGTGGAGCGGCTGGCCGAGGGCGTCACGGTGGAAGCATTCAGCACACCGAGGAGGCTGGTGCTGTGGGCCCGGGGATTGCCGGCGCGGCAGGCGGATGTCGAGAATGAAGTGACCGGGCCTCCCAAGTCGGTGGCCTACGATGCCGTCGGCGCGCCGACACGGGCCGCCGTAAGCTTCGCCGAAAAGCAGGGCGTGGCGCTTCACGAAATCTATTTTATGCAGACGCCGAAGGGCGAGTACCTGGCCGCGAAGCAGGTGAAGCGCGGGCGCGCGACGGAGTTCATCCTGGCGGAGGCGCTGCCGCGGATCCTGCACGACCTGTATTGGCCGAAGACTATGACCTGGACCGGCCTCACTGGCGCCCGGTTTATCCGGCCCATCCGGTGGGTCGTGGGGCTGCTGGGCGGCAAGATCCTGAAGTTTTCTTATGGCGGAATCGCGGCGGCGGATGTGACACGCGGGCACCGGTTCCTGGGATCGGCGGCCATCCGGGTGAAGACGTTTGCCGATTACGAGAAGAGCCTGCGGTCCAATGGCGTGCTGGTTCGGCCTGCCGTCCGTCATGAAAAAATCGCACACGAGCTGGCGGCCGCCACCAGGAAGGGCGCCTACCGGATTCATGAGGACGCCGAGTTGTTGAAGCTTGTGACCTACCTGAATGAGTTTCCCACGGTCATCGAGGGGAGCTTTGATCCGGCGTTTCTGAATTTACCGGATGAAATTCTGGTGACCGTAATGCGCGGCCACCAGAAATATTTTGCGGTGGAAAAGCGGGGCGGGGAGCTGGCGTCCCACTTCCTGGCGGTGATTAACCTGGCGAAGGACACCAAGGGACTGGTCCGGGCGGGACACGAGCGCGTGCTCAAGGCAAGGTTCGCCGACGCGCAATTCTTCTGGGAGTCCGACCAGAAATGTCGGCTGGCCGACTATCTGCCAAAGCTCGAACGCGTAACCTACGAGTCGCGGCTGGGGAGCTACCGCGACAAGGTGGAGCGAATCCGATCTCTGGCTCGCTGGCTCTGCGAACAGTGGTTCAACCTGGGCATGGCCAAGGCTCATGTCTCCGATGCGGACCGCGCGGCCGAACTCGCCAAGTGCGACCTCGCCACCGAGATGGTGCGCGAGTTCCCCGAGTTGCAGGGCGTGGTTGGCGGGCTGTACGCCAAAGCGCAGGGCGAGCCCGACGAGGTGTCCGACGCAGTGTATGACCACTACCGGCCCGTTGGATTGGACGATCCGATTCCGCGCAATCTGATTGGCTGCGCGGTGGCCTTGGCCGACAAGCTGGACTCGGTGGTAGGGTGCTTTGCAGTGGGCGTCGTGCCGACAGGTTCGAGCGATCCCTTCGCGTTGCGCCGCTCCGGCCTGGGTATTGTTAAGATTATCCTTGAGAAGAAGTTGCCGCTTTCGCTGGCGCAAGCCATCACGGCCGCGGCCAGGGCACTGCATACCAATCCGCCTAAGAGGGCCGTCACGCCGGAGCAGGAGCGGCAAGTGCTGGAGTTTCTCCTGGACCGGGCGCGTTTTGTCTTCCGTGAAAAAGAGGGGTTTGGCTACGACGAAGTGAACGCCGTATTTCGCGCTGGCGCCGACGACTTGGTGGATGCCCGGCGGAGGCTGGATGCGCTGCGAGCCATCCGCAAATCAAAGAACTTTGAACCGTTGACGGTGTCGTTCAAGCGCATCCGCAAGATTCTAGAGAAGGCGGCGCTTTCGGCCGGCGCGCCACAGGAAGTACGCCCCGAACTCTTTGAGGGTGAAGCCGAGCGGGCGCTGCACACGTCCATGCATGCGGCGCTTCCACGGGTAAACGATCAGAAACGCGCGGGGCACTACAAGGAAGCGCTGGAAGTCATCGCCGCCTTGCGCCCGGACGTGGACCGTTTCTTCGAGCAGGTGATGGTGATGGCAGAGGATGCGGCGGTCCGGCAGAACCGCCTGGCCCTGCTGGGTGAGTTGCTGCGCGAGTTCACCACCATCGCCGATTTTTCGGAGATGGGTGGAGAAGGACGCAATTAAAGTCTTACTTTAAATGAGCATTTCCTGGAGCAACTGAACAAAGCGTGTCGGCATGCCGACAACTCTGCTACTTGAAGAACATCTTGAAGAGGACGCAGCTCATGCACGCGCCCTCCGGTTTGCGCAGTCTGCATGTCAGTTCTAATTCTAAATTCGCGAGCGAGGCTTAACGTGACGAAATGGGTCTATTCTTTTGGCGCAGGGAAAGCGGAAGGCGACGGGACTTGGCGTGCTCTCCTCGGAGGGAAGGGTGCCGGTCTGGCGGAGATGAGCCGGATTGGACTGCCCGTTCCTCCGGGCTTCACCATCACCACCGAAGTTTGCACCTATTACTACGGTAATAAGAAAACGTATCCAAAGGCCCTCGACGCGGAAGTCCGCGCCGCCGTCAAACGCGTCGAAAAAATTATGGGCACCAAGTTTGGCGACAAAACCGCCATGCCCATGCTGGTGTCGGTCCGCTCCGGGGCCCGCGATTCCATGCCGGGCATGATGGACACCATCTTGAACCTCGGTTTAAACGACGAAACCGTTCTCACATTGGCCAAAGCCACCAAAAACGAGCGACTGGCCTGGGACTGTTACCGCCGCTTCATCCAGATGTACGGCGACGTGGTCATGGGCGTACAAAAACGCCCAAGCGAGGATCACGAACCCTTTGAAGTGGTCATTCACGAACTGAAACACGAACGTCATCATGCCGACGTGGATGACCCGAAGCTCACCGTGAGCGACCTTCAGGAATTGGTCGTCCGTTTCAAGAAGCTGATCAAAGAGCGCTCCGGCAAGGAGTTTCCCCAGGATCCGTGGAAACAATTGTGGGGCGCCGTGGGTGCGGTGTTCGGTTCTTGGATGAATGATCGCGCCATCGTGTATCGCCGCAAGTACAACATTCCTTCCGAATGGGGCACCGCTGTTAACGTCCAGGCGATGGTTTACGGCAACACCGGCGACCAGTCTGGCTCTGGCGTAGCCTTCACGCGCGATCCCGCGACCGGCGAGAAAGTGTTTTACGGAGAATTCCTCATCAACGCCCAGGGAGAAGACGTGGTCGCCGGCGTGCGCACTCCCGAACCCGTAGCCAACCTCAAAAACTACATGCCAAAAGCGTTTCACGAGCTGGAAAAAATCCGCCAGACCCTTGAGAAGCACTTTAAAGACGTCCAGGACTTCGAGTTTACCATCCAGGACAGCAAGGTTTTCATGCTGCAGACCCGCAACGGCAAGCGCACCGGCCTCGCGGCAGTCCGCTTTGCCGTCGAAATGGAGCAGGAGAAACTGATCGACTGGAAGACCGCCATTCGGCGAGTTCCCGCCGACCAGTTGGACCAGGTGCTGGCCCCAATTTTTGATCGTAAGGCCGTTCAAAATGCCAGGGTGATCGCCAAGGGACTTCCAGCCGGTCCGGGAGCCGCTTCGGGAAAGATGTACTTGAACGCCGACCGTGCCGCGGCTGCCGGCGCCGCCGGTGAGAAGGTCCTGTTGGTCCGCAACGAAACATCCCCGGAAGACTTGCGCGGCATGATCGCCGCCGAAGGTATTCTCACCGCGAAGGGCGGCGTCAGTTCCCACGCCGCATTGGTCGCGCGCCAGATGGGCAAAGTCTGTGTCTGCGGCGCGGCGGCGCTGCAAATCGATTACGCCGCAAAGACCATGACCGTGGACGGTGTGACCTACAGGGAAGGCGATTTCCTCTCCATTAACGGCACTGCCGGAGAAGTGTACGCGGGCCAGATTCCCACCGCCGCTTCGGAAATCGTTCAGGTGCTCATCGAAAAATCGTTCGATGGCAAAAAGAGCCAGACCTACCAGAACTTCAAGAAGCTGATGGACTGGTGCGCCAAGGCCACCCGCATGAGCGTCCGCACCAATGCCGATACTCCGGAACAGACGGCTCATGCCATCGCTTTCGGCGCTGTCGGCATTGGCTTGTGCCGCACCGAGCACATGTTTTTCGAAGGCAACCGCATCGACGCCATGCGCGAAATGATCCTGGCTGACACCAAGGAACATCGCGAAGCGGCGCTGGCCAAAATCCTGCCTTACCAACGGGAAGACTTCGTCGGTATGTTCAAGGAGCTCAAGGGCTACCCGGCAACCATCCGCTTCTTGGATCCCCCGCTGCACGAGTTCCTCCCGCACGAAGGTGCGGCTCAGAACGATCTGGCCAAAAAGATGGGAGTGCCTGTCGATAAGGTCAAACAACGAGTTAAAGAACTACATGAATTCAATCCCATGCTGGGCTTCCGTGGCTGCCGCCTCGGCATCGTTTATTCCGAAATCTCCGAAATGCAGTCTCGCGCTGTCTTCGAGGCTGCCGCCGACGTTCAGAAATCCGGCGTTAAGGTTCATCCCGAAATCATGATCCCGCTCGTCGGCTTCAAAAAGGAGCTCGACCTCCAGGTCGAAGTCGTCCACCGCGTCGCCCAGCAGGTGATGAAAGAAAAAGGCGTCAAGCTTAACTATCTGGTCGGCACCATGATCGAGGTTCCGCGCGGCGCCCTCACCGCCGACGAAATCGCACAGTCCGCGGAGTTCTTCAGCTTTGGCACCAATGACCTCACCCAGACCACGCTCGGCATGAGCCGTGACGACTCCGGCTCCTTCCTCGGACCCTATCAGGAACTCGAAATCGTCAAAAAGAACCCGTTTGCCACCATTGACCAGAGCGGCGTCGGCCAGCTCATGGAAGTCGCGGTTGCCAAGGGGCAAAAGACCCGGCCCGGCATCAAGCTGGGCATCTGCGGGGAACATGGCGGGGACCCCGACAGTGTTGTGTTCTGTCACCGCATCGGCCTCACCTACGTCAGTTGTTCGCCGTTCCGGGTACCCGTGGCTCGCCTGGCCGCTGCCCAAGCTATGGTCGCCGAAGAAGCCGCCAAGGCC
>Ga0187821_10000165_pt1 | contig 13974 bp, 17 predicted proteins | sample NC_wetland_sal_i_20_FD_132442 | JGI IMG/M metagenome (GOLD analysis project Ga0187821, IMG submission 132442) | Wetland sediment microbial communities from Neuse River Estuary, North Carolina, USA - SourceSoil_1 | ecosystem: Environmental > Aquatic > Freshwater > Wetlands > Sediment | place...
CACTGGTGGATCCCGACATGACCGATCCAACCTCAGTTCCCAAGGCGGTCGTCGCGGCGCTCACGCCGATCTTCGGAGTGAACGTCTACCCGAAGATCGCACCGGACGGCACGCTCCCGCCCTTCGCCATCTACGGAGGCGTCGGGCACACCCCCGAGGTCACACTGTCGGACGGGATTCCGATAGAGTCCGAGCGGGTGCAGATCGACGTGTACGCCGAAGGGTACTTGGAGGCTCGGACGCTCGCACAGTCGGCGATCGACGCGATGCTCGCGATTGCAGCGCCGATCGTGGTCGTGCCGCTCGAGACGAAGCAAGAGGTGTTCGACGGAGAGGTGAAGCTCTACCGGAGCACTCAGGATTTCAACATCTGGCAACCTAGGAGCTGAGCATGACTTCCACGGCAATCACCGCCCAGGGCGCAACCCTCAAGGTCAATAGCAGCACGTCGGGCGCAAAGACCATCACGGCCGCCGCAGTCGGCAACCCGACCATCTTCACGTCCAACGCGCACGGCCTCAACAACGGCGACGTTGTCACGCTGGCGGCTCTGGTCGGAACGATCTCGGCCATGAACGGGTTGCAGGCCGTCGTGACCAACAAGACCGCGAACACCTTCGCCGTCAATTACGACTCGACCGGCCTGGCGTACACGAGCGGCGGCACGGCGACCCCGGTCACCTGGACGAAGGTTTCGAACGTCCGGTCGTTCACCGCGTTCGACGGATCCGCGGCCGACATCGACGTGTCGAACTTCGACAGCACCAGCAAGGAGTTCCTGATCGGCCTGCGCGACAACGGCACGTTCGCGGCCGAGGTCGATTACGACCAGGGTGACGCCGGCCAGCTCGCGTGCATCGCGGCGCAGGCGTCCCAGGCGAAGAAGCAATTCCAGCTCACGCTGCCGGACACGCATGTCGCGACGTTCAACGGCTACGTGAAGAAGGCGGGCCTGAACGCCGGAGTGGACGCCTCGAACAAGCGTCCCATCGAGATCCGCATCACGGGTGACGTGACCTGGACCTGATTGACTGAGCCTGGCGGCGGCCGGGAGCTAGACGGAGACGACTGTGGGCCTACTTACGAAGCAACAGATCCTGAACGCACGGGACATCCAGACCGAGGATGTCCCTGTCCCAGAATGGGCCGATGCCGAGAGCGGCAACGACACCGTCCGCGTTCGCACACTCACCGGCCGCGAGCGCGACCGGTATTCGACGTCCCTGGTGTCGAAGGACGGGAAGAACAGCCTGGACCTGAACGACATGATGGCGAAGCTCGTTGCGGCCTGCGCCATCGACGCGGACGGCACGAAGCTCTTCGACCACCCTGCCGAGGTCGAGGCGCTGAGCCAGAAGAGCGCCGTGGCGCTGGCGCGCGTGCACGCGGTAGCGCAGCGGTTGAACGGCATGGCCGAAAACGCCCTGGAGGTGCTAGCAAAAAACTCCGAAGCCGGCCAACCCGGCTCTTCGCCTTCGACCTCTGCGTAGCCCTGGGGCGGCTCCACCCCGACGAGCTCCTGGACGAGCTGACGTCACCGGAGCTGTCGGAGTGGATGGCATACGCGATGCTGCGCGGGCTGCCGGAGAGCCGAGCGGACTACCGCATCGGCACCCTGGCGGCGCTGCTCACAAACATCCATCGCTCCGAGGGTGTCGATCCGATCATGCCGAGCGACATCATCAAGACGCTGGCACCGGACGAGAGCGAGGCGAAGGACGAGAAGGAGTTGGAGCCGGTTGACCCGAAGGTGGTATCGGCCACGTTGAAGCGAATGTTGGGAGGGAACGATGGCACTCGGTAATCTGGTCGTTGAACTCAGCGCCAACATCGCCAAGTTCGAGAGTGACCTCCAGCGTGCGGTCGGCGTAGCGAACAAGAACCTGGGCGGCATCGCGGCCGCCGCCAAGACGACGGCCACGGTGCTGACCGGCCTGGCCTCAATCCTGGCGAGCCGCGCGGTGCTGAACTTCGCGGAAGACCTGGTCACATCAACGGCGCGCCTGGGCGAGCTCTCCAAGAGCACCGGCCTGTCGGTTACGGCGATGTCGGCGCTGACCAACGTCGCCAAGCAGACGGGCGGCGACGTCGAGAGCGCGGCGATGAGTTTCGACAAGATGCAAAAGCTCGCCTTCCAGGCGGCGGGCGGCTCCCAGGCGGCCAAGAACGCCTTCAACGCAATCGGTGTCAGCGCCGATGAGCTGACGCGCGGCCTGGCCGAGCCGGACAAACTGCTCCTGACTGTGGCACAGCACCTCGAGCAGTACCGCGACGACGGCAACAAGACCGCCGAGATGCAACTCCTGTTCGGCCGAAGCGGCGCGCAGCAAGCCGAAATGCTGGCGCGCATCGCGACAGAGGGGTACTCCGCGGCAACCGCCACCGCGCGCGAGGCCGACGAGGCGCGGCGGCTGAACGAGGAAATGAACCGCACCGCCACCGACATCAAGTCGGGGTTCGTGGGCGCGCTCACGTCGATCACGCCCGTCCTGCGGGTGTTCGGCGTCGGAGTCATCGCGACGTTCGAGTGGATCTGGCTCCAGATCAAGTACGGGTGGGAGCTCATGTGGGCCAACCTAGGCGACGCGGCGCTCACCCTGGGCGGCAAGCTCATATCGAAACTGCCTGGCCAGGCGGCGGCCCAGGCGGCGGCTGCGATGCAGGCGGCGGGCTCCGGGGCGAGCACCGCGAAACTTCGGCAGGACCGCGCCGACGCCCTGGCACAGAACCGCCGCGTGATGGACCAGGCGGTCGCCGACATGGACCGCGCGTTGCACGGGCCAGGCGTACAGCTCCCGGACCAGCGCCGCGCCATCGCGCCCCCGCCCGGTGCGGGCGCGGCGCGCCTGGCCAAGATGCAGATGACGGAGTTCGTGCGGTCAATCACCGACGCGGTGAAGGCCGAGGAACAAGCCTACAAGCTCGTCAGCGGACAACTCGACGAGGACTACGCCAACGGCCTCACGTCGCTGGCGGACTACTCCACCGAGAAGGTCGATGCGCTGACGGTTGCCAACAACGCCACGCTCGCGCTCTACGACCGCGAAATCGCCGGCCTGCAGAAGTACATCGCGGCCCAGACGGATGCGCGCGCCAAGGAGCAAGGCATCGCGGACCTCAAGATCGCGATCGACAACCGCGCGGCGGCCGCGTTGAAGGGCCAGGAGAACGAGCTCGCGCTGCGGAAGGAGTTGCAAAAGACCGGAGCCGACTATTCGAAGATCCTGACAGACCTGGACATCAAGTACGCGACGGTCAACGGCGACACGGCGGCCGCCACCGCGCTCCAGATTGCGCTGGAGGACGGGCACCTCCGAGCGGCCCTGGCGGCGAACGGCCAGGCTGATGCGCTCGCGAAGCTCGACAAGGTAGAGCAGGACCGCCGGCTGCACGCGGCCCGCGACCCGGTCTCCGGCATCACCCGCGCGATCCAGGACTACGTCAAGAACGTCGGCGACCTGGGAAAGCAGACCGAGGCGCTGACGACCAACATGCTGAACGGCATGACCGACGCGCTGGTGAAATTCGTGACCACCGGCAAGCTCAGCTTCAAGTCGATGATTGACTCGATGATCGCGGACATCGCGCGCCTGGTGATCCAACAGCAGATCAGCGCGCCGATCGCCAGTTGGATCGGGGCGGGCATTAGCTCCCTCGGGTCGACGTTCTCGGCCGGCGGCGGGGAAGCGGCCACGGCGGCCTTCGCGACGGGCGGCTCGTTCAACGTGGGCGGCGCACAAGGCGTGGACCAGAACATCGTCCGGTTCCGAGCGACGGCTGGTGAGACGGTGACGGTGACGCCGCGCGGATCCCAGGGACGCGGCGGCCTGGTATTCGCGCCGGTCTACAACATCGACTCGCGCGCCGACCGAGCGCAGATCCGCTCGGACATGGACCGCATCAGCCGCAATCACATTCAACAGCTATCCGAACAGCTCCTGCGCTACAACGAAGGGCTCAGGGTCTAGCCCATGACCGACCTCGTCATCCCGGCCGGCATCGTCCCGAACGAGGTCGAGTTCACCCTGGCCGACTTCTCGGGCGTGTTCGTATCACCGACCAGCGGTGCGACCCGCACCGTCTCGCGCGGCCAGCGGTGGAACTGCGCGCTGCGCTATTACAACCTGATCGGCGACGCCAGGCGGCAGATGGCCGCGTTCGTGGCCGCGTGCCGTGGACACTCGAACCGGGTCTGGCTCTATGACAAGAGCAGCCCATGCCTGGGTTCGTTCCCTGACGACGAGATACTGGTGAACTCCACCTGGGCGAACGGAACGACCGGCTGGACGGCCGGCGGGAACTTCGTACTGTCAGCGCGCTCTGGGAGGGCGCGCGCCAGGCGCACCAGCGTCGGCGCAGGGGCAATGCTCTCCCAGGCGATTGCCGGAACCAACGGGCTCCCATATGCCTTCCGCGGCATCCTCAAGGCGTCCCCGGCCGGAGACGAGACCGGGGTCATGGCGTACATGAACAACGGCGGCGCTGCGGGCACCGCCTTCGGGGCGGGCGGCGGCCTGGCGATCAACGCGGGCCTGGCCAACGGCACGGCGGGCGTCGGCTTCTACAACAACCGAGGGGCCGAGGCGGGCGGCCAGTTCTACGACATAGCCTTCGCGTCGTTCCAACGGTGCGGGCTGATCGACGCCAGCGGCGGCTCGCCGAGCGGGAGCAGCGCCAAGCTCAAGAACCTGCCGGCCTCGACGAACGGCCTGGCGCTCGCCGGCGACATGGTCAGCATCATGGGCGAGCTCAAGCGCCTGGTCCAAGACCTGGACAGCGACTCTGGCGGCGGCGGCTACCTGCTCTTCGAGCCGGCGCTGCGCTCCGTGTCGCTGCCGGATGCGACGCCGGTCATCTTCGGGCAACCGCTCGGGCGCTTCGTGCTGGACGGTGACGTGCACCAGGTCTCGAGGCCGGGGACGTTCTCGGACTTCGAGCTGACCTTCATCGAAGCATGACCCGGATCGTCAACAACGCGAACGCGGTGGAGCTGGCGAAGGCGTCGTGCATCAGCGTCACGCTGTTCTACTTCGACTTCGCGAGCGGCGCGATTTACCTGTGTGACGGCCTGAACGACGTCGTCTACAACGGCAACACCTACGCAAGCCTCGGCGAGGTCGGCAACATCGGAGGCGTCGAGGAAGAGCTCACCACCCTGGCGCGGCCGCTGACGATCACAGCCTCGGGCTGCGACCAGGCACTCATCAACATCGCGCGCACGCAGGTCTACCAGAACCGCGAGGTCATCCTGTACCTCGGTTGGCTGGACCAGGCGACGCTCAAGCTCGTCGCCAACCCGGAGGTCTGGTGGGAAGGGCGCATGGACTACATGACGCTCGCGATCGAGCAAGGCAAGGGAACGATCACGCTGAACTGCGAGCACCGGCTGCGGCGTGAGCCGCGCTACGCACGCTACACCGACGCCGACCAGCAAGGGCTCTACCCTGGAGACACGGCGTTCTCGTTTACGAAGGACGTCGCGGGCTTCGTCTCCGGGTGGGGAGACAACAAGGTCGGTTACAGCGGCCCGTCCACGACCTACACGCCAGGGCGCTCCCCGGTGCCCGGCAAATACTACGGGCCAGGCTGATGCGCCGCGCCGACTGGGTTCCGCGGTTGAATGCCGAGCTGGAGGCGGCGACCGAGCAGACCTTTGAGCTCGGGCGCTTCGACTGCGCCACGTTCACGGCCAGGTGCATCGACGCGGTCGTTGAGGGCTCAGCCCGGGAAGCAGAGATCCGTGCCGCGTGCCACGACGCGCGCTCCGCGCTGCGGTTCCTGGAGGCCGAGGGCGGTCTCGAGGCGGCGACGACGAAGCGCCTGGGTGAGCCGGTGAGCTGGTGGCACATGCGGCGCGGCGACATCTGCCTGGTGGAAACGGAGGACGGGCCCGCCCTGGCGGTCTGCATGGGTGCCGTCGTCGCGGCACCTGGCAAGCTCGGCATCATCACGCGGCCGCAGTCGGCGGCGCTCAAAGCCTGGCGGGTGGACTGATGCCTCAACTGGCCATCATCCCGTTCATCATCAAACTGGTGATCGTCATCGCGGTCTCCAAGATCGCGCAGCACCTGACCTCGCAGAGCCCAAAGCTCCCGACGCTGAACGCCTCACAGTCGGTGGAGTACTCGGGCACGGTCGAGCCGCGCCGCATCGTCTACGGGCTGAACCTGGTCTCGGGGATGAACGCGATCCCGCCCTGGTGCCACGGCATCAACAACGACTACCTCGACCAACTCCTGGTGCTGGCCGGGCACGAGGTCAACGCGGTCACGGACATCTACTTCGGCCAGACGCTCATCGCGTCGGCGAACATTTCGGCCATCACGGGCTCGGCGAACGACGGCCTGGTGACGAGCGGCCGCTATGCGAACTACGCCTGGATCCGGCGCTACACGGGCGCAGCGTCGCAGACGGTGGACTGGATCCTGAACCATCAGTGGGCGGCCTGGGACGCCAATCACAAGTTCCTCGGGAACGCCTACGTGGCGCTCTCGTTCAAGTACGACTCCGGAGTCTATTCCCAGGGGAAGCCGAACCCGATCCGCGCGCTGGTGCAAGGCAAGAAAATCTACGACCCGCGCCTGGACACGACGCCTGGCGCGAACCCAACCAACCCGTCCTACATCCAGTATTCGAACAACCCGGCGCTGGTCATCACCGATTACATCTGTGACGGCTACCTGGGAGTCGGGGAAACGCCGACGCGCATGGACTGGGCCTCGGTGGTGACGGCAGCGAACCACTGCGACGAGCTCGTCAACATCCCCGGCTCGCTGACGCAGAAGCGCTTCACCTGCAACGTGATCCTCGATTGCTCGGCACCCTACGAGGACAACCTCAAGCTCCTGGCCCAGTCGATGCTCGGCAGCGTGCTCTACAGCGGCGGCCAGTGGCACCTGCTCGCCGGCACCGCCCAGGCGTTCACGTTCACGCTGACCGACGATGACCTCGCCGGCAAGCTCGAAGAGCGCGGCGCGATTCCCTACAAGGACCGTTACAACGCGGTCCGCGGCCAGCTCATGGATGCGTCGAACTTCTATCAGCCGATGGAGTACCCGCCCTACCGCGTGACCGCAGACGAGACGACGGACGGCGAAGGGCCCATCTGGCACGACGCGAATTTCCAGTGCTGCACCGACCAGTGGGAGGCGCAGCGCAACTCGATCATCACTCAACGCCTGGGACGCCGGAAGCGGCGCTGGACGGGAGACTTCGGGCCGAGCGTGTTCCCGGTGCGCCCTGGTGAGTGGGGCTACCTGAACAACAGCGAGTGGGGACTCTCGTCGCAGCCGGTGCGCTGCGTCTCCTGGCGCGCGCAGACGAACGGGATGATTACGCTGACGCTCGACGAGTGCGGAGCGTCCGACTTCAACGATCCGGCGGTAGGCGTCTACCAGAATCCCACCGCGATCGTCGGGCCGCCGCCCGTGGGGTACATCCCGCAGCCGGTCACCGGCCTGGGCAACGCGGCGGTCCCAGGCGGAATCCAGTTCGCATGGCAACTGCCGAGCGTCTGGTACAGCGCGCTGAACGTGGAGCTCCTGGAGGCGGCGTCCAACAACATCGCGGGCGCGTCGGTCGTCTGGAGCGGCATCAACACGGGCACGCTCCTGCAACGCGCGGACCAGGTGACGCGCTATTACTGGGTGCGGGTCCGCAACACGATCGGGAACACCTACTCCGACACGAATCCTTCCGGCGCGACCTCGGGCATGAGCGGGGCGGCCGCCCTGGCGGCGGCGGCGGGAGCGACGCGCAACGTGACGTCCTACGCCTCGAGCGCGCCAGGTTCGCCGGGTAACGGCGATATCTGGGTGGATACGAGCGTCAACCCGAACGTGACGCGGATGTATATCGGCGGCGCGTGGTACTCGGCGGCGACGAACGTCTCGAACACGAACCAGCTCACCGATGGCGCGAACCTCGGCGGCACGGCCATCTGGCAGTACATAAGCGGCACCGGCAAGGCTGGAGACTTCGCAACGGCTGGCAAGTCGCTGGTCCCCCCGGTAGACAACTGGTACCGAAGCACGCAGCCGATCGTGACGCTCACGGACGGCAAGGTCGGCGCGACCGCGTTGCAGCTCAACGGCGGTGCGGGCTATCCGAACTCGATTAATTTCGTTCCGATCGACTGGAGCAAAAAATACCGCGTCAAGTTCTGGGCGCGCTACGGCGGAGGGAACACGGTCGGGCGGCTCTACTTCTCGCTGCGCCAGAGTACAGATGCGATCGGGACATGGTGCGCTGGCAACGGTGGACGCGCGCCCTACAAACCGAGCGGAATCGACCCTCCCGGTCACGACGCGCTGTTCGGAAGCTACGGGCTGTGGGGCGAGTATTCCTACGTCTGGGACGTGAACGATTGGCAAACGGGGATGCACTGCGTCCAGCCTGATTTCCTCGACAACTATCCCGGCGCGTCGGGCTTCTGGCAGGTGCAGGGCTTCGTCTTTGAAGAGGTCACTGACGCGATCCTCGCTGATACTCCGACGCTGATCGCGCGCGGGGTCGGTCACAAGCTCATCGCGCCGAACGCAGTCGATCGCCCGACTGGCGGCGGAACGTGGGATGCCGATTGCTTCTCGCAAGAGGGTTATGCCTACGGGGCGTTTTGCTCGTTCAAAGCATTCCCCAACAGCGCGCAGAGCTACGCTTCAGGCTATTACATGGCTGGCCTGACGCGGACTCCGCAGGCCGACATGAGCTACGCCTCTGTCGATTTCACTTGGTATCAGTCCGGCAGCGGAACGCTCTACATCTATGCGCTCGGCGCGTCGCAGGGGAGTTTCGGAACCGCGGCGAACGGCGACGTCCTCGCCGTCGTCTATGACGGGACTTACGTGCGCTGGCTCCAGAACGGGACCGTCAAGTACACCTACGGCCCGTGGGTCACGACGTCGCCGCTTTACTTCGATTGCTCGAACGTCTCCGCGATGCTGACCAACATCCGCTTCGGTCCGATCTCCTTCTCCGCTTACAACACGAATCAGCTCACCGACGGCGCGGGCCTCGGCACGACAGCGACGTGGGGCGGCGTCAGCGGCACAGGCAAGCCCGCGGACAACGCGACCAAGAACACGCTCTACATTCAGTCGAGCGCGCCGGGCGGCGCGACGAACGGGGACCTGTGGTTCGACACGACGAACAACGCGTGGAAGGTCTACAGCGGCGGCTGGACGCTCGCGTCGGACATCACGGCGAGCAAGACGGCGGCGGCGATCGCCGGGCAGGGGGCGCTCGCGACGCTCGGCCCCGATGGGACGACGATCACGACGAGCGGTGGAAGCATCCTCATCGCGACCGGTGGCGTGAGCACTCCGAAGATCGTCGACCACGCCGTGACGGACGGCTCTGCGACGGTGCTCTCTAGCGGAACGCTGATGGGGAATAACGCCTACAGCTCGATCATGAGTGCGCCGTCGTACACTCCGGCGACGACTGGCGACATCATGATCGACGTGGGGCCGATCGCGTGGTGCGGCAGCAATTCCAATTTCAAGTTCCGGCTGAAGCGCGACAGCACCGTGCTGCTCGAATGGCCCGGCGCGTCGCCACAGTTCGGGGTGTCGCCGGGATCGGTCTGCTCGGCGACCGTGTGCCCCGCGCAGTACATTGACACGCTGCACTCGACGGCCGCGCGCACGTACAGCCTCGAAGCGTATGCAACGAACACGACCACGCAGTGCCAGCCGGGGACGTGGATCAACATCCGGGAGCTGAAAAAGTAATGCCGATCCCCTTCGTCATCTATGACCCGGCGAGCGGGCGCATCCTGCAGACGGGGATGAACGGCAGCGTCGAGCCGGTGCTGCTCGAGGGCGATCCGCGCGTGTTGCTGAAGACAGACGACGCGGTCGATGGCCCCACCAACTACATCGCGGCCGGCGTCGTCACGCCACGGCCCGCGTGCCCAGTCAGTGCGTCGCTCGCGGGGAAGGTGCTGACGCTCTCAGGCGTTCCCTTAGGGGCCGTCGTGACGGTGCGCGGCCCGATCGACGCGGACGTAACGCAGGACGCTGCGGATGGCGGCCTTCAGCTCACGTTCCCGGCGGGCGGGAAGTATTTCGTGCGCTGCGACCCCTTCCCCGCGCTGCCGTGGGAGACGATGCTCGACTTATGAAGATCGTGACGCTACCCGCAACGGCCGACCAGCAGCGCATGATCGACGCACAATCGAGCGCGATCCTCCAGCAGCTCATCACCGCGACGCCGGATCAGGTCGACGCGTGGCTGGCGGCGCACGTCACCGACCTCGCTTCAGCACGCACCGTATTGAAAGCGCTGGCGCTTGGCCTACGCTACGTGTACCTCAAGGAGACGCCGTGATCGAACTCACCATCAAGGATCGCTCGCTGCACCTGACCGAGATCCCGGCCGGCGCGACCGTGCGGCTGCTCGGCGACGGCGACACGAACACCATCAAGAATCAGACCGCTGACGGAGACTTCGAGCTGGAGTCCCCGTGCTACGGGCGGTTTATGCTGCTCGTGCTCTACACCCACGGAGACTACACCGCGACGCTGTTCCGGCAGCACTTCGCGCTCGTGGACCCGGCAGGTGAGAAGGTCGCGACGCCTGATCCGAACGCGATCGTTCCACCGAAGCCCTGAGCGCGGAGCTGGCGATGCTCGAAGACGAGGACGAGCGGCACCACATTCGGATCCGGCAGCTCGCGGACTTCACGCCGGTCCTGACGCTCGCCGCGATGCTGATCGGCGGCCTGACGTGGGGAATCAAAATCGAAGTGCAGCACTCCGAGGACCGTACTCATTGGAATACGGACATGACCGCGTTGCGCGATCGCGTGAAGACGCTCGAAGATCGCACACCGGGCGACAGCGTGATGGCAGAGCAGCTCCGTCAGCTCCGCTCTGAAGTCGAAGAGATGAAGACCGACAATCGCACGCTGCACGCGAAGGACGTCGAGATTCTCGACCGGCTCGTGAACTGTGAGAAGGTGCGGCGATGACCGATCCCGCTGAGCAGGCGACGCGCTCGAAGATCATCCTGGGATGGATCTACTGGGGCCTGTACCAGACACTCGCGTCGTTCGTGATGGTTATTGGTTGGCTGGCGCTGCTCCTGCCGGCCGCGTGCCACGCCTGGCACGACCGCCCGAGTCGAACCGTGCACTACCCCGGCACCGTCGCGGCCTGGGATCCGATCTTCACGGCGATGACGGGTGGGGTGGCGGGGTGCGCCCTGGGGCTGATTCTGGGTGGCGGGTGGGCGATCGCGCTCGCGCTGCTCGGGGCGATATCAGGCGCGGTGGGATTGTGGGACAACGAAGAGGACGGCGTCACGGGGAGCAAGGCGTACCGCGCCGCGCACGATAAGCTCCCTCTGTGGCTCATCGCCTACATCTGGAGCGCCTGGCGTAACTCCGACAACGACTTTCGGTTCCTGCCGCTCGCGTTCCTGGTGATCGACGCGAAGCAGATCGTCGTGGACGCAGGGACCACCCGCACCGTCATCGCGCACGGTTGGCGGCAGTACGTTCTCTACCATCCGAAGTGGCTGCCGGTCGTGCTGCGCGCCGGCTGGCTCATCAATCCCGACGCGGCCAGTGGCGACTACGCCTGGCCGGTGGCTGGAATCCTTTGAAGGGGAACCCCCTGGCGGCTCGGAGGCCCGAGCCGGCCGCCAGGGGAGTTCGTGCGGGGCGTTGACGCGTATTGGGTGCACCCCGATTGACAGATGATAGCAAAAGTGTTTCAACGGGTTGCGACTGGAGAATGACGTGCCTTCCCGCGAACTGACGGACCTCCACCCGGACATACAACCCTGGGCGCGAGCGTTCCTTGCGGCGGCGACCCAGGCCGGCATTCACCCCCTCATCGTCTGCACCTACCGCAGCGACCTGGAACAGGACCAGACCTACGCCTACGGGCGCACGACGCGCAGCCCGGTCGGCCCCTGGTCGGAAAAGCAACCGCTCGGCGCGATCCTCACGAAGGCGCGCGCCGGCCAGAGTGCTCACAACTGGGAGGTCGACGGCAAGCCGGCGGCCCTGGCGCTCGACGTGTACCCGACGATCGGCGGCAAGCTCGTGACCGTGGCCGGCTCGCCACTGTGGCAACAGCTCGGCCGCCTGGGAATGCTGGCGGGCTTTGAATGGTACGGGCTCCCAGGAGCGCCCTTCCGCGAGATGCCGCACTTCCAGCACCCGAAGTTCCACGAGTGGATGGAGGCGCGCACCAGCGAGGCGGCGGCCCTGGTGAGGGTACAGGCGTGACCTGGTTCCTGATGGTGTGCGGGTGGGCGATGCACTGGCTGCACACCGTCATCAAGGTGCGGGCCGCCGCCAAGGACGCAGGCAAACCCGAGCCGTCGCTGTGGGGCTACTGGACCGCCGACCCGTACACCCTGGCGCTATCGATCCTCGGGCTCGTCGTCTGCTATATCGTGATCCCGTATGCGGCCCAGTCGTGGCCGCAACTCGCGGCGGCGATCGGTCAGACCCAGGGCCAGCCGATGAACCTGATGACGGCGTTCCTGGGCGGCTACGTGTCACCGTCCTTGGCCGACCTGATGGGCCGGCGCGTCGCGGCGATGATGCAATGAGCGACGACCCTCACGCGGTTCCAGATGTCAGCCGGCACGGATCGTGGCGCGAGCACCGCGCCCCGGACATCGAGCTCGGGTCCGACCACGCACTCTGGTTTATTGGGTGGCGGCCCGAACGCGACCTCAACCCGCAGTACGACGGCATCCCAGACGTTCCGCGGTTCGGCGCGAACGTCGAGCACCTGAAGCCGGATGGCCGGCTGTGCATGGCGTGCATCCATTTCGACACGCCCGAGGTGCGCGCCGTCGAAGAAGCCTCGAAACGTCAGTCTGAGAAGTTGGGGTTCCAATACCACGAGTATCCGCGCTGGCAGGTTCACTCCTGGGAGCCGCTGACAATCTCCCCGTCGCTGCTCTGCTCATGCGGAGACCACGGGTTCATTCGCGAAGGGAAGTGGGTGAAGGCATGACGCTGACAGACCTGATCCCGGGAGCCGCCACTGCGAAGGTCATCGGGATCGTTGTTGCGGCGGCCGCGCTGTTCGGCGGCGGCTGGTACGTGAACGGCGAGCGCCTGGCGGCGAGCTACGGCAAGCAAGAGATCAAGGACGAGCAGGCGCGCGCGGCGCTGCTCGAGGGACAGGTGAGGATCGCGGCGAACGCCCTGGAGGCGGCGACCGCGACGTTGAAGGGAGCGACGACCGCCTATGAGACCGCCCACGCCGACCTTGAGAAGTACCGCGACAGCATTGGCGCTCGCTACGCTGGCGTGCGGCTGTGCCGCGTCGAACCCGCAGCCGGAGCCGGGCCCCCTGGCGCTCCCGCCCCAAGCACCAGCGGAGATCATGGGCCCGATACCGGAGCAGTGCTTCCTGACGCGACTGGACCTGATCTTGCAAGTCTCGCCGCCGACGCAGAAGGGCTGCGCCAACGTGCCTACCTCTGCCGAGCCTACGGCCAGGCGGTAGCCGACTGGACCGCCCGCATGAAGGCCGGGCAAGCGGCGTTAGGCCCGCATTAGGAGCCGCCTGGGCGGCGCGCCCGAGCCAGGTACTAACCCCCGTGTCCCAGGGCGAGCGCAGCCTGGCGGCCAGGCGGCGGGGCCGGCGGCCCCTTTAAGCACCCCTCGACCCAGACGAGCGCCTGGCCGGACTCGACATGCTTGGGGGAGACCCGCAGCACTCGCCAGCCGGCGAGTATCGCTTCGGCGTACTTGACCATCGTCTCTTCGATGTACGCGCCCCGGTTGTGGCCGCCGTGGACGTGCAGGCCGCCATCGACCTCCACCGCGAATCGGTGCTCGACCCAGGCGAGGTCGAAGCGCCATTGTCTCGTATGGTGAAACCGAAACTCCCGGACGGGGTTCGGCAATCGCGCGAACGCGCAATGCTTGGCGAGCGCCCCCGGCCAGTCGGTCGGGGGGCGTCGCTTCTTCTTCGGTAGCAACGGTAGGAGCGAGGCGGC
>Ga0187821_10000166_pt1 | contig 13962 bp, 11 predicted proteins | sample NC_wetland_sal_i_20_FD_132442 | JGI IMG/M metagenome (GOLD analysis project Ga0187821, IMG submission 132442) | Wetland sediment microbial communities from Neuse River Estuary, North Carolina, USA - SourceSoil_1 | ecosystem: Environmental > Aquatic > Freshwater > Wetlands > Sediment | place...
AAAAGCCATCAGAGGCGAACCTCAAAATGAAGTCCATCGTACGCCAGGGAAACATTGGGATATCCCGCGGCGATCAATCGCGCGATTGTTTCGGCATGAGGCAGTTCGTGCGCAATGTGCGTGAACCAGGCCCGGCGCGGCTTCAGTTCGCGGATCACCGCAAGCGCCTGCTCGACCGTCTGATGCATCGGATGCGGCACATCGCGCAGCGCATCGAGAATCAAATCGTCCAGGTCCGCAAGCAGCGCTTTGGAGGATTCGGGAATGACGCTGAAATCGGTGACGTACGCCGCTCCTCCGAAACGAAAACCGAGTACTCCAATGTCCCCATGCCTTGCCGGAACCGGCACGATCCGCGTCCCGATCACCTCGAACGGTCCGTCGATCGGATGCAGCGTGACTTGCGGGATGGTGCTGATCGCCGGCGATTCTTCAAAAACATACGAGAAAGTTTTCTTCAACGTGGCAATGGTTTCGGGCGATGCATATACCGGAAGCGCGGATTTCTGCCGCAAATTAAATGGCCGTATATCGTCGAACCCGAGAATGTGGTCGGCATGTGCGTGCGTGAAAAGAATCGCGTCCAGCCGCTCCAAACCGGCGCGCATGGCCTGGAACCGAAAATCGGGAGTCGTGTCGATCACCGCCGTCTGTCCGTTGTGAACCAGCAGAACGGAAGGCCGCAGCCGTTTGTCGCGCGGATCGGTGGATGCGCAGACCCGGCAATGGCATGTGAGCGTCGGCACTCCCATGGACGTGCCGGAACCAAGCACTGTCAATTCGAGTACGGAATGAGGCGTTACGGGCAGGGCGGATCCTCGATCAAGGCCGGGACTGAGCCTTTTCTTGCTTCGCGGCCGCTTTCGCCATTTCCATGAAGGCCAGTTTCAAGTTGCCCAGCACATCCAAAAGAAGAGAATCCTCTTCCGGGGCCAGATTCCCGCGCGTCTTCTCGCGAAGAACGTCCAGCATATCGATCATTTCGCGCGCCCCTTCGAGGTCCATCACCGGCTGCCCCGTGCGCGGGTCCGCGTATCCGCCCAGAAGCATGGCCGCATTCTGCCCCAGCGACCGAATCAAATTTTCAAACACGGGCGATCGCTTCGGCGCGTCGACAGGCGGCGCGGCCGCCGGCATCGCACTCGGCGTCGCAGCCTTTCCGGCAATCGTGCCGGCACCGGCGGGTGCTGCCGAGCCAGCCGCTCCTGCCGCACTCGTTGGCGCGGCTGCAGGCGCATGATCGCGCTCGCGGTCCTGCTGCTCCGCAACTTCCTTGCGAAATTCGCCTTCCGGCGTGAACAGCCTGCGGTCCACAACCTTAAAACTTTCGTCGTGTTTGGATTCGGACAACGGAATCTCCCTCAGGTAATCGAACAGGCACCAGCCAGATTGAGCAAGCAGTTTAGCATCGCACCGCACGCGCTCACAAGTACTCACGCGCATGTGAGAGATCTGCCTGCCCGTTAGAAGCTTGCCGGCATTGCATCGTGTCGCGCCCACGCATTTGTTTAGCGTTGCTTGCACCCGCAATCCTCAATTCTCACATCGATAAAAGTCCCGAAGGGACGGTACACCGTAGCCCACCACGGCAGTGGTGGGAAAGCATCCACGCCAAGAAAAGAAAGCCCCGTCAGGGGCGACACACGCTGCCAGCCGCCCCCGTATCAGCGACCGCCTCTTGTGCAATGCCCGCGCGTGCCGTAAAGTTTCCCTTCATCGTAAGGAGCCAGGAGCCACCGTGCCTCGCCCGCCATCGAAACGCAAGAAAATCTCAAAGCGCCCGAACCCTCATCAAAAAACGCGAACGAAGTCTGCGCGCCGACAAATCGCAAAAATCGTTCCCATTCCGAAAAAATCCTCAGCAACGCGCCTCGGGAACCTCTTTGAAGACCTGGTCGCCGTCCAAGCCCGCCTGCGCGCCCCCGGCGGCTGCCCGTGGGACCGCGAACAAACGCACTTGACTCTCAGAACTTACCTGATCGAGGAGTCCTACGAAGTCCTCGACGCCATCGAAAAGGGAAGCTCCCAAGATTTGGCCGAGGAACTGGGCGATCTGCTGCTTCAGGTCCTGTTTCACGCGGACATGGCACGCGAAACCGGCGCCTTCGACATTTCTCACGTCATCCGAGGCATCCACGACAAAATGGTCCGCAGGCACCCGCACGTCTTCGGCAACGTAAAGGCGGAAACCTCCGGCGAAGTCCTCAAAAATTGGGCCCAACTAAAAGCCAAGGAGAAGCAGGCATCATCCGCGAAGGGGACAACCTCGCAAAATCCCGCACCATCCGCGTTGGATGGCGTGCCACGGAATCTTCCAGCTTTACTCGAAGCCTACCAAATGACTCGCCGTGCCGCCCAAGTCGGCTTTGATTGGGAGCGCGTGGAAGGAATTTTTGAAAAACTGGAAGAAGAGACCGCGGAACTGCGTACAGGGCTCACCGCCTCCAATCGCCGTGCCATCGAGGAAGAAGTCGGCGATCTTCTATTTTCAGTCGTGAACTTGGCGCGATTCCTGGGCCTCGATCCTGAAGTCACACTCAAACATTCAAATCTAAAGTTCAAGATGCGATTTCATGAAATGGAAAGAGAAGCTTCACATTCGGGCGAACCTCTCTCCGATTTATCGAAAGAAAAACTGGAACAATTGTGGGAAGCGGCAAAAGCAAAGACGCGCGCGCAAATCAACTCGGAAGCGAAACCATGACATCGCGAAAGCGAAGGAAGTCCTCCGATTCGAAGCCGCCCGCCGACGAAACTCGCGACGCCATCGTGATTCGCCATTGCCACGGAATCGAGGAATTTGAAGCCTGCATCCGCGTGGAACGAGACGTGTGGAAGTCCTCGGATGTAGACATAGTTCCTATTCCCTTGTTTGTCGTTGCCGCCGAAACGGGAGGCCAGGTTCTGGGCGCCTTTCATGGGGCCCATCTCGTGGGCTTCACCTTGGCCATTGCGGGCTGGCGCGCCGGGAAGCCGTTTCTCCATTCCCACATGACTGCCGTCCTCGATACGCATAGAGACCGCGGCATCGGGCGGCGCTTGAAACTTTTTCAGAGGGACGACGCCATCGCTCGCGGGATTGGCCTCGTCGAGTGGACCTTTGATCCTTTTATAATTAAGAACGCCTACTTCAATTTCATCCTGCTCGGCGCGATCACCCGGCGCTATCTTCCAAATGCCTACGGGATCACCACCAGTCCTCTGAATGGCCTTCTTCCCACCGACCGCCTCATTGCCGAATGGCACCTGCTATCCGATCGGGTGCGTTGTGTTCTGGCAGGGAAGCAGCCGTTTCGAGCGATCTCGAGGAAGACCGTGCGGATTGCCATCCCCTCCAATTTCGAGGACATGAGAAGTACCGACCCTGCGTGCGCCATTAAATGGCAGGCCGACGTGCGCGCGCAGTTCTCGAAGTGGCTGGCGCTGGGATACACCGCCACGACCGTCAGGCCCACGAAAACCGGGATGGAGTACATCCTCGACCCCGGGAGCTCAATTTGAAGGTTCAGAAAATTACGTTGCGCGAAATCCGCATGCCCCTGGTCACTCCATTTGAAACCAGTTTCGGTCGCCTCACGGACCGCCGAATGTTGCTCGTCGAAGCCGAGTCGGACGGCGTCGCCGGCTGGGGCGAATCTGTCGCCGGCGAAGGCCCTTTTTATGCGCCCGAAACGGTTGAGACCGCCTGGCTCATTTTGCGCGATTTCATATGGCCTCTGCTTAAAGGGCGGGATTTCGAGAGCGCCGCCGAAGTGTGGCCCGCGCTCGAAACAATTCGCGGCCACAACATGGCCAAAGGATCTGTCGAAGCCGCGCTCTGGGACGCCGAGGCAAAACAAAAGGGCATTCCCCTCTGTAAACTCCTCGGCGGGGTGCGCCGGGAAATTGCGTGCGGCGTGTCCATCGGAATTAAAGAAACACTCGAGGACCTTGTCGCGACCGTGGAACACGAATTGGCCGCGGGCTACCAGCGAATCAAAATCAAGATTAAGCCAGGTAATGACGTAACACCCGTCGAGCGGCTGCGCCTGCAGTTTCCGCGAATCCGGCTCATGGTCGATGCCAATTCCGCCTATCGCCTCGAAGATCGGCCCCACCTGAAGCGCCTGGAAGCCTACTACCTGATGATGATTGAGCAGCCGCTCGGATGGGATGACATTTTCAGCCATGTCGAATTGCAGCGCAAACTCGACACCCCGATTTGCCTCGATGAATGCATCCACACGGAAGAGCATGCCCGCGCAGCCATCGAACTGGGCGCGTGCCGCATCATCAATATGAAACTCGGCCGAGTGGGAGGATACACTCCGGCGAAACGAATCCACGACCTCTGCCAGTCAAAGCAAGTCCCGGTGTGGTGCGGAGGCATGCTCGAGTCCGGAATCGGCCGCGCCCACAACATCGCGCTTTCCACGCTGGAAAATTTCTCGCTTCCCGGAGACGTAACTGCCAGCCGCCGCTATTGGGTTGAAGACGTCATCGATCCGGAGGTGGTGGTCACTCCGCAAGGCACAATCCAAGTTCCGGACGGCCCCGGCATCGGCTACACGCCGCGCATCGACCGCATCGAAGCCATCACCGCCAGAAAAGAAGTTCTCGTCTAGTAGGACAGGCTTCAGCCTGTCGGGTTTCCGCCAATAGGTCAGACACCGAAAACCAGACAAGCTGAAGCCCGTCCTACCCAAACCATTCTAACTGTAAGCAGCGCTCCGCATCTTCGTGCGCACCCCAACGACGAGCAGGGCACCCAACACAAATCCTCCGACGTGCGCCCACCAGGCGACCCCTCCTTGATCGGTCATCCCCAGCGAGGCGACACCGCTGAAAAACTGCAGGAAGAACCAGTAGCCCAGCATCAGGTATGCGGGAATTCGGACTGTAAAAAACAACAGCAGTGCAGGAATCAGCGTCGTCACGCGCGCCCTCGGAAACAACACAATGAACGCCCCCATGACCCCGGAAATCGCCCCGCTTGCGCCCACCGTGGGAACCTTCGAGCCAAGGTTAAACACCGTGTGCACCAGGGCCGACCCAACCCCGCAGATCAAGTAGAAGATGAGATATTGAAAATGCCCCAGCGCTTCCTCGACGGCTCCGCCGAAGACCCAGAGGAACAGCATGTTCCCGAGCAGGTGCATCCATCCGCCATGCAGGAACATGCTTGTGAACATCGGAAGGATCGCTTCCCCAAGGCTGATGCCATGCTTCGCGAAGAGCATTTGCTCATGGGCAGGGATGAGGCCAAAAGTATAGACGAGCGCGCGCCCCATTTTAGGAGACAGGGTCAACTCATGCAGGAAAGCGAAGACGTTAACCATGATCAACAGAGCGTTGAACAGCGCGAAGCGCGTGCGCAGAATGTCCACCCGAAGCGGGATCATCGAACCTTCCTGAAAGCCTCAAGCAAATCCGGCGTGAAAGCTGCCGGTCTTCGCCGCCCATGTCGGATCAACTCTTCGATTTCTTTCAAGCCCGTAATCCCGCCTCGCGCGCCCATCCCCATGCAGGACAGGCCTGCCGCGGCGCAACTGAACTCCAGCGAGCGCGGAAGATCATCGCCATGCAAGAGCGCGTAGGCGAAGGCCGCGTGAAACACGTCGCCCGCCCCAGTCGTATCGACAGGTTTGATTTCAAATGCAGGGGAGTAGTGGAAGCAGGCGCCGTCCCACGCGAGCACACCGTCGGCACCCAAGGTCGCGGCCGTCAAGCGGCATCCAAATCGTGAGGCCACGGCCGGCAGCGAAATAAGCGGATCGCTCTCCGCGCATAGCCGGGTGTGGAATTCCTTCGAAGCTATGGCGTAATCCACATTCTCAAGTAAAGCTTCCACTCCGGGGTAAAGGTTGTCGAGGTCGGCGGTAACAGGGATCCGAGCTGAGCGCGCCCAGCGAGCCGCCTCGGTAGCCCCGGCGCAATCGTGCCCGTCCACATGGAGGAGTTTGGCCCGGATGACCCATTCACGCTCTATCTCGGACGGCAGGAGTTCCAGGCGAGCATCGCGCTTCCACAGGACCGTTCGCTCGCCGGTTACCTCGTCCACCAGAATGAATGAGGACTGGCTCTCACAATCGGGCACCACGATCCAGTGCGCCTCGATCCCATACTTTCCCATCTCGCGTTGCTGGAGGATTCCGGCCGGGTCGTTGCCGATCTTTCCGACGTAGCGGGCCTTCAGTCCCCAACGAGCGCAGGCCGTGACGGCCGTGGCCACCTGGCCGCCAGGAAGAATTTCAGAAACGCGGAATTCCACCTTGGAATTGAAGGCGGGGAAATGAGGAAGACGGATGATTGTGTCGGTAGCGTTCAGCCCCACGCCAACGATATCGACGACGGAAGTGGTTTCTGCCACAGAGACACTCTACGGAAATCCAATTCTGGCGCAAGGGGAAATGAGCGGGAAGTGCGTCTGATAATTGTTCGAGATTGCGGCACCGAGTAAACATATTACTTTGAGGGCGCATAACGCATTCTCGACACAAGGCTTGTGGGTTGAGGTTCTCGATCAACGGCTCGGCATCGTGTTCGCGCCCTGCCCACATGCAAGTGAATCATCCGTAGTGCAGGGGAAGCGGACGAGAAGGCGCCATCCCCGGGCGGAACGCCTTTTCATTGCATGGCGAGCGCTTGCCTCGGATGTTTGGGCGAAAATTCAATTTGTGAAACGGCCGAAAATTTCTCAGGGAAAAATCCTGCGGCTTCCCGCGTCGAAAGTAGCGTTTATTTACGGTTCTCAATTGATTCAATTCGCGTGGTGTGGTAAGTAACGAATTCAAAATTTCGTCGCGCGAATCTGCCTGCGTGTGAGTCTCGGTCGGTCGGCGCGCCGACAAAATGGATGCCACTCAAGGAGTCCGAGGCGATTGTTCTTCGCACCTTTCCGCTCGGCGAGGGCGACCGGCTGGTCAGTTTTCTCGATCGCCAGTCCGGCCGCGTGCGCGGCGTCGCGCGCGGCGCGCGCCTTACCAAAAACCGGTTTGGCTCGACCCTGGAAATGCTCGCCTACATCCGGATCTGGTATTTCGAGCGCGAGACCAGGGAGCTTGTTCGTATCAACCAGTGTGAATTGATCGAGTCGTTCATGGATGTGCAGCGAGACTACCTTTCTTCGATAGGCCTCGCTTTGGTGAGCGAAATTACAGATTCGGTTCTTGGCGAGAGGGAAGCGGCTGATGCGCAGTTTCGCCTGATCCTTCTCACCGCGCGTGCGATTCGCAATCACGGGCCATCTCAAGTAATACTTGCATATTTTTGCTTGTGGACCGCGCGTCTCGGAGGGTGGCTTGGTCCGCTCGATCGATGTTCGCGCTGCGGAAGAGCCATGAATCTCGAACCTGCTTTTCATTCTCCCGGTTTTGCAGAGCTCAATTGTGCGGATTGCCGGGACGAATGGATGAAGTCCATATCTAAAGAAGCACTTTCAGTTGGACGCCTCGCGTTGTCAGGGACGTTGGACCGATTGTTGAAGGAAAATCCGCCAACTGGGGCGGCAAAAGAAATCTTAAGTTATGCATTAGATGTTCTGGAGCACCATATCGAGAAGAAATTGATCTCCAGAAAAACATTTGAAACGGGAGAGAGTGGCATCGTTGAAATCTAAAGTAAAATCGAAGGTCCTAAAAGGCCCCACGTTTCAGAACCTCATCTTTCAGTTGCAGAAATACTGGAGTGATCGAGGGTGCGTCATCCAACAGCCATACGATGTGGAAGTCGGGGCAGGGACGATGCATCCCGAAACATTCCTCCGTGTGCTTGGCCCCGAACCCTATCGTGTCGCCTACGTCCAGCCTTCTCGTCGGCCCGCCGACGGCCGGTACGGCGAAAATCCAAATCGTCTTTTCAAACACCACCAGCTTCAGGTTATTCTCAAGCCCTCTCCGCCCGATATTCAGAACCTGTATCTGAACAGCCTGGCGGCGATTGGCCTGGACCTCGCAGCGCACGACGTGCGCTTCGAGGAAGACAATTGGGAATCCCCAACCCTAGGCGCGTGGGGAATGGGCTGGCAGATCCTCCTGGACGGCTTGGAAATCACCCAGTTCACCTACTTCCAACAAAGCGGCGGGATCGACCTCGACCCTGTCCCCGCGGAGTTGACCTACGGCCTGGATCGTATCTGCGCCTATCTTCAGGGCGTGGATAGCGTTTACGATGTTCGATGGTCGGACGATCATAGCTATGGCCAGGTAAGGCTCCTCGAGGAGCAAGAGTTTTCCGCATACAATTTTGAGTATGCCGATCCAGCCATCACACGAAAGCTGTTTGAGTTGCACGAGAAAGAGGCCGGCCAGTTGCTCGACGCTTACGAGAAGCGATCAGCAAAGCAGGACAGTCACTTTCCCGTGCTCGCCGCCTATGACCATTGTCTGAAATGTTCCCACCTATTCAACCTGCTTGACTCCCGCGGTGTCATCTCCACCACAGAGCGCGCCCAGTTGATCGGCCGCATCCGCCAGATTGCCTGCCGTGTAGCCATCGATTACCTTGCTCAGCAATCGGAAGCGCGCAGCGCGGCCGCAATTGCAGGGGGCGCGCGATGAAGGAAACAGCAGATTTCCTATTTGAAATTGGTTGTGAAGAAATTCCGGCAGGGATGCTGCCCGGCGCAATTAAAGAATTGAAAGTGATACTTGAGAAATATTTGACCGCTCACAACTTGACGCAGGGCTCTCCCATCGAAGTCTATGGCGCGCCGCGCAGGCTTGTTGCGTCGTGCGCGAACTTGCGCGCCAAACAGCCGGACGAGACAAAGGACATGCCGGGACCGCCGAAGTCAGTGGCCTACGACGCCTCCGGAAGACCGACAAAAGCCGCCGAAGGTTTCGCGCAAAAGATGAATGTCCCGGTCGACGAACTCGTCGTTGTTTCGACTCCCAAGGGAGAATACATCTCCGCAAAGCAGGTGATTCTGGGAAGATCTGCTAAGGTAATACTTGAAGACATCTTGCCGCGGACGGTAGCAGAGATTCCCTGGTCGCGGAGCATGTACTGGACCGGCGCCTCCGGACTGCATTTCATACGGCCGATTCGCTGGGTGATCGCGCTGCTTGATGGGAAGCCCCTGGGAATCACCCTGGGCGATGCCGTGGCGGGGAATGAATCATCAGGCCACCGCTTCCTCGGAAAATCAAAGATTCCAGTGCGAGGCGTGAAGGATTACGTGCAAAAGTTAAAGGCGAACTACGTCCTCGTCCGGCCCGGGGATCGCAAGCAGAAGATCGAAGGGGAATTGCGCCGCCTGGCCGGCGGGAAAGGGCTGCGGATTCACGAAGACGCCCACCTCATGGAAATGGTGACCTATCTCAACGAGTATCCTACGGCGATTCTGGGAGGGTTTGACCCGTCCTACCTGGAACTGCCGGAGGAAATTCTGATCACGGTCATGCGCGGCCATCAAAAATATTTCGCCCTGGAGCGCAAAGACGGGACGCTGGCGCCAAATTTCCTGGCAGTCATCAATCTCGATAAGGACAAAGCCGGCCTCATTCGCGCGGGCCACGAGCGAGTCCTGCGGGCACGGTTCGCCGATGCCCGGTTTTTCTGGGAGACGGATCAGAAATGTCGGCTCGCCGACTATCTCCCAAAACTTGGCGCCGTAACCTATCAGGAAAAGCTAGGCAGCTACGGCGAAAAAGTCGAGCGCATCCGGGAACTGGCCAGGTGGCTCTCGGAACAATGGTTTGCCAGCGGGATTTCCCACGCCAGCGTCGGCGCGGCGGATCGAGCCGCCGAACTATCCAAGTGCGACCTCGTCACCGAGATGGTCCGCGAATTTACAGAACTTCAGGGAATCGTCGGCGGCCTTTATGCGAAGTCTCAAGGAGAACCTGAAGAAGTTGCCTGGGCTGTGTACGACCATTACAAACCCGCGGGTCTCGAAGATTCAATTCCCAGAAATATTGCGGGACAAGCCGTGGCGTTGGCCGACAAGTTCGATTCCCTCGTCGGATGCTTTGCCGTAGGGCTCATTCCTTCGGGTTCAAGTGATCCTTTCGCTTTGCGCAGAGCGGCAATCGGCATTGTTAAGATTTTGGTTGAAACCAAATTGCCGGTATCTCTTTCCATGACCATCGCTCGGTCTGCGCGAACCCTTACGCATGGGCCACGCAAGATTGCTGTTTCGTCGGGAGTCGAGAAGCAGGTTCTGGAATTCCTGCTCGACCGTGCGCGATTCGTTCTGAAGGAGCGCGGCGGTCTAGCCTACGATGAGGTCAACGCGGCCCTTGCCGCGGGGGCGGATGACTTGGTGGATGCCATGCGCCGGATGGAAGCGATTCGAGCCATCCGGAAGACCAAGAACTTTGAGCCGCTGGCCGTCTCGTTCAAGCGCATCCGAAAAATTCTGGAAAAGGCGGGCCCAGAGGCTGGCTGGAAGATGTCCGCGGTGCGCTCGGATTTGTTTAAAGAAGAAGCGGAGCGAGAACTGCACGCTCGTTCTGCTGCCGCCATAAAGGAAGTAGAGCAGCAGAAGCGGGCAGGGCGATACCGCGAGGCGCTGCAGGAGATTGCCAAGCTGCGTCCCGCAGTGGACGGATTCTTTGACGACGTGATGGTCATGGCCGAGGATGAGCAACTCCGGAAGAACCGGCTTACGCTTCTTGCGGGGTTGCTCACGGAGTTTTCGACCATTGCCGATTTTTCAGAAATCGTGACGGCGGAGCAGGGGAAATAATCAGCGGACGGTAGCAACATGGGTGAATCGTCCTTCGTCGGCGCGCCGACGTGCAGTTCATTATCATCATTCAATCTTGAGGGAGGAAATTTGTGAAATACGTATATTTTTTTGGCGGCAAGAAAGCGGAAGGCGACGGTTCCATGAAGGATCTGCTAGGAGGCAAAGGCGCCGGTCTTGCTGAGATGACCAAGATTGGTCTACCCGTGCCGGGGGGCTTCACAATCACGACGGAATGTTGCGATTACTATTTAAAGCATGACCTTAAGTATCCGAAGTCGCTGCCCGCAGAAGTAAAGAAGAACTTGGCGCGCCTGGAAAAGGCCACGAAGAAAAAGCTCGGCGACGCCAAGGATCCGCTCCTCGTCAGCGTCCGCTCCGGCTCGGCCCGGTCGATGCCGGGGATGATGGAAACGATCCTCAACCTCGGCCTCAACAGCAAATCCGTCGAGGCCCTGGCGCGCAACACGAAAAATGAGAGATTTGCCTGGGACGCCTACCGCCGGTTTGTACAAATGTATTCCTCGGTCGTGATCGGTCTGCCTAAAGAAGAACTTGAAGAAAAGTTGAGAGGGATGAAGACTCGGCGCGGCGTCAAGGATGATACGCAAGTGCCAGCGGAAGGCTGGCGTGAATTGGTGGCCGCCTACAAGGAATACTTTAAGTTGAAAACAGGGAAAGCATTTCCGGAAGATCCCGAGGAGCAATTGTGGGGTGCGATCGACGCCGTGTTCGGTTCCTGGAATGCCGAAAAGGCGGTGACCTATCGACGTGTGGAGCGCATCACCGGTCTGCTGGGGACAGCCGTCAACATCGTACAAATGGTCTTCGGCAACACGGGGGACAATTCCGGCACGGGCGTTTGTTTTACGCGCGATCCTTCGACCGGAGAGAAAATTTTCTATGGAGATTTTCTGATCAACGCGCAGGGCGAAGACGTGGTGGCGGGCATCCGGACGCCGATGCATTTGAACGAGATGGCGATGCGCATGCCGAAAGTATACAAGCAGCTCGAAAAAGTGCGCCAACTGCTCGAAAAGCACTACCGCGATATGCAGGACATGGAGTTCACCGTCGAGGAAGGAACACTATACATGCTGCAAACGCGTGTGGGGAAGCGCACGCCTGCGGCAACCTTCAAGATCGCGGTGGACATGGCGAAAGAAGGGCTGATTTCCAAGGATGAGGCGATCGAGCGCATTAAGCCGGAAGACATCGACCGGCTTTTCTATCCCATTGTCGACCCGTCGACACCGCGAGCGGACCTTGCCAAACGAAAAGTCGCCGCCGGAATTAACGCTGTGCCGGGAGCCGCGGTGGGAAAAGCGGTGTTCAGCGCGGAAGAGGCCGAAACCATGGTCCAGGGCGGAGAGATGGTCATCCTGGTCCGCCGCGAAACAAGTCCCGAAGACGTTGGCGGAATGTTTGTGGCCCAGGGAATCTTGACGGCCACAGGCGGCAAGACGAGCCACGCGGCGGTCGTCGCGCGAGGCTGGGGCAAGTGCTGCATCGTGGGGTGCGAGCAACTCGACATTGACTACGGAGCCAAGACCGCCCAGGCCAACGGGAAAACAATTCACCAGGGGGATTGGATCACGCTCGACGGAAACGACGGCGTGGTCTATCAAGGCCAGGTAAAGCTTTCCACTCCGGAATTGCCGGAGGCATTCTCGACGCTGATGGGCTGGGCGGATTCCATCCGCAAACTCCATGTGCGGACGAATGCCGATACGCCACATGACGCCCAAAAAGCCCTGGAAATGGGCGCCGAGGGGATCGGCCTGGTCCGCACCGAACACATGTTCTTTAAGGATTTTGAATTCCCCGAGAAGAGCATTGAGAGACAGCTCGCGATCCAGGAAATGATCATCGCCGATTCTTCGATTGCGAGAAAGAAAGCCCTCGACAAACTCCTGCCATACCAACGGCGCGACTTCATCGGTATCTTCAAGGTCATGGACGGATTTCCCGTCACGATCCGCCTGATCGATCCTCCGCTTCATGAGTTCGTTCCTCACGAGCCCGAGAAGCAACGGGAACTCGCGGAGAAGATAGGCGTCGATGTTGAAGTGATCGTGCGGCGCGTGGAACAATTACATGAAGCCAATCCCATGCTCGGCCATCGCGGGTGCCGCCTGGCGATCACCTATCCGGAAATCCTTGAAATGCAGGTGCGGGCGATCATTGAGGCGGCGATCGAATGTCAGAAAATGGGAATTAAAGTTATACCTGAGATCATGATTCCGCTGGTCATGGATCGGAAAGAGCTGCTGATCTTGACGGACAGAACGAATGAAGTCGCCCAGCAGGTCATCCGGGAAACGAAAGTAAAACTTCATTATTTGGTCGGGACCATGATCGAAATTCCCCGGGCGGCATTGTTGGCCGACGAGATCGCCGAGGTGGCTGAATTTTTTTCCTTCGGGACAAACGATCTGACGCAAATGGGTATGGGACTCTCCCGGGATGATGCGGGGCGGTTCCTGCCGGAATATGTGGACGAAAAAAAGGCTGCGATATTCTCGGATGACCCGTTTCAGACGCTGGACGCGCACGGCGTCGGAATGCTGATTCGCTGGGGGATTGAGCGAGGGCGGTCGGTTCGTCCGAAATTGGAAATTGGAATCTGCGGCGAACACGGCGGAGACGCGGCCAGCGTCAAGTTTTGTCACGAGGTGGAAATGGATTACGTCAGCGCGTCGCCGTTTCGCGTGCCGATTGCGCGGCTGGCGGCGGCGCAGGCTGTGATCGAAGAGCGCGCGGCGAAGAAGTCGCGCGGAAAAAAGAAGCGCCAGAAATGAACTGAGTATGCCGCCCGGCAGCGCGAATTTTTTGGGTGTCCTCAATCAGGACGCCAATCGGGAGATTGGCGTTCCCGGGATTCGACTCTGGCAGCGGTCGGCTCGCCGACGAGAATATTTTTGCGGCGGAATTTCCTGGAAATCCTTGTGGAGAAGTGTGCCGCCTTTGGTAGCGGCTGGTGTCTTTTGCATTTAAGTGTTACTTGAGGTTTGTTTTTTTGAAAATTCTTGAGTTCTCCGCCAGATTCAGATATGGTCCCCGATTTTTTTTCGTCGCCAAGTGAATTATTCATCGCCAAACTATTGTTCAAGAAAAACTGGAAGAATAGAAGCGGAGCCTGGATGGATACCCCACGGAGTAAAACTCACGAACCGAATTCTCAAGTCGGCATTTTCAGGAAGAAATAAAGTCCGAGGAAGCCGAAGACAGTGTCCGGTGCCCACGCGGCGAGGAGCGGGGGCAATTGCCCGACTGCTCCCATCGCTTCGGTG
>Ga0187821_10000167_pt1 | contig 13960 bp, 12 predicted proteins | sample NC_wetland_sal_i_20_FD_132442 | JGI IMG/M metagenome (GOLD analysis project Ga0187821, IMG submission 132442) | Wetland sediment microbial communities from Neuse River Estuary, North Carolina, USA - SourceSoil_1 | ecosystem: Environmental > Aquatic > Freshwater > Wetlands > Sediment | place...
GACTGGCCCGGCGCCGTGCGCTCCATCGCGGAAGCCGGCAAACAGATTGCGTCGCTTGAAGACCAGGTGAAGCGCTCGCAGGATCCTTCCGCCGCGGGAGGATTGTGGGAACTGGAGCAGGTGCGCGAACGAATCAATCACGCGCTCTCCGATGCCGCGGCGATTAAGATCGTTTCCAACGCCGACCGCAGCGAACTCGTCGCCGGCGAAGGATTCAGCGTGCGCGCAGAAGTGGTCCATCGCGACGGCGTGCCGGCTACATTTTCAAAACCGGAGCTCGCCCTGCCCTTGGGCTGGAGCATCACGAAGCAGGAGGAGAAAGACGGCTCGACGAATTTCAGCGTTGCTGTTCCCGCCGGAGCGCAAACGCCGCGCGCGCCGGGCGATTTTCTCAATCCGTTTCCGCCCCCGCTCGTTCGCGCGCGCACGAATGTCGAGGTTGACGGCTACGCGTTTGACTTCACCGCGCCGGTGCAGAGCCTCCACGCATCTACCGTCAGCGTGTTGAGTTACCCGCTGCGCATCGTTCCCCCGGTCGAACTCACTCCGCAGCCGGAACAATACGTGGTCGTCGAGTCGCGCCAGCCCAGGCAGTTCGACGTTTTCGCGCGCGTGCATTCCTTTGCGCAGGCGCCGTCCAAAGTCAGCGTGGGAGTCGAAGTGCCGCCCGGATGGAAAGCCCCGGCGCCGGAGGCCATCGAATTTTCAGGCGCGGGTGATCGCCTCGTTCATCTTACGGTTATGCCGCCCGCAAAAATTGCGGCGGGAAATTACGAACTGAAGGCCTATGCGAAACGCCGCGAGGAAAAATTCGAGACCTCGCTTGAACCGCTCCCTTCACTGCCAACCTATTTGTGGAGCGCGCCCGCCACGGTTCCCGTGCACGTCTTCTCCATCGCCGTGCCGGAACATCTGCGCGTGGGCTACATTTCCGCAGACAACGACGCCGCCATCCCGGATTCGCTGCGCCGCCTGGGAGTCGACGTCGAGATGATCGACGCGAACGCACTGGCCTTTGGCGACCTCAGCCGGTTCGACGCCATCGTGGCCGGCATGCGCGCGTACGAACTGCGTTCCGACGTGGTCGCCTCGAATTCCCGCCTGCTCGATTACGCCGCGGGCGGCGGCACGCTCGTCGTGCTGGACCAGCGGCCAGCGATTTGGGATGCCCTCAAGCCCGCTCCGTTCCCCGCGACGATGGGCCCCGGCCCGCGCGTCACCGACGAAAACGCGGCGGTGAGTTATACCGACCCCGCGAGCCCGCTCCTGAATTTCCCGAATAAAATCGAAGCCCGCGATTTCGACGGCTGGGTGCAGGAGCGCGGCCTTTACTTCTGGGAAAAGTGGGACCCGCAATATCACACCGTGCTCTCGATGCACGACCCCGGCGAAAAAGACGTGATGGGCAGCCTCGTCTGGACCCGCACCGGCAAAGGCACCTACATCTACACGGGCCTCTCCTTCTCGCGCCAGTTGCCGGAAGGCAACGCCGGCGCCTTCCGCTTGTTTGTGAACCTGCTAAGCCAGTCGCGCAATAAAACAAAGTAGACGCCATTCGAGAGGTTGGCACGGACCCGGCGTTGGGAAAGTGGTTATTCATGTGCCGCACTATTCACGTTTTTCGCGAAGGGTGCGGGCTAAGAGTCCATTGGGCGATCTTATTCCATGGCCTGTACTCATAACCGTTAATAAGCCTCCCTACGATGGCGAAATGCGTGTAAGACGACATCCTTGCCCAGGATGTCGTATCGCAGTCGGTAATCACCCCAGCGAATTCGCCACAGGCCATCGCCGGGTTTCACACCCGCAAGCTTTTTGATCTTGTGCTGACCACTGTGGTTGTAGGGATCTTCCTGGAGAGTGGCGATCAACTCCTCTAGGGCATTTATCAGGATCGGATTTCCTTTGGATACTTTTCGGAAGTCTCTTTCGAATGCCGGAGTCGTTAGTACTGAGAACGGTTCGGGCATCCTGGGCGCCTACATTCCAGGCTTTGCCGAATTGGCCCGCAGTTCTTTTAAAAATTTCCCGGCGCCCCTTGCTTTCCCGCGGTGATATTCCTGGAAGCTCTTCCGGATGTGCTTCTTGAGCGCGGGATCCTTGAGTTCGAGAAAATCTTCCAATTCTTCCACATTCATGATGGCGGCCACGGGTATGCCGTCCTTTTCCAGAATGAAATACTCCTTGTTGATAAGCGCGCGGCGAGCAACCTGCCCCAGGTTAATCCGTGCGCGAGTAATCGGAATGCGGTGAATTACAACTCTTGGGTGCGTGGACAAAAAAGTGTCTCCGGGTTAGCAAGATTGAGTAACATTGATTAACATCAATCATACAGCGTTCCTGGGACTCGTCAAGGAGGATTAAGCGCCCTTTGTGGGAACACGGTTTCGCCGAAAGTTGTTTGCGAGGAGTCCTATAGCGGGGTTGCCTTCCAGAGTTCACTTCGCGTCACCTGCCTTGACAACCTTTCCGCAGTGGATGAGACTTAATTCCCCCTTCCAGAAAGTGGATTCCCTTGTTCGCCTGGCTGCCCCGGCATTCATGCGGCTCGCGTTGAATCGTGTCGGCGATTGCCAATGTTTCTAATTTACCTAGAATAGGCGAACCCAGATTGGGAATCTTGAGGCTGCACGGTGTCGATGAACGGGGTGCCGATCCGTATTCTATTGGTAGGCGAAGCGAAGGATGCATGCCGGCTTCGCGGGCTGCTGGACACGGAAGATTCCAGCCAATTTCATATTGCGCACGTCGCGGACCTCGAACTTGCCGCAGAGCGTCTCTCCAGCGAACCCGCGGATGTGTTGCTCCTTGATTTGGGCTCCAAGCAACGGCAGGGCCGCGCCTATGTGCAAGCCGCGCGCGCCGCTGCGCCGGAGACGCCCATGGTCATTCTGGCGGAGTCCGAAGACGAACTGTTGGCCGTCGAGTCCTTGCGCCAGGGAGCGCAGGATTTCCTGGACAAGGAGCGTCTGGACCGCTTCGCTTTGGTGCGAGCGCTGCGCTACTCGATTGAGCGCCACCGGCTGCAGAAAAATTTGCAAAATCTTTCCCTGATGGACGACCTCACCGGGCTATACAACCGCCGCGGATTCCTGGCCCTGGCCGAACAGCACCTGCGGATGATTCAGCGCAAGGGCGCGGCGCTGCTCATCTACCTGGATCTGGACGATTTGAAACTCATCAACGACACTTACGGACACCTGGAAGGAAATCGCGCGCTGATCGTGACCGCCAACGTTCTGCGCGCCTGCTTTCGCCAGTCGGACATTCTCGCGCGGCTGGGCGGCGATGAATTCTGCGTCCTGATGACCGATGCGGGTCAGGACTCCGACCAGCAAGTCCGCAAGCGCCTGCAACAACGCGCGGATTTCATTAATGCGCTTTCCTCGTGGAACTTCCGGCTTTCCCTGAGCGTCGGGATTGCCGACGTGCCCGTGGTTCACCAGCCATCGCTCGATCAACTGCTCCGAGTCGCCGATACGCGCATGTATGAAGAAAAGCGGAAGAAACAATTGCGCGGCTCGGATTCGCCCGCCCTCAAACAATCTACTGTCGCCAGCTCCACCTGATCCATCGCAGCAGCCCTGCACTGTTCGCTGAAGCCAATCCCGAAAATTGTCGATAGAGACCCTGTGAAGTGTTTGCGGGGCCGTGCCTTGATTCGCGCATGGCTCTTCACTCCACCGTTGAGTCTCGTGGTACGGGGGAAGAATGCAGTTTCTGAGGAACTTAATATTCCCGGGCGGCTTTATGCCGCACGGTTATTGCTACTTGTGGACTCCGAACCTGATCGGTTTGCACGTGGTGTCGGATGCCCTGATCGCGCTTTCCTACCTTTCGATCCCCATCACTCTGGTGCACTTCATCCGCAGACGGCGGGACATTCCCTTCAGTTGGATGTTTCTGTGCTTCGGGGCGTTCATCGTGGCCTGCGGCGGCACGCACCTGATGGAAGTCTGGACGATCTGGTTCCCTTCGTATTGGCTTGCCGGAGCGGTGAAAGCCGTGACGGCATGCTTTTCCGTTGCCACCGCAATCCTGCTGATTCAGCTTACGCCCCGGGCGCTGGCTCTGCCCGCCACGCAGTGGCTCATCGAAATCAACCGGAAACTTACCCGGGAAGTCGAGCAACGAGCGGAAGCGGAGTCCAGCTTGCGTCGCGTCAGTGAGGATCTGGAAGAGCGGGTTGCCGAGCGCACGGCGGCGCTCGTGGCGACCAATCAATCCCTCCGGGAAAGTGAACAGCGCTATCGCACTCTAGTGGAGCACGCCCCGGAGGCCATCGTTTTGCTCGACCTGGACGTGGGGCGCTTCGCTGACGCGAATCAAAATGCGGAGCGACTGTTTGGCATGAGCCGCGAGGAGTTGCTGAGTGTTGGGCCTGTGGAGGTCAGTCCGCCGTTCCAGCCGGATGGAAGGCCTTCCCTGGAAGCGGCTGGCGAGGAACTGGATAAGGCCCTCCGCCACGTAACTCCTCGGTTTGAATGGACTCATCGCAACGCCACAGGAAAAGAAATTCCCTGTGAAATATCGCTCGTCCGCCTGCCCTCGTCGGGCCGGAATCTGGTGCGCGCCAGCATCGTGGATATTTCCGCGCGAAAACAGGCGGTAGAGGAAATCCACAAGCTGAATGCGGAGTTGGAGCTTCGCGTAAAAAAACGCACATCAGAGCTTGAGGCAGCCAATCATGACCTGGAATCGTTCACCTATTCGGTTTCGCACGACCTGCGAGCCCCGCTCCGCCACATGGACGGATTCTCAAGGATTCTCGTCGAAGACTTTGGCCCGCAACTTCCCCCCGGCGCGAAGCAGCATGTCGAGCGGGTACGCGCAGCCACGCGTCACATGGGCCAGCTTGTGGACGATCTGCTGAATTTGGCGCGAGTCGGACGCGGCTCGTTAAGAATCGCGGCCACGGACCTGAATGAAGTGCTTGCCGAAACGATTCTGAGCCTCGAGGCGGAGACGCGCGGCCGGACCGTGGACTGGCGCGTGGGCCGTCTTTCCCCAGCGGAATGCGACGCGGGACTGATGAAGCAGGTATTTTTCAACTTGATTTCCAATGCCTTGAAATTCACGAATCGCCGGGAAAAAACTGTCATTGAAATCGGCGAAATCCGTTACGAAGCTGAGCCCGTGATTTTCGTTCGCGATAACGGCGTCGGGTTTGACATGAAGTATGCCGACAAATTGTTCCAGGTCTTCCAGCGCCTGCACGGCGACGAGGAATTCGAGGGGACGGGGGTTGGACTGGCGCTTGTCTACCGCATCCTGCAAAAGCATGGAGGCGGCATCCGCGCCGAGTCCAGCCCGCAGAATGGCGCCACATTTTTCTTTACCGTGAGTCACCCTCTGCCCGCATCGCCGGCCCCCGTCGCGGTCCTTGGGGGTGCGGCGTGAGACCGGAGGAAATTGAAATCCTGCTCGTGGATGACAGTCCCGCCGACGTGGATCTGACGCTCCACGCGCTGAAAAAAAACACATTGATCAACCGCATTCACGTTGTGCGCGATGGTGAAGAAGCGTTGAATTTTCTCTTTTGCAGGGAGCCCTATCGGGAACGCGCCTATCAGCCTCTCCCGCAACTCATCCTTCTCGATTTGAAGCTGCCCAAGGTGGACGGCTTGTCCGTGCTTCGCGCGGTCAAAGAGGACCGCCGAACGCGCTGGATGCCGGTAATCGTCCTTACCTCGTCCAAGGAAGAGAGAGACCTGACGGCCAGTTACGACCTGGGCGTGAACAGCTACATCCAGAAGCCCGTGGACTTTGACCAATTCCGCGAAACGGTGCATACCCTGGCGCTTTATTGGCTCATCGTGAACCAGCCGCCCGCGCGTCAAGTCATGGCCAATTGCATGGAGAAGCCCGGATGAGCCAAACGGCGACTAAATCTTCGCTGACAAATTTGTGGAACATGAACGCGCCTCTGCACGCGCTGCTCATTGAGAACTCAGCTGCGGACGCGGAGCTGAACCTGCATGAGCTGGAACGCGCGGGATTTCAGTGCCAGCCGCAAATCATCTCCACGCGAGCGCAGCTTCTCGAGCAGGTCGGGCGGTTTCCCTTCGACGTCGTGCTGGCCGATTACCGGCTCCCAGGCTGGACCGGCATGGACGCCTTTTCCACGATGCGCCAGGCGGGACACGATGTTCCATTTATCCTGGTCACCGGATTCCTGGGCGAGGAAGTGGCCGTCGAGTGCATCAAGCAAGGCATCACGGATTATGTCCTGAAGGAACACCTGGCGCGCCTTCCTCTGGTGGTGGCGCGCGCCCTGGAGGAGAGAGCCCTTCGCGACGCCCGCAACCTGATGGTCGAGGCGCTCCGGCAAAGCGAAGCCAATTCTCTTTTTCTGTTTGCGCACAATCCCCTGCCCATGTGGGTATTCGAGGGCGGCACGCTGCAAATTCTGCAGGTGAATGATGCGGCTATTCGCCACTATGGCTATGACCGCATGGACTTCCTGCGAATGACCGGCAGCGACCTGCACCCGGCCGAGGAAGTTGCCAAATTGCTGGAGAACTTTCGGGACACCGATCCGGTGGGGCAAAACGCCGGCCAATGGCATCACCGCAGGAAAGACGGTTCGGTCATCGACGTGGAAGTGTTTCTGCACAATTTGGAATATTCCGGACACCCCGCCACGCTCGTCGTCGCTCAGGACATCACGGAACGCAAACGGGTCGAGGAGGAAAGGCAAAAGTTTTTTACCTTGGTGGAATACAGCCGCGATTTTATCGCCGTGGCCGATCTTCAGGACAACGTGGAATACGTCAACCCCGCTGGCCGCGCCATGCTGGGGATCAAGGATTCCGAATCACTGAAGGGGACGCATTCCCTCGATTACGTGGTCCCGGCTGATCTGCCCTTGGTGCACGGCACAATTTTGCCGGCGCTTTACTCGTACGGGCACTGGGAAGGAGAATTGCGGTTTCGCCATCGCCAGACCGGCCAGTCCCTGCCCATGGATTTTGTGGGATTTCAGGTGAAGGACCAGAAGACGGGCGAGCCGCGCTTCGTCGCCACCGTTTCACGGGACATGAGCGAGCGCAGGGCTCTCGAACAACAATTGCAACACGCGCAGAAATTCGAGGCCATTGGCCAGCTGGCCGGAGGGATCGCGCACGATTTCAACAATGTGATCGGCGCCATTCTCGGGTGGGCGGAATTGGGAGAGGATCAGGCCGCGTCCAACAATGCAACGCTGGAAAGCTATTTCAAAAAAATACATTCGCAATGCGACCGCGTTTCTGCGCTGGTCCAGCAGTTGCTGGCGTTTGCCCGGCGGCAGATCCTGGAGCCGCGAAACCTCAGCCTCAATCAGACGGTCCACGATGTACTGAATCTGCTCGACAAGGTGATCGGCAAGGACATCGAGATCCAGACGGATGTGGCGGAAGATTTGTGGGCCGTGCGCGCCGATCCTACGCAAATCGAGCAGGTGCTTATGAATCTTTGCATTAATTCTCGAGACGCCATGCCCAAGGGCGGACGGATCACCATCGCAACGCGCAACGCACTGTTTTCCGAGGAGGATTGCCGCCGCACGATCGGACTCCCGCCGGGACGCTTTGCCGAGCTCCGTGTAAGCGACACGGGGACCGGCATGGATGCCGCCACACGAGAAAGGATCTTCGAGCCATTCTTCACCACCAAAGGAACGGGCAAGGGAACTGGCCTGGGGCTGGCCACCGTATATGGCATCGTCAAGCAGCACAATGGATTTATTCAGGTGGAGAGCGAGCCCGGCCTGGGAAGCGCATTTCGGATCTTTCTTCCGGTCAGTGCAACCCCTGCCGCAGGCGAGCTTCGCACTCCCGCTCTTGATGATTCGCCGGTTCGCGGCGGGACGGAAACAATTCTGCTTGCCGACGATCACGATGGCGTGTGCGAGATGGCGCAATCCGTTCTTACGGAAAAGGGGTATCACGTTTTGCTGGCTCACGACGGCGAGGAAGCCGTTGAAGTTTTTACCGCCCATCGCGACCGCATTTCACTTGTCTTGCTGGATGTGATCATGCCGCGGAGAAGCGGTCCAGAAGTCTTCGCGGCGATCAAGGTCCTGAAGCCCGACATATCTGTCGTGTTTGCAACAGGTTACAGCAATGAAATTGCTACCCTGGCCGATTTGGCGCTGCGCGGCGTGGCGGTCCTTAGAAAGCCCTATAGCCCTTCCGTACTTTGCCGCCGCGTCCGCGAAGTTCTGGATGCTGCCGCAGGAACATCATCGTTGCCGGAGTGAAATGGCTGATCGTCCCAGCGGGAAATTCTTTAGGAATTTCGTTGTTGACACGTTCTGCGAGATATGATATTTCCTGAATCAGATTCGATGGTCGGTTTTTGTACCAGTTCCATTTCACGAATTCTCTAAGGCAATTATCGGCTTTAATTTATTGAGTTTACCCAGCAACACCCCACCCCACCCCGGGAGGTGATGACCAATCTGGTTATCACCTCCCTTTTTTATGCGCGTCTGATTTTTTCCATGCCGGGACGAAAACCTCATTAGCATGTAAAGATGCATTGTTAGATTATGTAGATGAGCTGGTGTAGGGGCGGAAGGGGGCTGGCTCTGATCCGGGGCCTTTTCCGGAAGATCAGCCGCTCCTTTTCGCCTCTGGATTTCGTATGGACCAATCTTCAGGTGGGAAGCTGATGCGCCAGAAACCGGGGTTAGGATTTGTGAATTCAAAGGCCGTACTGAATTTTCCGCCTGCGGCGCGGGTGACCAGCTTCACCGTGCATTGAACATTCTCGCTCGTCCGCACGTTTCGCATGGTGACGATCTGGCCCTGGTCCAGCGAGGCGCCCATTTCCACCAGCGCGCCATGCGCATTCACGATGATGGTGTGGGTGTCTTCACTGAAGGGAGACTTATTGGGCAGCGTCCCTTCCACGACGATGCGCACCTGAAGGAACAGGCGCTGGCTGCGTCTTCGGCCTGCGTTGGTCTCCATTACCGAAAAGCCTCGAGGATTTCGTCGATCTGCATCTGGCGAGACATCAAGTCCTTATAACATGGCCGAATTCAATCCGGTGAAGCCTGCATGTGGATTGTGCATTGAAAAGTAACCCACCTTCAAGAACGTAAGAGATTCGACAACGGGCGTAATGCAGGGTGGCGCGACGGGACGCGGAGAATCAGTTCGCCGTTTCCCGCGTTACCGGACAGCTAGCGGTTCTTTCTCGCGCATCTTGCCCGAGCGCTTTTCCGCATACAAAGTGCGGTCGGCGCGCTCCAGGAATTGCTCGGTCGTTTCGCCGTTCTCGTATCCCACCCAACCGGCCGAAAAGCGGATCGGAATTTTCGTGCCGGCGTATTCGGTCTCCATGGGACGCAATCGGTCCAAAAGCATTTGGACCCGATTGGTAGTGCATTCCGGGAGCAAAACCAGGAACTCGTCCCCGCCCATGCGCGCGGCCAGATCCGACTTTCGGATCACGGTGCCGAGGCGGTGTGCAAAATGCTTAAGGACCTGGTCTCCCGCCGGATGGCCGTAGGTATCGTTGATTTGCTTGAACTTGTCGAGATCGAAGGAAATCACGGTAAAGGGGTGGCCGTAACGCGCGGAGCGCGCCGCCTCCGATGCTAGCCGTCCTTCCGCGACGCGCCGGTTAGCAAGGCCCGTGAGGGAATCGATCAGAGCCAGCCGCTCGAATTCCCCCGCACGCATTTGCAGAGCCCGCATGTCGTCGATCTGCTTGGAGAAATCGCGCCGCAGCCGCTTCACGGTGATCTGTTGATAGATGGTGTAGGCGTTGAAGATCAGAACGAGCCCAATCAGGCCGCGCACCGCCCGATTCAAGCTGGCTTGAAAGAACGGGTCGTCCACCTTGACCAGTCCCGGAAAACTCATCGAGAACACAGCAAACGTGAGCAAGAGCATGACGACGACGGCCATGCTCCAGAGCCACCAGTCCCGGTGTTCCAGCCTCTGCAGTTTTGCCTGCAACTCGTGCAGGCCCGCATCCGAAGGCGGGTCGGGCGCGTGCATGCTGGTCATTAGCGGCGATGAACTCATGGCTGGTCCCAGGTCCCGGACGAACCCAGAAAATCACCACTCGATTATAAAGGCAGCGAAAAACTGGGACCCAAGAAAATGCCCGCGACGTACCGGAATGACCATTGTACCGCGGTACAGTTCCCTCTTGGTTACTGCAACTCCAATGCACAGGCGCGCGCAACGAAAAGGATTGTCTTAGATCGGGAACGTGGGACGGTGGCCCGGGCTTTGAATGATTTTGAATAGACGGGCGTCCCAATCTTCGGTCTTTGAAGGCTGGGATTCTTGACTTGATTGTTATGGATTTACCCGCCTTTTTTCAGTTCGGCGAGAACCAGCTTGGCCACTTCGCGCAGGGTTTCAAACACGCCCTGGCCGGTAATGGCGACAGCCTCGTTGATGGGTTCGCCTTTCACTTGAAGCTGCTTGGCGAGCGCCTCGACGGAAAGAACCCCGGGAAGATCGCGCTTATTGAGCTGCAGAACGTAGGGAATCGTATTGAAGTCGAGCTTGTGTTCCTTGAGGTGTTCGCGAAGATTCTCCAGCGTTTCCAGATTTGCGTCGAGCCGCTCTTCCTGCGAATCCGCGACGAAGACGACGCCATCGGCGCCCTTCAAGATCAACTTGCGGCTGGCTTCATAAAACACCTGGCCGGGAACGGTATAGAGATGAATTCGCGTCTTGAATCCGCGCACCGTGCCCAGGTCGATCGGCAGGAAATCGAAGAAAAGCGTGCGGTCGGTTTCCGTCGCCAGGGAAATCATCTTGCCTTTTTGCGCGGTTCCGGTGTGGTCGTAGATCCACTGCAAGTTGGCTGTCTTACCGCCCAGACCTGGGCCGTAATACACCAACTTGCAATTAATTTCGCGAGCAGGAAAATTAATAAAAGGCACAGTTGTCCGGATTAACCGGGTCCTCTTTTATAACACACGCCTGATACCAGTCCAATCCTCAAACCAGTGCAAGTTGCTCGCCAGGTATCTGATGGGTCCGGGCTGCCGGCCATGATTTCCGCGAAATGCCCCAATCTAGCGCTTTTTGCAGGGGATCGAATTCACCATGTTCCATGCCGGGGCATCTTCCTATTCAACCTTGCTGAAGTCTTACGCATCGCCTCGATGAGCTTAAGCGATTCCTGCAATTCAATGTTAGTCCTAATATTTTTTGGCTGCTGAAAATAAGGGCCTTGGTCTATACTCTTGTGCTCAATTCCGCATAGAGGAGAATGCCGCATATGAAAGGTTTCGTAGTTGGCGTGCTGCTCGGAGTCGTGATCTTCGCCGGTGGCCTTTATTATTATTTTGTTTCGGGAACGGCTCCCGCGGCAGTTTCGGATCCACCCATGTTGATGGAGCGAAAGATGGCCAGCCGCTCGCTCGATGCGCATATTGATAAAGCGAATGTTCCGACACCTCCAATCCAGCCGAGTGAAGACAATTACGTGGCCGCCGCCAAGCTTTATAAGGACCAGTGCGCCGGCTGCCATGGCTTGCCGGATCAACCGCCTCCCGCCATCGCAGGCAATATGTTTCCCGACGCGACGCTGATGTTCAAGGGCAAGGGCGTGACGGACGATCCCCCGCAGGTGAGCTACTGGAAGGTAAAAAACGGTATCCGGTTGACCGGAATGCCCACATTTAAGGGCATATTGAACGACACGCAAATGTGGCAACTGGCGCTTTTAGTTGCCAATGCGGATAAAGTTCCAGATTCCGCAAAAAAAATGTTGGCCCCTGAACCGCCTCCGGCCGCCGCCATTCCCGCTGAGCCGCCGGCGAAGACAAAGGCTCCTGCCGCTAAGAAATAACTCGTGGCTTCGAGGAAAGCCCACAATATGTACTTCCTCCGCACATGCCCGCACCCGCGTTGACGATAGGGGAGTCCTCTGTTAGACTCCCCAAAATGGCAAGGACCGGAAAACCAACAAAACGCGTGAGGCATGGAGCAAGCGCTCCATCTCGAAGTCGTAAATTATTGAAAAGTAAGGAAGATAGCAAGGTCGCCGCGCACGCCGAAGCTGTTCGCCAGATGGTGGACCCACAATTCGAACAACAATTAAAAACGTACGAAGTGGCTGTTCAGCATTTTCACCAACAAAAATTTGTGAAGGCAAAAGAATTGCTTGAAAAGGTCGAAGTCGGCCCGAGTAAGGAATTGGCGGACCGAGCGCGGGTTCATCTTCGCATTGTTGAACAACGCATGGCCAAACAGCCCGCTCCTTCCGTGCGCACACCGGAAGAGCACTACCAGGCAGGTGTGGCCATGATGAATCTGGGACGCTGGGACGAAGCGCGCGAACATTTGCTGCGCGCGCGCAAGCTGGCGCCCAAGGCCGATTACGTTTTCTATGCGATGGCGGCGCTGGATTGTCTGACGGGGGAAGCCGAATCGGCGATGCAAAACTTGAAGGTCGCGATTCAGTTGCGTCCGGAAAATCGCTACCACGCGCGCAACGACGAAGACTTCGCGTTTCTGCAGGAAGATCCGCGCTTCACCGAATTGCTCTACCCCGAACGCGAAGCCTCCGGCGCTTGAACCCAGTTGTGCCGCAGCCTCGCTCCATAGCGATGCGATCCCGATGAAAAAAAGAAGACGACAACGCGGCGTGAGCCCCGGTGGAGTGCGCGTGGTCGCGATCGGCGGCGGCACCGGTCTCTCGATGCTGTTGCGCGGGCTGAAGCACTATGTGGCCCGCCGGCGGCAGGAATCGGATCGCTATCCGATCAGCGATCTCGCCGCCATTGTAACGGTCACCGACGACGGCGGAAGCTCGGGCCGGTTGCGGCGCGAATATCGCGTGCTCCCGCCGGGTGACATTCGCAATTGCATGGTCGCGCTCTCGCAGGATGAAGCCCTGCTCGGGCGCCTGTTTCAATACCGTTTCCAGGAGGGCCGCGGTTTGCGCGGCCACAGTTTCGGAAATCTTTTTCTCACGGCCCTCACTCATGTCACCGGCGATTTTGCCGAGGCCGCTCGCGTCAGCGGAGAGGTTCTGGCCATTCGGGGACGAATTTTTCCCACTACGCTAGAGAATGTTTCACTGCAAGCGGTGATGGCCGACGGGAAAGTTGTCCTGGGCGAAACGCGCATCGCAAAAAGTGGAAAAAAAATCCGCCGCCTGAGCCTGTGTCCCCGCCGCGTCCGCCCGCTTCCCGAAGTGCTGGACGCGATCAACCAGGCGGACCTGATTCTGATCGGCCCCGGTTCTCTCTACACGAGCATCCTCCCGAATCTCCTGGTTTCGGGCGTTGCCGAAGCGATCGAGAAATCCACCGCGACGCGGGTCCTGGTGGCGAATCTGATGACGCAGCCGGGAGAGACACAAGGTTATTCGCTCGCCGACCACGTGCGCGTCATTTACAGCCACACGCGGCGCAAGCTGTTCGACTGGGTTGTGGCGAGCAATCAACGCATATCTCCCGAAGTTGCGCTGCGTTACCGCAGGCGCGGCGCCGACCCGGTGCGCGTGGATATCCAAGATCTGCAGCGCGTCGGCGTGCGCTGCTTGCTCGACAATCTGCTCGAGGAGCACGGCGTCGTGCGGCACAACGCGGCGCGTATTTCGCAGCTCCTGATCGAGGAATTTGTCGAACGCCGCCCTCCCACCCGCTGAACCGCATGCATATCTGTCGCTCGCAAATTATAAATCTTATTTTTCGATACGACTTCGCCGGTGGAACGCAGGTTTTCGTAGCGCCGGCATCTTGCCGGCAATTTTTTCTGCAGTCCGATATTGCAAGAATGCCGGCGAGACGCCGGCGCTACAAAACATCGCGCGTTACGCCAAATACATCGCGCGGTCGCCCAATTCCGAATCTTCAGTGAGACATCTGGGTCAATTCCTTTCCTTGCGCCGTGCGCGGTTTGGTTCGTATACTGGCCCAGCTGGTCCCGCATTCCAAATATTTTTGGAGGATGTCCGGGGTCAATGCGTGGAGTGTTTCCTTGCGGGTTGC